>OKRW01001009.1_pt1 | contig 25856 bp, 26 predicted proteins | sample 1601151 | NCBI WGS metagenome assembly OKRW01 (sample SAMEA3541471, study PRJEB24748) | human gut metagenome | biome: human gut; feature: human-associated habitat; material: faeces | place: China | collected 2012 | reverse complement strand
GGTGATATGACGAGAAAAAGGCAGCCGATTGGTGACCTTTTTCGACAAGCTGGCAGCCCCGATTTTTCGGGGCTGTTCGTCATTGTGGAGAGAAAAGGACATCGACGGTTGTCTCTAGCTCGCGCGCGAGAGCGAAGGCGAGCGCCAGCGTGGGATCGTATTTGTTGTTTTCGATGGCGTTGATCGTCTGGCGTGAGACGCCGCAGCGTTTCGCTAGCTCCTGCTGCGAAAATCCGAGGGCTTTGCGTCTGTCGTGGATGCTGTTTTCCATCTCAGCCGCCCAGCTTTCGTTTGTAGTAGAAAAGGCAGCAGAAATAAATGATCGCTGTCGCGCCGAGCTGGGAAAATGGCGCGGAGATATCCTCTGGCGCAACAAACATTTTGACGACGTTCAAGATCATCACGCCGACGGTGCCGATGAGGGTAAATGTGCTCGCTTTCCAGACCATCAGCTGCCGCCGTTCGTCGCCACTTTTCACCAACGAAACGACCATCGCGATGTCGAGCACGATGAGCAGCACAACAAAACCGAGAAACAAGGCGATAATAATGTTGTCCATCATGAGAGGCACCCCTTTCTGAGGATGAGTGTCAAATTCTTTTTACATGTTTAGCATAGCATCGCACGCGCCATGTGTCAAGAACTTTTGACATCCTGTGCAAAAAAAACAGACGCCGCAGCGTCTATTATATATGAAGGAAACTACTCCGCCAGCGCCTGCAGCACGTCGTTGATATCGGCACTGATGCAGATGGACTGGTCGGCGATGGATGGCGGGCAGACGGCGTCGTTCAGCGTGACGCAGGCGTAGATGAAGGCGGGATCCTGTGCGGTGAGCTGCCAGAACGGAAATTTGATGATGCCCGGCGTATTGCCGCCGACGCCGAGCTCGAGCAAGAGCAGATTTGTATCGCGATGCTGACGGATAAATTCCTGGTAACGATTCATGGCGCGGCGCCAGCCTTCGTCCTCGACGAAGGTGTCGTCAAAACGCATGTTCTGCGTCATTGGTGCGCCGCAGACGGGGCAGCGCGGCACGAGCGCGCTTGGGATGCGCATGTTTTTTTGCTCGGCAGCCATGCGGCGGACGATCGCTTCATTGTCGTAGGTTTTTTTGCAGCAGGGAACGCTGCACTGGAACAGGCCGAAATCGCCCTGGGTGTAGAAGAGCCGCGTTTTGTCAAAACCTGTGCGCTGAAAGCAGTGGTCCACATTGGTGGTGATGATGAAATAATCCTTGTCGGCGACGAGATTTTTCAGCACGTCGTAGGTGGCGTTCGGGATGTCACCGTAGCGATCGAGCATGAAGTGACGGCTCCAGAACGCCCATTTTTCTTCGAGGCTGTCGAACTGGTGGAAGCCGGCGTTGTAGAGATCGGTGAAGCCATATTTGGCGATGAAATCCGCGAAATTCTCAGTGAAGCGCGGTCCGGTCATGATGAGCCCGGCTGCAGCGGAAAGTCCGGCGCCGGCACCGATGAGCACGGCGTCGGCGTCGTCGAGGGCTTTGCGCAGCTGGGCGATCTTGTCGGTGAGTGATGTCATGTGTGGTCTTCCTTTCCTGTGAAAACGGCGCCGCTGTACGGACAATCAGCGAGACGATCGTCAGGCAGATGGCAGGCGTGGCGCTCGCCGGCGGCGAGCTGGCGCACAAAATCTGTGGCTGGTGCGCGCAGGATCTCTTCCGGTGTGGCGTATTGCTGGATCTCGCCGTCTGCCATGACGAGGACGCGCGTGCCCAGACGCAGCGCTTCGCCGATGTCGTGGGTGACAAAGAGCACAGTGATGCCGGTTTCGCGGTGGATGCGGGTGATCTCCTGCTGCAAACTGGCGCGGGTGATCTCGTCGACGGCGCCGAAGGGCTCGTCCATGAGCAGGATCTCTGGCGACGCGGCGAGCGCCCGCGCGATGCCGACGCGCTGCTGCTGACCGCCGGAAAGCTCGGCGGGATAGCGTTGGAGCAATTCCTCGTCGAGCCCGACGATCGCGAGCCATTTGGCGACGGCGGCTTTGGTGCGGGCTTTGTCTTTTTTATTGAGCAGATTCGGCACGTAGGCGATGTTTTCTGCGACGGTCATGTGCGGAAAGAGCACGCTGCCCTGGATGGCGTAGCCAATGTTGCGGCGCAGCTGGATGAGATCCATTTCGCGAATGTCGCGCCCCATCACGCGGATCGTGCCGGCGTCTGGCGTGAGCAGGCCGTTGACCATTTTCAGCACCGTGGTCTTGCCGCCGCCGGAGGCGCCGACGATGGTCACAAAATCGCCCGGCTCGACGGTGAGAGAAAAATCGCCAAGCACGGTTTTTTCGCCGTAGGATTTGCGCACGTGTTCAAATTCAATGATCGGTTTCATGAGATCCTCCTTATTATATCAGATCGCGGTCGCGCAGAAAATCCTCGGCGACTTCGCGCGGTTCCTGGCCGTCGGTTTCAACGGCTTGGTTCATTTCTGCCATATCTTGATCGCTGATCGTGCCGGCGAGTTTTTCCAGCTCGTCACGGAGCTCGGGATGCGCATCCAGCACATCATTGCGCACAACGTTGCCGCAGAGATAGGATGGGAAGAAGCTGAGATCGTCTTCGAGCACGACCACATCTGGTGACGAAAGCTGGCCGTCGGTGGTGAAAACGACTGTGGCGTCGATCTGTCCCTGCGAAAGCGCCTGATATTTGAGCCCGATATCGAGATCCATCGTCTGTCCGAAGTGCATGTCGTAGGCCTGACAGACGGCGTTGTAGCCGTCTTCGCGCTCAAAATAGTCGTACTCAGCGCCGAAAGTGAGGCCCCCTGCAACCGCTGCAAGGTCAGAGGTGGTGACGAGATCGTATTGCTCAGCGATGCTGCGGTTTACAGCGAGGCGATAGGTGTTGTTGAAACCGTACATGCCGATCCAGCGCATGTCGTAATCGTCGGCGTATGCCTGTTTGAGATCGCTAAACCTGTCTTCGCTGTAAACGCTCGTTTCTTTGAGCACAGTGTTCCAGCCGGTGCCAGTGTATTCCGGATAAAGATCAAAGTCGCCATTTTCCATGCCAGGCATGATGTTCGATGTGCCGCCGCCCACGCCCTGGGTGAGCGCGACGGTGAGATCGGTGTCCTGCTCAATGAGAATGTCGAGCATTTCGCCGAGGATGTATTGCTCCGTCATCGGCTTGGTGGCGATGTGGATGGTGTCGCCGCGCTGGCCGGAGTAGAGCGCTGTGCCGCCGACAGCGACGATCAGCACGAGGGCGATGAGCGCTGGCCAGCATTTTTTGCGGCGCTGCGCGCGACGCTTTTGCAGTCGGCGCTCAAGCAGACCGAGCAGCCCGTCGACGACGAGCGCCAGGACAGCGATGAGCAGACTGCCGCAGAGCGTCATGGCGGCGTTGTTCGTGGTGATGCCGCGATAGATCGCGACGCCGAGTCCCCCCGCGCCGATGAACGATGCGATACCGGCGAGGGCGATCGTCATCGTCACCATGCTGCGAATGCCGGAAAGGATCACCGGCATTGCCAACGGCAGCTTGATCTTGACGAGCACCTGCGCCGGCGTGCTGCCCATGCCGGTGGCTGCTTCCAGGATCGCCGGATCGACGCCGGTGATGCCTGTGTGCGTGTTGCGCACCATCGGCAGGAGGGCGTAGATCGTCAGCGCGATCACCGCTGTGACGTTGCCGACGCCGGAGAAGGGAATGAGAAAACCGAGCATCGAGATCGACGGGATCGTGTAGAGAAAATTGATCACCGCCATCGTTGGCTTGGCAGCGCGCTGGAATTCGCTGATGAGGATACCGGCAGCGCCGCCGATGATGATGGCGATGAGGATCGCCGCCAGGGAGATCGCGATGTGTTCAGCGAGGAGCTCCGCGAAAAAATCCCAGCGGCTGGTGAAAAGCTGCAGCATTTCTCTGATCATGGCTGCTCTCCTAAGCGTTCAATGGCGCCGACCGGGCAGGTTTCTGCGCAGAGTCCGCAATGCAGACAGTGCTCCGGCGCGATGACGTATGGCGTGCCTGGGGCGATGCAGCTCTGTGGGCAGGCGCTGGCGCATTTTCCGCAAGCTACGCAGGCGTCGGTGATGTGAAATCCTTTCGGCGGAATCTCAGCGCTGCCGAGACGGAAGCGCTCGCGATTGATCGGTTCCTGGCCGAGATCGAAAAATTCCACGTCGGCGCTGTCGAGACAAAACGCTTCGAGAATGTAGCGACGTTCGCCCTTGTAGAGATTGGCGATCGCTGCGTTGGCGTCAAAAATGCGGTCGATCCAGTATTTCTGGTCGTCGAGACGTTTCACCGTGCCGGAAATACGGATCATCTGCCAGTTGTCGTTCATCCCAGTCATCGCGACGCGGCCAGTGGCGCGCAGCTCGCGGTAGAAATCCTTGCCGCGGGCGGTGCAGAAATAGAGCGTGTCGTTTTCGCAGAGCATGATGTCGATGATGCGCACCTGTGGCGCGCCGTTTTCGTCCACCGTCGCCATGGACGCGTTTTTTACGTCGAAAAGAATGTTCAGGCAATCTTGTAAAGTCATGAAAAATTCCTCCTGTTTTCTCAGCCGCCTTGACGGCCCGTCGTTATACTGATACTATAAGATGGCAACGATCATTTGTGAAGTAAGCACAATAAAGTGCTGTAGGAACTAAAAAGTAACCATTGGGAGATGAAGCCTTATGCCAGATAAAGAAACCCTGCCGCCATGTCCGGTGGAGACCACGCTCCTGCTCATCGGTAACAAATGGAAGGTGCTCATTCTGCGCGATCTGCTGGATGGCACGAAACGTTTCGGCGAGCTCAAGCGCTCCATCGGCAGCGTTTCGCAGAAAGTGTTGACGCAGCAGCTGCGCGCCATGGAGAGCGACGGCCTCGTGCACCGCGAAGTGTACGCCGAAGTGCCGCCGCGCGTCGAGTACAGCCTTACCGAGCTGGGCGAAAGTCTCAAGCCCATTCTCGACGCAATGATGGACTGGGGCATGGATTATAAGGAAAAGAGGACTACAGAATAAATAAACGCCGAAGGGCGACGCTTTCAACAGTAAAGCGTCGCCCTTCGGCATTGTTGTGCGTAAAGATTTTTATTCAGCTTTGTTTTCGTAGATGACGCAAGCCAGCATCACCAGATCGCCGTCGCCAGCGTCGCGAATGCTGTGGGATGCGCCGTCAGCCGTGTAGACCACATCGCCAGTGGTCACAGCAACTTCTTTGCCGTCGTCGACAGCGATGCCGTGGCCGCCGAGAATATAGTAGACTTCAAAATTGTCCACGTGAGCGTGTTCGCCGAGACCAGCGCCTGGCTGGAAGCGGATGACCTTGAAGAGTTTGGCTTCATCTTTGAGAAGCTCCGTTGGCACGAGCGTGGTGAATTCCAGCACGCCCTGACCGCCGGCGTAGCCTTCGATGTCTTCGCGTGGCAGGTCGTTGTTACGAATGATCATTGGTATACACCTCCTGAAAATCTTTCTCTAGTATACCACGTTTGTCGCGTGCGTGCATTCATTTTGCGGCACGATTTTCCAACAGCACACAGCCGAGCACAACGAGATCGCCTGCTCCCGCGTCGCGGATGCCGTGCGTGCCGCCGTCGGTCGTGTAGAGCACATCGCCGGCTGAAACCGGATGCTCAATGCCGTCGTCCACAGCGAATCCGTTTCCGGCGAGCACAACATAGAGCGCAATGTTGCCGTCGTGCGCGTGCTCGCCGATGCTTGCGCCCGGCGCAAATGCCATCGTTTTGAAAAAGCGGCCCTCGTTTTTTAAGAGCGCCTCGTCTGGCAAAAGCGCCGTGAATGTGATGCGCCCGCTGCCGCCGCTGTAGTTTTCGTGCGTTTCCTGCGGCCGTTCGTTTTTGTGGATGATCATGGTTGCTCGCCTCCTTTAATGCGTTCAGTATAGCATATTTGTGGATATTTTTGTCCCCGCGTCGTCATCTCTCTCTTGAAAAATTAACAGCTGGGCCAGTCACCAGCGATTTTAAGGTTGCGTTAAGTGCGAGCGCCTAAGATAGGGACCGTAATAAGAACCCTGCATACAAGAAAGAGGTGCATAGATTTGAATTTCCCTTCATCTAAGAAATTAACTGCCGCTGTGCTTCTGGCGGCGCTGACTGCGACATCGATCGCGCCAGGCGTTGTGCTCGCAGCTGACAGCAGCGATAATGTAGCAACTGTGCAGCCTGGCGGCGACCAGCCACCGGAAAAACCACCAGGCGACCAGCAGCCAACGCCGCCAGATGGCGGAAAACCTGGCGAACAGCCACCAGCCAAGCCAGGCGGCGCGGATACCATGGAATATGACTACACCGGCGAGCTTTCAGGTGCAGTCACTGCTGACGGCGAAGAAGTGACGCGCGATGGCGAAACCATTTCTACCGAAACTGTCGACCAAAACGTCGGATTGGTGCAAAATGGCGGCAGCCTGACCCTCACCGACGCTACCCTCGACAAGAGCGGCAGCGACACCAATGGCGACAACTGCAATTTCTACGGCATCAACTCGATCCTGCTTTCTGTGAACGATGATTCTGTGATCAAAGTCGCCGATTCCAAGCTCACTGCAGACAGCACCGGTTCCAACGCCATTTTCGCCACCGACGGCGGCACCGTTTACGCGAACAACAACACCATCGTCACCTCCGCCAGCAATTCCCGCGGGCTTGACGCCACCTATGGTGGCACCGTGATCGGCAATCTGCTTGCAATCTCCACCGCCGGCGATCATTCCGCAGTGCTTGCGACCGACCGTGGCGGCGGCAATATCTCGCTGACGAATTCCAGCCTTTTCACCGCTGGCAGCGGCTCGCCGCTCCTGTATTCCACCGGCAATGTGCAGGTGGACAATGTGAAAGGCACCGCCACCGGCAGCCAGATCGCCGGTATGGAAGGGCTCAACACCATTCTTATCAAAAATTCTCAGCTCACCAGCGAAGTCACCGGCAAAACCGCCAGCGATCCTGTCGCAAACGGCGTGATCATTTATCAGTCCACGTCCGGTGATGCCGAGGCTGCCACTGGCGAGACCGCAGAATTTGAAGCAGAAAATTCCACCCTCGCAAGCGACATTCAAGAAGGCAGCATGTTCTATCTGACGAACACCACCGCCAACGTTGTGCTCAAAAACACCGCCCTGGATTTTGACAGCGACGCAGCAAATCTGCTCACCATCGGCGGGAACGATGCGAACAACTGGGGCACGCCAGGGAAAAATGGTGCCGATGTCACCTTCACCGGGCTTGATCAGGAGCTCGCCGGAAATATCGACGTCGATACCATCTCCAGCCTCGACCTCTATCTGCTGGATGGCACCACCTACACCGGTGCCACCACCATCAGCGAAAACGCCGCTGCTTCTGAACAGAGCGACGCACCGATCAGCGTCAGCATTGATGGCGACGCTTCGTGGATCGTGACAGCAGATTCCACCGTCACAAATCTCCACATCGCCGACGGCGGCAAGCTCGTCGACCAGGATGGAAAGAGCGTGAGCGTCAAGGATGCCAGCGGCAATATCCTCGCCAGCGGAGAAAGCGACGTGACCGTCACCGTCACCGGCAGCTATGACACCACCGTCACCACCAGCGACGACAATTCGCTGAACGCCACCGTCATCGATCGCGACGATTTTGACGTCGCTTATACCACCAACACAGAATTTGGCACGAACGCCGGCAATGATCGCAACGACGACATCACCATCCAGGAACCAACCGGCGGTGACGACGTCATGGGCGGCGACCAGCCAGGTGGCGACAAACCACCAGCAAAACCGGGTGACGAAACCTCTCTGCCATTCACCGATGTAGCGAGTGACCACTGGGCTTATCAGGATATCGCAGATATCTATAGCGCCGGCCTTATGACCGGCACCTCCAGCGATACCTTTTCGCCAGAACTCAGCGTCAACCGCGCCATGCTCGTTTCTATCCTCTATCGTCTTGAAGATGCGAGCACCAAACCTACCGACGCCGGCTTCACTGACGTTGCCGCGGGTGCTTGGTACGCCGACGCTGTAAACTGGGCAAAAGAAAACAATATCGTCAGCGGCTACAGCGACACCCTTTTCGGACCAGAAGACCCCCTCACCCGCGAGCAGTTCGCCGCCATTCTCTATCGCTACGCAGCGTATAAAGGCTACGATACCACCACCAGCGACGACGCCACCCTCGACAATTTCACCGATGCATCGAGCATCAGCAGCGGTTTTGACAACGTCCTCCTCTGGGCCAACGACAAAGGCTACATCGGCGGCATGACAGAAACCACCCTCGCCCCACAGGGCAGCACCACCCGCGCCCAGGCCTCCGCCATCCTCCTGCGTTTCCTGCGCGCAGAAAATGCTCTGCCAGATAACAACTCAAACGGTCAGTTGGACGATAACGGCGAACCAGCCAAACCAGAAGGCGACCTCCAGCCAGAGAAACCAGAAGGAGAAGCGTGAGCAGCGATAGAATTGCATAAAAAGAAAGATCCTTTCAACTGCGAGAGGATCTTTTTTATTGGTAGATCATTTTGTGTGCTTTGTTTTTTCTGCGTTTTGTTCACGCAGATATTCCTCAAGTTGTCGGATGAAAAATGTGGCATTGGCGGTTAGGTCCAGATCGTTAGTAGGGCGAAAATAGCCAAAGACGACTTGAATGTCATCACGAATTTCTATTAAAGATGTGTTAGGCGCTGCGTTTACTGGTTGGGTGGTATTTTTTGGAATTGTTGTTAGTGTAGTGTAGTAGCCATTTTCGATATGTGATTGAAATATACCCCAATGGTTGATGACGGGGCATTCGGCTTCTGAGTGAAAGAGTTTATCAACTGTGTTTTGCCAGATGGCAGCTTCAAGCTCAAAAGAGCATAGTGGATATTGCAGTGCCTTTTTCAAACTGATGCTTTTTGGAGGATTAGGGATCAGTTTTTTACTGGCCATAAGGTATAAGGGTGTGGTTTGCAGTGGAATCCAGAGAAGGGTAGGATCAAAATCATTAACATAGCTTTGATGGTACTTTATGCGGTAAGACAAACCAATATTTGATTCTTTATTTTTTAATTGCTCCATGAATGCCGTATATGAAGCGTCGTGGATATTAATTGTGAGTGATGGTGTAGTGCTTTCCAATTGTGATATAAAAGAATAGATGGGATTGGTATCCATACCACAATGATTGACAGCAATATTAAGTTTTCCTTCGGGCGTTTGATCGAGTTTGTGCAGATATTTAAGATAATTCTCCTGGCGTTCTTCAATAGCATCAAGATATTTTGATGAAAGTTCTACAAGCCACCAACCATTGACAGTTAATCGAACGCCATTGTATGAGCGCACGAGTAGAGGCATGCCAAGTTCCGATTCCAAATTTGCCATTGCCTTGCTGAGAGCCTGCGGTGAGACAAAAAGTTTTTCGCTTGCTTGCTGAAGGGACGAAGATTTGCTGATTTCAATCAGATATTTGAGATGATCTGTATTCATAATCATTCCTCCGTGATCAGAGTTGTTTTGTGATTGAAATAATAGGCCGCAACAAACAGTTTCGGCCTATTATTTTTGCGCACCTTTTAACTGATTCATATCAGAAAAAATATATGGTAAATTCAAATTAAACAAGGAACAAAAGGTGAATGAGTTAGATTGACAAGGAGTGAGTAAACATGAAAAAGAAAATCATGGTATTAGGTATTGACGGGATGGATCCGCGATTCACTAAGTATTTGATGGATAAAGGCGAGCTTCCAGCTATTGCCGAATATGTGAAACGCGGCGCCTGCCGAGAAGACTTGGTGATGCTCGGCGCCCAACCAACGATTACGCCGCCAATGTGGACCACCTTGGCAACAGGCGCGTATCCATCCACACACGGCATCACCTGCTTCTGGAACAGTGATCCTGAAGACAGAAGCCGATTGGTGTATTCGTTGGATTCTACAAAATGTAAAGCAGAGCCGATCTGGAATGTGGCGGTAGAAAACGGCTATCGCACGCTGGTATGGCACTGGCCGGGCAGCTCCTGGCCGCCAACCTCTGACAATCCAAAGCTACACGTTGTTGATGGGGTACAGCCTGGTTTTATCGGATTTGGCACAGCGCTCAAAGAAGATGAGGTTATTATTAATATTAGCCCAAAAGCGGAAAGTTTGCAATTCATTGCTGGCGGCGCTCATGCCAATACTGGTGCCGGGTGTCTCTTATCCGATGTAGACATCAAGCCAGAATCCAGCGGCAGTGAAATCGCCAAGCAATCTTGCGAAAATGCAGAGATGGCAGTTGAAAACATCATGCTGACATTGGAAGACGGGGAATTTTCCCTGGAGAATATGCCGTACGATGTTGTGAACGCGCCGATTGGAAAGCCTGAAGGCTGGGCAGTGGATGTTCCAGAAGATGCTCAGGAATTTTCTGCTTTATTATCTAAAGGTTATCTGCGCCGTCCGTGCTTGCTTCTGAAGGATGAGACAGGCGAATACAATACCGTACAGATTTTCAAAAGCAAGAAAGATAACGAGCCAATGCTGGTTTTGAAGTTTGACGAACTGTCACCAGCCATCGTTGATGATGTTGTGGAAGAAGACGGCACGAGAACGCCATGCTTCCGCGCCTATAAATTCTTCCGAAAAGAAACGGACAAAAATGAATACAGCATTTGGGTTGGGCGCGCGTTGGAATGCGACAACGACGAGGTTTGGCATCCGAAATCACTGTACAAAGAAATCATTGATAACGTTGGCTATTACACCACCGCATCTCCAAGAAGTGCGCGTATTCCATATTATACTAAGCGTCTCATGCTGCCAACTTGGGAGGCTTATAACGAATGGCAGGCCGATTGCCTGGAATATTTTGTGAAGAATGATAAGTATGACTTCATTCTATCACATCTTCACAATGTGGATGGTATCGGACATTCCATTTGGGCGCACGCTTATCCTAATGGCCATACCAATCCGGATCATGTCGCGATTAACCGAGAGTTTATGGTAGAAACCTATCGCCAAACTGATCGATACTTGGGGCGTTTCTTGAAATATATCGATGAAGGATGGACCATTCTGATCGTTTCCGACCATGGTCTGGTTGTTGATAGAGAAAAAGAGCCTGCCCTGCTCGGCGATCCTTACGGTGTTAATGCGAAACTCTTTGACGAAATGGGCCTTACCGTGCTCAAGCGCGACGAAAACGGCAATCCTCTCAAAGAAATAGATTGGGAGAAGACTGTTTGCTACGCACCACGAACCTGCCACATCTATTTGAATTTGAAAGGTCGCGATCCACATGGCATCGTTGATCCAGAAGATCAGTACCAGGTGGAGCAGGATATTATTGATAAGCTCTATGCCCTGCGCGATAAAACCACTGGCCGTCGCCTGATTGCCTTAGCCCTGCGCAATAAGGACGCCCTGCTTTTAGGCTGCAGCGGTCCAGAATTTGGCGATATTGTATATTGGAGTGAGGAAGGGTTCCATCGTGTGCATGGAGAATCATTAAGTACGATGAATGGGGAGTACCATACTTCCGTTTCGCCGATCTTCATCGCTGCCGGGCCGGGCATAAAACCTGGGTATACGGAGCGTGTTGTTCGCGAAGTGGATGTGACGCCAACGCTGGCTGAACTTTTAGATGTTCGCATGCCAGAACAATGTGAAGGCGCGCCAGTGTATCAGATTCTGGATTCTCGAAAGTGATTAAAACAAGCCGAGGATGACCAAATTTTTTAGTGGTCATCCTCGGCTATAGTCTAGAGTATATCTTGCTGTTTTTTCTTTTCGATCATTTTATTTAGCTCGTTTATAAAAAAGATTTCGTTATCAGTCCATTCGATTCCTTTCTGATAAATGTATCCAAAATAAACCTTTATATTTTCTCGAAGATGAAGATACTTCATACCCTTAACAAAGTTGGTTGGTGAAGGTTCTGTTTCAAATAATACATTAAAGGAATTTGCTACGCCACGCAAAATCTTTTCTTTGTAAACGGAAAAATTGGTTTCGTTTGAGAATTGAATATTGGTATGTAATATATCAGAAAAAAAGTGATCAATTAAAGATTGCGGTTCTGGATTTGTGTAGTAGCTAATGAATGGTTTTTGTGAAGCTTTCTTTAATGAAATAGTATTGTATTTTGCTAGCTCGGAGTTTTCGGATGTGGAAACAACCATTTCTCCGTTTAGTAAAGGTTCGAATATTATGTTAGCAGGCAGCTCTTCAGTAAATACATCATTGAAGCTAGTTTGAAAAATAAAACCAAAAGCAACTTCGCTTTCTAAAACTTTGTGAACAACTACACTCTTTGATATTTCGTGAAGATTAATAGTGAGTTGAGGCTCTCTAATAAATAAATCACAGACTAATTGGCCAAGAATATTATTGTTTATTCCAGAGTGATTGATAATAATATCTAGTTCGCCAGTACGCGGGGCATTCGCATTTTTCATTTGATGATATTGCTGTCGTTCATCAATCTTTTTAAAAAAATCATTTGCAACATGAACAAACCATTCGCCATCTGCAGTTAAGGAAGTGCCTTTATAGGATCTGTTTAAAAGAGCGAAGCCTAGTTCCTCCTCCAATTTTTTGATTGCAGTATTGAGAGCTTGTGGTGTCATATGAAGATTCTCACTAGCAGCAGACATAGAAACATTTTTGCTGATTTCTATGAGATATTTCATTTGATCTGTATTCATAATTTTAGTGCTCCTTGTTCTGGCTGTAAAAATAATTTACAGCTTTGAAATAGTTGGAAAATATGAAATTATTCTCGAATTGATTTGGCTGCTTTATTATAAATACAAGGAAATTGATCTGATAAGCCTATTTTATACCAAATTCTTGGAGGAGTGAATAGAAAATGGCTAGAAAAACTGAAAAATTAATTATTGTTGGTATTGATGGGATGGATTCCCTCTATACGAAGTATTTGATGGACAAAGGCGAATTGCCGGCAATTAAGGAATTGGTTGATAGAGGTGGGTGTCGAGAAGATTTAGTAATGCTTGGTGGTATGCCAACAATTACTCCACCAATGTGGACGACCCTTTCTACTGGTGCTTATGCTTCGACTCATGGCATTACTGGTTTTTGGAATATTGATCCGGTTGACCGCACGAAATTGGTTTATGCATTAGATTCTACGACCTGCAAGGCAGAATCTCTTTGGAACTGCACTGCGGAAGCTGGGTTAAGAACGCTCGTGTGGCATTGGCCTGGCAGTTCCTGGCCTCCAACTTCTGATAGTCCGAATCTTGCAGTCGTTGATGGTGTACAGCCTGGATTTGTTGGCTTTGGGACTGGCATGCGTGATGATGAGGTCCTTGTAACTGCCTCGACTAAAGTTGATGCTCCGGCGTTCCTACCAAAAGCTGGTCATGCAAATACTGGTGCTGGCTGTATTATTGAAGATGTTGACATTAAAGATGAAAATGCTGGCTCTGCCGGTGCAGATGCCGCTGCCGATGCTTGTCAGAATGCTGGCGCCAGTGTTGAAAACATCATGATGACATTGGAAGATGGTGAGTTTTCTATTGAAAATATGCCATTCAACACTGCTCAATCTCCACTCAAAGATGCTGAAGGATGGGCCAATGCACCAGAAGGTGCAAAAGAATTTGTTGTCCTTGCCTGCGATGGTCGTGTTCGTCGTCCATGCTTGCTGCTTAAGAATGAAGCAGGCGAATATGATACGGTCGAAATGTATAGAAATAAAAAATCGGAAACGCCTTTGGCAGTTGCAAAATATCAAGAAGATACTCCGTTCTTCTTAGACGAAGTCGTACAGGAAGATGGTACCAGATTGACTTGCGTTCGTTCGATTAGATATATTTATCATAATGACGACTTTACCAACATTAATTTGTGGTTGAATCGTGCTAATGATATCACTGACGACGCAGCTTGGCATCCAAAATCCCTGCATAAGGAAATCATTGAAAATGTTGGGTATTGGAGTTTTACCAGTGGCCTCGGCGGTAAGAATACTTTCTTCTCTGAACAGCTCATGCTACCTACTTGGGAGATTTACAACAACTGGCAAGCGGCTTGCTTGAAATACTTTATGGATAATGATCGGTTTGATGTCATCTTCTCCCATTTGCACAATGTTGATGGTATCGGCCATAACATCTGGCCTCATGGGGACGAAAATAATCACACTAATTCAGAAGATATAGAAACGAATCATGAATTTATGGCAGAAACTTATCGACAGACTGATCGATATATTGCACAGTTCTTGCCATATTTAGATGAAGGTTGGACTATCATTATTACTTCTGATCATGGTTTGATTTGTGACACCAATGAAGAAGGTCCGGCATTAATGGGGGATGCTTTTGGTGTTAATGCAAAGATCATGGATGAATTAGGGTATACTGTACTGAAGCGTGATGAAGACGGTAACATTCTCAAAGAAATCGACTGGGAAAAGACCAGAGCGGTTGCAACCGGTACCAGCCATATCTTCCTGAACATCAAGGGTAGAGATCCTCATGGTATCGTTGATCCAGCTGATCAATATCAACTCGAAGAAGAGATCATCGATGCTTTGTACAACTATCGTGATCCAAGCACGGGCCGCCGCATCATCTCTCTTGCTGTACGTAACTGTGATGCTATCGTCTTTGGCTGCGGCCAGGAAGGATTTGGCGACATCGTTTACTTCCTCGAAGATGGTTTCCATCGTGTACATGGGGATTCCTGGACAACCAAGAAGGATCATGGTGGGCATCATACTTCGGTTACCCCAATCTTTGTTATTGCGGGTCCTGGTATCAAGAAGGGCTGCAAGACTGATCGGTGGATCCGTCAGGTTGACGTAACGCCTACGATTGCTGCCTTGCTTGATGTGAGAATGCCAGCACAGTGCGAAGGTGCACCAGTTTATCAGATTATTGAAGACTAAGTTTTAAGTAGATTGTTTTTCACAAAGTCATTCACAGGTGATGCCTGTTCTTACCTGTGAATGACTATAGTTTAAAAGCCAAGGGGGGCTAACTATGAGTGAAAGTAAAAAATGTATTCCTTCGTGGATACATACAGTAATTATTTTTGCATTAATGTTTGGGATAGGTTTTATTCCACCTGTTTCTCAATTGACTGAGACTGGGATGAAGATATTGGGGATTTTGATTGGGACAATTTATGGTGTGGCTGTTTGCGCACCGGCGTGGCCATGTATGCTTGCAATGGTTGCAATGGCAGTATTAGGTGTTGCGCCAGTTGCCAATATACTATCAACTGGTATTGGCAGCGATTCGATTATGCTGATGCTATTTTTCTTTGTATTCGTTGCTGTGTTGGAACAAAACAAGATTACTGAATTTTTAGCAACGTGGATGATTACTAGAAAAATCGTTAAGGGTCGCCCATGGTTATTTTCTTATATAATGATTGTTGGCACAATGTTTACTGGGGCGATTGGATCTAGTTTTCCGGCCATGATTGTTTTCTGGGGAATTTTGAGTTCTGTCTGCAATATGTACGATATCAAACCATTTACAAAATATCCTACAATGATGTTTATGGGGATTGCAATTGGTGGTTTGGCCAGTTCTTCTACATGGTTGTTCCGTGGCAATCCGTTGTTTGTTAATGCGTTGTTGACGCAGATTTCAAATGGTGAGTATAGTTTTAATTTTGGAATTTATGCATTGTTTAGCTTTGTTATGTGGATGATCGTTATCGCTGGTTACATTTTGATGTGTAAATACATCTTTAAAATTGATCTTGGAATGATGGCAAATATTGATGATTCCGTTGTTAACAAGAGCAATTTGATTTTGGATAAGAGACAAAAAGCTACTCTTTTCTTTGTCGTTGTTGTATTAGTTGTGTATTGTGGTATTGGTTTTACCCCGACGTCTAGTGCAATTGGGCAATACTTTGCAACGTGGGGAAGCACAATTCCAATTTTGGCGATTTTGGTATTAATGGCGGTTATTGTAATTGACGGTAAACCTATTTTGGATTTCCCGAAAGCTGCTACGCAAGGTGTAGTATGGGATACGGTTATCCTATCTGGAGCGCTTTTATCTCTTTCGACTATTATGATGTCTGCAGATACAGGCGTGAACGAATCGTTGCTGGCATTATTGAATCCTGTCTTTGCAGGCAAAGGAACAGTTTTCATGTGCGTAATTATAGTTGCTGTTTCTGTAGTTTTGACAAACTTTATGGCGAATACAACTGTAGGCTTAATGTTTACACCTGTAATTTATAGCTTTGCGATGGAAGTGGGATTTAACCCTATGCCGATTATGGCGACGATGCTGATTAGTATTCATATTGCATATGTTACTCCGGCTGCATCACCATTTGCGTCATTGCTGTTTGGTAATAGTTCATGGGTAAAGGCAAATGATATTTACAAATATGGTACGATTACCTGTATCGGAATTACCATTGTATTCCTTGTACTAGGTATTCCGTTAAGCAATGTATTCTTTTAATGTTGCATAGTGTTTTACAAGTGAGCAACGCTTGCCAATAGCGTTGCTCCTTTTTAATAGTAGGAGGCGAAAAGGATGTTAGAACAATTTAATGGTAGTCAGCGTGTCAAAGAACTGACAGGACGTGTGGAGCGGTGCGTTTGCAGGTACTGTGGGAGTCCGCTGGAGATAAAGCGCATCACGTTCAACAATTTTGAAGATGCGCGCATTGAGATCTTTTGCACAAATTGCGAGCGCATCGAGTATGGCACGGAGCCGGAAATTTATCAGAGCGCAAAGTATTTTGTTGAGCACTACGATTTTAATTGGTACACCTACCTCGATGAAAATGCACAGACCAGGCAGATGACGATCGCGAAAATTTGTGACATTTTAGGCTGGCAGAACAAATTCCTGGGCTTCATGAATCAGGATGGTTTCACAGTGCCGGTGCAGATCGATCGTGAGTTGCTTTCGAGTGGTGTGACACTGTCGGATGCAGAAGTTGATGCGCTTTCGGCTGCCAGCGAGAAGGTGACGTCATGAATACGGTGATCAAAACAAAGCGTCTGTGTTGCCAAGCAGGGAACCGATTTTTATTGAAGGATGTGAACTGGGAAGTCAAAGAAGGCGAAAAGTGGATTGTCTTTGGTTTGAATGGTAGCGGCAAAACGACGTTGCTCTCGATTGTTTCCGGTTTTAAGATGCCGACTTCGGGCGAATTGGAAGTGTTCGGTGAAACATATAACGATGATAACATTCTCTCCATCCGCAAGCGCATGGGGTGGATCAGCAGCTCGTATTTTGACAAATACTATACGCATGAATCTATCCTGACGATCGTTCTTTCGGGATTGACAGGCGGTTTCGGTGTAGATGGATCGGTGACGCCTGAGGATGTGATTCATGCTAAAGAGCTACTTAAAGAATGGCACTTGGAGCGGAAGCATGATTTCCCATTTTCGATGCTCTCCAAGGGTGAACGGCAAAATGTACTGATCGCGCGGGCTATGATGACAGATCCGGACATTCTTGTGCTGGATGAACCGGGCACGGGGCTGGATGTGGTTGCGCGCGAGATGCTTTTGCGTAAAATTTCTGAGATGGCGGAGGGCTCCCGAAAAACGATTATCTACGTGACGCACTATCCGGAAGAGATTTTGCCGATTTTCGATCATGGCATCATTCTTTCTCACGGACGGATCGTTGATCGTGGTTCGGTCAAAGAGATCATGTCAACGGAGCGACTGAGCAAGTCGTTGCAGACGCCGCTGAATGTTGGGCATATGGCTGACGGGCGCATGGATCTGCGTGTGTTATAAGGAGGTGGACGTATGGTTGCATTTCGAGATTTAAAAGTGAGTCAGGATATTGCCAAATGGGCAGAGTTGGGTAAATTTGAGCAAGAATTCATTGTTTATGGTTGCTGCTTTTTGCGCGATGGCGAGCGCTATTATCATATTGGTGATCAGCTTGTCGAGGTCAGACGGTTTGCCCAAATGCGCCTTTTGGAAGGAGTGTGCACCAGTCCGATCGTAGAATGGCTGAACCGTGTGCTCGTGCCTTCTGGGCTGCAGGAAGAGTATGCTAATATCAGCAAGCTCCAATTGGCGCAGCGCATGCAGGAACAGTATCCGAAGCTGTTCATGGAAAATTTCAACGAACTGGCAGCAACACCGCACAACGATACGGCGTTGCCGATTCTTCAAAAACTGCAGCATGCAATGATCGCCTGCTTTGATCATAAGATTCTGGAGCTGGCAGAAGGCATTGCAATGACGGCTTTCCAGCAGAAAAAACTGACGCTAACGGCTTATGAAGATTTTCATGCTTGGATAGAGGATCGCTATTTGCAGATGGCAGACGATGTCGTAATCAAAAAGGATACGAAGCGTACGTTTTATGGCTTTGCACATCGTGCGCCCGGCGGCAAGGTGCGCTATTACTGTAATGCTTTTGAAAGCGAGGCGTATAAACGCCGCAACGCGCTGATGTGTCAGAAGCAGTTCTGCACGCCGATCATCAGCCAGACGTTTTATTATGATCAAATGCCAAATGTTGCCGAGGAGCGCAAGAAATTCCTGTGTCAGTTGGAAGAGTGGATGGACGAGGAGTACTGGGCAATTGTTGATAACATTTGTGCTTTGCCGGCAGTGGTCAACGAGGCGGCCTTTGGCATCCTGCGAGAAAAAGCAGATGCGGATGCTCTCCGAGACATGATCGGTTATTATGCTTCTCAATGGCAAATTGGCTAAGAATGATGCGTGATGAGGTTGTTTGCAAATAAAAGGGGGAATGTATCTGTATATAGGCAGAAAATGAAGAGGATGTGAATTGTTTTGACACAGGAAGTTACAAGTAGACAAAAGATGACGATCTATCTCATGACAGCAGGCTGTTTTCTGGGTTCGATCAACCAAACCATACTGGGACCAGCCCTACCAAGCATCATGGTGGATCTTTCCATTGATGCGTCGACCGCGCAGTGGCTGACGACGATTTTTTTGCTGGTAAATGGCATCATGATTCCCTGCACGGCCTACCTTATGGCGCGCTTTAAGACGAAGCAGTTGTATTTGCTGGCAATGATCCTCTTTGGGCTAGGCACTTTTTTGGCAGGGGCGGCTCATTCTTTCGTAGTGTTGATCGTGGCGCGTGTATTGCAGGCGCTGAGTTTTGGTGTGCTTTCCCCGCTTTTGTCAGGGACGGTGCTGATGATGTATCCACCGAACAGACGCGGCAAAGCAATGGGCACGATCGGTATGGTATTCAGCATCGCACCGGCGATTGGTCCGTCGGTGGCAGGTTTTATCATCGATCGTTTCAGTTGGAATACGGTGTTTTTGGGACTGGTTCCTTTGATCGTGCTGGATATTCTTGTTTGTGCCGTTGTTATGCCGGATGTTGGTGAGACGCATCACGTGGATCTTGACAAAACCTCGGTGGTCCTTTCTACGATCGGCTTTGGCAGTTTGCTCTATGGTTTCAGCGCCGTCGGCAGCTTTGGCTGGACTTCGATGCATGTATATGTTCCGTTGGTTGTTGGTGTAGCTATAACCTGTCTTTTTGTGAAGCGGCAGAAAGGCTTGCAGACGCCGTTGCTGCGGTTTGAAACTGTTAAGAATGAGAAATTCGCCGTTGGCCTGGTTATTGGCATGCTCATAAATGCCGCACTTTTGTTTGGCAGCGTGCTCACACCAATTTATCTACAGGAGATACGCGGCTACAGCGTTTTTATGTCTGCGATGGTCATGCTTCCGGCAGCGGTGATCTCTGCCCTGATCAATCCGTGGATCGGTGCAGTTTTCGACAAACACGGTGGCAGGCCCGTCATATTGCTCGGGTTGGTCTTGTTGGCGATCGGCAGCTTTTCTTATGTGACATTTTACGAAGACACAGCTACTTGGTATATCGTCTTAATGTATTCTGTGCGGTTGTTTGGTATTAATATCGTGCAGATGCCGGTCAACACCTGGAGTATGTCAGATTTTCGAGGGGAGATCATCACCCATGCCAACGCTGTGTTCAATACATTTCGGCAGCTTGCCGGCTCTGTCGGCACAGCGATTTTTGTTTCGATTTATACTGTTGTGGCACAGAGCAGCAGTGCTCTTTTTGGCGTGCATGTTTCTTTTGGCGCGTCGACATTGTTGATGGTTGCAGCGATCGTGCTGACTTTGGCAAAGGTGAAAAAGAACGCCTGATGCAGATTATAGCTGCAGAATGGATGAAACGATGATAAGCTGATAAGCGATTCAATAGAAAAGAGGAGATAGTATGGGATATGAATTTGAAAAGCTGTACAATTTTAGAGATCTGGGAGGACTTGTTGGCGCAGAGGGGCGCAAGGTGCGCAAGCATCGTCTGTTGCGTTCCGGCAACTTGGCTGAATTGACGGCACACGACGTTGAGGTGCTGCAGAATGTTTATCAGCTGCGCAATATCGCTGACCTGCGTACGAAGGCTGAAACTGAACAGGATCCTGATGTGGCTGTGCCAGGAGCTTGCTACCACGCATTGGATTTCTTCCCTGCTGGTGACGATGCTCAGGCGACAGGCAGTTCCAGTCAGCTTCAGTCTGTACGTAACAAAGAAGAAATGCAAACAATGATGAAAGGATTGTACGCATCCTTTATCACCGATGCGGGTGTGCGTGCACGTATCCGCGAAGTGCTGCAGATGCTTTTGGATACGCCGGAAGGTGCAACTTTGTGGCATTGCTTTGCAGGAAAAGATCGTGTTGGCATTACGGCAGCGGTAATCCTGACAATTTTAGGCATCTCAAAAGAAGATATTTTTGCCGATTACGAAAAAACCAACACGATGCGTGAAGCTGCCAACAAAGAAGTGCTCGCAAAGATGAAAGCGCAAGGAATGGACAACAATATGCTGGAAGCAATTAAGGCAGCACTGTGCGTGGATGTTGACTATCTGCAAATTAGCTATGATACGGCAGAAAAAGAATATGGTTCTTTTGAAAACTATATTGTTAGAGGAATTGATTTCGATGAAGAACAATGGCAGAAACTGCGCAAAATGTATCTTGAATGAAGGTGGGGATAGTACTATACAACTATTGATAAAATAATTATCAAAAAATCTCATCATTTTGCTTTAGATGATTGTACTTTGGGCTGTGGTGCGATATACTATATGCATAACGACTTGTAGCGTCATCATAATGATGGGAGGAATTAAAAATGATAGAACAGAACGCTATGGTGGATGCGCTGAAACGTTTGGCACGTCTGAAAAACTGGAGCATTGCAAATGCTCAGAACACCTTTGAAGAGCTCACGGCTGCCAGAGAGCTGAAGGCAGTGGACACGTTCCTGCAGGAGACGGGCGTGGATGTGAAGATGTTCTACGAAACGGATGGCCGTGTTTTTGAGATCCGCCTGAACGGAGAAAAAATCTTCGACAACAGAGACAAATCGACCTGGCCAGCTGTTGAGATCGAAAATCGCTGGATGAAGGAATTCCTGGATGCGTACTGTGCAGATGGCAAGTGGGGCCACAGCTCTCAGTTTGATAAATACATCACTGGCTGGCGTGAAAAAGGCTCTGTTGCTGGGCGTCCTTTCGCATACTCGGTGGAAGTCTGGGAAGCTGACGGTAAATACACCTGCACTGTCGAAGGCTACGACGAAAAGGTCGGCGGTTACAGATTGATTTACGATGTCACGAATCCAGACGCAGCCATTGCTGCGATCCATGACAAGAACGCCGAAGAAGAATAATTTTCCAAGCGTACGAAAAAAGCTGCTCGAATGATCGGGCAGCTTTTTTATGCTCAGTTTTCGCTCATATATTTTTCGCGCAGTTCGAGCAGATGATGGACGCAAGGTGCCACAATTTGGTCATGGCATCTCCCATCAGGCTGCACATTCCACCCTAGTAGGTCGCCACAGAGGGTGTGGTGGAAGGTGTCGGTGAACCATTTTGTGTATTCCTGGATGGCTTTGATCATTTTTTCCTTGTCGTCGATGTAGAGGGCGAGCACCATCGCGCCACCGGTGATGGCGCCGCAGGTGAGCTGGGTGCGCGCGCCCCAGCCGAGTCCGCGCAGGGCTTTTTGTGCGACGGGATCGTCGAGATTTAGCGCGTCCAAGCCGGCGAGCTGGTACATGATCTGTGTGCAGCAGTAATCTTTTTCCTTCTTTAAATCCTTGACCTGTTGTTCAATGGTGGCCATTGTCGATCACTCCTTGTTGTTCCTTTGTTTTATTGTAGCACAGAATGGGCGAAATGGTGTAAATGAAAAAGCAAGCCGGAGGATGTGGCTTGCTTTTTCATTTGGAAAGAATGGTTTATAGAGCAACAGCGGCGCTGGCTTTGGAGACGTGAATGAAGCAGGGGGACGCGCCGCTGCGGGGTTCAAATGTTGGTGTCGTCAGCGAGCAGGGCGCGGGCGACGATTTCCATGGGGACGCCGCTCTGCATGCTGCGCTGCTGCAGATAGTGATGCGCTTCTGGCTCGCTCATGCCGCGGTTGGCGATGAGCTGGGCTTTGGCTTCGGCGATGGCGCTCTGAGCGTCGTCGCTGCGTTTGGGAATGGTGCGTGCGGCGCGCATGGCGTCCATCTGCAAAAGCATGGTGACGGCACCGATGAGTTCGGAGGAGCGTACGGGGACGTTCATGGTGAAGAGATCTTCCCGGTCGCAGAGTGCGCGTTGGCTGCTTTTTACGAGAACGAGCAGCAGCGCCTGACCGTCCAGCCGATCGGCGAGTTCGACGGCGGTGATATCGCGCAGTTTTGCTGCGCAGATGACGACGCCGCCGTCCATCTCGCGGACTGCGCGCAGCACTTCGGCGCCGGTGTGGCAGCGATAGCGCACAGCGATGCCGCGGTGCACGAGCGCCTGCGAGATGTTTTCTGCGAGGGCGTTGTCGTTTAGGGCAACGATGGTGCGGATCATTTTTCGCTCACTCCCTTTTTTGAAGATGATCGATGATTAAAAGAGGACCATGTACTGTTCGATCTCCCATTCGGTGACCTGGGTGCGGTAGGTATCCCACTCGTGGTATTTTCCGGCGAGGAAGCTTTCATAAGCGTGTGGTCCGAGGGTGTCGGCCATGAGGGGATCGCGCTTCATGAGCTCCAGCGCTTCGAAGAGTGTGCCGGGGAGATTGTCGATGCCGTTGTCGGCGCGGGTTCTGGCGTCCATGGAGAAAATATTTTCGGTGACTTCTTCTGGTGGTACGAGTCCGCGTTCGATGCCGTCAAGTCCGGCTGCCAGGCAGACGGCGAGCGCCAGATATGGGTTGCAGGATGGATCTGGACAGCGGAGCTCGACGCGGGTGCTCTGACCACGCGCTGCTGGGATGCGAATGAGCGCGGAGCGGTTGGACGCTGACCAGGCGAGATACACTGGCGCTTCATAACCAGGCACGAGTCGCTTGTAGGAATTGACGAGGGGATTGGTCACGGCGACGAGAGATTTTGCGTGCTCGAGCAATCCGGCGATGAAGCTGTAGGCTTCGCGGGAGAGTTTGCGCTCGCCGTTTTCGTCGAAGAAAATATTTTTTCCATCCTTAAAGAGGGACATATTCGTGTGCATGCCGGATCCGTTCATCCCGAAGATCGGCTTTGGCATGAAGGTGGCGTGCAGGCCGTTGCGCTGGGCGATGGTTTTGACGGCGAGCTTGAAGGTCATGATGTTGTCGGCGGCGGTGAGGGCGTCGGCGTATTTGAAATCAATTTCGTGCTGGCCGGCGGCGACTTCGTGGTGGCTGGCTTCGATCTCAAAGCCCATGGCTTCCAGCGCGATGCAGATCTCGCGGCGTGTTCCTTCGCCGTGGTCGAGAGGGCCGAGATCGAAATAGCCGGCTTCGTCGCTGGTCTGGGTGGTTGGGCGTCCGTGTTCGTCGGTGTCGAAGAGGAAAAATTCGCATTCTGGGCCGACGTTGAAGGTGTAGCCGAGTTTGGCGGCTTTGTCGAGAACGTTTTTCAGCACGTGGCGAGGATCGCCGACGAATGGGGTGCCGTCGGGATTGTAGACGTCGCAGATGAGTCGGGCGACGCGCTCATGCTGTGGTCGCCATGGCAGGATGACGAAGGTGTCGAGATCTGGGTGCAGATACTGGTCGGATTCGTGGATGCGTGTGAAGCCTTCGATGGAGCTGCCGTCGATCATGATCTGATTGTTCAGTGCTTTTTCCAGCTGTGCGCGGGTGATGGCAACGTTTTTCATCTGGCCAAAAATATCGGTGAACTGCATGCGGATAAATTCGACGTCGTTTTCGTCGGCGAGACGGATGATGTCTTCTTTGGAATATTTATTCATGGTGAGACTCCTTTACTGCGATCGATGAGCGGGAACAAAAGAAAAAAGAGCAAGAGGGTTCGCGCTTTTCGGAACACCCTTGCTCTCGATGATCATATTATGCGCCGAATATTCATGAATGTCAATGCATAATAAAAATGTCGCAATATTAAATTTCATCGCACGCCTGCGGTGGATATGCTATAATGGGCCTACTGTATTGTCTGAAAGGAGAAGCTTATGCATATTATTGTCTGTCTTGACGACCAGAACGGCATGGCGTTCAATCACCGGCGCCAAAGTCGCGATCGTGTGGTGACTGAAGATATTTGTATATTAGCGGACGGTCGTCCGCTGTGGATGAACAAAAAATCTGCTGCGCTTTTTTCTGAGGCGTCGTGCGCGGCGACGCTTCGCGTTGATGAAGATTTTCTCGCGACAGCGCCGGATGACGCGCTCTGTTTTGTGGAGGATGCGCCGCTGGCGCCGCTGCTTGCGCGCATCGATCGTTTGACGATCTATCGTTGGAACCGACGCTATCCTGCGGATCTGCATTTTGATCTGTCGCTCGATGGCTGGCGGCTTACTGGCGGCGGAGAGTTTCAGGGATATTCCCATGACAAGATCACCCGGGAGGACTACACGCGATGAAAAAACAAGCGAAACTTCTGGCGCTGATCCTGGCGTTTTGTCTGAGCTTCGTTGGGCTCACAGCCTGTGACAGCAGCACGACGGCGAGCGACGGCGCTGGGGTCAGTGCGCAAACGGAAGCGTCGGCGTCGGGCGCTGAGGCAGCGGCGACGAGTGGCGAAGCGGAAGCTCTCCCTGCGCAGACGCTGGATGTTTTTGATCCGGCGCAGGTGCCGAGCTACACGGGCTCAGCGTTCACGATCGTTCACGACAATGTGCCGTATTTCACCCAGGATGATCTGACGACGAATGATTTTGAAAGCTACAGCCCGCTGGATGGTTACGGGCGCTGCGGCGTGGCGTTTGCCTGCGTAGGGCAGAGTCTGATGCCGACGGAGGAGCGCGGCTCGATCGGTCAGGTGCAGCCGAGCGGCTGGCATACTGTGCGCTACGACAATGTCGACGGCAAATATCTCTACAACCGCTGCCATCTTATCGGCTATCAGCTCAGCGGCGAAAATGCCAACGCGCAGAATCTCATCACGGGCACGCGGTATCTCAATATGGAAGGGATGCTGCCATTTGAAAATATGGTCGCCGACTATGTGAAGGAAACGGCGGGCCACGTGCTTTATCGTGTCACGCCGGTTTTTAATGGCGCAGACCTTGTGGCAAATGGCGTGCTCATGGAAGGGTATTCTGTTGAAGACGCAGGCGCTGGGATTTGTTTCTGCGTCTACGCCTACAACGTGCAGCCGGGGATCACGATCGATTACGCCAGCGGCGAAAGCTGGGAGACAACGGCTGCTGAACATGCAGCGTCGAGTGCGCAGCCGGTTGCCGAGGAAACGCCACAGACCTATGTGCTCAACAACAATTCGAAGAAATTTCACGATCCGTCCTGTAGCAGTGTCCTCAGCATGAAAGCGCCAGAAGAGGTCACGACGACGCGCCAGGCGCTCATCGATCAGGGCTACAGCCCTTGCGGAAATTGTAAGCCATAATGAAAAATGCTCAGCTTCTCATGGTGATATGCTCCCCATAGAGTAGATACTCGAAATAACAAAAATCGAGCCTACACT
>OKRW01001008.1_pt1 | contig 25867 bp, 17 predicted proteins | sample 1601151 | NCBI WGS metagenome assembly OKRW01 (sample SAMEA3541471, study PRJEB24748) | human gut metagenome | biome: human gut; feature: human-associated habitat; material: faeces | place: China | collected 2012 | reverse complement strand
ATGGATTCCATAAAAAGAACTCCCTTTCCAATATAATATATAATGTATTATGCCGCGCTGCACAGAAAAAAACAACAGTTAAATCCAGCGATCTGCGCAACGCGTCCCCACCTGTCAGCGCAGGCTGCGCACGTATTCGGACGGCGTCATGCCCGTGACGGTGCGGAACTGACGGGAAAAGTGCTGCTGGCTGGAAAAGCCGAGCTTTTTTGCGATCTCGCCCATGGACAGCGCTCCGCCGCGCAGCAGGAGCTTGCTTTCCTCGATCCGGAACTGGTTGACATAATCGGAGAACGATTGTCCCAACTCCCGGTTAAACAATTGGGAAAGATAAGAACGGCTGATAGGGAAGATCCGTTGCAAATCCGTCAGGCGTAAATCTTCGCGAAGATACGGTTTTTCTCTTTCAAACCATGCACTTACTTCCTCTGCATAGCGTTTACTGAGAACCCTGTGTTCATCATCGTCATTGTCGTCCTCCTGATACGGAAGATCCCATCCACTTTTAAAAGAATGCTCCAAAACAACTACCTTCAGAAATAGCGCCTTATAAAAGAAATAATACCAAACGAACAACAGGACTGTTTTGTCGATCACATACATCAATGGTGTATTGGTCAGCAATAAGACAAGATAGAAACCATACAGAACAATCAAAATTATCATGGTTTTCCTTAACCATTCCAAATCATATTCTTCCGGATCGGAAACATTCTCTGCTAAAAAAACATTGAAGTCTTTACTGTACCTTGCTATCAGATAAACGGGCAGAATCATATAAAACAAAGTCAGCAGAAAGACTGTCATACGAAGCAAAACATCCATATTCAAGTATTCGAAAACCTCCCTTATTGAATAGTAGGTATGAATTTCACCTCCCGACAAACGATAAGTCAGGTAAGCCAGTCCACCAAAAACAACCGGACTGATAAATAAGAAAAAACGTTTGCAGGTAAGAAACCCGGGCCGTAAGACCTCAATCACATAACAAGCAAGCGTTGCCGTTACCAAAGCACCCATAATCAATATATCCGGATGGAAAGCCTCTTTCGGTTTATGCAGGTAAAGATTCACAGACAACCTTATGGCAGCCAGAAAAGCCCACAAAAACATACCCCACCCTAATATCCTTTTCGCCCGGTTATCACCGGCCCGGAGCAATAGGGTAGCTCCGCCGAAGATACAGAATCCGATGATCTGTAAGCTTAATAAAAACTGAATTTTGTCCAACATAATATATCCCTCGTATCAAGTAAACAAATTGAAGCATTAAATAGTTGATCTGAACCATTAGTAGACAATTTGATGCCTGTAGATAATTTGCGCCTCGTGGTTTTATACGATTTCATCGTGGTTTTATACCGAATGCACCCTCTACCTCTCCAAACTGACTGATCTTTGTACCTGCAATCACTTCACAAAAATAATACAAAGAATGAATAAATTACTACTATTTATGATAACGGCGGTTAGTATTTTTAGTTGCACAAACGACTACGATCCGGGACTCATTGAAAATTTAGGCATGAAAGAGCAACCTTTAAGAATAATAACAAAGGTGCTGACAACAAAGTCTCCTAATTTTATGCAAGAATTTACAAGAGGATCGGTCATCGGGTTGCATGTCGTCTCGGAAAGTACCGGCAACATCTACGATAGTAATCCGGATTACAAAAACGTGCGGGCTGAAGCCTTTCTGGTAAACTACAAGCTGAACTGGCGCCAGTCACCCGATATTTATCTGAACGAGGAACCAGTCACTGTTTATGCCTATTACCCGTATCAGTCGCAGGTTAATTTCGACCCGGAGAATATCCTGGTCCGCATATCGCCGGACGCTTCCCTGACGAAAGATTACATGTACGGGATACAGGCCAGCGGGCAACGAGCGGTCAACCAGATTTCCCCAGTCGCGTTGCTTAACATGAATCATACGCTTTCGCTCCTGAGCTTCCAACTGCGAATGACACCGGAAGCAGAAGGCTGCTTCCTACTTCATGCGATACAGATCGGAAACAAAGCCGGCGGTACAGCTCTTTGCTTCAGGGGTAAGATGAACATTAAAACCGGAAATATCGGCGGATGTGCCGGGACAAATGCCTCTACCCGACTGAAACTGAATACTCCGCGCATGTTGAAAAAGATACCGGACGAGCCGCAACAACTAATGGTAATCCCCACATCGCGTATCAGAACAGACGGAGATGTGGAAGTGCTCTTCATCATCAACGAAACGACATTCAAATATAAAATTCCCGCCAATACGAAGTGGGAAAAAGGAAAAAGATATATCTACAACCTTCTTTTCAACGGTAAAGACATCACACTCGAAAATGTAAGTACCAGCGAATGGCTTCCTGTTGAAGGGAATATGGAAAATACTATTCTGTAATGTAAGTTTTATTTTATGTTCGGTTATGTCAGGTGTAACAGCCGAATATCGCCACTCAAAAGACATATGAAAGCGCCCCGCCCATTTTATCCCTTCTCAACTTATCGCCAACAACACACCTCTATTCAAATTTAACCAGGACGGGGCCGCTTTTCATCTCACTTCTCATTTACAAAAATATTTATGCATGATGAACTTGTAACTGAATGTATCATATCCCATGCACTCGTCAAGCTACGGAACCCCCAATATGTAACTGTTTGAGCACTCACATCTCCTGATACTAGTCTCTTAAATAAACAAGGGCAGTCCATACATTGTGAACTACCCTTGTTTCATTCTATAATCAATAATATTTTCAGGAAAATAATAATTTATCTCTCACTCCGGTCTCTGCCCTTAACGCTCACCAGCTTAGGCCGGAGCAAGCCTGACGGTTAGATCTTGCCTGACGTTCCGGAAGAAGATATGCCGGTTACAGTGTTGCGATCCGATGTTTTAGAAGCGGAGGACGTTGTTTCAGAAGCTATATTTGTAGCAGTCGCAGCAGTTCCTTCTACCTGTTTGTCGACTTCCCAATGGAACGGTTCAAAGGCAGTATTCGGGTCCACCCAAGACGTTTTTTTGGCAGCATAGATAATGAACGGAGCGGCTACCACCACGATAGCGCCGATAATCAGCACGGCAAACCAAACGGTATTGTTACCTGTAGAAATTTGACTGGGCGGAATAAAACTCAGTACGAAGGCAAGCAATGAACCGCAAAAACCAAGGCCGCCGATAAACCACATCAGACCGTTGCCACTCTTACCGATACGGAACGGACGACCGGCTTTCTTCATCCGATAACGCAATGCGATTGCACCAGAGAACATCAGCATATACATAATCAGGTAAAGGATAACTGTCAACTGTGACAAAATCTGATAGAAACTTTGTACGGAAGGCATAACCACGAACAACAAGCTCAGGAATGTAACAGCCAAGCCCTGAACCAGCAGGATATTTTTCTGCACACCCAACTTATTTGTTTTCTGGAAGAACGGAGGCAGATAACCGGCTTTGCCAACGGCAAAGATACCTTTTGACGGACCGGCCACCCATGTCAATACGCCTGCCAACACGCCGAAAGCCAATGCAACTGCGATAACCGGCGACAGCCAAGAAGCATGAATAAACTTAAAATAGTTGTCAAAACCGACCAACAAACTCTGAGTCAAGTTAATGTCCTTCTGCGGGATAATGATACCTAATGCAAATGTTCCCAACACGAAGATCAACACCGTGATCAGCGCACCGATAAACACGGCCTTCGGATAATTGACGGAAGGGTTTTCGACATCTTTCACATGAATACCGCCCATTTCCATACCGGCATAAAAAAGGAAGATACTGGAAGCAAGCACCAGGTTATCGAACTTCGTAAAGTCGGGGAAGAAATTGCTGTGGAAGTCCATGTTGGAATGACCGCCGGAAGCCAGGTACACGATACCTAAGATAATCAACAAGGCAGCAGGGATGATCGTACCGACGATGCCACCCACTTTAGCCACTTTACCTACCCAGCTCAGACCTTTCAAAGAGATAAACGTAGCGAGCCAGTAAATAATCAATACGACAACCAGCGTATACATTTTGTTTGAAGCCAGCGTCATATCGTGCGCATCGTTCATCCCGATAAAGGCGATGGATACAGCACCGAAAGTCAATACGGTCGGATACCAGATCGTACTCTCGATCCATTGTACCCAGATAGCCAGGAAACCCCATTTCTTTCCATAGGCCTCTCCTACCCATCGGAATACCCCGCCCTGTTTATCCTGGAACATGGCAGCCAACTCAGCTGCCACCAACGAGGTAGGAATTAAGAACACGATTGCCGCAAACAGATAATAAAAGGCTGAACTCAGTCCATACACAGCCTCAGCAGGCAACCCGCGGAGCGAGACGACTGCCGTGACATTCATAATCGCAAGAGTAAATACTCCAAGTTTTACTGCTTTTCCAATATTTGCCATGAATTTTACTATTAAAATGTGAATTTTGTTTTGTTTAGTTTTGCTTGTATTGACAGTATAACAACTCGTTTTTGTGTTAGTTTGTCAACAGGATGTCAAACTTGGTTAATTAACAGACAAGTGTTAAAAACAAAAAGTGTCATTTTGCTGTTTCATCGGATAAAATGTAAATGATGATTTACAAAATAAATACCAAATATTAAAAGACAATGAGAACTGCATTCAATGACTTTTTTTATGAAAAGCGAGGCATTTACGGAGTGCTTCATGTGATGATATTGCTACTCTCGCTTTTCCTGATTGTGGATATTTCGATCGACACGTTCAACAACATACCGTTCATCTCTCAGACTTCGTATCTGAAAACGCAGTTCTGGATCTGCATGTTCTTCATCGCCGATTTCATATTGGAGTTTTTCCTGTCAAAAGATAAAATTCATTATTTGCAAACCCATTTCCTCTTCCTGCTGGTTTCGATCCCTTATCTTAATATTATCAATTACTACGATTTCACCTTCTCGGCCGAAGTGACCTATTTCCTACGTTTCATCCCACTCGTACGCAGCGGATGGGCACTGGCGATCGTCGTCGGCTGGCTAACTTCGAACCGGGCCTCCGGACTCTTCGTCTCCTACCTGACGATGTTGCTGGCAATGGTCTATTTCTCCAGCCTGATCTTTTTCGTGATCGAACAGAAGGTGAACCCTGAAGTAAAGGATTACAACGACGCCCTCTGGTGGACTTTCATGGACGTGACGACTGTCGGTTCGAACATCATCGCGATCACGCCTACAGGGCGTATTTTGTCGGTCCTGCTGGCCGCTCTCGGCATGATGATGTTCCCGATCTTCACGGTCTATGTCACGAGCCTAGTACAATCGGCAAACAAGAAAAAAGAAGATTATTATAATCAAACGCATCCCGTCTCCTCCGGACAAGCATCAGAAGCCAAACCGGCCGGTTCCACTCAAACAGACAAATAAATTCAAAACTACTTATTGTAAAAAACAAGTTATTTAACAATTGGCAGGTCTGGCGATGAAAGAATTCAAATATTCTTCTTTTTGAATATAAAACGTATTTTTCCCATTTATTTGCCGATCTATTACCATGAAGACGGTCGTCATCGCCAAAATACTGCGCAACTCTTTGCTTTTCCTACTCAGGCTGACAAAACAGAAGCAATAACCGGACAAGTTGCCTATCACATACTTTCTGTTGTCAAACAAAAACCGTCAGGCCGAACAAAATGCAAGATTAAAATGAAAAACTATTCCCGCAAAAAAACAAGCCTCCCGTCTCCCTATTATTTCAGGGGAGTGGAGGCTCGTCAACTAAAAGAATAAACCGTTTTAACCGGTGATTGTAAACCGGGTACTGCCAAAAATGGAGAGCCCCAGTTTATTCATTATATATTTGATCGCCAATTGTGCTTTCACCGAATTGCCGGAGCTATCCAATGGAGGCGCAAAGGCGGAGATTCCGAAGTGTCCGGGCATGATCCCCATGACACCGCCGCCAACACCCGTTTTGGCAGGAATACCGGAAGTGTACAACCAGTCTCCCGTACGTTCATAGAAACCGACCGTAGCCACTAAGGATGTGATTTTAGGCGACAAAGAAGCGTCAAAGATAAGTTTCTTTGTAACCGGGTTCACGCCATCGTTGGCAATCGTTGCTGCGGCGATGGAAAGTTGTTCGGCTGTGATACCCAACGAACACTGGCGAGTATACAGGTCGAGCGACATATCCGGATCGTCATAGATACGGTTGTAATTCTTCAGTAACCAGGCGATAGAACGGTTATTGAAGTTGGTGGCAGTCTCTGACTTGTACAGTTCATCGATCAGTTGCGGAGCACTCCCGCAAAGGTCGGTGATGTTGGAAACGATGGCTTCCCACTTCTTGTCGGACTTACCGAGCGGCTGTACCATACTGCAAGCCGTGATCGCACCAGCATTTACCAGCGGAGTGGAAGGATGGTCATTTTCCAACAAGATCGCCATGATGGAGTTGAAAGGAAGACCGGTGGCATCGGCACCGATCATCTTCAGCACTTTCTCGGCTCCGTACTGGCGAAGTGCCAGGATAGCCGTATGTACTTTCGAAACGGATTCGATCCCGAAACAGTAGGAAGAGTCCCCTAACGTAATGGTTCTGCCATCCAACAGGCAGATACTGATACCGAACAAGTTCTTGTCAATATTAGCCAGATAAGGGATGTAATCAGCATTCTTGCCACCCGTATTATCCTTGAACTGCTCGTAAGCCTCCTGTGCCGCTTCTTTTATCTGTGAAACGGAAATTGTTTTACTCATGATCATTTCTTTTTATGGGGCATACCCGTATGAGTAAACACAGAACCTTTCACTTCCTGATTCTTATCCTGTGCGATACGGGTAGGAGTCGGATATTCTAGTTTTTCAAGTTCCGCAACAGCTCCTGTGATATCATTCAGCAACTGGTCAGCCATGTCGCGACTAAATCCCTGACGGGCAACGATACGCATCACGACATGGTTTTCAAGATTGTTTGGCAATGTATAGGCAGGAACCATCCAACCGCTTTGTTTCAGTTTATCCTGCAGGTCGTACAGGGTCCATTTCGCTTTTTTCGCATAGTCCGGTTTCAGATACCAGATAAACAACGGGTTCACGACTTCGTTGCTGTAGTTCACGAACGGAGCCATCTTACCGATCTGATCATGTAAGTATTGGGTAACCGCCATGCTGTTTTCCTGAACTGCTTTATACCCTTCGAACCCGAGACGGATAAATTGGTAATATTGTCCGAGGATCTGGGCGGCAGGACGGGAGAAATTCAGACCTACCTGTGTGATATTGGCTCCCAAATAATTTACACTGAATGACATGGAGTCGGGCAAATATGACTTGTCTTTCCAAACAACCCAACCCAGGCCCGGATAAACCAGACCGAACTTATGTCCGGACGTACTGATGGAAAGAACCCATTTCAAACGGAAGTCCCACTTCAATTCCGGTTTCAGGAACGGGAGGATAAAACCGCCGGAAGCAGCATCCACGTGAATTGGAATATCGTAGCCGGTCTTTGCATTGTAGGCATCGAGTGCCTTATCCAAAGCCTCCACATCATCGTTCAGACCTGTCCATGTAACCCCTTGGATCGGCACAATACAGATTGTATTTTCATCACACATCTTCAATGCTTCTTCGGGATCGAGCGTAGTCTTCTCCAATGTCAGAGGCACCTGGCGCATTTCGATCTGCCAAAGCTGGGCGAATTTTTCCCATACAACCTGAAATCCGGTAGAAATAACGAAGTTCGGCTTGTCCACAGGCTTACCGGCGGCTTGCCTTTTCTTACGCCAGCGCAACCAAGCTGCGACACCTCCCAACATACATGCTTCGGACGAACCGATAGCCAATGCACCGGCTTTCCATTTTGCCTGTTCGGGAGTATTCCACAAATTCGCTACGATGTTGATACATTTGGCGTTCATGACGGCAATACGCGGATATTCCGTTTCATCGATATAGTTGATGTTGATCGCCTCGTTCATAAGTTTGGTTGCATAGTCGTCCATATAGGTAGTTACGAATGTCGCCAGGTTCAAGCGGGGCTGTGTCTGTGCAAACGTTTCGTCTTTAACCATCTGATACGCGATTTCCGGGGTGGTAGGACCATCAGGGATTTTGTCTACAGGAGAGGCTTGTAGCATCTTTTCCGAGCCAAAGATTGCTGTCTTGGCATCACCTTTTCTGAAATTAGAATCTTCCATGTCTTTTTGTTTTTAATTAATAATGGCGCTATCGACTTGTTTCGGCCGATTGTATGGCAAAAACAGCTACTATCCGCAATTGTTCTGCGTTTTTCGTTAAACATACGATATTTGGGGTTTATTAAAACAATGAACTTTCACTATTCGGGATTGTTTCAATACAATAAAAAATGATGTAACGAAACGATTATGCGAATACAGACCGGACAGGGGACGATTCCTCTTATCACGCTAATAGGCATATGGTCGATATCGGCACTGAATGCACTGCCCGGCCTGGCTGTCTCCCCAATCTTAGGAAGACTTTCTGCAATCTTTCCGCATTCCACAGAACTGGACATACAGATGCTTTCATCACTTCCTTCCCTCTTGATCATCCCTTTTATCATCCTGTCGGGCAAACTGACGGAAAAGATCAATAATGTCCTTCTGTTGCAAGTGGGACTGGTGATCTTCTCGTTGAGCGGCATCCTGTACATGCTTTCCACAAAAATGTGGCAACTGATAACAGTCAGCGCATTATTGGGGATCGGTTCCGGATTGATCGTGCCGCTTTCCACCGGTTTGATTTCCCGCTTTTTTACAGGAACATACCGTACGAAACAGTTCGGGCTCAGTTCCGCCATTACGAATATAACGTTAGTGCTGGCCACCGTTCTGACGGGGTATCTGGCAGAGGTGAACTGGCATTTGCCGTTTATCGTCTACCTGTTTCCGCTGATCTCGATCGTTCTCTCGTTCTATCTGAAAAAGAATATTTCACCGTATCCCGGTATAGGCATAAACACCACTAGCCGGAGAACGGAAAGGCCTGCCGATAGCAGTTTCGGGAAGTTCGGTATACAGATTCCCCACCTGATGCAGATCATGTCGTTCTATGGGTTGGCTACTTACTTAGTGATCATCATCAGCTTCAATCTTCCTTTCCTGATGAAAGAATATCATTTTACCAGCGGTAATTCGGGTATTATGATCTCGCTGTTTTTCTTGGCTATCATGTCGCCGGGATTTATACTGAATCAAATTGTCTCCTTCTTCGGCAAAAAGACCAAATTTGCCTGTATGGTCTCGATCTCTGTCGGAATGGCGCTTATACTCGTTTCCCGCACCGAATGGTTGATCGGGCTGGGTTGTATCTTTGCCGGATTAGGCTATGGTGTCATACAACCGATAGCTTACGACAAAACGACCCGCACGGCTATTCCTGAAAAAGTGACGCTTGCACTGGCATTCGTTATGGCCATGAACTATCTGGCCATTCTTCTTTGCCCTTTCATTATAAACATACTCAAGGATATGCTCCATATCGAGACACAGCAGTTCGCTTTCATCTTCAATATGGCCATTGCCCTGATAGCTGCCGCATGGGCCTACCTGAAACAAGATTCGTTCTTGTTCGACGACCGCATCAAACAAGTATAACATAAAATCCCAAGCATCGTGAAAAATAAAATAAGAGAAGCCAATATTTACATGATTATTTCCAAAACTTTCAGCGGGTTGAATATGAATGCGTTGAAATATCTCCTACCATTATGGATAAGTCCGCTGACGGGTGTAACCCTGCGCTGTACGTTTGCCGCCCTCGCGTTTTGGATTATCAGCTTGTTCACCCAACCGGAGACTTCCCCCCGCCGGGAAAAGATTCTCTTATTTCTGTTGGGGGCGCTCGGCATTTATGGCTTTATGTTCTTTTACTTGCTGGGATTGAGCAAAACGACCCCTGTGTCAAGCTCCATTTTCTCCAGTTTACAACCTATCTGGGTATTCATTCTTTCTGTCATCTTCTTTAAAGAAACAATCACAAAGATGAAAATAACCGGTATTCTGATCGGATTAGGTGGCGCATTGCTCTGCATCCTGACCCAGAAAAACGATGACCTGGCTTCCGATGCCTTCACCGGAAATCTGCTTTGCCTGCTAAGTTCCATGGCTTATGCAATCTATCTGATTGCAAGCAACCGAATATTGAAGCATGTAGGAGTTATGACAATGCTGCGGTACACCTTTTCCGGTGCGGCTTTCTCCGCCATCATCGTTTCCGGATTTACAGGATTTGAAGCAACACTTTTCACGTTCCCGATCCATTGGAAACCGATGGCAGTCTTGGCATTCGTCCTGATTTTCCCGACCGTTATCAGTTACCTGTTAATACCGGTCGGACTAAAATATCTGAAAACCACACTGGTGGCCATCTATGGTTACCTGATCCTGATTGTGGCAACCATTACCTCGCTGGCATTAGGACAAGATCGCTTCAGTTGGTCCCAATTAATAGCTGTCCTCCTGATTTGTTCGAGCGTTTATTTCGTTGAAATAGCAGAAAGTAAGGAAAAATCATAAATTTTTCTCTTTCTTTGTAACAACAGCTTTTCCGTTCCCGTCTACTTAATGAACGCTCTCCAATAGCGCGCGTTGAAGAGCCGGAACTAACGGAATAAGTAACGATTAATACATTAGAAAGATGAAAAAATACATCGCAATCCTGATCCTCATCCTATTCTGCCAAGCAGGATATAGCCAGAGCATGGACAAGCTGTTCAACGACTTTGCCAAGCAAAAAAACGTAACCCACGTAACAGTCGGCCCGTTCCTGATGAAAATAAGCAGCCTGTTCACCGAGACGATGGGTGTAAAAAGCATCGAAGTCCTTTCTTTCGAGGAATGCGGCAATACCGTCAAAGACGATCTCCGCGCTGCCATCAAGAAACTGAAAGACCCGAATTACGAAACAATGGTCAATGCCAACGAAGAGGGCAACCGCACGAAAGTAATGGTACGTATTGACAAAGACATCATCCGCGAACTGGTAATCTTGACAACCGATGGAGGCGACGATGCCCTGATCCGCATCAAAGGAAAGATCAAACCATCTGACATCGAAAAAGTAATAAACGACCACAAAGATGGATGTTGAGAACTTTAAAAGGCTGTTCCTTCCCCTCCATCCCAAGCTCTTCCGGATTGCTTATGCGCTGGTCGAAAACAAGGCCGATGCCGAAGATATCCTGCAAGATGCCTACTATAAGTTATGGAGCCGGCGGAATGAACTGACCGATATCCAAAATCCGGAAGCTTTCTGCGTGACGCTGGTCAAGAACCTCTGCCTCGATTTCCTTCGCTCACCTCGTGCCAACAGGCGCGACGCAGATGTCACCGAAGCCGTCACTCTTTCTACCGCTTCTTCACCGGACGAAGAGTTGGAAAGACAAGACAAAGTACAGCAAATCCGCCACCTGATCGACCGCCTGCCGGAAAATCAGCGGCAAGTTCTCCGGTTGAGAGGGATCGAAGACTGTTCGATGGACGAGATAGAACAGATCACCGGCCTGAGTGCCGTCAACATACGGGTGCTACTCTCCCGGGCACGAAAAATAATCCGGGAACAACTTGAAAAATATTATACATATGAATATGGACGATAAAAAGATAGATGAACTGATCAATAAAGCCCTCCAAGAGGAACAAGCTTTACCCGAAGGACTTTCCCGTAGACTGGAAAAGCAGATCGACACCTGGGCTTCCACGGAAGAAAAGAAGACCCGTTCATTGACCCGTAGACGGACTTTATATTGGTTAAGTGGAGTTGCCGCCACCATCCTGTTGTGCATCAGCTTTTTACAATACAAATCGTCGTATCAAGCTCACGACCGGCTCAGCGACACTTACACCAATCCGAAAGATGCCGCCGCCGCTGCCGAAAAGGCTTTACTCCTACTCTCGCAGAACCTCAACAAAGGCATCAGCCAGGTGGATAACGCCGGGCAGGAGATAGATAAAGTAAACAATATTTTAAACAAACATTTAAACGATTAATCTTATGAAATTAAAGAATATATTCCTGATCCTGTTTCTTTGTTGCACCAGCTTGTGCTTTGCCCAGGATAAACTGTTCGAAAAATATGCCGATATGGATAATGTAACATCTGTCTTCATCTCCAAGAAAATGTTCGACATGATCCCTAATGTAGAAAGTGGTGGCCTCAACCTGATGAATCTGAAAGGGAAAATAAACAATCTTCAAATCGTCACTTCCGACAAGCAGGAAGTCCGGGACCAGATGCGAAAAGAATTCAGCAGCCTTATCAGCAAATCACATGAAGAACTGATGCGGGTCAAGGACAACGATACACGCGCCTCTTTCTACATCGTCCAGAACGGTGACCTAATCAACGAAATGATCATGCTAGCCGACACAGATTCAGACTATGTGGTCATCCGGATAACAGGCAAATTCACATTAGAGGATATACAAGAAGTGGCAAAAAGTTTTTCCCAAAACGATAAAAAAGAGGTAACGATCAGTTACAACTAAAACTGGAAAAGTATAAATATCCCGAAAAGATAATTATGCTTTTGTGAATACCTTAGTTCTGGTAGAACTAAGGCTATTCTTGTCTGTTGTTTGCTACCGTGACAAAATTAGCTATATAAAACTACTAGATGTTTTCAAAAATGATATTAAAATTAGTCAAATTGATATTCTTTCAAAAAAGATATTCTCCTTTTTCCCTTCCAGAAGACTCCAATAACCTCCACAGATAAGCCAAAACCGATAATCGAGCCTACTTTTTTACAACTATCCGTACTGTATAGTTCATAGTTCTACCAGAACAAATTCAATTGCAATCTTAAATCATTAGCCTATGGAGAGAAGTAAATAACACACCTAAAAAGTTTTTGTAGAGAAAATTAGAGTATTTCAACTGTTAAATTAAATTTTAATATTATGATCAAATCGATATACAGCAACTTATTGCCTAAAGCTGTACTATTATCAGTATTTTTAAGCCCCGGATATGTGATTTCAAAAGCTCATGCAAACACAGATTCCATCAGTGGTATAGAACAAACGAACGGTAAACTGTCCGGACGGGTTATCGATGCAAAAGGAGAACCTATACCAGGTGCAAACATTTCCGTCAAAGGCACCACCATCGGTACCATTACAGACATGGACGGTAATTTTTCCATTGATGTTAACCCCAATCAAATACTCACCATCAGTTTTATCGGATATGAAACAAAAACAATCCCTGTCTCCAACCAGAAAACATTAAATGTCGTTCTGCAAGAAACTGTAAACCAACTGGACGAACTTGTTGTCGTTAGCTACGGTACACAGAAAAAAAGGGATTTGACCGGATCTGTTTCCAAGATAGATGCAGGAGAATTAGAAAGTTTTCCTGTAGGACAATTTGCCCAAAAACTTCAAGGACAGGTAGCAGGTGTACAAATTAACCAATCTACAGGACAGCCGGGTAAAGGTATGGGATTCCGTATCCGTGGTGCAGCATCTATCAATGGTGGTAGTTCACCTTTATTCGTGGTCGATGGAATCCCTATCAATATGGACCTAAGCAGTATCAATCCGGATGAAATCGAAACCTTTTCCATCTTGAAAGATGCCGCTGCCACTTCTTTGTATGGATCACGTGCCGCCAACGGTGTCGTACTGATCACAACGAAAAGAGGAAAACAAGGTAAAACTCAAGTGGATGTGAATGCTTCATTCGGTATTCAGACTTTAAAGGGACTAAAGACTCCGGATGTTATGAACGGGGAAGAATTTGCCCAATACAAAAAAGAATACTACGAAGATGCTGCCAGATATGAAGGTTATACCGGAGGAGTTCCAGAACAATATCAAAATCCATCCCAATACGGTACTGGTACCAATTGGTATGACTTACTGACACGCAATGCCGCCACACAGAATTACAGTATCAGTGTGACAGCCAATAAAGACAAGTTCAATACAGCTATCGTATTAGGCTACTTCCGCCAAGACGGTGTTATGTACAATTCTAATTTCGAACGTTACTCTTTACGTGCAAACAATGATTATCAAGTAAACGACCGCTTAAAATTAGGACTGAACATAGCTCCCACCTTGCAAATCAAAAACAACCAAAATACAGACGGAGGTTGGCAGATATTAAGTGCTGCGTTCTTGGCTGACCCAACTGTAAATCCTTACGATGAAAATGGAGAACCTATTCTTTCTCTAAACTCTCCAGGGATGTTCCCTCAACCTAACTGGATACGTGTTTTACATGAAAAAACAAGTAAAACACAGGATTTGGCCTTATTAAGCAATGCTTTTGCAGAACTGGATATATGGAACGGTATCAAATATAAATTCCAGGCTGGTTTCGATTTAGGTGCCAAGAACTATAGAGATTTTACACCTTCGACAGCCGGTGGAGCCATGTTTACTGCTCCCCCTCAAAAAGCAAGTGGACAATACAACACCAACTTCCACTATAGTTGGACTATCGAAAATATGTTGATGTATAACCATAAATTCGGAAACCATAATATAGATGCACTGGTCGGTTATAGTGCACAAAAATATTCCAACGAATATAACCAGCTAACAGCAACTGACTTTCCAAGTGATGATATTCCTTGGATGGGTGCCGGTGCTACAAAAAACGGTGACAACAACATCGAGCAATGGCACGCGCGAATTATAGCTTCAAAGACCGCTATTTACTCCAGGCGACATTCCGCCGAGATGGTTGCTCCCGTTTTGGGGCAGGCAATAAATATGCAAATTTTCCTTCCATATCCGCCGGATGGATTGTATCTGACGAAGCCTTCATGGAACCAGTAACCAATGTTATGAACTACCTGAAAATAAGGGCCAGTTATGGACTAACTGGTAACTACAACATTGGTAATTACCGATATATTGCGGGAGTTAGCACTTATAACTATGTCTTAGGTGGCTCTTTAGCTCCGGGAAAAGGATTAGGTAATTTAGGGAACAATGCTCTTACTTGGGAAGAAACAAAGCAACTGGACTTAGGTGTCGATATCGGTTTCCTAAACGATCGTATCTATTTGATGTATGACTATTATAATAAAAAAGTCGATGGACTTTTGTATCAAGTCGATATTCCAAGAGCTTCCGGCTTTTCCAACATTTATTCCAATATCGGTGATTACAAAGCATGGGGACATGAAATCACTTTGCAATCTCGTAATCTTGTCGGTGATTTCAAATGGACTACCAACTTGAATATAGCCTTCAACCGGAATGAAATAACCAAAATGGGAACAAACAACACCCCAAAAGGTGGATATTCCAATCAGGAAGATTTCAACCGTTTAGCAGTAGGAGAACCTATCGGTATATTCATGGGATATGTATTTGACGGCGTATATATGACCGAAGAAGAGTTTAATTCCCAACCAAAGCACGCCTCATCTGAGATCGGAACGGTCCGCATGAAAGATGTCAGTGGTCCTAACGGTGTTCCTGACGGTATAATCGACAACAATGACCGTGTAAAAATTGGTGATCCGAATCCGGATTTTATTTATGGTATGACAAATGAATTTTCCTGGAAGAACTTCGATCTGAGCATTCTGATCAGTGGACAAGTAGGTGGTGACATTATCAATTCAAACTACGAACATACCTTGAATATCGACGGTTGTTTCAATGTATTGAAAAAAGTTGCCAATCGTTGGCGCTCTCCGGAAAATCCGGGTGACGGACAGGTTCCGAGAACAAAAGCCGGTACCACGGAATTATTCCGCTTCAATAATAGCAGTTGGGTATATGATGCTTCTTATTTGACCATAAAGAATATCACTCTGGGCTATACAATTCCGATTAAACCGAGTCAATACCTCTCTAAACTCCGGGTATATGTAACAGCTCAGCAATTAGTCACATTCACTAAATACCCAGGTATGAATCCGGAAATAGCCATGAATGAAGATATGGGATGGAACGGTTTAGGAGTAGATCGTACAACTTACCCGGTTCCAAGAACATTCAGTATCGGATGTAACATTTCATTCTGACAGAAAAACAAATTATAAATTTAAAGCGAAAGATCATGAAAAAGATATTTAGTTTAGTTGTTGCATTGTTGACTTTGGTTTCTTGTTCGGAAGATTTTCTGAATCTGACGCCTCAATATTATCCGAATGATGCGACATTCTTTAAAACTCAAGAGCAATTCACTCAAGCAGTGAACGGAGCCTATTCCGCTCTACGGGGAGTATCGGCAAGACAAGGATACCTGATGGGAGAAATGCGTTCCGACAATACACATTACACCCGCTATAAAGCAGACCGTGGTCTACACATCTTGTATCGTGAAAATATCGCGGATTTTGTTGTAGATGACCAGAACCAATGGACAAATGAAATGTATTATGCATGTTATACGGGCATTTCAAGAGCCAACACCATTCTGAACCGCATTGAAGGGACGACTTTTCCCGATGATTTCAAAAATAAAACGATCGGAGAAGCTAAATTCATCCGTGCTTTCATGTATTTCCAATTGGTGCAATGCTACGGAGACGTCCCTTTGCATCTGGAAGAAGTGACAGGAGCGGACAACGCATTCTTACCTCGTTCATCTGTTAACGATATCTATACAGCCATCGTTGATGATGTGAAAGATGCCATAGAGAAACTTCCTACGGTCAAATTCCCGCAAAATGGTGCTGCAACCAAAGGAGCTGCCAAAATGCTCTACGCTTATGTATTAATGACAAAGCCAGATCGAGATTATGCAACAGCGGAAACGCAGTTAAAAGATATCATGAATATGGGATATGAATTACTTCCCAATTATGCCGATATATATGACACATCCAAAAAGAACGGAAAAGAATCGATTTTCGAAATCCAGTATCAAATGGGAGATCAGGGACAGCAAAGTGATTGGTTATACTACTTTATTCCCAAAACAACGAATGCAGAAATTATTACAGGTGTTCCGGATTGTAGTACGTTACTGACAGGAGGCTGGAATGTTCCGACACCGGAAATGATCGCTTCTTACGAACCTGGAGACCTGCGTGTCGACCCATCTATCGCTGTTGCAGTCGGTACACTGGATGCAGCAAACGCCTTAGTCGTAGCTGATGTACTAAAAGTCGGTGATCCCAAGATCAATGATTATCAAGTTAATTATCCATTTATCAATAAATACCGTCACGCACACTCCAAAATAGAAAATACAGACGATAACTGGCCTGTTTACCGCTATGCGGACTGCCTGTTATTGTTAGCTGAATGTCTGGTGGAGCAAGGACGTGCAGGAGACGCAGCACCCTATGTCAATCAAGTACGTGCGCGTGCAGGTTTACCTGCTGTTACAACAATCAATGCCGAGGTAGTTGCCAATGAGCGACGTCACGAACTCGCATTTGAGAACCATCGTTGGTATGATTTATTGAGAACAGGAAAAGCTATTGAAGTAATGACTGCCTACGGAAAATATATCAAAACGATTGATACGGAACTTCCTGAACGTACCTATCAGATAAAGCCGGAATATTTGCTTTATCCGATACCTTATAACGAGTTGCAATTAAATGACCAGCTCAAACAAAATCCAGGTTATTAATTATCATATTAACAAAAAGACCTTTACTTTTGTAGTAGAGGTCTTTTTACTATTAGCACCATGAATACACAACGTATTATCAAAAACTTTATATATACCGTCGCAGGAGGTATCCTGTCTCTCGGAACGACTGGTTGCAGTGGCAACAAAGCGGAAACGACAGACAGTTTTTCCACTTTGGAAGCCCAGTTTTCCAACCCTTCATCCGAGTACCGTACAGCCCCTTTTATGGTTTGGAACGGAAAAGTTACAGAAATTGAAATCGACCGTATGCTGAAAGACTTTAAAGATGCAGGCTGCGGAGGTGCGTTTATCCATCCCCGTCCGGGCATGATCACGGAATATATGTCGGACGAATGGTATTCCCTCTACCGTTATGCCGTCGATAAAGGAAAAGAGATGGGACTGGACATCTGGATTTACGATGAAAACTCCTATCCCAGCGGCTTTGCCGGAGGACATGTTCCCGAAGATATGCCCGAATCCTACAACCAAGGACAAGGACTTGAGTTGACAAAAACAGATCTTCTGCCTGACAAAACAGACGAATATTTCATCATCCTTAAAAAAGAAGGGGACAAATGGGCAGATATCACGAACGCCCTGAGCCAGCATAAAAAAGCAAAAGGAGAATATTACCTCTACAAAAAGACCTATTTAGGCAAATCAGACTGGTACGGAGGGTATTCTTACGTAGACCTGCTCGTACCCGGTGTGACTGAAAAGTTCATCGACCTCACGATGAAAGGATACGAAAAAACAATAAAGGACGAATTTGGCAAATCTGTTTTCGGTATCTTCACAGATGAGCCCAACATCAGCAGTCCCGGAGGCTTGCGCTGGACACCAGACTTGTTCGAAGTATTCCGGAAACAGTGGGGATACGATCTAAAACCACTACTTCCCCTTCTGGACGAAGAGACGGGCAATTGGAAACAGGTACGTCATAACTATATGGAAACCCTGTTGCAAATGTTTGTCGACCGCTGGTCCAAACCTTGGCACCACTACTGCGAGACGAACAACCTGAAATGGACCGGACACTATTGGGAACACGGTTGGCCGCAAATGAACGACGGACCGGACAATATGGCAATGTACGCCTGGCATCAGGTACCCGCTATCGACATGCTGTTCAACCAGTTCGACGAAACCAACCCGCAAGCACAGTTCGGCAATATCCGTGCAGTAAAAGAATTGCGCAGTGCCGCCAACCAAACAGGTTGTAACCGTACCCTCAGCGAAACTTATGGTGGTGGAGGTTGGGACGAAACTTTTAAAGATTTCAAACGGTTAGGCGATTGGGAGTATGCACTCGGGGTCAACTTCATGAACCAACATTTAGCCCATATGACACTAACAGGAGCACGCAAATACGACTATCCGCCGGTATTCACCTATCATTCTCCCTGGTGGCCCGACTATCGCGAACTGAATGACTATTACGGACGCCTTTCATTTGTTATGAGCAAAGGCATCCAGAAAAACGATATTTTGGTTCTGGAACCCAACTCGACTTTATGGAGCTATTACGTCCATGCAGGAAGTTCCCCGAAACTCATGGAGATAGGAACCAATTTCCAAGCTTTTGTTACAACTTTGGAAAAGAACCAGGTAGAATATGACCTCGGTTCCGAAAACATCATCAAAGACCTCGGAAAGGTAGAAAACGGGCGTTTCATCGTCGGCAATGCCTCCTACTCGACTGTCGTTCTGCCTCCCATGATGGAGACCTTAAACAAGCCTACCTTCAACCTCTTGCAACAATTTGTAGAACAAGGTGGACAGATCATAACCTTCTCCGCTCCCACCCGGATAGACGGGGCTGTCAATGACGAACTGGCCGGACTGTTGACCGGTACAACCGTCACATCACTCCCGGAACTATCCAAAGATGTAATCGCCCGGTATTTCTCTTCCGATAACTTCAGGATTACTTTCAACAGTGGTAACCTGTATCACCATCGTCGCCGGTTTGCAGACGGAGAATTGGTTTTTCTCGTCAACTCTTCTATGGATGAAGTTGTTGACGGCACCCTTTCGACGCAGGGAAAAGCCATGTTGGAAATGGATGCTCTGAACGGGGAAATCTATACGTATCCGTCTTCAAAAGAAAAAGGCATACTAAGTACATCTTTCCGGATCGAACCGGCAGGAAGCCTCTTGCTTTACTGTTCTGACAAGAACCCTAAAAACTATCCGGAACGCCCCGGAAAAGCGGGAAGCAGCCCGGTGACGGCAACAAGCCGGACCACCGTCAGCCGTTTACGCGACAATGCTCTGACAATTGACTTTTGCGATGTTACGGTTAAAGGAAAGACTTACAAGAAACAACATTTCTCCCGTGCCGCCGATATCGCCTTCAAAGCGCACGGATTCACCAACGGCAATCCTTGGAATACCTCCGTACAATACAAACGGAATATCCTCGACCGCGACCACTTTAAGGATGGCGGCTTCACGGCCTCCTATCATTTTACGGTAAACGATGCTTTCGACTATTCCGGTATCAAACTGGTTTCCGAACGCCCCGAACTATTTACCGTAAAAATCAACGGAAATCTCGTGAACGCTCTTCCAGGTGAATGGTGGCTGGACCGTTCTTTCGGCGTTTATCCGATAGGCGGACAGGTGAAAAAAGGTAGCAATACGGTAGAACTCAGCATCAACCCGATGCGTATTTTTGCAGAGATAGAACCGGTCTACATCATCGGAAACTTCTCGGTCGTACCCGAACAAGAGGGATGGAGCATCGGTGCACCACAGGAATCGTTCACACTGGGTAGCTGGAAAGAACAAAAGCAACCGTTCTACTCATGGGATATGAGCTATAGCAAAGAATATACCCTCGATGACCTTACAGGCAGATATGCCGTCAAACTGAACAAATGGAACGGGACGGTAGCAGAAGTATACGTCAACGGACAGAAAGCCGGTATGATCGCCTTCGACCCCTGGCAACTGGATGTAACATCCTACCTGAAAGAAGGCAGCAACACGATCGATGTACATGTGATCGGCAGTTTGAAGAACCTGTTAGGCCCGCATTACCGGAATCCGGCTCCCGGCCTGGCATCTCCCTGGCATTGGAAAAACGTAGACAAACCGATATCCGGAAAAGAATACCAGATGATGGATTACGGGCTGATGGAAGATTTTGAATTAATTCATTAAACATACACGAAAAGAGGGTGCGTGCTTTTCCGGAAAAGCATGGCACCTTTTTCAAAAAAGGACGGCAGCATGAAAAATAGACTTTTAAACATTTGTATCTTATGTATGGTTTTTCCTTTCTTTCTACAGGCAGCGGACACACATTCCGTTTATAACCTGCGATGCGAACAGGAAGAAAACCCGTTAGGAATCGAAACAGGACAACCTTGTTTCAGCTGGCAGATACAGGCACAACAACGGAACTTCGAACAATCGGCCTGGCAGATATTAGTGGCCGATTCTCCGGAAAAACTACAGGCCGGCAATGGAAATATCTGGGACAGCGGAAAAACGCTTTCTTCCGCCTCGATCCTTGTTCCTTTCAAAGGAAAAGAATTGAAAGCAGGACAGACCTACTACTGGAAAGTAAGGAGTTGGGATAAGGAGGACAGCCCTTCCCGCTGGAGCTGTATCCATACCTTCGGCATGGGGCTTCTTTCGGAAAAAGACTGGAGCAATGCCAAATGGATTGCACTGGAAAAAGACAGGAAAGACGAAATCGTCACGATAGGGCTGCACGGACTGGCCAACGTGGACCGGGAACTCAAAGGCAAAAAGATCGGTATGTACCGCCTCCCCCAATTCCGAAAAGAATTTACGGTTCAAAAACCGGTAAAACGAGCGACCGCCTATGTCTCCGGACTCGGACATTTCGATATGTTCCTGAATGGAGAGAAGGTGGGTAACAACTTTCTCGATCCGGGATGGACAAAATATGATAAATGTGCGCTGTATGTCACTTTCGATCTGTCCGGACAGCTAAAGCAAGGCGGAAACGCAATAGGCGTCATGTTGGGAAACGGCTTTTTCAATATCCCGCGGGAACGTTATTTCAAACTGCTTGCTTCATATGGCGCTCCGCGCCTCTTGATGAAAATACAAATCGAATATGCAGACGGCAGTACGCAGGACATCGTAACCGATACAGACTGGAAAACAACCGAAAGCCCCGTTACCTACAGCAGTATTTACGGCGGTGAAGATTACGATGCCACGAAAGAACAGACCGGATGGATGCAACCCGGTTTCGACGACCGTACCTGGAACAAAGCCCTCGACACAGGCTGGAAAACCCGGCTCCTCTCCCAACGCTCCGCACCGCTGACCGTACGTGACCGAATCCCCACCGTCCGTCTTTTCAAGACCCGGAAAGGACAATGGGTGTACGATTTGGGACAAAACTTTTCCGGCATCATACGGCTTTCCCTGCATTCAAAGGACACGCATCCGGTTAAGCTCTATCCGGCCGAACTGCTGAATCCGGACAGTACCGTAAACCAAAGCGCGTCCGGCGCTCCTTTCTGGTTCGGTTACACACCGAAAGGAAAAGGTATTGAAAGTTGGCAACCCCAGTTTACCTACTACGGTTTTCGTTACGTGCAGGTCGAAGGTGCTGTTCCCGCCGGACAACCCAATCCGGGCGGACTACCTGAAATAACGGAAATCACCGGTCTTCATACTTGCTATTCGGCCGAAGATGTCGGCAGTTTCCATTGTTCCAAACCGTTGTTCAATCAGACATACGAACTGATCGACTGGGCGATCCGCAGCAATATGGCAAGCGTGCTAACCGACTGCCCGCATCGTGAGAAGTTGGGTTGGCTAGAAGAAGCGCACCTGATGCAATACTCCGTACAATACCGCTACAACCTGGCACGCCTGTACGAAAAGACATTCAACGATATGCGCTCCACACAAGCAGCCAACGGCATGATACCGACCATTGCTCCCGAACTAGTCGAATTCGAAGGAGGCTTCAAGGATACGCCGGAATGGGGAAGCACATTTGTCATCAGTCCTTGGTACATCTACCAATGGTATGGCGATACGCGCCCGATCGAAACCTATTATCCGGATATGCAACGCTACATCGACTACCTTTCCTCGAAAGCCGATAACCATATTATCGCCTACGGCTTGGGAGACTGGTTCGACATCGGTCCGGAAAGTCCGGGAGAATCGCAACTGACCTCCAATGGCGTAACGGCAACGGCTATCTACTATTACGACGTCACCCTGATGGAGAAAATGGCAAACCTTTTAGGGAAGCCGGACGATGCACGCAAGTACCAGGAACTGGCGGCCCGGATCAAACAAGCCTTCAACCGGACTTTCTGGAACCCGTCCACCCGTACCTACGACCGCAACAGCCAGGCGGCAAACGCCGTCGCACTCTACATGGGACTGACGACTCCGGAAAACAGGCAGCAGGTATTCGATAACCTGATAGCCGATATCCGCGGACGCAACAACGCCCTGACGGCAGGCGACGTCGGCTACCGCTATGTCTTGCGTGCCCTTGAAGCCGGTGGCGCTTCGGATGTCATTTACGATATGAACTGCAAGTACGACACACCGGGATACGGTTGGCAACTGGCACACGGAGCTACTGCTCTCACCGAATCCTGGCAGGCATACGGCTTCGTATCGAACAATCATTTTATGTTGGGTCATCTGATGGAATGGTTGTTCAGCGGCTTAGGAGGCATCCGTCAGAAAGAAGATTCCTTCGGGTTTAAGCATATTGTCATCAAACCCGAACCGGTCGGTGATGTCCGCGACGCACAGGTTTCCTACGAATCGCCTTACGGACAGATTGTTTCCGACTGGAAAGACAACGATAAAGAATTTATCATCCGAGTGGAAGTACCGGCAAACAGCAAAGCCTCCGTCTATCTCCCGTCTGCCGACACGAAACAAATAACCGAAAGCGGTGTACGATTGGAAGATGTCCCCGGAATCAGTTGCAAACAAGAAGGAAATCGGTATGTCGTAGCAACAACAGGTTCCGGTACTTATACTTTCAAAGTGAAGAAAAATAAATAATGAAGAATACCATGAATACAACAAAAAAGGAAGTTAAAGTCGGACTGATCGGAGTCGGATTGAACACCTATTGGAATCAATTCGAAGGGCTTCTCTCCCGATTGACGGATTACCAAAGAATGATAAAAGAACGTATGTCCGGCTTACAGGCAACCGTGATTGACGGGGGAATGGTAGACAGCCCGGAAAAGGCAGCCCGGACAGCAGAAGTTTTAAAAAGTGAAGACATAGAAATCCTCTTCATCTTTATTTCGACCTATGCCCTTTCCTCAACGATCCTTCCGATCGCCCAGCGCATCAAGATTCCGGTTATCCTGCTCAACATACAACCCGTAGCCGCCATAAATTACGATTATATCAACGGATTAGGCGACCGTGGAAAAATGACCGGCGAATGGCTGGCTCACTGCCAAGCCTGTTCCACTCCGGAATTTGCCTGCGTATTCAACCGTGCCGGCATCAAATACGACATCCTGACCGGTTACCTCGAAGAACCATACGTATGGAACGAAATCGAAAACTGGATCGATGCGGTAAGGGCCGTACAAGGGATGCGTAACAACCGGATGGGTATTCTCGGACACTATTATTGCGGTATGCTGGACGTTTACACCGACATTACCCGGCAATCCTTCACTTTCGGCACTCACATAGAGCTTCTCGAAATGTGCGAACTCAAAGCTTACCGGGATGCTGTAACGGAAGACGAACGAACAGCAAAACGTCTGGAATTTTCCATGAAGTTTGAAGTCGACCCGCATTGTGAAGAATACGAATTGGATCGTGCTGCCCGCACCTCTGTCGCACTCGATAAACTGGCCGAAGCCCACAACCTCAGTTCAATGGCCTACTACTACGAAGGTTGGAAAGGAAACGATTATGAAAATATCGTGACTTCCGTAATAGCCGGCAATACCCTACTTACAGGACGCGGCATCCCGGTAGCAGGCGAGTGCGAAGTAAAGAACGTACAAGCCATGAAGCTCCTTTCTCTTTTAGATGCCGGAGGTTCATTCTCTGAACCGTATGCCATAGACTTCAATGACGATGTTGTTTTATGGGGACATGACGGACCGGCTCATTTCGCCATTGCTGAGGGAAAGGTCAGCCTCGTACCGCTACCCGTATATCACGGTAAACCGGGCAAAGGATTGTCCATTCAGATGCGCGTCAAACAGGGACCTGTCACTTTTCTTTCCGTATGTGAAAATAATGATGGCGTATTTTTACTTATCGCAGAGGGAGAATCGACCGACGGACCCACCCTGCACATAGGAAACACGAACAGCCGCTACAGGTTCAGTTGCGGAGCCCGCACCTTTATGAACCGATGGAGTAAGGCGGGTCCTTCACACCACTGTGCAATCGGTATCGGACATGTTGCGGATAAACTAAAAAAGATAGCTTTCCTGTTAGACATACCTGTTATCCAGGTTTGTTAAAAGATAAGAAAAAAAGAGAGAGGCTCTTTATCTATCACGATCTTTTAGACACGGATTTCACGGATAAATTATTTTACTTCCGTGTAATCCGTACTTAAATTATGGCTATCAGTATGCAGGATTTTGTTTCGACATACCTCTCAGATAAATACCCTATGCGACATAAGAGAGACCTTATCTTTTATGGTGAGGAGATCCCCCAGATAAACACCAGTAGTCGTTTTTATTTCCCAGTAATAATCCTTCGTATCTCGCTCAGCTTATTCAGGGCTTCCAGCGGTGTCAGGTTGTTGACGTCCAGGTTCTTGATCTCATCCCGCACCTGGCTGAGTACCGGATCATCCAATTGGAAGAAGCTGAGCTGATAGCCGTCTGCCGATGAAGCGATTCCTTTTACAGGCTTGCTTTTGATACTGCCTTTGCGTTTTTCCGTGGCAATCCCCTCCTGACGGTTTTCCGTTTCCAACTGTTTCAGGATTTCGTTGGAACGCTTTACGATGCTTTTCGGCATACCCGCCATCTTGGCCACATGGATACCGAAACTGTGTTCACTGCCTCCGGGAACCAGTTTGCGCAAGAAGATCACTTTGTTATTGACCTCCTTCACCGAAACATTGTAGTTCTTGATACGCTTGAAAGAAGCCTCCATCTCGTTCAACTCATGATAATGCGTGGCAAACAATGTCTTCGCACGGGCATTGGGATGTTCGTGGATATATTCGACAATCGCCCAGGCAATAGAAATACCGTCGTATGTGCTTGTCCCGCGTCCCAATTCGTCAAACAGGACAAGACTGCGGGAAGACATGTTGTTGAGGATATCCGAAGCCTCG
>OKRW01001004.1_pt1 | contig 25980 bp, 23 predicted proteins | sample 1601151 | NCBI WGS metagenome assembly OKRW01 (sample SAMEA3541471, study PRJEB24748) | human gut metagenome | biome: human gut; feature: human-associated habitat; material: faeces | place: China | collected 2012 | reverse complement strand
CACGATGCAGGCAGCAAGGAAAAACAGTGCGCCCAGAACGGCAGAGGCCAGACGCGGCAGGGGGAGCTTCTTCATGGGGCAACCTCCGAAAATGTTTATTAACGATTCTATTATACCGTCCGGCCCATGGGCTGTCAACCCTGCGGGCTGTATGAGACGCGGGATCAAAAAGCGGAATAAGACGTCATATCTTTGGCAATTCTGCCGAAAAAAGTAAAATCTCCGTATGAGCATCCTGTTTTCTATGGCAATCGCAGAGAAAGTATGGTATCATAAACTCATCATACTGCCCTCTGCATATGCAGGGGGGACAGAAAAGGAGGATAATCTAATGAGGAAACACCTCAGTCGGGTCATGGCGGCGCTCCTTGTGCTGGCAATGGCCCTGACGATGCTGCCCGTCGTATCGGCTGCGAAGGAGCGCTTCACGGCCACGCCCATCGACGGCATCCCGGAGAGCGGGCAGTCGTTCGTCATCTACAGCGCGCCCGCAGGCGGCGTGTTCTCACCGGAGGCCTCCGGCGGCGCAGTCGGCGTCTCGGCCGCTTCCGGCTCCGAGGAGTCTGCAAACCTGACCGTGCAGACGGGCGCAGGCGCCTATCAGGCCGTGAAGAACGCGGACGGCACCTACTACCTGACGTGCGGCGGCCAGTATCTGACCGTGGACAGCGCCGAAAAGCTCACGTTCGAGAACGAGCCGAAGTCCGGCTCCTCCATGAGCTCGAAGTGGAAGATCGCCGACGCAGGTAAGGACTACGACGGCTTCTCCATCGCCAGCGCCGAGGTCAAGTACAATAACTACGAGATCTTCCTGGAGTTCTATACTTCCTTTAAGGCCTGGACGTACAACCCGAACAAGAACGACTGGAGCATTTATGTTTTCCGCTTCTTCTCCGTGGACGGCACGGCTGACCCGGACAACGACGGCTACATCGGCACGCGCCCCGAGGCCGGCGAGCTGCCGAAGGACGGCCAGACCGTCGTGATCTACAACGACAACGCGGGCGCCGTCATGGGCCCGCAGACGGATGACACCACCGCCCCCTCGCTGACGGGCGTCGAAGCCACGCCGAAGGGCAGCGGCATCGAGGTCGGCAACGGCGGCCTCATCTTCACCGTTCACACCGACGGCACCTACTACACGTTCGAAAATCAGGGCAAGTTCCTGCGCACGTCCGAGAACCAGTCCGACGGCTCGAACGCCGAGTGCCTGTACTTCGACACCGTCGAGAGCGACTACACCAAGTGGACGCTCGAGAAGAAGTCGGAGGGCTACATCATCTATAACAAGACGGCAAAGTACAATAACAAAAATGTGTGCATCGAGTACTTCAGCAACGGCTTCAGCGGCTGGACCTACAACGGCAGCCTCGAGCTGTTTGCCATGAAGTTCTACCCCGTGCAGGACGAGCTGAACATCGGCTATGTCCTGAACCCGAAGGTCTCCTTCAAGGCGGCCGACGCCTATCAGGGCCTGGACTACACGTTCTCCGTCACACTGGACAAGCTGACCTACGCCGGCAACCCCGAGAACATCGCCGGCCTGCCCTCCGACCGCGTGGAGCTCGTCGTGGGCGACATCTGCGACGCCTCGCTGCTCGATGAGCTAGTGCCGGGCCACGACGCGATCGTGCACTACGCCGCCGAGAGCCACAACGACAACTCCATCGCCGATCCGGAGCCGTTCCTGCGCACCAACGTGGAGGGCACCTTCCGCCTTCTGGAGGCCGTGAGGAAGTACGGCATCCGCTACCACCACGTCTCCACCGACGAGGTCTACGGCGACCTCGCGCTCGACGACCCGGCCAAGTTCACCGAGGAGACGCCGTATCACCCGAGCAGCCCGTACTCGAGCACCAAGGCCAGCTCCGACATGCTCGTGCGCGCCTGGACCCGCACCTACGGCCTGCGCACCACGATCTCCAACTGCTCCAACAACTACGGCCCCTACCAGCACGTGGAGAAGTTCATCCCCAGGCAGATCACCAACATCGTCGACGGCGTCCGCCCCAAGCTCTACGGGAAGGGCGAGAACGTCCGCGACTGGATCCACACCGAGGACCACAGCTCCGCGGTGTGGGACATCCTCACCAAGGGCCGCATGGGGGAGACCTACCTCATCGGCGCCAATGGGGAGAAGAACAACATCACCGTCCTGCGCATGATCCTGGAGGCCATGGGCCGCGACCCCGAGGACTTCGACTGGGTCGCCGACCGCCCCGGCCACGACCGCCGCTACGCCATCGACTCGACCAAGCTCCAGCGCGAGCTGGGCTGGAGGCCGGCCCACACCGACTTCGCCGAGGGCCTGAAGGCCACCATCGACTGGTACGTGGCCAACGAGTCTTGGTGGCGCCCGGCCAAGGAGGCCACCGAGGCCCGTTACCGCGCACAGGGCCAGTAGGAGGGGAGAGAGACATGGCAGACATCGCATTCGAGAAGGACCTCGCCGTCGCCGAGACCGGCATCGTGGGCCTCAAGGTCGTCGACCTCGCCGTCCACGGCGACTCGCGCGGCTGGTTCAAGGAGAACTGGCAGCGCGCCAAGATGACCGCGCTGGGCATCCCGGACCTCAGGGTCGTCCAGAACAACGTCTCCTACAACGACAGCCGCGGCGTCACCCGCGGCATCCACGCGGAGCCCTGGGACAAGTTCATCTCCGTGGCCCGCGGTTCCGTCTTCGGCGCCTGGGTGGACCTGCGCGAGGGCAGCGAGACCTTCGGCAAGGTGTTCACGACCGTTTTGGATCCCAGCAAGGCCATCTACGTCCCGCGCGGCGTGGGCAACTCCTTCCAGGCCCTGGAGGACGGCACCGCCTACACCTACCTGGTGGACGCCCACTGGTCGCTCGAGCTGAAGAGGACCTACACCTTCGTGAACCTCGCCGACCCCGAGCTCGCCATCGAGTGGCCGATCCCGCTCGACCAGGCCACCGTCTCCGAGGCGGACCTCAACCACCCGATGCTGAGGGACGTCGTCCCCATGGCGCCGAAGCGCACCCTCGTCACCGGCTGCAACGGCCAGCTGGGCCATGCGGTGCGCGCGCTCGCCGAGGAGCGCGGCGTCGCCAAGGACTTCGACTTCTGCGACATCGACACCTTCGACATGTCCGACCCGGACGCCTACGCGCAGTACGACTGGTCGCTCTACGGCACCGTGATCAACTGCGGTGCCTACACGGCGGTCGATAAAGCGGAGGCCCCCGAGGGCCGCGTGACCGCCTGGAAGGCCAACGCCACCGGCCCGGCCCTGCTCGCCCGCACCTGCGCCGGGCACGGGATCACCCTCGTGCACGTGTCCTCCGACTACGTCTTCGACGGCACGGCCGAGGTCCATACCGAGGACGAGCCCCTCAGCCCGCTGTCCGTCTACGGCCAGACCAAGGCCGCCGGCGACATCGCCGTGGCCGGCTGCCCCCGCCACTACATCATGCGCAGCTCCTGGGTCATCGGCGAGGGGCACAACTTCGTCAAGACGATGAAGGCGCTCTCCGACCGCGTCGCCGACCCGGACGACAAGCTGGACCAGGTCACCGTCGTGGACGACCAGCTGGGCCGCCTGACCTTCACGCGCGACATGGCGCGGGCCATCTTCCATGTGCTGGGGACGCACGCCCCCTACGGCACCTACGACTGCACCGGCTCCGGTGCCGTGAAGAGCTGGGCCGATATCGCCCGCGCCGTCTTCGAGGCCGCCAACGGCAACGGGGAGAAGGTCGTGCCGGTATCGACCGCCGACTACTACGCGAACGCCGCGGGCCCCATCGCCCCGCGCCCGGTCCACTCCGCGCTAGACCTGTCCAGGCTCGAGTCGGCCGGCTTCCGTATGCCCGACTGGGAGGAAGAGCTGGGGGAGTACATTTGGGGGTTGTTATCCTAGTGAACATCGGAATGCAAAACAAACCAATCGTTGTCGTTAGCGACTTTGGTTATATCGAAGGTGGGGCTGTCGCTGTTGCGGTTAAAACCGCCCTCCTTCTTGCATCCAAGGGGCGTAAGGTAATTTTCTTCTGCGGTGAAGGACCTGTTTGCGAGGAGCTTGCAGCTTCCGATGTCGAAACCATTTGTCTTGGCATGCCGTCCATTAACAGCAACCCATCTAAACTCAGCGCCATTCGTAACGGCGTCTGGAACACGTATGTCTATAAGTCATTCAGCGATCTTCTAAATCGCAATGACCTAAAGGGCGCCATCATCCATGCGCATACGTGGACAAAGGTTTTGAGCAGTGCTGTTTTTGCCGTAGCAACTGAGCATGGCAACCCGATTCTGCTGACTGTCCATGATTACTTCTCTGTTTGTCCCAACGGTGGGTTTTATGATTACAACGAGAAACGTATCTGTGAACGTAAACCTAGGTCAAGCGCTTGCATCTGTCACAACTGCGACAAACGTTCTTACGCCCAAAAGCTATGGCGGGTTGCTCGCCAGACACGGCAGGACCATTGGGTTCGCAACAATCCAAACATTCACTATGCTTTTGTGTCTGAATATTGCCGTGATATTCTTGTTCCGTTCCTGCACAGCAGGTATCCCTATGAGGTCCTGCACAATCCGGTTGATCATATTAAGTTCGATAACAGTGGTACTCAACAAGTTCGCGATCGCTTCTTATATATAGGTCGAATCAGTCCAGAAAAGGGGGCTGATTTATTCTGTGAAGCAGTTACAGCTATTGGCGCCAGGGGCACTGTTATCGGTGATGGCGAAATGTTGTCCGATCTTAAGAAACGATTCTCTTATAACGTAGAGTTCACTGGCTGGCTTAAGCCCGAAGAAATGGGATTTCACGGGGCCGCTCGCGCCATCGCGATGGTGCAACCGTCGCGATGGTACGAAGCGGCCCTGCTCACGCCCCTTCAGATGCTTGAGCAGGGTGTCCCATGCATCGTGCCGGATCGCTGTGCTGCCCGCGACTATGTCATAGAAGGTGTAAACGGCCTTCTGTTCAAAACTGGGGATGTTGAGGATCTTGAACGCGCGATGAAGAAGATGTTGGAGCGGCCTCTGAGGCCGAAGCCGAAGGTTCTCTCCGACGAAGCCTATTATCGAAATTTAATAGCCCTATATGAGAACTGTCTTTAGTCAAAACAATTACAGATTGTTAACTAGTGATTTTTAGCGAGCCATTACATACGGTGATTAGTTTGTTTTTCGTTGCTTTTATATGGATTATTGTATTCATTTTGATTTGCTATAACTGGTATCAAGATGATGGCGTTCTTTTCTTTCTAGATTTGAATCGAATCGGAATGATGATCTGGAGTTTAGGAACGGGGCTCTATGATTTCGCCTTATCAGATTTATATCATCCCGGTTTGTTAATCAATGCTGTCTCGCTAATTGTATTCGTTATATTTTGGTTTTTCGCATCCAACAGTCGTAAGGATGTCTCTTTATTGAGAGAGTGTATCGGAGAGTTAAAAATCCCAAACAATATCATTTATTGGTTTTTTTTAGCGCTAATTGCAATATTGGCTTTTTTTGCTTTTAAGGCTAATGCTGACGCAGGGCAACTTAGAGGGTTGAGCAACAATGCTGGCATGAAAGTAGATTTCAAAGGGGGCTATCTTTACAGACTCTCTGTACCAATTGCAATTTGTTTTTATCTTGTGGGAAGAATGGCAAAACAAAAGCTGTCAAAAATTTTTAGCCTATTGCTGTTTGTAGCCTTTTTTTATTTTACTGCCTGCGATTTGAGCCGTGGGCCTATCGTTTGGATTCTTACAGGCTGCCTTTTGTTTGAATTGCTTTTATACGTAAAACGCACTGGGAAAACAAAGGTTTCCGGTAAAACTTTTCTTCTTCTTGTCGGTGTATTTGTCGCTGTCGTATTTGCATTTGATTACTTTGGCTCGATTAGAACTGCGACCCTATTTTCGAGTGTGTCTAGTCAATACAAGATGAACGTTGATGTACCCGATGGCTTTACCTGGTTATATATTTATATCAGTTCGCCACTTGAAAACGCTCGTTATGCCCTCGACAACATCGTTGTCAAAACACCAACATTTGGTGCGCATCTGTTTTATCCATTTATCAAATTGTTCTCTAACTTTCTCGGATTCGATACCACTTTTTCCTCATGGTTAGGGTCAAGTACTGTTGTCTATTCGTACATGGCAACAGATCCAGGCTTAACTGTTGGCTCTTTTTTAATGGATGCTTTCCAGGATTTTTCAATTTTAGGCATTGTAATTTACCCCTTTTTTTACGGTCTTGTCTCTCTACTTGTAAAGGCAATGCTGAATTGGCAGCGCCTTTCATCACTAACTAAGCTAATTACATATTCTCTTGCAATCCAAGGACCACTTTGGAGCATTTTCGATGACACGGTATTTTCCGGCCCACTTTGGGTCTGTGCGTTCGTGGTAATTGCTATCGATCTCCTGACCACATTTTTTACGACAAGGACTAGGGGTAATGAAAATAATGAAACTGAGAGCCGGTTGCACATTGAAGAAAGGGGTTAGTTACTTTGCGTATCTCTCTTGTACTCTCAAGTTATAACGGTTGTGAATATATCGTTGAGCAACTAGATTCACTTAGGCTTCAAGATAGAGCCTTTGACGAAGTATTAATATGTGACGACTGCTCGACAGACGGAACATATGACATTATTCGCAGCTATATTGATCGTTATAAGCTTGAAAACTGGTCAATTGCGGTAAACGCAGTAAACAATGGATGGAAGGTCAACTTCCATAAGCTAATTAAGCAAGCAACCGGCGATTTAATTTTCTTGTGCGACCAAGATGATGTTTGGCTACCATCTAAAGTATCAGAGATGGCTTTTCTTATGGAAAACCATCCAGAAATTGACGTCTTGGCATGCGATGTCGAGCCCTTCTATGAAACCGGATCAAAAAAGGTTCCAAATGTCGGAAACGGCGCCAATGATGGTGCTCTCTTTCATCAGCAAATTAATGCTAAATCGATATACATTACCCGTCCTGGCTGCGCTTATTGTATTCGCAAGACTTTCGTAAACGAAATTGAACCTTTCTGGAAAGAATCATGGGCTCACGACGCCATGCTTTGGGAGCTGTCCCAGGTAAAAGGCACATTAGCTTTGTATGACAAAAGGCTAGTAAAGTTTCGCCGACATGCAGCTAACGCGTCTGCTAGGAAAAAAATGACGCGGGAAGACAGAATACACGATGTCGAGGATCTGATTGATCGCGTCCGTTTAATGAAGCGTTTTGGCCTTGAAAAAGAGACCTTGGAAAAAGCGGATGAAATACTATTTGACGATATAAATTCATGGTTGAACTTCAGAATCTCATTCCTTAAATCAAGAGGGCTGGGAGAATTCTCCTCCATTTTACGGCATAGGTCTTTTTATGCCACATGGAAAGGCTTGCTTGTTGACGCTGTGCTTGCCTGCAGGGGGTGATAACTTCAATTGAATACGCTTAGTCTGGCTCGTTTAATAACTTGAGAGCGTTCATGGTTATTCGGCTTGCCTGATTTAATTATTAGTAATTAATAATTTGGATTCCCTTTGAATAAGAAAACTATTTTGCAAAACATGAGTGTCGCTTTTCTGGCTCAGGGCGTTACTCTTGCTTTATCAGTTATTCAGACGCTGATTGTCCCGAAGCTGCTTGGTGTTGAGCAGTTTGGTTACTGGCAGTTATATATCTTCTACGTAAGCTATGTTGGATTTTTCCACTTGGGTCTTTCTTCCGGAGTCTACCTAACGACCGGTGGTCAGAAGCGAGAAGAGATGGACAAGGCATCGATTAAGAGTCAGATGCTCTTCGGTGCCTTTTACCAGACAATCATGGCCATTGTAATCGTTACTTTGTCCAGCTTCTTACAAACCGGTGCTGAGCGTACGTTCGTTGTGGTTATGACCGCAATTTACCTAGTACTGCAGAACTTGGCGACTTTCATGATGAACGAGCTGCAGTGCATGAACGAGACGAAGAAGTCGTCGTTCTCAACGATTATAGAGCGCTTGGCGTTCTTGGTGCCACTATTGGTACTGCTGGTTTTGAGGATCGACTCGTTTTATCCCTACGTATTCGCTTACACGGCCTCCACTTTGATGCAGTTGGGTTACTGTGCATGGAACCTGCGCGACTTTTGGGAAGCTGAGTGGCTTGGCCTTCGCCGGGCGGCGCGGCTTGGATGGGCGAGCATCAAGATCGGTTTTCCAATGATGCTCGCGAATGTTATGAGCATGTTAATCCTTGGTATCGGTCGCTTTTTCATCGATGCGCGGTGGGGGATTGAGACATTCGGCAAGCTGTCGCTCGCCCTTTCTCTTGTGAGCTTCTTCCTGGCGTTCGTTTCGCAAGCCTCCATGGTTCTTTTCCCCTCGTTGCGGCAGGCGACACTTGATGAGGTTCGAAGGTTCTACAGCGCCGCACGTGACGCCATGGGGCTTTTGTTTCCGGGTGTTTACGCTCTGTACTTCCCGATGGTCTGGTTGTTATCGATGTGGCTGCCCGACTACTCAAGTACATTTACGTACCTGATATTCCTTCTGCCCATCTGTGTTTTTGACAGCAAGTACAACATCACTGGCGTGACTTACTATAACGTTCTTCGGCGAGAACGCGTGATGCTGCTTGTAAACATGGTATTCGCATTTGCTTGCTTAATCCTTACCCTATTAGCTGTCTACGCTCTTGGTTCCGTCTTTGCAGTCATTTCGGTTATGACCGTAGTGATTGTCGCCCGAAGCCTATGGTCAGAGTTCTACATGAACCGTCTGATGAAGGTCCCTGCAAGCTCCATCGGTGCTGCTGAGATCATGCTGACTGTTGGCTTCATCCTGTCGGCCTTTTTACTATCACCAGTGCCGGCTTTCTGCTTGTATTCTTCGATTTATTTGGCGTTTCTGGCCTTATTCCGCCGCGAACTGGCAGGGACCATGAAAAAACTAATGCCGTAGGTGATGGTGTCCCACACGTTGCATTTTCATAATAACTGTGAAAGGAAATGATTTTTATGGGACTTATGCAGTCCAGCGTACCGCATGTTGAGGGGGAGCTCGAGCTAAGGGATATTCAGCTAGAGTCCCTAAAGATTCTGAAAGATATCGATACTGTTTGCAGACGCGAAGGTATTACGTATTGGCTGATGTACGGAAGCCTTATCGGCGTTGTGAGACATCAAGGGTTTATTCCTTGGGATGATGACTTAGATATCGCGATGCCCCGTTCAGACTACGAGCGGTTCTTAGCTTGCTTCGATGGACGCTTCCCGGAACTCGACAAGTACACGCCCGTGAAGCCGGAGGTCGGTTTGAGAAGGCCGTTCCTTATAACGCGCATCTCTAATCCTGAATTTAAGATGGTAGGGGAGTACGGCGACGAGGTCGATGAACTTGGGACTTTCATCGATATTTATCCGCTGGACGGCCTTGCCGATAATATGAGCGAAGCTCTGGATAAAAAGATAGTGGCACACAAGCTGATGCTCCGCTATCTACGGGCATGCAATTTTGATTGTTACAACAAAGATATCAATCCAACAAAAAAACTAGCAAAGAGTATTTTGAGCCGAATGCTCGGAAAGCCGGATAAGTATCAGGAACAACTCAATACCCTGTGTATTGAATGCCCGTTTGATTCCAAAAAGTACGTTGGACTTATTTCTTGGGCCGGGACTCCGGAAGCTGGCATCTATGAGCGAACATGGTTCGAAGACACCGTTTACATGCCTTTTGAGGATATGAACGTACCCGTGCCTAGTGGCTATGACCCGCTGCTGAGGTCTGCCTTTGGCGATTATATGCAGCTTCCGCCAAAAGAGGAGCGCGTGGGGCACCACTTCTACTCAATCATTAGGCGTCTTTAGGGCTGTCACCATTGGTTTCAGTTCAGAGATTCATGTTTTATTGAAACCTGAAGAAGTAAGAGATTTGGAGAATGCAGATGCTTAACTTCACCGTTGGTCCGGTTATGAGTCCCAGCGAGGTGCTGGAAGTTTCAGCCAAGAGCGCACCCTATTTCCGCACGCCAGAGTTCTCTCAGGTAATGCTAGAGAACGAGCGCATTATGTTGGGCTTGTTGTCCGCACCCAAGGATTCACGCTGCGTGTTTCTAACGGCTTCTGGCACAGGCGCTATGGAGGCTGCTGTGATGAGTGTCTTAGCGCCCGCTGAACGAGTTGCAGTGGTCAATGGCGGCAGTTTCGGGCAGAGGTTTGTCGACTTAAGCCAACTGCACGGGCACCCCGTTGACGAGATCAAACTTGAGTTTGGACACCAGATAACGCGGAAAAACCTCGAAGACGCAGTGGATCTCAGCTGCGGTGCGCTGCTCGTGAACATGCATGAGACCTCATCAGGACTGTTGTACGACATGAGCCTCCTGTCTGGCTTTTGCCGCGAGCGCGGGATGGCCCTGATCGTCGACGCCGTGAGCGCGTTCATCGCCGAGGAGATCGACATGACCTCCCTCGGAGCAGACGTGGTGCTGACCGGATCGCAAAAGGCCCTCTCGTGCCATCCGGGTATTTCGCTCATGGCACTGTCGCCACGCGCGCAGAAGAGGGTAGCGGACAACCCTGAGCTTTGCTCCTACTTAAGTCTAAAGGAGGCCCTGCGCAACGGCGAGCGCGGCCAGACACCATGGACGCCTGCGGTAACAACGTTATTTGAGATCAACTCGCGCCTGAAGGCAATCGAAGATCGCGGCATTGATGCAGAGCGAGCGGAGATCGTAGGGCGCGCCGAAGCCGTGCGCAGCGCCTTGGAGAACACGGCGCTCCAGATGGTTCCGGAGAAACCCTCCAACGCAGTGACGGCGCTGCGTTGCCCCGCACGCAACGCAAAGGCAATTATTGAGCGTGCTAAAACCGCGTACGGCATGTGGCTGTGTCCCAATGGCGGCTCGCTGGCTGATGAAGTGTTCCGCATTGGTCATATCGGCGCAATCACCGCCGAAGACAACCGTAAACTCATCGACGCTCTGGGTGCAATGTCGGCAGAGGGTCTGTTCTAAGGAGGACGAATGAGAAAGTTCGCTACTGTTTCGTACAACCTGTACGGTAACTTTACCAACTATGGATCCGCACTGCAGACATACGCGTTAAGGCGCGCCATTTCCGAGCTCGCTCCGTCTGAAGTCGAGGCTATTGTATTGGACTACTGTCCTGACTGCCTGAGGGAGAACGACCCGCTTAACCCCGCAAAGCGCATGTGGGATGCTGATGAAGAGTCAAGGCGCATGGTAGAGCTTACGATGCCCGCCATTCGTGAGAACTACGCCAAGTTCGATCGCTTCTATCATGAGGAGTGCAACCTTTCTGAGGGCTCATACACATCGTCTAATTTCGACGATTCCTTTGCCGCTGAGGGCCTAGATGGCTATGTCTGTGGTAGTGACACCATTTTCTGCATCCGCGAGTTCGACGGATTCGACGACGGTTACTTCGCCAACTTCCCCGCAATGCGCAACCGATCGATCAGCTATGCGGCAAGCTTCGGCGACGTCGACTGGACCGTAGATGAGAGCGTGACGCTCAAAGAGCGTCTCGCGAACTTCAAGGCTCTCGGTGTCCGCGAGGGTGGCGCTGATTTTGAATGGATCCGGGCTAACGTCGACGTTCCCGTTACGCGCGTACTCGATCCGACGCTTTTGCTCACGGGCGCAGACTACGCGCCTATAGTGGGCGAACCGCAGATGGATGAGCCCTATGTCCTTCTCTACTCGCGCCGCTACAATCCCGCGATGGAGGCCTATGCCGACCGCGTGGCGGAAAGGCTGGGTTGCAAGGTCGTTGACATCAGTCTGCGTGCGACCAACGCAGAGCGCGGGCACGTGATGCGCTATGACGCCGGAGTCGAGGAGTTCCTAGCGCTCACCAAGGAGGCGCGTTACGTCGTCACCAACTCGTTCCACGGGCTTATCTTCGCCGCTCAGATGCACACGCCGTTTTCGGTGTTCTCGCGCGAGCAGGCTGATACGAAGATTTCACAGCTGCTCGCGTGGCTGGGTCTTTCCAATCGAGCAATGGTGTCAGGCGACGAAGACGTGCCACTGGAGATGAGCTTCAACGACATGGAGTCTCGATTGGCCGGGCTGCGCGAGTCGAGCCTCGGCTACCTGCGCAGGGGTCTTCGACTCTTGGGGGCGGAATGCCTGTAGAAACAGCCGAGACGGATCTTCGGGCGTGCTTTCTCAAGACCGGGCGCAAGGCAGACTGCTGTGGCTGCGAGGCATGCGCCTCCGTTTGTCCTGTCGAAGCAGTGGCTATGTGCGAGGACAGAGAAGGTTTTCGCTATCCTGTCGTTGACAAGAATGTCTGTATCGGATGCGGACGCTGTGAGGCGGTCTGCTCGTTGCCTTCTGAGCGTTTCCACGCCGCGGATGCCCAGCGCGGCTTTGGCGGTTCCATTAAAGACGCGGAACTTCTCGCTGAAAGCACGAGTGGTGGTGCCTTCACTGCTATCGCGACTGCGTTCCTCAAGAATGACGGAATTGTTTTCGGCGTGGAGTCGAGCGAAGTCTATAAGGCGCGCCATGCTTCTGTGTCCAGCCTCGAAGGGCTTGTTGCCTTCCGAGGCTCCAAGTATGTACAAAGTGAGATCGGAGACGCCTACTCACGTGTTCGCGATCTTCTCAAAACGGGAAACCGTGTCCTCTTTTCGGGCACACCGTGCCAAATCGACGGTCTCTACGGCAGTTTGGGTAGGCTTGCAGACTCACCTTTGTTGCTTACGGTGGAGGTTGTTTGCGAGGGCGTACCGACACCGCGTCTTATCGAGAAGCAGCTCTCCTACGTCTCGGATAAATGGTTCAAGGGGCAACCTATCGAGTCAATGAGATATCGAGACAAGTGGAACTCCGCCTGTAGCAGTAGTAATAGGTGGGATTTAGAGGGAATGAGCTTCGCCGTTGCCGGCTGGGATTACCATGCAACGTCCATCGAAGGCAAAACTAGTAAGCGCCGTGTTGTCGACCGCTGGTTTAATCCTTTTTGGAGCATATGGCTCCAGCACCTCGTGTCTCGTCCTTCGTGTGCTGAGTGTCCGTTTGCGCGCCCTGAACGTGTTGCCGATATCACTCTCGGGGACCTTTGGGGCGTGCATTTATACTGCCCCGACCTCTATAACGACGACAGGGGTGCGTCCCTTGCTGTATGCAACACGGAGAAAGGACTCACCGCCTTCGAGGCTGCCATGCCTTTAATAGAGTCTAGAGAACTTGATATGGTCGACGTGGTTCGCTACCAAGGACCCATGAGGAAGCCGACCGGCACAAACCCCCACAGGGAAGAATGCATGAACGACCTGCGTTCGATGGGCTGGCGTGAGTTCACGCGCAAGTGGGCAAAGAAGCCAACGCTGAAACTACTGGTCTCAAAATACCTATGGGGCACAAACAAACAGGTCTGTGCGAAGGCGAACAAAGCGAGCAGGAAATGCGGCACAAAAGACAGCTGACAGAGCAAGGGAGGAGATGAGGTCCCATGAGGAAAGTAATTACATACGGTACGTACGACCTCTTGCACCGGGGCCACGTCCGCCTGCTCGAGCGTGCAAAGGCGCTCGGTGACTACTTGGTCGTCGGCGTGACCGCCGATGGCTTCGATAAGGTGCGCGGAAAGATAAATGTGTCTCAAACTCTTAACGAGCGCATGCGTGCCGTTCAGGAACTCGGAATCGCCGACGAGGTGATCGTTGAGGAGTACGAGGGCCAGAAGATCGACGATATCAGGCGTATGGGAATTGATGTGTTCACCGTAGGCTCTGACTGGGTCGGTAAGTTCGATTATCTCAAGGAATACTGCGATGTAGTCTATCTTGATCGTACTCAAGGTGTCTCGAGCACCGAGCTTCGCGCTGAAAGTGGACATCTACGAATGGGGTACGTGGGTAAGCGTGTGCTAGTGGAGAAGTACCTGCGTGAAAGTGCCTTCGTGAATGGCGTTGACCCCACCTGCGCGATGCTCGACAGTGATGGAAGCCTCGCAGGCTGTGGCTTAGTCGAACAGGTTTATGATTTCGATGAGATAGTCGGTCGATGCGACGCAATCTACCTTGCATCGCATCCCAATCAGCACTATGGACAGATTAAGCGAGCACTTGAGGCGGGCAAACATGTTCTATGTGAGAGCCCCATTGCCTCAACGCGTGAGGCGTGCCAGGAACTTCAGGCGCTCGCACGCTCAAAGGGCCTCGTTTTGGCCGACGCGATCAAGACGGCGTATTCAACGGCCTACCATCGACTGCTTCTGCTCGCCAAGAGTGGTCACATTGGACGAGTTCTGTCGGTGCGCGCTGTATGCACCAGCCTTGTTGATCTCGGCAGTGAGGACATCTCGAGCGTTGAGGGCAAGTGGTCGAGCTCCAAAGCCTGGGGTCCAGCAGCGTTGCTGCCCATCTTGCAGCTACTCGGAACTGATTATAGATCAGCCGATTTTGTAAGGGCCGACCTTGAAGGGCACGCAGGCTTTGACGCGTTTGGTGAGATTCGATTGGCGTTCGAGGATGGCTACGGCGAGGCGGTTTTCGGCAAGGCGGCTAAATCTGAGGGGTCGCTTGTGGTTTCCGGCACGGATGGCTACATTTACGTACCAGCTCCCTGGTGGAAAACAGACTACTTCGAGGTACGCAAAGAGGATTCTTCTCAAAACAAGCGGTATTTCTTCCAGCTTGACGGCGAGGGAATTCGCAACGAGCTCGTGGAGTTCGCGCGAGCAGCTGAGCGTGGAGGCAAATGCGGTCTTTACATCGATGATAGTGTATCCGCCGCCATAGCTGGCCTGCTGGGCCAATTCGACGCAAGTAAAGACCACATCGAACTGTCGCCTATCAAGCTCGGGAGCGACACCTGTGGTGAGGGCGTAGCGAGATAACCGCGCTTAGATATACACTCGACGCATTATTCATGCCGTAATCTGAAGCATGGGGGAGTGGTGACCATCATTCTTCTGGGTGATAGCGGCCTGTATCTCGATTGCATGCTTATCTTTCATTGATTTAATAACAACGCAAGCAGCAACTTGCGAATAACGGAAGCCGAAATTTGGCTACTTCCACGTAAACTCTCTCTATGAGTTTTGACTTACGTTGGTTCAATAATTGACTACGACAACTTGCGATCTAACGTAAACCTACCGTAGGCACTTGAATGTGTCTTCGCTATTTGGTATTTGGCAAAACAAAACAAATGAAGGGCCCTTTGCTAGGGTCATGATGACTACACTATTTGATTAAGAATCAGGCTCACATTAGTTATGTCTATGTGGGCCTTATTTTTAAGCAAGTGCCTGCAAGTCTCTATATGAGGTAGTCATGCAAATAGGAATCTGCGAGTTCAGCAAGATCTGCAAGTAAGGAAGACATTAGCTGTTAAATATATTTACTCAACAAACACTTGATCTAGAGCTGCAAATCCGGGAATGACCGATTGGAGAACACGCAATGCAAGCCAATGAAATCACCGAGGCAATTAAAAGCTACATGCAATGCGACGCCATTGGCCTTCAAGCGCTAGTTCTGCATGGCGAATGGGGCTCAGGTAAGACGTATTATTGCGAGAACGATCTTAAAGCCGCTCTAAAAGATATAGACGTAAAGACATGTCGCGTGTCGTTATTTGGCGTGTCCGATTATGATGAGGCTCTCAATCGGGTTATCGCTTCCAGTCTCCCGTTATCTGATAAGGTCGCACGCGGTGCGGGCGCCGCGATAAGCGCTTTAGTGAAAAACACTATTAAAGCTGGTTCCTCCAAACTAAGCGAAAAAATCGAAGACCTTGGAATTCAGTTAACTCTAAAACCAGCTTTGTTACTGCCTTTCCTCGACATGAAGAAAGTTCTCGTGATTTTTGATGATTGCGAGCGAAGCGGCTTCGCTCAAGACGATCGAGTATTTCTTGGGTTCGTCAATAACATGGTCGAAAATCATGGCTGGCATGTAATGCTTGTCAGAAATAAGCCGCTGTCATTTGAGGATGAGAACTCTGTCGAAAAAGCGATCCTGAGTCAAATCCTGTTTGAGCCTGATCTACAGACGCTTTATCAGGGCTTAGTTAAACCCAGGCTGCAATTTCCAGAACATCTTGATTTTGATATTGATGACGCAATTATTGATGGAATTAAAGGATCCGCCATTAATGTAAGGGCTTTATCCAGATCAATTCCAACCATTAACTGCGTCTTGGGTGCATCAGTTCTTGTCGATAAGGCCGTAAAATCATGCGGGAGAGCCCAAGCACTCTCGGATTTTATTAGTTATGCAGTCCGGGCGTCGGCAGGAAAAACTCCCAAAAAGCCCGATGCCTCAAACAAGGCTGTGAACATGCTCGGTAATTCTAAGGTCATTGAATACGAAAACTATTTACTGATATCAAAGGCTCTTGCCCCCTTAACAGTAGGCGGGAATGTATGCCCTAGTGCTATCGAGAACTCTTTCAAGGAGTTTGTTCTAGCCAAAAACCCAGAATCCTCCGCGGATCTCGAAGCGCAAGATATAGAAAACCAATGGTTTGCTTTGCCCTGGCTGGATGATGATCAGGTTGAATTGTTGGCGAGCCAACTTGAAATTCTTTTAACAGAGGGACAGTATTCTCTAAGTTGGTTTTATAAGATTATCAGGATTGCGCTTAATCTAATTGATCTTGGATTCTGGGATGAATCATTTCGCGAGAAGCTTCTCGAATCGCTTCGGCTAGCCGCCAATCGTGACCCTAAGTGCAACGCGGACATGCTAAGGCAAGAGCGGGCAATGGCCAATGACTTTTACGGTATGAACGCTGATCAAATTATGGATGAGCTTATATCAAACGTTGAAAAAGAGGAAAGCGAACGAGCATTAAATCGCATCAACCTAGAACTGTCCGATGTTGATGGGGATACAGGAAATACGCTCTCCGACCTATTTAAAGAAGCTATGCAGTCCGGGTACTCAAGGACGATTTTGAATGTACCAGCTGAATATGTTGCTGCGTCAATCTATGAAGGAACCGCAGCTTCTCAAATGTCTCTACATTCATTTTTCAATAGAGGCATAAAGAAGTACTCAGATGGTCAGAGCTTAACCGAAGCTATTGAATGGTTAAGAAGTATTGACGACAGATTAGTCAAGGTCGGATTCAAATCACGCACGGGACAGTTGAGGACCGAATGGATTCGCAATGACATCAAAGAAGCTATTGAAGAGTTGGGCGAAAGGGCTCAACGTATATCCGTAGATTCCGATAAAGACATGTGATTGAGTAAAGTCGTTCAATAGCTTGTTGGTATAGCACGTCTGGCTCAACCCGAATCCATCCTTTCACCGACTGGCAAAACGATTTACACCTAATTATTGGCGCTGCTCAGGGACATTTTCTTTGTTTACGGCTTGATCTCGCTAAACTAATAACTGCTGCTACCAGGGCATTTTCTGGTGCACATTCTATTGGCTCCTGCGAAGATCGGAGCGGGTATGTTTGCTGCCGAGTCCTACACCAGCCGTCATTACATTGCGATTGCTGCCATGGCCTGCCTATGCGTTTTGCTGGGCGGGCCTTCTTATGCCGCGGGCGCGGAGAGCCTCATCATCGCGGGCGCGACGTACTACGAGCCGGGCGTGTCGGGCCCCGGCTGGGCTTGGACCGATGCCGACCACCTTGAGCTTAACGGCTACGCGGGCGAGGCCATCGGCGCCGACGGCGACCTGGTGCTGACGCTTGCCGGGCAAAACTCCGTGACGGAGTCACATGCGCCCGATGCGGACATCACGCTATGCGGCATGGAGGTGTGGGGCAACCTGACGCTTCGCGGTACCGGGACCCTGACGGGGACGGGCTCGCAGTGCGGGATCCACGTCTCGCAGGCGCTCGTGGTAGACGGATGCACCGTCGACGCCCGGGCGGACGGGGCCGATATTACGGACGAGGCGGTCGCCGGCGTGATCGCCAGCGACATGGCCGCGCGCGGCGGCGGGCGCGTCGTTACTGCGGGCGCCGGGTCCGGAGCGGGCGTGCGCGCCTACGGCGTGTATCTGCAGGATGAAGGCCTTGGCGCTGGTGCGAATGGTTGCCTGTTTTCCGTCGATGCCTCGTGGCTTGATGCGACCGGTGCTGATGGCGGCGTTGCGTGCACGGGCGGGTCGCTTATTTCCGCGCGGTTTGTGGCGCCTGCTGGCGGGGCTTTTGGCGCTGGTGGCGTGGTGAATGCCTCCGGTGCGATGGCACCGCATGTGGTGGTTGAGCCCGATGTGGCCACGCCTCCGGCGGGGGAGACCGATGGACGCGACGTGCCGAGCGATAGCACGGACAAGCCTTCCGCTGATGCAAGCCCCGCTGCTGGAGAGCCCACCACGGGGCCCACGGCAAATCCCTCGCTGAAACCCGCGGCCGCGACAACCAAGACAACAACGACAGTAACCAAGACCACGGTCGCCAAGACGGCCAAGCCCAAGGCTGCCACCGCAACAACTGCGGCACTCCCCAAGACCGGCGACACCAACTGGATCGTTGCTTCCGTGACGCTTTTCCTGCTTGGTACAGTGCTTCTAGCTGCCGCATGTCGTTGTTGAGATAGCCGCCATTTGGAAGAAAGGACATCCACACGAATAGCTATTTGCTTGTTTGTCTATAGGCGCCCAATTATCGAAGGCAGGGCCATACGGACGCGACCATGGGTTGAATCGTGACAAAGAGATCCGGGTTGATATACGGGAGAAAAGGATTCAACAATAAGGTGGGACAGTGCACAAACAGCAAAAGGGCACCGGGACCTATGTCGGCTCCGGTGCCCAAGCGCAATATCAGCAGAACACGGAGTACCGCAATACGACGATCAGGTCGAGCACAAGGCGGATTTATATTCGCTGAATTCTTTTATAGCGCAAGCAGTATGGTCTAACCCCTCTCTTGCGTATATCCGGTTGTTGCGGTCGAGGTCTATGTCTCATGCGTAGAATTACTTGGTATATAGAATTGCAACACCATTAAGTATTCTGGGAGAATCTTGTGAAGTGTAACGAATGGGCTGAATTAATATGCGCGTTTATCTCTTTACTTGTAACATTCATCATTGGCATGAAACAGTATTGCCAGAGTAAGCGCATGGAAGAATTCGAGCGTCGCCAGGACGAAAGAGACGAACGCAGACACGCCGAAGGGAATAAGACGCAGGCGGTCGAGTTCATCTCGAAGCATTACGCCGACAGAGGCCTGATTCCGCTTTGCGCCGTTGCTGCCATGCACAATGATCTTTTCCATTATTCACGTAAGATGTATTGGGAATTCTGCTGCCTTGTGCCGGAGGTGCAGAATCTGATTCTTAAATACTGCGATCTTGACTTGCGGGTCAGGAGCGAGGATGACCTGTTCGTCCGTTGCATCGCCGCAGTCGAAGCCGCCCTCCGTGACCGCTTCCCAGAAGATGAACCTGTTCTTTATGATGATGGGAAATACGTGCTTCGCAGCCTCGAAAGGTATGCGGGGGAGAGACTGCCAGCACCTCGGGTTGACCTTCTTCCTGAGTGCTTGGACTCTTCGTTCCTGCCCCCTGATAGCTGTACCCCGGAGTACGATTACCTTATCCGTAAAGTCCTTTCCGAGGCCTTCGAGTCGAGGGACGCTTCCTTCACCCCTATTTCCTATCTAAAAAATGAGTATCAATTCGAATCGAGCCCCGAGATAGAGGCCTGCCGATTCGCGTCGACTGTTGCATTCTACGCGGCAACCTACGGCTCTGGTGACGAGGCCAACGATAGGGACTACGGGTGCCCCGGCGGTTTCGATGACGAGAGAATCGAGACTATGGAAGACCTATTTCTTCTTGCCGTCTTTCAGATGTATACCTGGTTTCTACTTCCGGACGAAGGGTAAGAAATAACACGAGGCATTCGTTATTTGACTCTGCCTAATTCTGCAAAATTCATTTTCGATACCTCACTCATTTCCTTCATTACTTGGGCATACTTAAATCAGAAATTGGTCGTAGGGCGCGACCAACTGAATCAAAAGAAAGCCCTCCGTGAAGACCCCTTCAATCTCTTTGGGTTGGAGGCATCTTCTTTTTCGGAGGGTCTGCATAAATTCTAAAAATGTCTTTATGACAAACTCGTTCTACAAAGAACATCCAAACCATCTAGTCTGCTCTTTATACTCGGATGTAAACATAAGGAGGCAAACATGCTTTGGAGCTATGTTCAGCTTGATGACGGCACTCAGTTTGCCTACTCAGAGACAAGAGATGACGGGACCGTTCGCGTAGCCGTCGAGCGTCCGGTTGACCTTGGCATTGACCATGCGGAATACTTCTTGCCTGCGACCAAATGGTTCAACGTCGACGGGTTTTCTACTGACGATCTGGATTTTTGACCGAGTTCGTTAGATCAAACGCCCCGTTTATCTTCGAGCTTGCAGAACGGCAAAAAGCCAGACCGGCGGTTTCGGCGCTGGCCCCCTGACGTTCTACTGTTAATCGCCCAATTGAGACATGATTTCACTTGATTACATATCATCCGCGGTATGCCGCGTGCTGGCTCAATACGACGACAGCGAAGCATATTTATTTGGCTCGTTTGCCCGAGGCGAGCAAACGCCTGATAGCGATATTGACTTGCGCCTAGCCTGCGGCAACACTATGACGCTCGGCACGCTTTATAAACTCTCCCATGAACTCGAGAAGGAACTTGGTCGAAAGGTTGATATCGTCACCAACCCACCAGAGCACATGCGCCCGGCCTTCCGCAAAAGCATCGAGCAAGATGAGGTGCTTGTCTATGAAGCTCTGTAAGCAGGACGAAGCGTTAGTGTGCTCCGGCGTGATCAGCAAGTCTGAATTTTGTCGCATACTTCCGGACTCGGCGAGCCTTAGAAGCCAGTATTGAACTCAAACTCGGTTCCAGACACCCTCTTGCTATTTGAATACCGGTATCGCTCTAGCGATAGTATGTTATACTATCGCTAGAGCGATACCTGTTAGGAGACTCGCGTGGAACTGTGGCATGGTTCTCAGAAAATCATTGAGACTCCCCAGCTTGGCCTGGGGAAAATCCATAACGACTATGGACAGGGATTCTATTGCACAGAGAGCCTCGACCTTGCAAGGGAATGGGCATGCTCGCGCGATGCCGATGGCTTTGCGAATCGCTATGAACTCGATATAGCCGATCTCAAAGTTCTCGACTTGCTATCGCCGCAATATTGCGTCCTGCATTGGATAGCGTTGCTCGTTGAGCATCGTTCTTTTCGCAAAGATACCGCCATTGCCGCGGGGGCGTGCGAATATCTCCATGATCACTTTCTACCTCAGACGAGCACTTGCGACGTAATAAGGGGGTGGCGTGCGGACGACTCGTACTTTAGCTATGCCAGAGCTTTTGTAAACAATACGATCACCGTCGATCAGCTTGGACGATCTATGAGGCTCGGTAACCTGGGGGAGCAGATTGTGCTCAAAAGCGAGCGTGCGTTTAAGAGCATTCGTTTTGCTGGATTTGAACGTGCGCAGCAAGCTCTGTATGGTCCATTGGCCAAGGAACGAGATGAAGCGGCAAGGGCGCAGTATCGGGAGCTCCTTGCCGAAAACCCGTTTGAGGGAATACGTATCGTCGATATCATTCGAGAGGGGATGACGGACGATGACCCACGCCTACAGTGAGATGTATCTCGAGGATGCAATGAGAACGCTGGGCGAGGCGGTCGATTTTGCTCTCTGTGACCAAGGGCTGACTCCAGCCGAGTTGACGGCGATCATGTCGAACGCTCTTGAGATGAAACAGTTTGAGCGCGGTATGCCTCGCGTCGTCTGCGGCATGGCGGGCGACGAGCTCGCGCGCGATATTATCGCCCATGCGGGACTGACCCCCGTCAGATGTAGGGAGACCTATCCGTTCGACCGTTCGCCTCAGTATTGGGCGGGGTGGGTTATGGCCTATACGCAATGGATGAGCAGCTTGGGCTTTAATAAGCTACTCGAAGTCGCTCCGCTCGATTGGATCATCGGCTCGTACCATCCGCTCCACGAGGCCTCCGAAGATAAATTCGCCCAGATTGTCATCGAAAAATGGAACAACGCCCAGGCAGACAAAAAGGGCCTCAAGGCGGCACGAAAGGCTGCCGGACTAACGCAAAAACAGCTCGCCGCCCAATCGGGGGTTAAGCTTCGCGCCATACAACTCTACGAGCAGAACCAGCTCGACCTACGCCGCGCCTCGGTTTCCTCGGCATTGGCGCTTGCAGACACCCTAAACTGCACCATCGAAGACCTCGTCTGGCAACCGATTGCTCTGGAGTACGACTCGCAGGCTATTTCGTCTGTAAAGCTATAGAGGAGTCAGACATGCCTTGGAGCTATGTTCAACAAGATGACGGCGCTGATTGCGTTGCTCAAGAAGATCATTCAACTGCGCACGTGGCAAATTCAGCATCACCGATTTTGCTCGGCGGCACCACGTCAATCGACGAAGCTATTCGGCTGACCATTTCGAACATGCCCAACGCGCTCAGGCTCTTGGAGAACTCATGATGGCGGACACGAAGCGGGGAGCGCATCCGTTCGCGCCGCTCGTGCTCGATGATGCCGGTTCGCTCGAAGATATGGCCGCGGCCGTGATGCGCCTGCACAGCACGCTGATGACGGTCGGGCGCTGCTATACAACCGACGCCACAGGCGACCGGGCCGCGCTTGAGCTTGGACGCGTCGAGTCCGTGCTTGCGGGTGCATTCTGTACGATATTCGGTCAATCGCCGGCCGATCGCTTCGCAGACATCTTTGACCAGGTCACCTACGTGGCCGAGCACATTGTCAAGGACCACATCTTTGAAGACGGTAACAAACGAACCAGCCTTGTCTTTGCGTTGTCCGTCTTAAGGTTCGCAGGCACTCCGATCGTGCTGTCTGACAGCCCCGAACCAAAAGACAACCAGTACTACGCCTGGATCCAGGACCTCGTTTCCAGTCGCCGCACGAACAGCGAGCTAGCCGAAGAGCTGCGCTGCGGATTCGTTGCGGGCACGGGCGATCTGTCGCTCGTATAGAATCTAAGCATCCGCACGCCGGTTAATGAATTGATTGGACACCACATGGAGATCCCCAGCACCCTGTGCAGCAATGTCTACGACTTTGCGTTTTGCCCCGAGCCCTGCTACGACCGTCTGGTCGATCTCGCCGACCCCGAGGACTGGGGTCCCGGCAACCGAATCCTCAAAAACTACCTGTCGTTTTCGTTTAGCCGCGCGGTGTTCCTGACCGAGCGCGACGTGGACCAGACCGCACCGTCCAACCTGCCGCTGGTGTTCGACGACGACCGCTGCCTATTCAACACCGGCCTGTACACGCGCCGCTACGAGACCATCTACGGTCTGTTTGAGCCCAACACCAAGCCCGATGCGCGCCAGCGCTGGTTTTTGAAGGGTTTCTTTAAGGAAAGCGATCCCATGCTGGTCTCGTTTGAATACCTGCCGTGCCGTGTGCGCTTTGCCGAGGACCCCTCCGAGCTAGTCTTTGACTACCGCCTGCCCATCCGTTCCAACATCGACCACATTTTGGGCGACGAGGAGAACCTGACGCGCATTCCCGCCAGCCTGATGGGGGAGGGCAACTCGCTGCTGCTGCGCCGCGCCTTTGAGGGAGCCGTCGTCGAGGCCGCCCGCCGCGCCGCCGCCAATTACACGCTCGCCGTGCCGCAGTTCTACGGCGGCCGGATCCAGCTGCTGCTGCCGCCGCTGTGCCTAACCGGCGACAAGCCCGAACTGGCACTGACCATCCAGCGCGAGGACGGCTTCTACGCCGCACGCACCTGCCTCACGCTCGACATGGCCTACAACAATGCTCGACTTATCTGCCGTCCCGAGACATCGTGGATAAAGCGGTAAATGGTGGTTTAACTGCTGTTTTATTTGCTGACTGGGTTGAAACGGTGCGACTTGCTCCCACGAATTTAAAATCGAGGGCAAAAAGTTCTTGGTAAACCACGCGCGGCTATGATAGTATCTCTTTTGCCGAAAGGCGACGGGCGATTGGCTCAGGGGTAGAGCATATCCTTCACACGGATGGGGTCACAAGTTCGAATCTTGTATCGCCCACCATCAAATGCGCAGGTCAGAGGTGTTAAGCCTCTGGCCTTTTTCTTTTTGACACCAAGGGTGACACCAAAACTGACACCAAATTTTCGATTTTTATTAGCATGGGGTCCTATTTTTTATTGATCGCAAACCCTTCATAGTTCCTACATATTGAATATAATTTTCGTTCGTTGACCAACTATAGAGTAACGTCGTCGAACATTTTGAAAATAGTTCACGCACTCTTTCAGTGAATTCTTTGCATGATTCATACGCAATTGTGGAGAAAGAGACCACTGGCTCACAGCTCGTACCAGCACATTCACACCTCGTGACAACCTTTCAACACATCCCATCCATTTTTTGGTCAGCGCTTGGTCAGCTTCCCGTACTTACCCGCATGATGCGCCAGTAGATAATCGACCTTACCCGCAATCCGCACGGCCCGCGGCCGAAACCAGGGGAGCGCAAATGGACGAAATCGTCTGCGCAAACACCGCATTCCGCTACTGGCGCTGCCCACCGCAGGTGCGCGATCTCTACCCGCGCCTGCCCAACTCCGAAGAAGGCTGGCGAGCCCTATCCCAAGCCCCATTCGTAACCGACGTCCTCAAGACCCCGATTATCGCTGTTGCTTCGCCAGGTTATTGCAATCACCACTCGGGATTGCGCTCCACTATTCGCTGGAAAGGGACATCGGATGTCAGCACAACAATCGACACTAATTTAGGCTTTAGTGTCACCAATCCGCTTAACACGCTATTTACTATGACACGCTTTGTGTCCCAAATAGACCTCGTACTGGCTATGTACGAACTTTGCGGTTGGTTTTCTGTTTTCGAGCCGGCTCCCGCTGCCGAAATGCAGTTAAAAATGGCGGTAGAGGAGAATCGCAATTCCAGCACGCAGGATCTGTTCGAACTTGGAGAAGGCGAAGACGAGGTTCCTTGGAAACGAGTTTACGCCCGCGCAACCGTAAAGGCCACAGATAAAGAAGGCCAAACGAACAAGCGTGAGGATGGAAGAGAGGTTACGAAACTCAAAGGCACTTCTCTTTGGATGAGAAAGCCGCTCATCGAGCTAAGCGATCTGCATCGATTCGCCGACAAGGTCAAAAGTCAAATGTGGGGAAAGCAGTTTTATGACGCCGCTCAGCAGGTTATTGGCATTGCTGCGTCTCCGCTCGAGGTCGCGGGGGTACTGCTTCTAAGTCGTTCTCGACGTCTAGGTGGTTCAGGATTCAGATACGTGTACCTCAACGATTTAACCCCTCTATCCGTGGCAGCCCAAAGCATCGCAGGCCAAAAGGTCTGCTACGGCGACATCGTGATCGTAAACCCAATCCTAATGAAGGCAGTTATTATCGAGATCCAAGGTGAGGTCATTCATGGCTCAGGTGCAATACTTGACCACGATGCGGAGCGCATGACTGCGTTGCAGAGCATGGGATTCGATGTACTCCTGGTGACTCACGATATGCTCAACGATTCAAAGCAGCTAGACACCATAGTCAGAAGTGTCTGCGACCGTTTAGGGATTCGCTATAAAGCCAAAACTGAAGCAATGAAGTCCGCCGAAACGCGACTGAGAGCAAATGTTTTGTGCAACTGGTTAGAAATCGGAAATTAGCTGCGACAAGGCATTTAAACGAGCATATTTGCATGTTAGTAAACCGGTGCCATTTCAAAACCATGCCGGATTACGGGGCTCAGCCCAGACCGGCCGTCCATGCCCTGCATTTAACTAAATGCACAAGCCGTCTACCTGCTGTTTTGTTTCCACTAATTCCGACATGCTCGGTGGTCCCCGGTCTGGCCCCGTAATCCGGCATGGTCTTGAAATGGCCGAGCGGGCGAAAGCGTGATCGGACCCAATAATGGGACCGTCGCCGGTGGAATAGCATCCCGGCGCATGGCGGACCGCACTCCGAGAGCGAAATGCGGCGGACGGCGGAACTCGAGATGTCCTGAGGGCGCTGGAAAGGAGGGCGGCGGCAGCGCCGCCCG
>OKRW01000996.1_pt1 | contig 26161 bp, 24 predicted proteins | sample 1601151 | NCBI WGS metagenome assembly OKRW01 (sample SAMEA3541471, study PRJEB24748) | human gut metagenome | biome: human gut; feature: human-associated habitat; material: faeces | place: China | collected 2012 | reverse complement strand
TGGCGTTCCGCCTGAGCACCCTCCGCGATTTTCTGATTCTCGCGGTGCTGGTGGGCACCGCGCAGGGCGGTATTCAGGCGCTTTCGCGCTCGTTCTTCGGCAAGCTGGTGCCGCAGGAATCCGCCAGCGAGTATTTCGGCTTCTTTGATGTGTTCGGCAAATTCTCCGCCGTCATCGGCCCTACGCTGTTCGGCCTTGTCGCGCAGGCGACCGGCGTTTCCCGTTACGGTATTCTGCCGGTGCTCGGTATGTTCATCCTCGGCGGGGTGATTATGGCGTTCGTCGTGCCGAAGAATATTCAGCGGATTCATTGATCGCAATCAAAAGTGCATAAAAAGGTCGCCTGCCTTACCTTCTGAGGGGTAAAAGCAGGCGATTTTTGTATTATTTCAGTTTCAATTCCATTTCGACAGCGCCTTCCTCGCTCAGCGACGGCCAATCCCCTTCCCCTTCGAATCGGCCTGCGCCTTTCCGCGGGTAGAACGCCAGCTTTCCGGGATAGCTTTCGCGGGGATTGCCTTCCAAGGCGATGGTTGCCGTCAAACCGTCGTCCGACCATGCCGCGCTTGTCGGGTATGCGATTTCCTCGCCTTCTCCCGCTGTGATCGTCATCATGCCCTCTGGCGCAAGCAATCCTTCCAAATAATCCGTTACAGTCGTTTCCCGCGCCATTGCATCCGTCTCAGCGTCAAACGCCAGTTTCAGTTCGCCGTAGGTTTTCAGAGACGATGCTTGCAGCATTGTGACTTGAGCCGTATAACCTTCAAAAGAATATACGGCGGACGGCTCAAATTTTCGCTGTTTTCCGTAATCCGTGTCCTTTATCGCAATGTGCAGCGCTCCGACGCCCTCCGAGCAGGAAACCGGCAGGGTTATCGTGTACGCACTCGGCATATTTTCAAGCTCGATTTCATAGGTATACAAAATTTCGAAATTCGCCTCGTTTCCCCACCTGAAATCGGAGCTTCTCACCTGCGCCGTTCCGGCTGAAGACGACGCTTCCATCGGGTCGTGGGTCAGCCCATAGCGCTCAAGCCCCGCGAGATAATCCTCCTCCTCGTCCTTCGGAACGTAGTAACCCTCTGTTTCCAACGCAGGGTCTATAACGCTCAGGGTGACGAATAACCGCTGGCCGTCGCAAACCCATTCCTTCACGCTCGCTTGGCATGCCCCGATCCGGATACTCTCCCCGTTTGTCCGCACCATTGCGCCCGCATCGTCCAATACCCAGTGTTTCGCCGCTGTGTAGGTTATGTCATCCAGAATCCCCGTGAATTTGGCCGCCACGCCGATTGCAGAGATCATCAGAAGCGCCACAAGAAGCGCAATTCCCCCATTCACTTTCCTTTTCACAACTGGTTCCTCCCTTTGCTCTGCCTGAAGGCTGCGCAGCGTTTGTTCGATGCGTCGATGAAACGTCTCCGGCGTTTCGCCGAAAGCCGCGTCTATTTCATCCCGCCATTTTCTTTCTTCCTTCACTTGACTACGCCTCCTTTCAGCTCATTTTCCTGTTTTTCCATTTCCCTCCGAAGGGCGCGTCTGGCCTGAACGGCACGATATTTGACTGTGCTTTCCGGCGTGTGCGTAACGGCTGCGATTTCCGAATAGGTGAAGCCCTCCAATTCGTGCATGGTTAAGACGATGCGCCACGGCTCTTTGATGTTTTGAAGCGCCTCCATGATTCCGGTTTCTTCGGCTTGCCAGACAGGCTGATCGGGCATTTTTTCAACCGGCGTTACGCGCTTCAATCGCCTGCCGATATTGTGACATTCATTGATTAAAATACGCACCAGCCATGTTTTGAAAAAACTCGGATTTACATCGTTTCGGTGCTTCCATGCGCGGGTTAAGGCCTCCTGAACAGCGTCGCAGCAATCCGCGTCGCTGCTGAGAATCGTTCTGCTGACGCGGTAAAGCGTTCGCTCGCAGGACTGCACTTCGCGGATAAAATCCGCATCGGTCATCATCCGTCATTCCTCCTTTGTTTTGAGCGCTCTCACTGATTAGACGCTTTTGCCGCTTAAAAAGTTGGACTGCAAACAAAAAAAGGCGGAGTTTTTTCCGCCTTCGAGATTTTATGCCGAAAAATCTTCTCAATCCGCATACCCATTCGGGTTCTGCGTCTGCCAGCGCCATGCGTCGCGGCACATATCCTCAAGGTTCTTCTGCGCCGTCCATCCCAGAAGCTCCCTTGCCTTGGCCGGGTCGGCCCAGCACTCGGCGATATCGCCCGGACGGCGCGCCTCGATCTTATAGGGCACCTTCACGCCGTTCACCTTTTCAAACGCCTTTACGATGTCCAGCACGCTGTATCCGTGGCCGGTGCCCAGATTGATGATCTCCGTCCCGGTGTGCTTCATGGCATAATCGGCCGCCGCGACATGGCCGCGCGCCAAATCGACGACATGGATATAATCGCGAACGCCCGTTCCGTCCGGGGTCGGATAGTCGTCGCCAAACACGTGCAGATAAGCCAGCTTGCCCGCCGCAACCTGAGAGACATACGGCAGCAGGTTGTTCGGGATGCCGTTCGGCATTTCGCCGATACGGCCGCTTTCATGCGCGCCAATCGGATTGAAATAGCGCAGAAGCACGACCGACCAATCCGGGTTCGCCTTCGCCACGTCGGTCAGGATGCGCTCGTTCATGTACTTCGTCCAGCCGTAGGGATTGGTGCAGCTCGTGGGCATGGTTTCATCCAGCGGCATATGATCCGGAATGCCGTACACCGTAGCCGAAGAGCTGAAAATGAACCGCTTCACGCCATGCTTCTTCATCGCTTCGCATACCGTCAGCGTGCAGTCCAGATTGTTGCGGTAGTATTCCAGCGGCTTGGCGACGGATTCGCCCACCGCCTTATAAGCCGCAAAGTGAATCACCGCATCCACCTTGTTTTCAGAGAAAATCCGATCCATCGCATCGTGATCGCAGGCGTCCGCGCAATAGAACTTCACGCGCTTGCCGGTCAGCTCTTCCACGCGCTCAACCGCCTTGGCGCTGCTGTTATACAGATTATCCACGATGATGACGTCGTGCCCCGCGTTCAGCAGCTCAACTGCCGTGTGAGAACCGATGAAACCGGCGCCGCCGGTCAAAAGAATGTTCATGGAATCATTCTCCTCCCTTTTCTTTGGCTTATTTTATTATAGCACGATGAACGTCATATGGCAACGCATGCCCGATTATTCTTTTTCGATCAAAACCGCGCGGCACGGCGCGCCGTTTTCGCCCATCAGCCGAATCGGCAGCGCGCTCAGCTCGTAGTTCTCCTTGTCCGCTTCCTCAAGCCGAAGCCCTTCCAGCAGCGGAATACCGGACTTCAGCAGCGCGGCGTGCACCTCGCCGTCGCAAAGCTCCATGTTTTCCACTGTCGGCGCGTCGATGCCCACCAGCTTCACCGGAAGCTGCGCCAGATACTGCGCCGCGCGCATGCTCAGCACAGCCGGATTAAAGCGCGCGTGTTTGTTGTATTTTCCGTTCGGGTCGGTGCGCAGCAGGATGCGCTCGCCCGGCTGAACATTCAGCTCCTGAAGCGCCTTTTCGCTGATGACGGGATACGGAACGTTCAGCACGCGGCACGGGCCGATAAAGCAATCCAGCGGGAAGCTCTCCAGCGGCTTGCCGTCCGGCACCATGTGCGTCGGCGCGTCGATATGCGTGCCGCAGTGGGTGCCCATCGTCACCTCGCTGACCTCGCACATATCCCCCTGCTTGAAGCTGTTCACACGATGGCTTTGAAATGTCGGGTCGCCGGGATAAACGGGCATGCCCTGATAGATTTCCTGAGAGATGTCGATAATTTTCATATCAATTTCCTGCGGCCTGATATGCTGCCGCAGCCTCCTTCCATTCGCTCGTGAATTCTTCCAGACACAGGTTGTTTTCACGCATGTACTGCGCGATCTGAACGCCGACATAGCGCAGATGCCACGGTTCATAGGTGATCTGGGTGATTTCTTCCTTTTCCTTCTGATAACGGATGACGAATCCGTAATCCCAGCAGTGCTCGGCGATCCATTTGCCCTCTTTGGTATTGGCAAACGCGGATGTGAACTTCTTGCCGATACCGGCCTTATTGATGACGTCAATGCCCAACCCGGTTTGGTGATCCGACGCGCCCGGATAAGCGACAACCCCGTCGTCCTTGCCGTTGTTCCGCTTCAGGCGGTTGGAATACATGGTCTTTTGCGTGCGATAACTGCGATAACCGGAATGGGCGTAGAGCGTAACGCCGTCCGCCTTCGCCGCGTCAAACATGTCCGAGAGCGCCTGCGCGGCAACCTCGCGCATCTGGATCGGGTCGGAGCTGATCTTTCGGCAGGTCAGCTTCACCAGATCCTGCGGCACGTAGGTTTCATCCAGCAGGCTTTCCTTGTTGGCCAGCACGATATAATCGCTGGTCATCAGCAGATCGTATGGGATGGGATATGTCCACGCGCCGTCCTGCGCGTCCATGTCGATCATCTGCGCGTCCTGCGCGTCCGCCAAATCCGCCAGACTGAGCGACTCCGCCGCGCACGGCAGCGCAATCGCAGAGGCCAGCGCGGCGGCCAGCAGCATATTATGGATTCTGATCATCGTATTGCGTTTCCTCCTGCAACCATTGAATACGGTCGCTGCGCACCATGGCGATATATTCCTCAAACGTCACGTCAAGCGCCGTGATTTCCTGCGCAGCCTCCCTGCCCACATACCGAAGATGCCACGGTTCGTAAATGTAGCCCGTGATCTTCGTCTTATCCTTTGGATAGCGGATGATAAAGCCGTATTCCGCGCAGTGCTCCGCCGCCCAGATTCCCTCCGGCGATTCGCCGAAGGCCTCCGTCAGCCCGGTTCCCTTCGTGGTTTCGCCCTCGATATCCATCGCAAGGCCGGTTTGATGCTCGGAATAGCCGGGTTTCGCGACGCTCAGATTGGCCTGCTTTTCGCTCATCCGATCGAGCTTGCGCTCGAAAATCGCCTTTTGCGTGGAATAACTGCGGTAGCCGCTCGTTGCGTAGAGCGTCAGCCCGTCCTCCGCCGCGCCCGCGAACAGCGCCTCCAAGGCCGCCGCCGCTTCCGGCCGCATGTAAATGTTTTCGGAAGCCGATTCCCTCGTCGGCTGCACATTCGGCTTCACCAGCGTCACGGGAACCGCCGGCGCTTTGTTGGTCTTGTTGACCAGAATCAACAGGTCTGTCGGATCCTGCTGCGGCAGCATATACCCCCATGCTTCAAACATCATCGTCGTGCCAAGCGTAAGGGCGGCCAAAGTCTGTAAAGAAAACACTGTTTTTTGCCCCTTTTCCTTAGTCCTGCCACGTGACGGCCTGTTCGCCCAGCTGCGCGGCCAGACGGCCGAAGAGCTGCTCGTCGGCCAGCGCCGTCACGTCGATGCCTTCCGCCGTGTATTCCTCGCCGAGCACCTGTCCGTCGGCGTGTATTCTCGCCAGCAGGCCGCCCTGCGCATAGGGAATCACCGCGCGCATCGGTCTTGCCGCGCCGCGCAGTTTGAGGCGAATGGCTTCCAGCAGCGCGTCCAGCCCTTCGCCCTTCTTGGCGCTGATTGCAATCGCGCCGGGCCATTCGTTTGCCGTAACGCCGGGCAGATCGGCCTTGTTGATGACGTCGATCATCGGTTTATCCGCCGCGCCGAGGGATGAGAGCACTTCGAGCACAACGTCGTGCTGGCGGATCATCTCGTCGGATGCGCCGTCGGAAACGATCAGCAGCACATCGGCCAGCAGCGCCTCTTCCAGCGTCGAATGAAACGCATCGACCAGCGCATGCGGCAGCTTGCTGATGAAACCAACGGTATCAACCAGCAAAAACTCGCCGCCAGCAGGCGTTTTGACCGTGCGAACCACCGGGTCGAGCGTAGCGAACAGCTTATCCTCCGCCAGCACGTCCGCGCCGCTCAGCGTATTGAGCAGGGTCGATTTTCCGGCGTTTGTGTAACCGACCAGCGCCACAACCGGCACCTTGTTTTTCTCTCTTCGGGCGCGCCGAAGACTGCGCTGGCCGCTCAGTTCATCAATTTCCCGGCGCAGATCGCTCATCCGTCTGCGGATGCGCCGCCTATCCATTTCCAGCCGCGTTTCGCCCGGGCCGCGCGTGCCGATACCGCCGCCCAAGCGCGACATGGCCACGCCGTGACCGAGCAGGCGCGGAAGCTGATACGCCATCTGCGCCAGTTCAACCTGCAAGCGCCCCTCGCGGGACTGCGCCCGCTGCGCAAAAATATCCAGAATCAGCGTCGTTCGGTCAATGACCTTTGCGCCGCGCAAAATATCTTCGAGATTTCGCGTCTGTACGCCGGATAGCTCGTCGTCAAAGATCACAACGTCCGCATCTCTGGCCTGACACGCCAGAGAGAGTTCGTCCGCCTTGCCGCTTCCGATATAGGTGGCCGTGTCCGGGCGCGTTTTGCGCTGGAGCATGGTTCCGACAACCTGCGCGCCGGCGGTTTCGGCCAGCCGCGCAAGCTCCAGCAGTGATTCGTCGCTGTCCAGCCCCACCAGAAAAGCGCGTTCCTGCTCCTCCTGCGTGCTGTTCGGCGCGCCGACCAGCACCTCGCCGTCCGCGCGCTCAATCGCATCCATCCACGCGCGCTGCGGCAGCTTATGGATCGACACGATATTTGTCAGGTGAACCTGATTGACGCCGCCGACGTATGAACCGAGGAAAGCCGACTGTATGCCGGTTGCATAGCCGTCCTTTGCGCCAACGGCAGCCATCGCGTCAAAACGCATGGCGCGCAGAGAGCTGATATCCACATCGGAAAGCTGCGGATTTCCGCCCGGATGCGTATGGATGCAGCGCACCATGCTCAGGCGCTTTGTGTTGCGGCGCAAATGCATATCCTTCAAATCGACGCTGCTGATTCCGCCGATGGTGATATCCAGCACTTCGCCGCTGCGCGAGATATACATGCTGATTTCCCGGTTGATTGCGCAGGAAAACGCCGCCAGCGCATCGAGCAGCTCCGCCGGAGCGAAGACCTCCGCCGGAATTTCGATATCGTACAGCGTTTCCAACTTGGCCAGCATCGAATCGCGTATACCCTCTTTATTGCCGTAAATCATCCGATTCAAAGACTCCTTTATCCGTTCATCACCCGGCAGAGCGCGTCAACCGTCTGCCGAATCTGCGTTTCATCATTTTCATTGCCCAGCGAGAAGCGCACATCCGCGCCCTCCGGCACACGCATGGCGCGAATCACATGGGAGCGCTCTCTTGCGCCGGCCGCGCACGCGCTGCCTGCTGATACCGCAATGCCCTCCATATCCAGCCGCATCAGGAGCATGCTGGTGTCCTCGCCGGGAAACGTTACATGGAGCGTCCCCGGCAGGCGATTTTCTCGGTTTCCGTTGACGATTGCATTTGGAAAACGGCGCGTAATCTCGCCTTCCAGCAGGTTTCGAAGCGCGCAAATCCGCTCCGCGGTCTGTTCAAGCTCTGCGCAGGAAAGCGACAGCGCTTTGCCCATGCCGACGATGGCAGGCGTGTTTTCCGTGCCCGCGCGCAGGCCGCGTTCCTGTTCGCCGCCGTAAATGAGATTGGTCATTTTTACGCCGTTTCTGATGTACAGCGCGCCGATGCCCTTCGGCCCGCAAAACTTGTGCGCGGAGATCGACAGCAAATCCACATCGAGCGCCTCAACGTCAACAGGAATGTGGCCGACAGCCTGCACCGCGTCGGTATGCATCAGCGCGCCATGGATATGCGCAACCTTGGCGATTTCAGAAATGGGATGTATGGTTCCCACTTCGTTGTTGGCCAGCATCACGGAAATCATGCCGGTTTCCGGGCGAACGGCGTTTTCAATCGCCGCCGGATCAACACGTCCCTGACGATCGACCGGCACATAGCTCACTTCATACCCGAGCTTTTCCAGCGCCGCACAGGCATTCAAAACCGCATGGTGTTCAATTTGGGTTGTTACGATATGGTTTTTTCCGGCCATAGCGCGCATCGCGCCGAACAACGCCCAGTTGTCGGCTTCCGATCCGCTGCCCGTGAAATAGATTTCGGCCGGTTTGGCATGAATGGCGTCCGCAATCTGCCGACGCGCAGCGTCAATCGCCGCCCGTGCGCGCCGTCCTTCGGCATAAAGCGCGTTGGCGTTCGCCGCATGCTCCGTAAAATACGGGAGCATGGCGTTCAGCGCTTCCGGCCTGAGCGGCGTTGTCGCCGCATGATCCAGATTGATCATGTATTTTTATCCTCCCAAAGCAAACCCATTTTATATATTTTACCCCCAACCCCATAGCCTGTCAATACGTCAAAAAACGGGCAATGCCCGTCCTTACTTCCGCCGAAGTCTGCAAATCTTCAAAGCTTTGCTCACGCGGGCGATTTTACGCAATCGTTTATACGCAAAAAAAGACGCATGCATTGCGCACACGTCGTCTTCCATCCATTTTAATCGCAAACGCAGTCGGCATACAGCGGATGCTTGGCGCAAATGGCGAGAACCTCCTGCTTGACCTCCGGCAGACATCCTTCGCCTTCACGAATGACGCGCGTGATGAGCGCGGCAATCTGCTTCATTTCCGCTTCCTTCATGCCGCGGGTCGTCACCGCGGGCGTACCGATGCGCACGCCGCTGGTCACAAACGGGCTGAGCGTTTCCTTCGGAATGGTATTCTTGTTGACCGTGATGTTGGCCTGACCGAGCAGCGCCTCAAGCGCCTTGCCCGTCACGCCGGTTCCCGTCAAATCCAGCAGCATCAGGTGATTATCCGTACCGCCGGAGACGAGGCGAATCCCTTCCTTTGTAAATTCCGCCGCCATCGCGCGCGCGTTCAGCACAATCTGGTGCTGATATGCCTTAAACGCCGGTGTCATCGCCTCTTTCAGGCAGACCGCCTTGCCCGCGATGACATGCTCCAGCGGGCCGCCCTGCGTACCCGGGAAAATCGCCTTGTCGATCGCCGCGGCGTATTCCTTCTTGCAGAGGATCATGCCGCCGCGCGGGCCGCGCAGCGTCTTGTGCGTCGTCGTCGTGACGACGTCGGGTGTTCGCCCGCCGCGACAAGCCCCGCGATATGCGCCATATCCACCATCAGCAGGCAGCCCGCTCGATCCGCGATCTCGCGCAGGCGCGCAAAATCAATGATTCTCGGATAGGCCGACGCGCCCGCGACAATCATCTTCGGCTTGGTTTCAAGCGCCATCTTTTCCAGCGCATCATAATCAATGATTTCTTCCTCTTCCGTTACGCCGTAAGGCACGAAATGGAAATACTTGCCGGACATGTTCACCGGGCTTCCGTGCGTCAGATGACCGCCGTGGGACAAATTCATTCCCATCACCGTATCGCCCGGCTCAAGCATGGCAAAATAAACCGCCATATTGGCCTGCGCGCCGGAATGGGGCTGCACGTTGGCGTGTTCCGCCCCGAAAAGCGCCTTGGCACGTTCGCGCGCCAGATCTTCAACAATATCGACATATTGGCAGCCGCCGTAATAGCGCTTTCCCGGATATCCTTCGGCGTATTTGTTGGTCAGGTGAGAGCCCATTGCGGACAGAACCGCGTCGCTGACGAAGTTCTCGGATGCAATCAATTCCAGATGCTCGCGTTGGCGCGTCAGCTCCTTGCGCATCGCGTCGCAGATTTCGGGATCAACAGCCTTGATGGATTCGAAATCAATCATAGTCCGTACCTGCCTTTTTGATATGATAAATGTATTATACGCTTGAAATTTAACAAAAGCAAGACCCCTTAATTCAAATGATCGACGGAATATGCCCGAAAATTCCGAATAAAAGAAAGAGAAGAGGCCGAATGATTCAACCTCTTCTCCATGCTTGTGTGCGGCGACGGATTACTTGCTCTCCGCCGGAGCTTTCGGCGCGACAGGCGCGGCGGGCTTGGCGGCCGCCGGAGCCTTCTTCACCTTATCCAGCTTGTTGCGCGGCGCGCGGCGATCACGCATGGTGATGGCCTTCTTCGGGCACTTCGCCGCGCACAGACCGCAGCCCGTGCACGCGCCAAGCACCTTATGCGGCTGCTTGAGCGCGCCCTCGATGGCGTCAAACTTGCACTGCTTGGTGCACAGGGTGCAGCCCACGCACTTGCTCGGATCGATGTACGCTTCCTTGCGCGTCTCGAAATTGGCCTGCATCGCGCCCGTCGGGCAGGCGTCTGCGCAAGCCATGCAGCCCACGCATTTCTCGTAATCAATCTTGGGAACGCCGTTCTCCATTTCAATCGCGCCGAAGTTGCAGGCCTTTACGCAGGCTTCGCAGCCGATGCAAGCGCGGTCGCACTTCTCTTTCAGCGCAATGCCCTTTTCCGGGTTGTGGCAGCCGACGTTCACCGTGCGCCCGGCAGGACGCATGGAAAGCACGTGCTGCGGGCAGGCCGCGACGCACTTCTTGCAGCCTTGGCACTTCTCCTCATCGACGACCGCGATCTGCTTGATCGGGTCAATGTGGATTGCGCCGAACGGGCAGGCGCGCTCACAGGTGCCCAGACCCAGACAGGCATACTGACAGGCTTTGGTGCCGTTGTTGACCATGGAAGCGGCGACACAGTCCGTCATGCCCTGATATTCCGCCTTGGGCTTGCAGTGGTCGCCATAGCCCTGACAGGCCACGGATGCAACCATGCGAGCGGAAGCGTTGACGCTCACGCCCATGATTTCGCCCATCTTTGCGGCGCAGGCCGGACCGCCCACGGCGCAGGCGCCGACTTCGGCCTTGCCCTCGGCAACCGCAGCCGCATAACCGTCGCAGCCCGGGTAGCCGCAGGCGCCGCAGTTTGCGCCCGGCAGACATTCGCGCAGCGCTTCCGCCTTTTCATTGGCGGGCACCTTGAACACGCGGCCAGTGACGCCCAGCAGCGCGCCAAAGATCAGACCGAGAACGCTCATCACGAGCGCCGCAGTCAAAATTAACATTACATCCACGTTGGTTTCCTCCCTCGCTCTGCGATCAGATCAGGCCGCTGAAGCCGTTGAACGCAACGGCCATCAGGCCAGCGGTAATCATCGCGCCGGTGAAACCCTCCATCCACTTGGGTATGTTGTTCAGCGCCAGACGCTCGCGGATACCGGCGAACAGGCAGATGGCCAACGTATAACCCAGCGCGGAAGCCACGCCGTTGACAACGGAGAGAATCAGGTTGTAGCCTTCGGTCACGTTGAGCTGAGCCACGCCCAGCACGGCGCAGTTGGTCGTGATCAGCGGCAGATAGACGCCCAGCGCCTGATACAGACCCGGGGACATCTTCTTGATCGCCATTTCAACGATCTGCACCAGAACGGCGATAACCAGAATGAAGGCGATGGTCTGGAGATACTCGATTCCCAGCGGGACGAGCAGGAACGCGTTGACCAGATAGGCCACCAGCGAAGCAACGGCCATAACGAAGGTGACGGCCATGCCCATGCCGAACGCGGTCTCCAGCTTCTTGGAAACGCCCAGGAACGGGCAGATGCCGTAGAAGCGGGACATCGCAAAGTTGTTGACGAAGATGGACCCAATCAGGATCGTAAGAACTGCATTCATCGTTTTTCCTCCTTACGCCTTCTTGGGCAGCAGCTTGTTCATCAGCGCCAGGGTGAGACCGAGCACGATGAAGCCGCCGGCCGGCTTGACCAGAATATCCATCGGCAGGTAGCCTTCCGGCATGACCTGCACGCCAAAGACGGTGCCCACGCCGAACAGCTCGCGGATGGAGGAAATCAGGGTGATGGCCAGCGTGAAGCCCAGACCCATGCCCAGACCGTCAACCGCAGAGGCCAGCGGCTTGTTCTTGAAAGCGAACGCTTCCGCGCGGCCGAAGATGATGCAGTTGACGACGATCAGCGGAATGAACACGCCCAGGGACGCATCCAGCGCAGGCAGGAACGCCTTGATGATCAGTTGAACAATGGTAACAAAGGTCGCGATAACCACGATAAACGCCGGAATACGAATCTGATCCGGAATCGCCTTGCGCAGCAGGGAGATAACCAAGTTCGAGAAAATCAGAACGAAGGTCACGGCCAAACCCATGCCAATGCCGTTGCTCGCCGCGGTCGTGATGGCCAGCGTCGGGCACATGCCCAGCACCATGCGGAACGTCGGGTTCTCGTCAATGATGCCGTTCATGAAGATTTTTCCATATTTCTTCATTTACTGCACCTCCTTAGCGGCCTGACCCAGCGCGTCGTTGATGGCGTTGCTGGTCAGCGTCACGCCGCTCTTTACATCAATCTTCGCGGTCGCGATGTCCTGACCCGCCAGCGCGTCAAAAATGCTCTGGTCGGCAATCAGGTCAGCGCCGAAGCCCGGCGTTTCATTGTTTTCCGGCACGGTCACAGACACGATCTTGCCGTTGCCGTCCACAGCGATTTCAACCTTGAACGGCGCGAAGCCCGTCACATCATACGTGCCGATCGCCACGCCGTCAGCCGCGCTTTCGTCGCGCGTCGCCTCGCCGCCGAACTGAGCGGCAGCCTGACGGAGCGCGTCGTTGATGGCGTTGCTGGTCAGCGTCACGCCGCTCTTCACGTCGATCTGCGCGGTCGCGATGTCCTGACCCGCCAGCGCGTCAAAGATGCTCTGGTCGGCAATCAGGTCAGCGCCGAAGCCCGGCGTCTCGCTGTTTTCCGGCACGGACACAGACACGATCTTGCCGTTTTCATCCACCGCGATGCCGACCTTGAACGGCGCGAAGCCCGTCACATCGTACATGGTCAGCTCGACAGCGGCGTTTTCGGCGACGGTCGGCTCGGCGGCCGGTTCGGCCGTCGCTTCAACCGTCGGTTCGGCCACAACCGCAACGCCGTTCGCAATCGCGGCCTGCTTCAGCGCCGCATTGATCGCGTCGCTGGTCAGCGTCACGCCGCTCTTCACATCGACATGCGCCGTAGCCAGATCCTCGCCGACCAGCGCGGAGAGCGCTTCATCGGTCAGCATATCCGCGCCGAAGCCCGGCGTCTCGCTGTTGTTCGGCGCGCTGATGGAAGCGATCTTGCCGCCATCCTTCACCTCGACATACAGCGTGAACTTGTTCATGCCCTTCACGGTGTACGGATCGCCCGCCACCGCAGGCGCAGCCTCCGCGCCGCCGAGGTCAGCGGCGGCCTGCTTCAGCGCATCGTTGATGGCGTTGCTGGTCAGCGTCACGCCGCCCTTCACGTCGATCTGCGCAGTCGCGATGTCCTGCCCCACCAGCGCGTCGAACACACTCTGGTCGGCAATCAGGTCAGCGCCGAAGCCCGGCGTTTCGTTGTTTTCCGGCACGGACACGGACACGATCTTGCCCGCGTCGTCCAGCGCGATTTCAACCTTGAACGGCGCAAAGCCGGTCACGTCGTAGGCCTTCGCGCTGCCCTCGCCGGACTCACCGGCAGAAGCAGCCTGCTTCAGCGCGTCGTTGATGGCGTTGCTGGTCAGCGTCACGCCGCTCTTCACGTCGATCTGCGCGGTCGCGATGTCCTGACCCACCAGCGCATCAAACACACTCTGGTCGGCAATCAGGTCAGCGCCGAAGCCCGGCGTCTCGTTGTTTTCCGGCACGGACACAGACACGATCTTGCCGTTGCTGTCCACAGTCACATCCACCTTGAACGGCGCAAAGCCGGTCACGTCATAGGTGTTCGTGGCGGTTTCCACCGGCGCGTTCTCGCCCTCGTCGCCGCCGTTGATGGCAGCGGCTTCCGCCAGAATCGCGTCCTTGTCGCCCGCGTGCGGCTCAATGCCGAGCGTGCCCTTCGTGTAGGTCAGCATCTCCTGCACCGCGTTCACAAACGCGCTGGAAGAGATCGTCGCGCCCGCAATGGTGTCCACATCATTGCGCAGCGTGTCCGGATCAGCGGCAATCGCGATGAACTGCTCCTTGAAAGCGTCGTCGCCCACGCGGCTGCCGAGACCCTGCGTCTCCTGAAGGGAGCCGACATAGACCTGCGTGACGTAGCCGCCTTCGCTCACACCGAGGGTGATCGGAATCTCTCCGCCATAGCCCTGCGGGTTCGCGGTCAGCGCATAACCCTTGATGCTGCCGTCAGCGTTTTTGCCGATGAAAATCTCATCGAGCGCGCTGTCGTCAGAAATACCTTCATACTCAATCTGCTCGTATTCGCAGCCCGGCAGCACCGTGTTCAGCGCAGCCATCTTGGAGGCCAGCTTCTGCTGCTCGATCGGGCCCTTGGTCACTTCGTTCGTGACGGCCAGCAGCACAGAGGCAACAAGCGCAAAGATGAACAGACGGAGCGCAAGCTTCACAATATCACCCATTACTTCTTGACCTCCCCAAAGCTCTTGTTGCCGGTCACGCGCTCAATCAGCGGCGAGCAGACGTTCATCAGCAGGATGGCGTAGGAGCACCACTCCGCCGGGGTCTTCTTGCAGGCGCGGAAGATGAACAGCAGCAGACCGCAGCCGATACCGAACACGATCTTGCCCTTCGCCGTCGCCGGAGAAGAGGAATAATCGGTCGCCATGAAGAACGCGCCGAGAATCAGGCCGCCGGAAAGGAGCTGCGCCAGCGTCGCGTTCACATCAAAGCCAGTCTTCAGCAGATAGCATACCGCGAACGTGCCGATAAAGGCCGCCGGGATGTGCCAGGTGATAACCTTCTTATAGAAGAGATAGGCCGCGCCGATCAGCAGCGCCAGCTTGCAGGTTTCGCCGATGGTGCCCGGAATATTGCCCAGGAAAAGCTGGCCCAGCGTGTAGGTGCCGGCCGCCGCGCCGATCGGGGTCGCGCTCGCCACAGCGTCAACGCCGGCCAGATTGCCAAACGCCGGGGTGGCGAACGTGTTCATCAGGCTCGCCCAGGACAGCGCCAGAATCGCGCGCGCGGCGAGCGCCGGGTTGATGAAGTTCTGGCCGATACCGCCGAAGATCATCTTGCACAGCAGGATGGCGATGACAGAACCGATCACCGGCATCCAGTACGGCACGGTGGACGGCAGGTTCATCGCCAGCAGCATGCCGGTCACGACCGCGCTGAAATCGCCGATCGTGTTGCGGCAATGAGCGGCCTTGCAATACAGCCACTCGCTCAGAACCGCAGCCGCGACAGACAATGCGAGGATGATCGCCGAGCGATAGCCGAAGAACAGCACACCGGCGACGGCAGCGGGCAGCAGCGCAATGCAGACATCCCGCATGATGCTCGTGGTCGAGACATTATCGCGCAGATGCGGAGAAGACGAAATCACATACTTGGACATTTTCACGTTCCTCCGTACTCAATTAGGACTTTTTGGCTTTCGTTCTGGCGATCGCCTTGGCCACGCGGCAGCTCTGCGTAAGCTCGCGCTTGGCCGGGCAGGCGAACGTGCAGCTTCCACATTCCATGCAGTTCATCGCGCCGGCGGCAATCGCGCCGTCGTAGTCGCCGTGGCGAACGAGCGCGTCGATCTTCGCGGGCATGAGCTTCATCGGGCAGGCACGCATGCAGCGGCCGCAGCGGATGCAGGCGGATTCCTCGGCGGAAATCGCTTCCTCGCCCAGCGCGAGGAAACCGCCGAAGTTCTTGGTGATCGGCAGATTCAGCGTCGGAACCGCATTGCCCATCATCGCGCCGCCGACAACCAGCTTGCGCACGCCGTCGGTCAGGCCGCCGGCCTGATCGATCAGATCCAGCAGCGGCGCGCCGATGCGGACGCGGAAGTTGGCCGGGTTGGCCACGCGGCCGGTCACGGTCACAACGCGGTCGATGAGCGGCTGACCCTTGCGCACGGCCGCGGAAAGTGCCGCGCAGGTGCCCACGTTCATCACGACGCACTTCGCCGCGGACGGCAGCTTGCCATTGGGCACAATGCGACCCGTCAGCGAATAGATCAGCGTCTTTTCAAAGCCCTGCGGATAGCGCGCGGGCAGAGAAACGACCTCGATGTTCTGCTTGCCGGAAGCCGCCTCGCGCATGGCCGCGATGGCGTCGGGCTTGTTGTCCTCAATGCCGACCTTCGCGCAGGCCACGCCGCTGGCCTTCATCGCCAGTGCGATGCCGTCCACAATCTGCTCGGCGTTTTCCACCATGATGCGGTGATCGCTCGTCAGATACGGCTCGCATTCGCTGCCGTTGACGATCAGCGTATCGGGCTTTTCTTCCAATTTAGAAGTGTCGAGCTTCACATTGGTCGGGAAAGCCGCGCCGCCCATGCCGACGATGCCGCAGCGCGCCGCGATGGATGCGATATCCGCCGCGCTCAGCGCATCAACATTGTCGCACGGCTTCACGGACTCGTCCCAGCGATCCTCAAAGTCGTTGTCGATCACGACAGCGGGAACGCTCTTTCCGCTCGCCACGGTGCAGGTGGTAATCGCCACAACCTTGCCGGAAACGGACGCATGAACCGGCGCGGAAATGAATCCCTGAGCCTCTCCGATGATCTGGCCCATGTTTACCGTCTGACCCACCTTCACGCAGCACACCGCAGGTGCGCCGGCGTGTTGAGCCATCGCAATCGTCACACGAGCCGGGGCGGCCGCGTTCACGATCTGCTGGGATTGGGTTGCATTCTTGCCATTGCCAATCTCGCGGGGATGGACGCCTCCGCCAAATGTCTGGGTAGTAGCCACAGACAAGTTCCTCCCTTCGCTTTTCAAGATGACGTGTCTGAGACATGTCATGGACTTGAATGAAATGTCAGGAGTCATTATAGCATAGAAATGCTAAAATGAAAACAGAGTTTCCGTTTTTCTTCATCGTTAGTTTTTTCTCTAACCAGTGTTTCCCTATGTTTCGTTCGCTTTCTGCCGTCCGTCAGCATTTTTCGCCGCGCTTTTTCGAAAAGAAAACCACGTTTTTCTTCACAAACAGCAAGGCGGGCTGATCTCATCTTCGCCTCCGCCAAAGTCTGCCACGCATCAGGCTTTCACTCACGTGGATGAGTTGACGCCATTTCCCGCACATCAAAAAAGACCGCCGGTCTGTTTTGTGTCCGGCGATCCTCTCGCTTTGATTTGGGATCAGAGCAGAATACATACCATTCCGCCGTTCCCTTCGTTGATGATCTTTTCAAGCGTCTGCTGAACCTTGAGCTGTGTGTCCTCCGGCATGTGCATCAGCTTGTTGGAAAGTCCTTCCCGCACCAGATCGGAAAGCGGCTTGCCGAACAGATTGCTCTGCCAGAGCTTCTGCGGGTCTTGCTCGAACCCTTCCATGAGATACCGCAGCATTTCTTCGGACTGTTGTTCCGTGCCGACGACCGGCGAAACCTCGGTCTGGATATCCACGCGGATCAGATGCAGACTCGGCGCGCTGGCTCGCAGACGAACGCCGAATTTTCCGCCCTTCCCCATGATTTCCGGCTCCTGAAGCGTCAACTCGTCAAGCTGCGGCGGCACCAGCCCATACCCCGTTTCCCGAACGGATTGCAGCGCCTGCGCCACATGGTCGTATTCTTTTTTCGCCGCGACCAATTCCCGCAGCAGCGCCAGCAGATGCGCGTCGCTTCGAATCTCGGTGCCGCATTGTTCCGCCAGCACCTGATTGAACAGCCCTTCCTTGAGCACCATCTGCATGCCGATGCAGCCGCTTCCGTGGTCAACGCTTCGAACGGCAACATCGTCCAGATACTCGTTCTGTCTGAGCGCCTGCGTGAAGGCGTCGGCCTCCCCGATCCGGAGCGTTCCCGCGACCGATTGCTGTAAGCTGTCCATCAGGCTCTTGACGAGCCAATGCGTTTCATCCAGCGCGCCGAGCCATTCCGGCGTTTGAATGTTCATTTGAACCACAGGGAATTGGCCGAGCACCTGCTCCAGCAGGCCGCGAATGTCCTCCTCGTCCATTTCCTCCACGTTCATGGCGACCACGGGAACCGCATAATCCTCTTCGAGTGCCTTTCGTAGGCTTTGCGTCTTGGTTGTCGCCGCGTTTTGCGTGTTCAGGATGATCGCAAACGGTTTTCCGAGGCTTTTTAGTTCCGCAATCACGCGCGCTTCTGCCGGAATATACGCCGTGCGCGGCAAATCGGTCACGCTGCCGTCCGTCGTCACCACTAGACCGATGGTCGAATGTTCGGTGATGACCTTCTGCGTTCCCAATTCGGCCGCGCGCTCGAAGGGCATCTCCTCGTCGGCCCACGGCGTGCGAACCATTCGCAGTGCTTCGCCCTCCGTCGTGCCCAGTGCGCCTTCCACCATGTAGCCGACGCTGTCAACAAAGCGCAGGCGAACATGGTTGTCGCTGGGCAGCGCGATATCCACCGCCTCCGACGGAATAAACGCCGGTTTGGTCGTCATCACGGTGCGCCCCGACCCGCTTTGAGGCAGGTCGTCCTGTGCGCGCGCCCGGATATGCGCGTTTTCAATGGCCGGAATGATCATCTTTTCCATCAACCGGCGAATAAAGGTCGATTTGCCTGTCCGCACGGGGCCGACAACGCCGACATAAACATCGCCCTGTGTTCGCTGGGCGATATCCTGATAAAGGTCATACGCTTGCATAACATCCCTCCCTGCCGTCATGCCAGCGTATGCGCCCTGTCCGCCCGTTATTACGCATCCTGCGACGGCATTTCAAGCGTAATGGTCAACTCAAGCTCTTCTCCGGCGGGAATCGCATCCTGCAGCGTCAGTTTTTCCAGACCGGGGATTCGATAGACCGTCAGTACCACCACGTCCCCGGCCGCATGCGCCGCCAACCGGTTGGTCAAATCGGTATGGAGCGTTATCCGTTTTCCATCCATCCGGATAATGATGTCGTTCGGCTTGATCCCGGCTTTTTCCGCCGCGCTTCCCGGAGAAACCGAGCTGACATAAACGCCAGCCGGAATAAAACCGACGGTCGGTTTGTCGCTTCCGCGGATGGTTATGACGGAAATGCCGAGCTTCGGGCGCGTCACCCTGCCGTATTGGATGATGCTGTTTACGACCGGCTGAACAACGTCCACCGGAATGGCCATCGCAATGCCCTCGATGGAAGCCACGTCGTCTTTCCCGTTCGAGCTGAATTTGAGAGACGGAACGCCAATCAGCTCACCGCGCGTATTAAACAGACCGCCGCCGCTGTTTCCCGAATTGATCGCCGCGTCGGTTTGCAGCATTTTAACGATGGATGATCCATCCAGTTCCCGGTTCAGCGCCGAAACAACGCCGATCGTCACCGTATCCGCAAATTGCTTGCCCAGCGGATTGCCGATGACGATGGCCCAGTCGCCGACGCGAACCTGCGCGATATCCCCCATCTTGACGGCAGGAAGATGAACGTCCTCCATCACGCGCAGAACGGCCAAATCCGTCAGTTCGTCATAACCGACGATTTCCGTTTTCAAATACCGTCCCTGACTGAGCACCTGCACATCGTTTGCGCCTTCAATCACGTGGTAATTGGTCACCACATGCCCCTGCGTCGTCACCACAACGCCGGAGCCTGTCGCCTGCTCGGTCAATTCCGTTTGCCCGCTGATCATATTGAACGTATTCGCCCGGTTGCTCACGCCGACAACACAGGGCATTACCGTCTGTACAACGTCCGCAAACGGGCTTTTTGCGCCTTCCAGCGTCTGAACATATTCCCCCTGCGCGTAAACGCTTTCGGCAGGCTGCGCATCCGCGCCGGCAATCGCCACAATTTCAATCGCCAGCACAAGCCCCAGCGCCGTGAACGCCATTTTTCGGAGCATTTCCCTTTGATCCATCCCGCTCACCTCGCGGGTAGTTTCCCCAAATTTCTATTTTTTCACGCGCAGACTCGCATATCTTTTCGCTTGAATCACAAAAACGCCCTGTTGCCTGTTGCGGCGCGCACTCCTTGTCACGCCGCGCGCGTTTTGTGTCACGCTTCAAAATCCTCTGAATATGCAAAAAGCCGCCCGTTTTATGCAACGAGCGGCCTTCTCATTTATACGCTTTTTACGCCGTTTCCAGCTTCGGATCGTCGATCATCTCCACCTTTGCATCGGCAAGGTAGAAAGGCGCCATGTTCTCCATCTCTTTGATCTGCGCGTCAATCATCGCTTTAAGCGTCGCCATATCGAGCCGGATGCCGTGCTTGCGGAGAATCTCCTCCGCATAGGCCAGCTTCTGGTCGCCGTTGCCCGCGCCGTAGAGTTTCTCCGCCGCATAAACAGCGATCTGCACCCAACTTTTCACCTTGGTAAGCTGTTCGTTTGTGAGCCTGCTGCGCAGCCACGGCACCAGATACAGCGACACAATGCCCGCCGCGAGGCTGATGATCGTCTGCGCAAGCTGCGTCAAATCCAGAAGGACAGCGCTCTGTCCGTCCTGCTCTTCCGCCAGCACCGGCAACGCAAAGACCAGCGCCGCCAGCACCATCATCACAACCAACATTTTCAGCTTCTCTTTCATATTTTAATCCCCTACTTTCTTGAGCGGCACAGACAACCGCTGCGCCGCCCTCTTTGCAATTTCTTCAGACAGCTCCACGCCAACCGAATCGTACCCTTCCAGTTCTGCCGCCGCCAGCGTCGAACCGCTCCCCGCGAATGGGTCAAGAATCCGACCGCCCGGCAGACAGATTTTGCATATCTGCCGCATGATTTCCTCCGGCTTCTGCGTCTGGTGAATGCGCTGCATCCCTTGCACGTTCGCCGCCTTAAACACGCCCGGCAGCACCGGCACAGGGCGATCAATCGGCAATTTTCCGTTGCTCGCCCAGACCGCAAACTCTGCCTGCTGCCGAAACCGCCCCTTCTGCGGGCGGCTGGTCAGCTTGTCCCAGACCAGTGTGCCACGCCACTGCCAGCCTGCCCACTGCACCGCATCCGTGAGCAGCGGCATCTGCCGCCAGTCGCAAAACACGACCAGAACAGCGCCGTCGTGACACTGAACGCGCGCCAACGCGAGAATGTCCGCCATCATGTGCAGCCAGCTCCGTGAATCCATCTGGTCGCCCATGAAATCCGGAAACGGACAGGCTTTCTTGGTCGCCGTGTACTTCTGAGACGTGCTGGCGCTCCGTTCGGATAGCGTCGCGCCGCCGCTGGCATACGGCGGGTCTGTAATCACTGCGTCAAAACGCTCTCCATTATAATTGGAAAGAAACGCTCGACAATCGCCATTGTAAAGCTCAATCATGGAAGTGCCTCTCATTCTCCGAAAAAAATTTTTCGGGTCATACAGTTCCTTACATTTCCATACAGCAGCGCTTCTTGCGCCAAAATCCGTATAGATGATATAATGATTTTGCGCATAATCAGACTAAAAAAGGAGCTGACACCGCACTTCCAACTGCGTCAGCTCCCTCGCTGCGCGCTTTCTGTCCGAAGAAGCACGCCGCAGGCGCTCTGCTATGCGCACGGGAGACGGTTTTCCGCCTCCCTTTTCTTATACCTGCGTCTTAGTCGTTGCCCGTAGCTTTGCAGCAATACTCCGCGCTGACCCAACCGGTATATCCCTTGTAGGTCGTCTTGAACCAGCCTGCCTGCTCCTCAATCACGGTAATCACCGCACCGTCCGGGAGCATCTGCATATATTCACCGCGGACATCCGGCCTTTTCCGCATCCGCAAACCCGTCTGGGCGCAGACGATGTACGTCGTGCCCGTCGGTGCCGCGTCAGCATTTTCCGCCACCGCGATCATCCGATGCACCCCCAGCCCGTTCCACCCTGCCTTTTCCGTCAGCGCGGTTTCGACCACGCCGCCCCAGCTCTTGCTTGAGTGGATGACCGTGCCCCGCTCCGTCACCAGACCGGTGTGGCTCACGTCGCCCGTGCCCACGCCCATGAACGCCAGCATCCCCGGCTTCGCGCCGGAAATGCTCGCCTGCTTCCACGTCAAATCGCGGTATCTGCCGCGCTTGCTGTCGCTATCCCACAGGGCGTTTGTGCCCGCCGTCGTGTAGCGCTTGTCGCCGCCCGCGCAGGTGCGGATGACCTTCTTGATGAGATTGATGCAGTCCAGCTCGCTGTATGCCGTCCCGATCAGCCCCCGCGCCGCGCGGATGGCCGTGTCTGATGTAATCATAGGCAGTTACCTTTCCCTTTTTCGTCCTCAGTATAGTCTTATGATAGATACAGTTGCGGATGCGTCATCACTTGATGTAATCGTCAAGGCCGAATTTTCCCACTTGCAGCTAAACGCATTCCGATCATTTACCGGAGCAAGCCGATGAACGAATCCCTTTGAGTACTCTCCTCGCACCAAAAACACAGCGGCCGAACCGTAGTTGTACACAAAAATGAGATATCCTCCAGAAGGTTGAACAGGATACGTTATTGGTTTGGTTCTGGCTAGATCAGAATTGAAATATTCTTTGGTGTATACATTTTTGATTTCAGCCTTAATCGGCGCTTTCAAAGTTCCCTTCACGCCCCCACCGCCTTCCGGCGGCCTACCTTATGGGGGTATACCCCCCCCCGAAAAATTTTAGCCATTATTTATCCTCCGTCTTTTGTTCGATCATCGCGCGCACCTGCTCGCGCCAGTATTCCGGCACTTGCTCAAGCGTCCGCTTTCCCGCCCTGATCTGCCGCAGATAAATCGCCGCCATTGTCGGTTTCCTCCCCTCCGTTGTTGTCCGCAGTCATCATTTCGGCCAGCTCGATCAGCGCGGCCTGGCTCTCCTCGCCGATCTGCCTGCTCTCCGCCGCCACGTCGGCCACCTCCACGAGCGCCGCCTCGTGCTCCTCGACGATGGTTTTCAGCCGTGCCAGCTCCTCGTGCAGCTTGTCCGCGTCGCTCTGCTCGATGGGCTGCACCTGCAAGGTCGCGGTGATTCGCCGCGGTTCGCCCGGCATAATCGTCACCGCCGTGAGGGCATGGCCGCGATAGATGGCAACTGTCCCGCCCTCATCATCCAGCACGCGGATTTCCGGCGCGGTTTCAGGGTTGAGCATCGCCAGCAGCTCATCAATCGGCTGGTCGCCGGTCAGGCCGAGCGTCAGCTTATCCCCTGCTCGCACCAGCGACGCAACCAGCAGGTTTCCGTTGATTTGAATCATTTGCATTGTCCTTTCACGAATAGAAGTTGATGCTGTCCCGCGATATTGTTCGAAACAGCCGTAACCGTAACGGTTAACATACTTTTCGCATAGCCACTTGGTTTAGAATAAGATACCGTATAATGAGTAGACGTTCCTATTTCCCTCAAATGAAAACCGGTGAAATTACCGTAATGAGCTGCATACCCGGCATACAATTCGTAGTAACTATCACCATCAACATGTCCACCGCACAAAACCACGAAATAGATGCCTTCCGGCAAACTTGACATGTCGATTTCTACAGTTGCGGAGGGGGCTGGGGAAAGAACATAAGAAAATATCTGTACATCATTTAGCAACGTGTACAGTTGTTCCGTTACCTCTGCCTTAACTGGCGCTTTCAAATCTCCTTTCATTCCCCCTCCACCTCCGTCAAAATCATTGTCCCGGCCAGCGTGCCGGTCGGCTTGGCCGTCGTCGTGAGCGTGATCCTGCCCGCGCTTGTCTCCCAGATGATGTCCTTGCTGTAGTTTTCCTCGGATGCAGCGTCCGGCGCGATCTCGATCCACGTCTGGGCGGTTATGCTGCTTTCTGCAATCTCGGCGGAAAACACGCCTTCGCCCGCCCATGCGCTGACCGGCAGGGAAAAGGTGAGCTTTCTCGGCTGGCCGGATTCCCCCTTCGGCCCTTGCGCGCCGGGGTCACCCTTCTCTCCTTTCTCGCCCTTCGCTCCCGTGTCGCCCTTTTCGCCTTTTGCGCCTGGCTCACCGCGAAGCGACGCTTTCTGCTCATCCGTCAGGCTTTCAAAAGTCACCTCGCCGTCCTTGCCCTTCGGCCCTTGTGGGCCAGGGGCTCCGGTTTCGCCTTGCGGCCCCCGCTCGCCGGTGTCGCCTTTTTCGCCCCTTGGCCCCTGTGCGCCGGGTTCGCCTTTTTCGCCTTTCGGGCCTTGCGCGCCGACAAATTCCCCGTTGTCGAGCTTCTTTTGCACGTCGCTTGCCACCTTCTGCGCGCTGCTCGCTGCAGAGATGGCCTTTCCGGCAGCCGTGTTCGCTGCGCTGGTCGCCGCCTTGCAAGCGTCAAACTGCGCCAGCAGCTCGGCAAGCGACGGGATCACCTTTTCCTCGTCGATGATCGTGTCCGTGCTGTCCTCCATCACCCGTATCACGCAGCCGTAAAGCGGGATCTGCGTTTGCCCGTCCTCGTCCATCAGCGACAGGATAATCGACACGTCGCCCCGCTCTGCGTAACCGATCTTCGGCAGCGTCACAGATACCACGTTGGCCTGCACACTGCCCACCTGCTTTTGCAGGCTTGCGCGTCCCGGCAGGATCATGCTCAGCCACGGCTGCATCCCGGTCAGATCGGCGGGCTTGTCGCCGTCCAGAACCACGATCACAAAATCGTGCGCCTGACGGCTCGAAAGCGTCGCCAGCGCCCTCAGCCGTTCCACCGGCGGCGAATCCTCCTGCAGATCGACCGCGCGGCGAATCTTCCATCCGTCCATCTTCTCCTCCTCAATACTGCCTGCCCGTCTGGCAGGATATAAAAACCTGCGCGCTCCAGCTCGCGCGAATGTGTGCCAGTCCCTGCGCGTTTCCGCTCTGGGGCTTCGGGCGCACGGCAAAGCTGTGGAATGTTCCCCGGCTGATTCTCCCGTCTGCGTCCGTGGAAAGATACGGTGCAATATCGACGACACCATTTTCAAAGGCGCTGCCCGGCACCTCTTTCCCGTCAACCTTGACCGTGTATGCGCTCGTCATCGGCCCGGAATAGATGCCGTATTCAATCCCATGCAGGTGCTCCGGAAGGGTCACGTCATGCGCATGCGCCGGAATGTTTACGCTGTGCCGATGTTCCGGCAGATTGAGCGTCTGAGACGGAACCAGCAGGCTGATATTCATCTCGTGGTAGTGCGAAAATTCATGCCGATGAATCATGCCGTGCCGGTGGCCGCCGAGGCCGTGCGTGTGGCTGTCAAAGCTGTGCCAGTGACCCATGCCGTGGCTGTGCGCGCCGGTGCTGGTCGTGCTGCCCGCGCCGTTGTAGCTTGTATACCCCGTCTTGCCGACGGAAACGCCGTCAAAAGTGTGCCGGTGCGTGTTGTTGGAGCCATGAGAGTGCTTTCCCGCTTCGTCCGTCGAGGTCATCGCGCCGCCTTCGTTTCGGCTGACGCCGGTATTTCCGCCTCCTCCGGAACCGGTCGAGCCGCTCGCGCCGTCCGTCTCCGACATGTTGTCGCCGCCGGACGTTTTCGCAAAGCCCGTATGCGCGTCGACCGCCCCATCCTGCATAGGCGAACCCGTCATCTTCACCTCGGATACCGTGCGCTTCTCGACGGTCAGCGTCGCGCCGCCTCCTGCCTCGCTGGTCTGCGTACCGCCTCCGCTGGCCTGCGTCGTCGTCACCGTCCCGCCGCCGCCCTTTGCGCCCTTGCTGTCCGCCCGAAAGCTCGACAACGTGACCTTCAGCATGATGGCGTTGATATGTACCATGTCGTCCGGGATGTAGATATCGCCCTCGGCGGGCGTTTCCGCGTCGGCGTTCTGCTCGATTCCGCCGGCGTAGAACGTCGTGCTGCCCTGCCCGTAGAGCTGCTCGATGCGCGAGGTCCTTTGAAGCTGAGCGATGACAGAAGCCACGTCCGCGCTGCGGTTGGCGATGGTCAGCTTCGCGTTCCAAGGCTCTGTGATGGGCTTGGGATAGTGGATTTCCCGCACCCGCGCACGAATCGTCAGCTCATAATCGAGGTAGATGATTCGAGCCATGCGTCCCGCGTAAAAAGCATCCATCTTCTCGCCTGTTAGGATTGATATATCTTTACAGGTTATACTATAACTGACATGGGGATTGCAGCACAGCTCAAGCGCCGCGTGCCCTTGCGCCAGCAGCGTCGCCGCATCGGTGATGGTCGTGTCCACATACGGCTTGCTGACCACACCCCAGAGTGCCTGCGTCGGGCTGTCGATGTATGCCGTACCGCCGTTCACGCTCTTGATATTCAGCTGGTTCACGCCTTCGCCATAGCCCAGCGGATAGAGGCGCGTCGCAAAGTTCGTGTCGAGGACTTCCTCGGTGATTTCCTCCATGTTCCGGCTGTACCGCAGCTCCGTCGCATCGGTATCGTCCGCCCGCACGACGTTCAGCGTCCACGGGTAGCTCGTCGTGTCCGTCGTTATCAGCGCGTCCGGAATGGGCTCAATGAGCTTGAGCAACGCCGAAAGCAGTCCTTCGCTCGCAAAACTGTACTCATAAAGCGTCGCAAAATCGCAGCGCCCCAGTGTCCAGCGCGCCGTCTGCTGGCACGCCAGCACCTGCCGGATACAGCTTTCCAATGGCTGCCCGTTGC
>OKRW01000993.1_pt1 | contig 26207 bp, 24 predicted proteins | sample 1601151 | NCBI WGS metagenome assembly OKRW01 (sample SAMEA3541471, study PRJEB24748) | human gut metagenome | biome: human gut; feature: human-associated habitat; material: faeces | place: China | collected 2012 | reverse complement strand
TCATCCACCGCCGGGACAGCCTGCGGGCAACGAAGGTCTATCATGAGCCGCTGATAAACGCGCCCAACGTGGAGTTCTGCTGGAACAGCACCGTTTCCGCGCTGCTGCACGAAAACCGCCTGACAGGGCTTCGCCTGCAAGATGTCAACACCGGTGCGGAGCGGGAGATTGCCTGCGACGGGCTGTTCGTCAGCGTGGGACGCGCACCGGCGACAGAGCTATTCCAAAATGAGCTGGAGCTGGACAGATCCGGCTATATCGTCGCCGACGAAACCACCCGCACGAATCTTCCCGGCGTGTTCGCCGCGGGCGACGTGCGCACCAAGGCGCTGCGGCAGGTGGTCACCGCCGTATCGGACGGCGCGGTGGCCGTCCACTTCGCGGAAAGATATTTGGCGGAGAAGCCATAAAAGGGGCAGGGCGTCCGTCGGGAGCTCCCCGGGCATAGGGGAGGTGTCCATAATCGCCGACACAGCATCCCGCCGGTTGAGCAGCACCGCAGACGACCGAACCTCTCCGCTATTCGAGATAAGACTGCGCCTTTCCGAAGGGCTTCCCTTCCCACACGCCGGCTGCGTCGATATATGTCGTTTTGTGTCGCTGAACGTCCGGCTGCCGTTTCCTGCCATATTATGGAATTGCATCAGAGCGGAAAGGCGGTTCCCCAAATGACAGAAAGCGAACGGCTGCTGCGCAGTATTCTTGGCCCGACAAGATCGGATATCCGCCCGTTGGCGTTTGCAATAGCCGTGGCGGAGGAACTGCTGTTTAATCAGGGCCTCGCCATGGACGATGTGCAGATCACGAAGCAGATCTATCCGATGGTTGCCAGACAGTTTAGAAAAACCGACAATGCCGCGGCAAAATGCGTTGAGAGATTATCGCGGCTCTGTTGGGAAGCCATGGTAGCGCAGGATCTAGTCGCGCAGTATCTGGGACGCGCCATACAGCAAAGCCCGACGCCGCGAAGCCTCATTGTATATTTGGCGGTGTATTCCCACACCGGAAGCCCGTTTTATACGGTGATCGAAGAGGATCCGTATTTTCTGTTCCAGCTGCCGGAAAGCGTACAAAGCCCCTCAGCTGCTGATTCGACGTCGGATGAACCTCACACGCCGAGGGGAATGGCGCTTTCCGTATGTCCCTGCTGCGGGGCGAGGGTGGAGCTGCAAAATATCGATTCCGGCTCGGAGCGACCGGCGGCGGAGTCCGATGCCGCATCTCAATGTCCGTATTAAAAACAGAAGCGGCCTCTTGTACACGTCGCATGATGCGCGGCCTCAATCCATAAAGCCTGCCTCCAAGCACGCGGATCTGGTGCTTGGGGGCAGGCCTTTATATATACATCGGAACGCGCCGCGGAGTGAATATTTTTAAGTGTAAAGAAGCTCTACATGGACGCACAGGAGGTTATGCGCATGACCGATATTATGAAAGACCTTACCCGCTGGGGGCGCGACTATCTCCAAGCCGGCAACGCGACGGAGATATTCAGACGGAACAACGTGCGCTTTATTGCGGTCACCAACGGCATTGACAGCGAGAAGCCCGACACATTGGAGCGTGCGCCCTTTATCAACATCATGTCGGAGTGGCACGCAAAGGAGATCAGCAAGAAAGAGAAAACGGGCATTAAAACAAAAAGGCATGAGCGGAAAGCCGATTGCCACCGAAGCCCCCTATGGCCATATGAAAGGTCCGGATAACAAGGATTTTTGGATAATTGACGAGGAAACCGCCGAGATTGTGCGATTTTTCGTCTGTTTATCGGCGGCAAGCGGCACGTGGCCTATTGCGGCGAGTACCACAAGGGGAAAGCCAAGAACCCCAAATGCCATTCCCCGCACATCATGGACGCGGATTTGCTCATACAGACCATCGCAGAAGTGCTGAAGAAAATCGAGGACTATTCTATCAGCAGCTGGGCGGAATTTGAAGCCTTGGTGAAAAAGATCCTTGCCATAGAAAGCAGCCCCATGGATCATTTCCATGGGGCTGTCGTTCGTTTCTGCTGGATATATGTGCGTGAACCGGAAGCTACCATTGATCTGGCAGCTTTTTTTAATTATCCGTTATGTCATACCTGCGCGGGGGCATTCGTCGGGATCATCTATTTCCACTACAAACAGGGCCGAAAACTTGTCACTGGTGTTCCGGAAACTGTGCGGGGAATCGGCGGGGTATATCGTCGTGTCTCCCTTTCGAAGATGGCGCAGCTCCTCTGGTCCGTGGGAAAGCGGATGTATTGCCAGTTCAAAGCTCCCCTCCAGCACCAGCACATACTCCACGCCGCCGTGATGGTCATATTCGAACCATGCGCCGGGCTCGAAATAAAGGTAAAACCCGCCGAGGTAATAGGGATCCTCAGCCTTCGCCAGGCAGAAAACCTTCACGCCGGGCTCGGAAAGTGCTTCCGGGGCGGAAGAGAGGTTTATGATCCGGCTCTCTGAGGAGGACGCGGCGGTAAGGTCAGAAAGGGTTTTTCCATAAAGCGCCAGAAGAGCGTGCACCTTCTGCAGGCTGATGCCAGACTTCCCGTTTTCAACCATACTTATAAAAGAGGAAGTAACGCCGACGGTTGCGGCTGCGGACGCAATAGAAAGCCCGGACTGCAGCCGAAATTCCTTGAGCTTTGCCCCCATAAGATGGTTGAACATAATCGTGGCTCCGTTTTAAATGATTTTTCCGGCTATCGGATGTCCTTGCCGACATTGCTGAAACGTCAGTTTACATTTTTGGGTATTATACCATATTTCTGCGTTTTTGCGAAATGCTTTTCGAGCGGTTTACTCGAAATGATAGACAAAAATACTTGACACTTAAGTAGAATGATTGTACAATTAGTCCAGACTTAATTATTAAGTTAAATTTAAAGACAAAGGAGGTAGTGTTAAGTTGAGACGGTTTATCATCGAATTCGGTCTCGGCACGGATTTCCATGGTCAGGATGTAAGCAAGGCTGCGCAGAAGGCCGTGAAGGACGCCATTTCCCGCAGCTGCCTGTGCGGACTGATCGACGTACTGGAGATCCGGGACTTCAAGAGGGACGTAAAGGTAAACGTAACGGTTGCAGTATCGAGACCGGAAGCTGTCGACACAGAGGCTGTAAAGAGCTGCCTGCCGGTAGGCGAAGTGGAAGTACACGCCGTTGCGGGTGGGTTGAACTTTCCCGGTCTGTATATCCCGGGGTTTGGCGACAGCGACGACAGTATTGAGGTAGCCGTGGCAGCAATTGAAGTTTTTGTTCCGTAAACATGGCAGAAGGCAGCAGAGCATTGGCAGACCGGCTCCTTCGCGAAACCAGCATCGAAAAGCAACCTCAGAAACGATCCGTCACACCGCCGCCGCGCAGCGGCGAAAGCACATCAAAAAATCAATAAGGAGGCTGTTTGAATGAATATTGCTAAAGAAGCTATGATGGATATGTACCTTCGGATGGTACGTATCCGCGAGTTTGAAAACAAGGCACAAAGCCTTTTTGCTGAGGGCAAGATCCCCGGCTTTGTGCATCTGTACCTCGGCGAGGAAGCCGTTGCCACCGGCGTATGCGAATGCCTTCGGGACGACGATTATATTACCAGCACGCACCGCGGTCATGGGCATATCATCGCGAAGGGCGGCGATCTGAAGTACATGATGGCGGAACTGTTTGGAAAGGCGACCGGCTACTGCAAGGGCAAAGGCGGCTCGATGCATATCGCCGACCGCGACCGCGGCATTCTGGGCGCCAACGGCATCGTGGGCGCGGGTCATAATATCGCGGTCGGAGCAGGTCTTTCTGCGAGCTACCGCGGCACGGATCAGGTATGCGCCTGTTTCTTTGGCGACGGTGCGACCAACCAGAGCACTTTCCATGAGGGACTGAATATGGCAGCCATCTGGAATCTGCCTGTGGTGTTCGTGTGCGAAAACAACAACTATGGCATCTCCATGAGTCAGGCCCGCCATCAGGCGATCAAAGATGTATCCGACCGTGCCGCCGCCTATGGCATGCCCGGCATCGCGGTCGACGGCAACGATGTGATGGCTGTGTACGAGGCTGCTTCGGAGGCTGTTGCCAGAGCAAGAAAGGGACAGGGGCCCACGCTCATCGAGTGCAAGACCTACCGTCACAGAGGTCATTTTGAGGGAGACCCCTCGGTGTATAAGCCCAAGGATGAGCAGGCGGAATGGCTCAAGAAGGATCCCATCCCCCGCTACAGAAAATTCCTGCAGGAGAACGGCTTTGCCACGGAGGATGAACTGGACGCGATCGACCGCCGGGTGCAGGAGGAGTTGGCTGAGGCTGTCCGCTTCGCCAATGAAAGCCCGCTGCCTACGCCGGAATCCGTTGTACAGGATATCTATTCAGACATCGTTGAGGAGGTGCGCGCCAGATGAAAAAAATGAGTTATGCAGAAGCCATCCGTGAAGCCATGAGCATCCGGATGCGTGAGGATCCCAACGTGCTGCTGTTCGGCGAGGACGTGGGCGCTTTCGGAGGATGCTTCGGCGTATCCGCCGGAATGTTTGATGAGTTCGGCGAAAAACGTGTGCGCGATACCCCGATCAGCGAGGGGGCCATCATCGGCGCCGCCGTCGGCTCCGCGGCCACGGGGCTCCGCCCCATCGCCGAGCTGATGTTCTGTGACTTTTTGACCGTCGGCATGGATCAGCTGGTAAACCAGGCCGCCAAAATGCGCTATATGTTCGGCGGCAAGATATCTCTGCCGATGGTGGTGCGTCTGCCATGCGGCGCGGGCGTGGGCGCAGCAGCGCAGCACTCCCAGTCGCTGGAAGCGTGGATGACCCACGTCCCCGGCCTGAAGGTGGTCTATCCCTCGACACCGCAGGATGCGCTGGGTCTCATGCTCTCCTCCATCGACGACGATAACCCCGTCATGTTCTTTGAGCACAAGGCCGTATACGCCATCAAGGGAGATGTTGAGAGCTTCGAGCCTATTCCGCTCGGCAAGGGCGACATCAAGCGGGAGGGCAGCGATGTCACGGTGATCGCCACCGGCAAAATGGTATACGAGGCTCTGGCCGCCGCGGAGAAGCTGGACAAGGACGACATCTCCGTGGAGGTGCTGGATCCGCGCACGCTGTACCCGCTCGACAAGGAGCTTATCGCGCAGTCGGTTGCCAAGACGCACCGGGTGCTCATTGTCACGGAGGAGAACCGCCGCGGCGGATATGGCGGCGAGATTTCCGCGCTGATCGCCGAGGAGATGTTCGACAGCCTCGACGGTCCGGTCGTCCGCATTGGTGCGCTCGATTCGCCGGTACCCTTTGCCCCCGTGCTGGAGCAGCTGTACATTCCAAACGCCGACGACATTACAAAGGCTGTGCGTGAAATGTTCTGAGCCGACGCAGAAGCACGGCGTTCACAGGAAGGGAGGCGGCTCATGCCTACAATCGGCATCATAGCAAATCCTGCGTCCGGCAAGGACATACGGAGACTGGTATCCTATGCCACCACCATAGACAATCGGGAAAAGGTCAATATCGTCAAGCGGATCACGCTGGCGGCGCAATCCATGGGTATAGACCGGATACTGTTTATGCCGGATACCTTTCAGATCGGCCGCACAGTCATGACCGATCTTGCAAGGGACGGTCTGCTGGAGGCGGAGCTGTGCGTCCTCGATATGCCCATCACCGCCTCCTATGAGGACACCATCCGGGCGGCGGAGCTCATGGAAGCTATGGGAGCAGGATGCTGCGTCGTACTCGGCGGTGACGGCACCAGCCGCGCCGCCGCCAAGGGGCTGGACGAAACCCCCATCCTTCCTGTGTCCACGGGAACGAACAACGTTTATCCCACCCTGACGGAAGGGACGGTCGCCGGTATGGCTGCCGCTGCGGCGGCCATACTGGGTCCCTCCGAAAACTGCCGCATACGGGATAAGCGCATAGAGATATCCATAAACGGACGCTTTGCAGATATCGCCCTGGTCGATGCGGTGATAACCGCGGACCTGTGGGTAGGTGCAAAGGCAATTTGGGATACGGGAAAGCTGCGCCGGGTGATCGCGACCCGCTGCCATCCGGCCAGCATCGGCTTTTCCTCGGTGGCAGGCTGTGTCGGTGTCGTGCGTGACACGGATGACTTCGGCGTGGACGCCGTGCTGGGCGACGCCGGAGAGCGGGTTCTGGCGCCCGTGGCAGCCGGCGTGCTCTCCCCCGTGAGAATTTCCCACATAGAGCGGATGCCGTTGGATCGCCCTCTGAACATACCGCTCAGTGAGCCCTGTATGATCGCTCTTGACGGTGAACGCGAGCTCCGCGGCAGGAGCGGCGATGTGCTCACCTTTACTGTGACACGCAGAGGCCCGCAGCGGGTAAAGATACGCGAAGCGCTTGAGGAGGCCGTGGCGCGGGGGCTGTTCCGCTTCGGCGCGGATCCTCATCACCAAAAACAGGAGGTATTCTGATGGCATACGAGATACTGATGCCGAAGCTGGGTCTTACCATGACGGAGGGCACGGTAGAGGAATGGAAGTTCCGGGAAGGCGACTATGTAAAAAAGGGAGATGCGCTGTTCTCCGTTTCCACGGACAAGCTGACAAATGACGTGGAGTCCGAGGCGGAGGGCGTGCTCCTCAAGATCCTGCTTCCCGCCGGCGAAACGGCGCCCTGCAAGGCGGTCGTCGGCTATCTGGGGCAGGAAGGCGAAAGTGTACCCGGCGGTGCGAAACCGGACGAAGGAACGGCGGCGCCGCAGACGGAGACCGCGCCTGCCGCGAAGCCGGCGTATGAACGCCGGAGCGGAGAGCCGGTCATCGCCTCTCCGGCGGCGAAAAAGCTGGCAAGGGAAAAACACATCGAGCTGAGCCTCGTAGAAGGTACCGGCCCCAAGGGGCGCATAACGCTGGAGGATGTGGAAAAATTCCTGAAGGCGGAAGCGGAAAAGCCGCCGGTAAAGACCAGCCCGACGGCGGCAAAGATTGCTGCAGAACTGGGTGTGGACACGACGACGCTTGGCGTAGAGGGCAGGGTAATGAAAGCGGATGTTCTGGCGGCCGCCGAACCAGCGGGTGTGGGGCGTGTGCCGGAGAGCAACGAGTTGCCGCCCGTAAGGGTGAACAGCCTGCGCCGGAGCATTGCCGCCAACATGCTTAACTCGTGGCACACCTCGCCGCGAGTGGTGTATACCATGCCTGTGGACTGCACTGCCATGAAGGCACTGCGCGCCCAGCTGAAGGCGCGCGGCGCAGCCGTGAGCTACAATCATATCATCATGAAAGTGGCAGCCAAAGCTCTCACGGAGTTCCCGGATATGAACGCCCGCTTCGCGGACAATTCGCTCATCCGATACAGGCACGTCAACATGGGACTTGCAGTTGCAAAAAACGACGGGCTCATCGTGCCAAACGTGAAGCAGTGCGAGGAAAAATCACTTTCCGAGATCGCCCAGGCTACGGAGAGGCTTATAGAGGCTGTCCGCAGCGGGAGCATAACCATGGAGGATATTACCGGCGGCACCTTTACCATAACCAATCTGGGAAACTATGGAGTCACATATTTCTCTCCCATCATCAATCAGCCGGAGCTCGCCATACTGGGCGTGTGTGCCATGGCAGACACCCCTGTAGTACGGGATGGTGAAGTAGTGGTACGTCCTATGATGAATCTATGCCTTTCTGCCGATCATAGGGTAATAGACGGCGTGATGGGCGCAGCGTTCCTCAAACGCGTATGCGAGCTGCTGGAAAATCCCTGCCTTTTGCTCTTATGACGGAGAGATCTTTGATAGGATTGGGAGACAAAAGCAGAATATGAGCTGCACGACCTATCTGGAGACCGGGTCTTTCGACCCCTGCTTTAATCTTGCTTTCGAGGAGTTCGTGCTCTGTAACCGGACAGAAGGCGACTATCTCCTGCTGTGGCAGAATCGCAACACAGTGGTAGTAGGACGAAACCAGAACACCGAGGAAGAGATCAACCGGCCGTTTGTCAGCCGGCACCGGATTCATGTGGTGCGGCGGATGACCGGCGGCGGTGCGGTGTATCATGATCTGGGGAATCTGAACTATTCCCTTATCACCGACGCACCCGATGCCGAAAGAATATCCATGGAGCGCTTCACCCTGCCCGTGGTCAACGCGCTGCGGGGGCTGGGACTGGATGCGGAGGCTTCCGGCCGCAATGACATTCTGGTTTCCGGCCGTAAGGTTTCAGGAACGGCACAACGGCTGTACCGGGACAGGATCCTCCACCACGGCACACTGCTGTTTGATTCCGACCCCGAGATGATCGCCGGGGCGCTCTGCGCGGATCCGGAGAAGTTCCGCTCCAAAAGCACCAAGTCCGTGCGGAGCCGCGTGGGGAACATCCGGAGCTTCCTGCCAACCGACATGACGCTGGAGCGGTTCTGGGGCTATCTGAAAAGCTGCCTTTGCGAGAACGGCTTTGAGACCGGAGAACTGGACAAGCAGGAGCTGAACCGCATCCGCAGTCTGAAGCGCGAAAAATATGACACTTGGGAATGGAATTACGGCAAGTCTCCCAAGTACGATATGACAAATCGGAGACGGTGGTCCGGCGGCGGGCTTGAAGTGAGAGCTCAGATCGAAGAGGGACGGATATGTGCCCTCGTATTCTACGGAGATTTTCTCGCCATGCGCCCGTTGGAGGACATAACCTCCGCGCTGGAGGGCTGCCTCATGCGCCGCGAAGATGTTGCGGCGGTGTTGGACGGATTCCCGCTGAATGAATACTTTGGCGGCATATCGCGGCAGGAACTGCTGGATACCATATTCAGCGCTTAGAGCGGCGCAAGAAAGGAATCTACAGCGATGGTAAAAGAACGATCGGAAACAAACGGACAGAACAGAGCCAAAACCGTTTTGGTCATCGGCGGCGGTCCCGGCGGGTATGTGGCGGCGATCCGCGCAGCCCAGCTGGGCGCAGCGGTGACGCTTGTCGAGAAAGAAAAGCTGGGAGGCACCTGTCTGAACAGGGGCTGCATTCCAACAAAATGCCTTTTGCGAAGTGCGGAGCTGATACGGGATATCCGTGAGCACGGAGCGGAGCTCGGCGTCCGAACAAAGGGTGTTGAAGTGGATTTTCCGCAGATCATCGCCCATAAGAACCAAATAACCAAGACGCTTACGCAGGGCGTAGGGGCGCTGCTCAAGATGAACGGAGTTACAAGCATCCAGGGCGAGGCGGTCTTTACCGCGCCAAAAACCGTGGAGGTCACAAAGCCGGACGGTGTCCGGGAGACCATGACACCCGACGCCGTGATCATCGCCGCAGGCTCAGGAAACGCCGTGCCGCCCATTCCGGGCATAAAGGAGAATCCCTGCTGCATAGACTCCACGCGCGCACTGAGTCTCGAAACGCTTCCGAAAACGATGGTGATCATCGGCGGCGGCGTGATCGGGCTGGAGTTTGCCTGCGCCTACTCCGCTTTCGGAACGAAGGTCACCGTCGTGGAGGCGCTGAAGCAGATGCTGCCCATGCTTGACGAGGAAATTACGGCGGTAGGCGTGAAAAGCATGAAAAAGATGGGCGTAGATTTCCATCTTGAGTGTCCTGTGCAGTCCGTAGAGCCTTGTGAGACAGGGGCTGCGGTGATCTGCCGCGACAGAGATGGAGGCACTGTCCGCTTCGAGGCAGAAAAAGTCCTTGTTGCCATCGGCCGCCGGGCGAATACCGAGTCGCTTGGATTGGAGGCCGGAGGCATCCGGCACGACAGAGGACGGATCGTTGTCAACAGCCGCATGGAGACGGGCGTCCCCGGCGTATACGCTGTGGGCGACTGCGTGGCAAACTATGCACAGCTTGCCCATACTGCCTCGGTGATGGGCGAGATCGCCGCCGAGAATATTATGGGCATCAAGGCGGAGTATGAGGAAAAAACCAACCCGGTCTGCGTGTATATCGAGCCGGAGGCCGCTTCGGTCGGACTTACCGAGGCGCAGGCGAAGGAGCGAGGTCTGGATTACCGGGTGGGACGCTTCTCCATGAGAGCGAACGGCAAGGCGCTTATCCTGAACGGCGGCGAGGGGCTGGTCAAGATAATCGCTGATGCGAAATACGGTGAGGTGCTGGGGATGCACATCATAGGACCCCGCGCCACGGATCTGATCTGCGAGGGCGCTCTCGCCATCCGGCTGGAAGCCACGGTGGACGAGCTTATATCCACGATCCACTCCCATCCGACCGTTACGGAAACACTGCGCGAGGCGGCGCTGGACTTTGATAAGCGGGCAATCCACATGAAAAGTTGACGGAAGGAGACAAAACACCAGACGAAAAAGAAAGGAGAATACGCGATATGTTGAAGCTGGACTTTATCGGAAAAAATGTGCTGGTGGTAGGCGGAGGCCGCGGCATAGGCAAAGCCTGCGCACTGAACTATGCAGACTGCGGTGCGAATATTTTTATCGGCAACCGCAATGAGGAGCAGGGAAAGAGCACAGTTGAGGAAATCAAAAAGATGGGCGCACGTGCCGGCTTCTGCAGGGCGGACATTTCCAAGAAAGAGGACGCCGTAGCACTGCTTGACGCCGCGCTGGAATTCTTCGGCGGCACGGTGGATGTCATACTGCATAACGCCGGCGTTATTTCCACCTACGACTTTCTCGTGATCGAGCCGGAGGAAGTGGAGAGGCTGTTCAACATCAACGTGCTCGGTGTTTCCCATATGCTGCAGGAGGGCATGAAGCAGATGATCAAGCAGGGTCACGGGAACATCGTGACAATTTCCTCCATCGCGGGCCGCACCAACATGGGTTTGCTGCAGCACTACTGCGCGACAAAGGCTGCGGTGATCAGTCTGACTCAGGCAGCCGCCAAAAAGGGCGCGCCGCACGGCGTTCGGGTAAACTCCGTCGCGCCCGGCATCATCCGCACCAATATGTGGGAGGAGATCCTGGACGGCATGGCTACCGGCTGGCAGGGCACCGAGGGCGGACGTACCGCCATCTCTCCGGAGGAGCGCGAGCGGAACTGGAACAATTCCATCAAGGATCTGATCCCGATGGGTCAGGCGCAGACCGAGGACGATATCGCCTACGGCGTGCTCTTCATTTCCTCCGATCTCGCAAAGACCATTACGGGACAGGTGCTCACGATTGACGGCGGCTGCACGATGGTGTAAACCTATGTACCCGGGTGACGAAAGGAGAAAAAGAATATGAAAGCAGCACTTTGGTACAAGTCGGGAGACATTCGTATTGAGGACATACCAGAGCCTTCACCCTGCGCCGGAGAAGTGAAAATCAAGGTGAAGTGGTGCGGCATTTGCGGCAGCGATTTGCATGAGTTTACTATGGGTCCAATATTCATACCGGTGGAAAATCCTCATCCTATAACGCAGGAAGTCGCTCCGGTGATAATGGGGCATGAGTTTTCCGGCGAGATAACGGAGGTAGGCGAGGGAGTGACGAATCTGGCTGTCGGCGACCGCGTGACGGTTGAGCCGTTGATCGTATGCGGCGAATGCCCCGCCTGTAAAGCCGGACATTACAACCTTTGCGATAAGCTGGGATTTCATGGCCTTATGGGCGGAGGCGGAGGTCTTGCCGAATACACTACGTTCCCGGCGAGGTTCGTACACAAGATACCTGACACGCTAAGCTATGAGAAGGCTGCTCTTGTGGAACCCATGAGCGTTGGCTATCATTCTCTTGAGGTCGGTGGCTTTCGGTCGGGGCATGTGGCGGTCGTTGCAGGGGCAGGCCCAATAGGCCTTGCTACAATAGAGTGCCTCAAAGCCCTTGGCGCGGAAAAAATCATTGTCGTTCAGCGCAAGAGCGTCAGACAGGAGTATGCATTGCGGGCGGGAGCAGACATCGTTCTCGAGCCCGGCAAGGATGATGTCGTTGCTGAAATATATCGGCTTACCGGCGGTGTTGGGGCAGATATTGCGTTTGAAACTACGGGCAGCGAGCAGTGCCTGCTGCTGTTATTGGAATCCATAAAGGCTGCCGGTACACTTGTGGTTACGAGTATATGGGAAGGGCCCGTAACGCTGCATCCTAACCTGCTGGTGATGAAGGAAAGGCAAATGGTAGGCAGCATCTGCTACTGCGGCGACTTTCCGAAGGTAATCGAGGTGCTTGACAGCGGCAGAATACCTGCCGAGGGTTATGTTACTAAGAAAATCTGTCTTGAAGACGTAGTGAAGGAAGGCTTCGCATCGCTTACCGGCCCGGAGAAGAAATCGCAAGTAAAGATACTCGTGACGCCGGATTGTAACCTGCTATGATGGCTTGTTTACCGAAGATGTAATGCGTTCTTCAATCAGTTCATATTGTTCTGTTTTAGTGGCAGCTGAACGTTATACAATGGTGTAACCGTGTGCGGTCGAAGAAGGATAAATCGATTGTAAAAAATCGAAAAATGAAAATAAGGGTTGTTATAGCATGATCTGTTTGTGATAAAAATCACAAAAGTGAAAATACATACCATGCTGCAACGGCAGAGAACGAAAGAGAGGTTAAAGTTATGGCACGTTTTACGCTACCCCGAGATCTGTATCATGGAAAGGGTGCGCTTGAAGCGCTCAAAACGTTTGAAGGCAAGCGCGCGATGATCTGCGTCGGCGGCGGCTCCATGAAGCGCTTTGGCTTTCTGGATAAAGCTACGGACTACCTGCGCGAAGCGGGAATGGAAGTCGAGCTGTTTGAAGGCATTGAGCCGGATCCTTCTGTCGAGACCGTCATGCGCGGCGCGGAGGCCATGATCCGCTTCCAGCCGGATTGGATCATTGCCATGGGCGGCGGCTCTCCCATCGACGCGGCCAAGGCCATGTGGATCAAGTACGAATATCCTGAGACGACGTTTGAAGATATGCGCAAGGTATTCGGTTTGCCGAAGCTGCGCAAGAAGGCGCGCTTCTGCGCCATTTCCTCCACGTCCGGCACGGCCACCGAGGTGACGGCTTTCTCTATCATCACGGACTATGCCAAAGGCATCAAGTACCCGGTTGCCGACTTTGAGATCACGCCCGACGTGGCCATCGTCGATCCAGATCTCGCTGAAACCATGCCCAGGAAGCTGGTTGCCCACACCGGTATGGACGCCATGACCCACGCCGTTGAAGCGTATGTTTCCACCGCCAACTGCGATTTCACCGATCCGCTGGCGCTGCACGCCATCAAGATGATCCAGCACGATCTGGTCGATTCCTACAATGGCGATATGGCAAAGCGCAACAGCATGCATAACGCCCAGTGCCTCGCCGGCATGGCATTCACCAACGCGCTCCTTGGCATCGTCCACTCCATGGCGCACAAGACTGGCGCTGCCTTTGACGAATACGGCGCGCACATCATCCACGGCGCGGCCAACGCCATGTATCTGCCTAAGGTCATCGCCTTCAACGCCAAGGAGGAGACTGCGGCTAAGCGCTACGCCGAGATCGCCGACGTCATGCAGCTCGGCGGCGAAACGGTGAAAGAGAAGATCGCCCTGCTCATCGCGGCGCTGCGCAAAATGAACGACGATCTGAACATCCCCCATTGCATTGCCCACTACGGCGCGGACAGCTACCCCGCCGAAAAAGGCTTTGTGCCGGAAGACGTGTTCCTGGCCAAGCTCCACGACATCGCGGTCAACGCCATCGCAGACGCCTGCACTGGCTCCAATCCCCGCCAGCCCTCCGTCGAAGAGATGGAAAAGCTGCTCAAGTGCTGCTACTACGATACCGAAGTGGATTTCTAAACATCCTTCGGAATACAAAAGCATGTGGGAAGATGCAAGCCGCGAGGCGCTTCGCACGAGCCCCGCGCAAAATCAGCTCCAACAAATGAGCCGCCGAGCACCGGCTTAAAAAGAGTGAAAGAGCAGAATTGCGTCAGCCGCTTGTTTTTTGCCCGGTGGGAGCCCTGCCTGCCGGCGGCAGATCGTCCGAAACAGCAAGCTGGAAGCTTTATCACAGATTTTACCCCTGCCGGCGATGACCGGCAGGGGTATTGTCGTGCTTTATGACCTCTTTGATCGGATCGAGCAGTTCCCGGTCATCCTGAAAGAACGCCAAATATTTGGGCACACCACCGGTCACAGCATACCGTTCAACCGCCCAATCAAAAGGTATCTCCTGAACGGCATAAATATCTGTGAAGGAGAGCGGAGCCAACGGCATCTGCGCTGTTCTTCGGCCATACAAGGGGCTGTCATAGGACAGCGCATGCTTGCGCATTGCCTGTTGTCGCGGAGGCTATGACAAGTGCAGCAAGGAGGAGATGCTCCGCGTTGTCCGCCGCGTGGTGAAAGCCGGTCCTTTGCTTTTTCAATCGCCCCAAAGACCTCTTGCTTAACATAGACCTTATGCTTGAGTGGTATAATAAGCTTTGCAAAATGGTCGATGGTCAAAGGAAAGGATGGAGCAGATTATGAAATCATTTCGTCAGATACTGCCGGCTATATGTGTTATTCTTATCGCTTCCGCATTCGCGGGCTGCGGCGCGGACGCTGATTCGCCGGATAAGCGTCCGGCATTGGAAAAAATTGAGTACACAAATCTCAACGACAGCGTATCACGGAAACTTTTGGAAGATATTCTTTCCGGCGCCGGGGTGTCGGGAAGCCGCATTCAGGGCTTCTTCAACCGAGTAGACAGCTTCAATGAAAGCATGAGGGAGGAATGGCTGACGACGGGCTTTGAGGAAGCGGAGCTGCTGTATACGAAATATGACCCTTACGCGATGCAGGACGAATGGACGGCGAAGAACGGGACGTTTCCGGGCTATAACTGCCGGATCACCGCCATGAGCCTGTTTGGGGACTTCCTCTCCGTGAGCGCAGACTCTCAAATCAATGCCGGTGAAGATGTGCTGTTTGTAGACGAGGAGACGCTGAAAGCAGATCCCGATGCGCTGGGCGGAAGCAGTCTTGCGGATTTCCGCGCGCTGTATTCTTCCATGAAGGCGGAGGACACCACGGAGATCCGGCGTCATGTGCAAACCGTACAAGAGGAATGGGCCTCCCGCGGCGTTGCCTTTCGGGAGAATGAAAGAATCCGCCTCATCACGGTATTCTTCCATGATAAGCCGGCCGAGGAGGAATCTCTGCTGTTTGTCGGGCATGTCGGTGTGCTGCTGACGGCGGAGGATGGGACACTGTACTTTGTAGAAAAGGTGGCCTTTCAGGAGCCGTACCGGCTGCTGCGCTTTGCGGACCGAACGGCACTGAGCGATTACCTTATGGGGAAATATGATACCTCATGGGGACAGGATACGGCGAGCCCGTTTATCATGGAGAACGACAAGCTCATGGACGGCTGGCGTCCAAATACTGACGGAGGGGCATACGCCGACCTTGTACCAAGCGGCGGCGTTGAGGAATACTGCAAGAGCTTCCGTAAACACCAGCCTGAAGGCTGAGGGCTTGCTTTGCGACCACGGCAGTGTCTGTTGAAAAAAGCTGTCCTGGGTTCAAAACTCACAATTGTTCACTTGAAAGGTTATGGAGGAGTGCCGGTGGTGGTAATCCTCCTGCTTTTTTGTACAGAGGGAACGGGTGAGAAGCAAAGAAAATGAGAAACTACTTTCCTATGCAGCTAACAGACTTATGTCGTTTTGCTGGGCAAACTGCCACAACGCAGCCGCAATAATTGGCTATTTTCACAAATAAAATCGGCAATATCGAGGGAGACAGGCGAGTTTAAGGACGGAAAACAGTTTCACAGAAAACGATTTACAGCATTTTTGGCGTGAATTATAATAAAAAAGCCCTGTAGTGATATTGGGACAAAAAAATATGGAGGAAAGTAAGATGAAAAAGGTATTGGCCATTCTTTTTGCTGTTTCTTTGTGCATTTCCTCGCTTTATACGGTTGCCTTTGCGGAAGAAGAGATGAGCAACGAGATGATTCCTGTTTGCGTATCCGTACCTGAAGGCTGGGACGCTCCCTGCTGCTGGGCCTGGGCGGATGATGGCACAAACGCTTTTGAGGCATGGCCTGGCGAGCAGCTTGAGCCTTTGGATGATGGCTGGTATTACACTTATGTTCCACGCTTTGTGCAGAACATCATTGTCAATGCCAGTGAGGCCTCTGTCCAGACGGAAGGCATTGCGGTAGAGGCCGGCAAAGCCGTTTGGATCACGGTTGCCGATGACGCGACCGCTTCTGTAAGCTATGAAGCGCAGAGTATGGCAGAGATCCCCGAGTATGTGGAGAAGTTTACAGTACATGCTTATGCGCCGCTGACATGGAAAAGCGTAAATCTTTGGGCATGGTCCGCCCCCGATGGTACCAATGCATTTGCGGCATGGCCCGGTCAGGCTATGGATGAGGGTGAAGACGGCTGGTTCACCGCCAAAGCCCCTACATGGGTGAATTCTGTCATCGTTAACGGCAACGAGGGCACTGTTCAGACAGCCGATATCAGCATTGAGGGCAAGGAGCTCTGGATTACCGTTTATGAGGATCTGAGCTATGAGCTCTCCGACACAGATCCGAACAAAACGGCTGAAAATATTACCGTCCGCGTTCAGGTTCCCTCCGACTGGTCTGCTCCGTGCTGCTGGGCATGGTCTGCGCCGGACGGCACAAATGTATTTTCTTCGTGGCCCGGTGAGGCTCTGACAATGGATGGTGACTGGTATACCATCGAGGTTCCCGGTTGGATTAACTCCGTAATCATTAACGCCAATGAAGGCTCTGTCCAGACCGCTGATCTGTCTGTTGAAGTCGGAAAGGATGTATGGATTGTTGTGTCTGATGCGGAAAATGCAACCGTCAGCTACGAGGAACCTGCCAGCAGCGAAATCGTTGCCGCTGAAAAGAACAATACCGTTCTGATTGTTTGCGTTGCTTTGGCTGTTGCTGCTGCGGCAGCGGTTGCGGTCGTTGTTGTGGTAAAGAAGAAAAAAGCAAAGTAACGGTTGATAACAATAGTGCGGGTATGCGTTTTTGCATCCCCGCACTATGTATTAGAAAGGGGATATTATGAAACGGTTTCTCGCCTTGACGCTGGCGCTGCTGATAGTAATGACCATGGCGGCGTGCGGCGGATCTGGCGGCAAAGCTGCCGATCCGAATACTCTTGTTGTGTGGCACGACAAGGAGGCCGCAGTCATTGAAGCCTTACAGGCTTATCTGGATAAGGCACTGCCTGATATCACGGTACGGTTTGAAAAGAAAACCAGCCTGACAGACTCGCTGAAGCTGGTAGGCAATGATCCTTCCTCCGCTCCCGATCTGTTTGTATTTGCCCATGACAAAATAGGCGTTTTTGCCGAAATGGGAATACTTACGCCTGTTACAGAGCTGATCTCACAAAGCGAACTGTCCGGTTATCTCCCCATGACGCTGGAGGCTGCGACCTACAACGGAGGCTTGTACCAGCTTCCTCTGTATTTTGAAACGCTGCTGTTTATGTATAATCGACGCTATATGCAGGATGAAGAGGTGCCGACCACCACAGAAGAATTGTTGGCGTATATGAAAGAAAACACCGGGCGCGGTCGTTACGGCTTTGTGGAGCAGCACAGCACCGCCTATTACAGCGCTGCATGGATTCACGGCTTTGGCGGCAGCATTATCGATGCAGACGGCACACCGTTCCCCGATCAGCAGGCAGTCAAGAACGCGTTGGAGTATCATTTGAAATTTGTAGATCTGATGCCTGGGGAAACGGAGTATTCTACGGTGAATACCCTGTTTTTGGAGGGGAAAGCGGACGCAACAATCGGCGGTCCGTGGATGGTTCCCTCTGCCCGTGAAGCGAATATAGACCTCGGCATTGCTTCGATGCCTACCGTAGATAAAACAGGCAGGGCTCTTGCTCCCTACTCCGGCGTGCAGGGGATTCATGTGCTGACCTTCGCGGCACAGAATAAAACGGACGCCGTCCAAAAGCTGCTGCATGCATTGCTGGATCCGGAAGTGGGTGTTGTGCTGGCGCAGGCAAGCGGCTGTGCTCCGGCAAACAGCGCATGCTATGATGACAGCCGTGTATGTGATGATACACTGGTGCAGGCAATGCGCACTACCGCTGAAATTGCCGTTCCCATGCCCAATATCCCCGAAATGGATGTTATGTGGACAGTAGTCGGTAATTTGCTGACAGATGTAAACCTCTCCAAATCGGGGATAGACAAAGCCTTTGCTGCCGCATTGACGCAAGCGAACAGCTTGATTGACGCCATGCATTGAGGAACTTTCTATGAAACGTAAGCTACAAAAGGAGTGGCTCCGCTCCTATTTATGGTCCGGACCGTCCCTCCTGCTGATTGCTTTGGTAGTAGTCTTTCCCATCCTCTATACGTTCTATATCTCTCTGACCAACATGAACGTGTACCACTGGTTTGACTTTACCATTATCGGCTTGGAGAATTATATCCGTGCGCTGTTCGTTTTTGATTCCGGGTTTTTATCGGCGCTTCTCGTAACCGTTTTGTGGACGGTGGTCAATATGGTGTTGCAGCTGGTGATTGCCTTTGTGCTGGCAAGCCTTTTGAATATACAGAACTTGCGGTTTCGGAAGCTGTATAAAACACTGCTGATGTTTCCGTGGGCCATGCCCGGCTATGTCTCCATTCTTCTGTGGAAAACCGGCATGTTCAACACACAGTTCGGCTTGCTGAACCAGTGGATGGAAAAGCTGGGGCTGGAGACTATGCGGTGGCTATCCTCGGATGTGTCGGCGTTTATCTGCTGCACGGCTGTCAATCTTTGGCTGGCGCTGCCGTTTATGATTATGATTATGGATGGCGCTATGCAGAGCATAGAGAAAAGTTACTTTGAAAGCGCTTTGCTTGATGGTGCCGGATGGGTGCAGCGCACCCGTTATATTACGGTTCCAGCCATTCGTCCCATCATTGCGCCGGCTGTTATTATCACCATCTTCACAACCTTCAAGCAGTTCGATGTGATCTATCTTCTGACACAGCAGGCTGGAGCCAAAACCGGCGCACATGTGCATACTATTTTGACCTATGCCTACGAAAATGCATTCATCAGCAATAACTATGGATACAGCTCTGCCATATCCATCATTATCTTTGTGTTGCTGATTGCATTCTCCGCCCGGTATCGGCTGCAAGAGGAGGGTTCCAGATGAGCCGCAAACAAAAAGAACGCGTTCGCCTTACGGCACTGAATATTTTCTTTATTGTCCTGTGTTTTATTACACTGATTCCTATTCTCTATTCGCTTAGTGTTTCCCTCAACGGACAAAACACGTTGCTGAGTTCGGATTTTTCCTTTATCCCCAAGAACTTCTCGCTGGAAAACTACCGCCGTGTCCTTTTTGGTGAAGATATTCTCACATGGCTTGGCAACAGCGTTTATCTGGCGGTCGTTACTGTATCCCTGTCACTCTGTGTAGCAATTCCGGCTGCCTACTGTTTTTCACGGCGGCGGTTTCCCGGTCGCAGACCGATTTTGAAGTGCCTTGTGCTGCTCAATTCGTTTCCGGCTGTCCTGTCGATGTTTGCCGTATACCGCCTGCTCCGCCCGATGGGACTTATCAATCACCGAACCGGCCTTATCCTGATCTATACTGGGACCATGGCGGTCTTCAGCCTTTGGAATATCAAGGGCTATTTTGACACGGTACCCGTGGAAATCGAAGAAGCTGCCCGGATGGACGGTGCGAATCCTCTTCAGGTGGTCACGCGAATTGTTTTGCCTTTGGCGAAGCCCAGTATCGTTGTCACAGCTCTGATGGTCCTGATTTATGTGTGGAACGAGTATATCTATGCTACAACCTTTATGACCGGCGAGGAGAACTACACACTGGCTGCCGGACTGTATGCGTTGCAAGCAACGGAAATGAGCGGCAGCTGGCCGGTTTTTGCCGCCGCGTCCATTACCGTATCAATTCCGGTGCTGATCATCTTCTTCCTATGCCAGAAGCACATGACTTCCGGCTTAACGGCCGGCGGAGTGAAAGGATAAGCATGAAAAAAGAAGCTGTTTTACACATCCCCATGTCGCAGTACGCGCATGGACTTGACGAAAAGCACATCGTTTTTCGCCTGCGCTGCGCCAAAGGCGATTTGAAGAGCTGCACGCTCTACTATGGAGATACCGCCTGCCGTGTTACTCCCATCGTTTTTACTCCTGTCGCCATGAAGGTGGCAGCGAGCGATTTGTATCATGATTACTGGCAGGTAGTGCTGGATAGTCCCTATAAGCGACTGTATTATTACTTCCATCTGAATGACGGTACCGAGCGGGTCCTGTATTACGGCGATGTATTTACCGATCATCTGGTGGATGACCGTTCGCAGTATTTCAAGCTGCCGTTCAACCACCGGGCAGACATTGCGGTTGTGCCTGACTGGGTCAATGACGCTGTGGTGTACAATATTTTCCCCGACAGCTTTGCCTCAGGGGTCAAACGCATTTCCATTCAGGATCGAGCCATTGACTATCATGGTCAGCCCGTACGCGGCAAATTGGGCGGCACATTGTGGGGTATTGCCGACAATGTTGACTATCTGGAAGAGCTGGGCGTGAACTGCGTATACCTGAATCCCATCTTTGTGGCAGGAGAGTACCACAAATACGATCTTTTGGATTATTTTCACGTTGACCCGTGCTTTGGCGGCGACGAGGCGCTGCATCATCTGGTACGTGTGCTTCATGCACGGGGAATCCGCATTTTGATCGACGGCGTGTTCAATCATTGCGGCTGGCATTTTTTCGCCTTTGAAGATGTGGTGGAAAAAGGAGAGGCCTCCTCTTACAGAGACTGGTTCTACGGTTTGAAATTCCCCGTGGTGTGTCCGGACGATCCGGAGGATTATCCGGAATACGAATGCTTCGCCTATGAGCGGATGATGCCAAAGCTGGATACAGCGAACCCTGCTGTGCGAGAGTACTTTTGCGAGGTAGGACGCTATTGGGTGAAGAATTTCCACATCGACGGCTGGCGGCTGGATGTTGCCAGTGAAGTGGACGATGGCTTCTGGCGGGCATTCAGAAAAGCGGTGAAGGAGATTGACCCGGATGTGCTGCTCATCGGCGAAGTATGGGAAAGCGCAGGGCACTGGCTCCAGGGCGACATGTTTGACTCCACCATGAATTACGATTTCCGAAAGCACTGCAATCTGTTTTTTGCGGAGCAATCCATTGATGCATCGGATTTTGCGGGACGTATCACGGATATGCTCATGCGCTATCGGATGCAGATGACTCCGGCGCAGATGAATCTGCTGGACAGCCATGATGTGAGCCGGTTTCTGTCTTTGTGCGGCGGAGACATGAGGCGGTATCGATTGGCCATTCTTTTTATGATGACTTTTGTCGGAATGCCCACGGTTTTCTATGGTGATGAACAGGGTGTTCAAGGTCTTTCAGAAGAAGAATACCGTTGTCCGATGCCGTGGGATAACGAAAATTCGGCTCTGTGTACTTTTTTCAAGGAAGCCATCGCCATGCGCAAAAAACTGGAACCGCTTCGCTGTGGCGATTTCCGCGTGGTATCTGCAGAGCGCGGAAGCGGACTAATCATCTACGCAAGGGAATACTGCAATCAGCGTGTTACCATCTGTATCAACCGCGGAGGCAAAGCCGTTGATTTGGACGAGGAATACGGTAAACTGCATTGGAGCGAAGGACTTGACCACAGGAAACTCTACGATCATGGCTTTGCCGTATTTGTTGACGGTCAATGCTGAATAAATTATACTTAAAATAGTTGTATGATTATTCTGCATGGAGGGCTGTGTCATGGGTATTACGATTAAGGATGTTGCGGCAGCGGCCGGCACCTCTGTTTCTACCGTGTCCAAAGTGATCAATGGGCACTACAGTATTTCAGAGGAAACAGCGGCGCGGGTGCGCAGGGTTATGCAGGAACTCAACTATTATCCAAACGCCAGCGCACAGAGTTTTGCTAGAGGCACGACCAAAACGATTGCGGTTTTAGCAAATTTAGCTCCGAACACGGCCTTTCAGAATCCACATATGTTTGAGATTATTGCGGGTTTAGAGGAGTCTTTGAGCACCAGAGGGTATCGGCTTCAGCTTCGCGGAGTAGACCCGGCAACTGCATACGAAGTAGCCAAGGAAGTGATTTATCGGCAAAGTGCCGACGCACTGGCCATCCACGTTTCCGTAATAGCATATCCCTTGTCCGGATTGCTTACAAAATCGCACTTTCCTCACATCGTGTTGGGCGCGCCGAATTTTGAAAGCCAGGTGTGTTGGATTGACAACAACAATGTGTACTCCGGAACCGTCGCAGCGGCTTATCTTCTTTCACGGGGATACCGGAAAATTGCATTTATCGGCGGACAGTATTACGACTTTGGGTCGCTGCATCGACTGCAAGGTGTAAAGCAGGAACTCGAAAATGCCGGCCTGCAATTGGAAGATCAGTATATCTGGTTGGGAGAATCCACCCGCGCAGACAGCTTCCTTATGACGATGAAGCTCCTGGATCATAAAATCCTGCCGGACGCCATTATCTGCGCCAACAACTATATTGCCATGGGGTGTGTTGACGCTCTTTGCAGGAAAAACATAAGAATTCCACAGGATATCGGCATTGTTGCGTTTGATGACTACCCGCTCTCTCAAGTAATAGAACCTCAGCTCACCATTGTGGATATCAATGTAAGGGACTTAGGCAGGCAAGCTGGTAAGTTGATAATAGACATAATCAAGCATCCCAATAAGCAAATTCAGACGTATGTAACGACTTCAAACATTGTGGAGAGAAAGTCAACCAGACGTACAAAGCAAACTTAAAACGATGAAAGGAAGGGAGTCAGGAGCCGTAGAGCATAAGTTTTAGGCTGGTGTCAAACGGCATAGGGATAAGCGGTATGCCTCCCCTTCTTGATGAAGACGGTAATCCAATCATAAAACACGCATGAGGTAAAAACTATAAAAAGCAGAATGTCAATCTTGTCCTTTGATCACGATGATCGGCTGGATTAACGAGCATAAATCAAATTGAATCCTGTAAAAATGATCGCAGAAATTCCTAAAAACAGCCACATATGCTGTCTCCTTAAATTCTCTTACCCTGCACTCCTATGAGGCATGGCTCGCAATCGTGTTGCCTGCGGACAGGAACTGCCGATGAGAGGATCGTTCGCAGCTCCTTTACCGATTCTCCGCCAGATATTCCTCCGCATAGTGGACGGCTACCGCACCGTCCGATACGGCGGTGACCACCTGCCGCAGCGCCTTGGTGCGCACGTCGCCCACGGCGAACACGCCGGGAAGATTCGTGCGGGTGGATTCGTCTGCCACGGCATGGTATTAACCCGAGCCCGGAAACCCTTGATATATCAAGCTTTTTTCGATTTTGACCACCTGATTTTACGACACTTTTACGACACAAAAGCCGGGCTATGATGGAATTTGTCGTAAAAGGAGCAAAAAACATGCGAAAATCGATCATTAAAAATGGCTTGGAATACACCCTTGTGGGGGACTGTTTTCTGCCCAATTTAGCTCTGCCCGAAGAGCATCGTCCCATCGGGAAATGGGGCAGATTGCAACGTGAATTTCTCAAAACGGAGCGTCCGGTCCTGTTCAACAACCTTGTACTCAGCGGTCGGCTCTGGACCTATCTGGCAGACTTGAATGAGCAGGTGCAGGAGCGTTTGTTCCTGATCGTCGAGCAGATGAAGGTGGCCGAGGGTGTGACCGAGGTTTTGAAAGCAGCTGACCCAATGGCGTGGGCCGGAGCCATGAACAGCATCCGTAACCGCGCAGAGGAAATCATCCTCCAAGAACTGATCTACGGGGAGGATGCGGTATGAGAATTCTCGAAGAATTCTGGTACGGCAATATCGAGCCGACGGAGTACGACACATCTACCTGCAAGGAGTACAAAAAGCTGCAGGAGCTGATCTGCAGGAACGAAGATAAGCTCAAAGCTGCCATGACGGACGAGCAGAAAGAGTTGTTTGAGAAATACACGGATTGCACCCGTGAGTTCCAGACGATAACAGACTGTCTCATCTTCCAGAACAGCTTCAAACTGGGAGCCAGGATGATGCTGGAAGTCACAGAAGAATAATTGAACATATAGCGCAGCGCCCATCGGTCATTATCCGACCGATGGGCGCTTTTTTGTTTTAAAGTGCGTTCTTGATGTTGTAAAAACGCTATATCAGTGATATAATAAATTTAATCATCTGGTAAAGGAGAGTTGCAGATGCCTTTCAGCTCCGAAATTAAGAATTTCAGATTGTCCTGTCTGATGAATCAAACAGAATTCGGCAACGCTCTCGGCGTTTCGTTTACAACCGTGAACCGTTGGGAAAACGGAAAAGCCCGCCCCAACATCAAGGCAATGAAAGCGTTGAAGCAGTATTGCGCGGAGCATGACCTCCCCTATGAGCCGCTTGAAAAAAGCTGGCGTGAAAACAGAATTCAGGAGGGAGAGGTATGATCGACTTCAGCAATCTTGAAAAATATAGAGAGAATAACCGTATCGAGGCAAAGAAGGCAATGGGAGGTCTGCCTAGAAGCATCTGGGAGACCTATTCAGCGTTTGCCAATACTCTTGGCGGCATCATTTTGTTGGGTGTGGAAGAATGGCCCGACAAGACGCTGCATACGATTGACCTTCCCGATCCTGACAGACTAATCAAGGAATTTTGGGACATCGCCAACAATCCCAATAAGACCAGCGTGAACTTGCTGTCCTCCAAAGATGTGTTCGTGCAGGAAGTAGACGGCAACCATATCGTAGTTATCAATGTGCCCCGTGCCGAGCGTTCCTATCGTCCGGTTTATTTGGATGGGAACCCCCTGTCTACCTATCGCCGCAACGGGGAGGGCGATTACAAATGTACCAAAGAGGAATATCAGGCCATGGTGCGTGATGCGTCCGTCAAGACGCAGGATATGCTGGTTCTGAATGAAATGGATATGAGCGTCTTCAACAAGGAAAGTATCCGCAGCTATCGTCAGCGGATGCGCCTTTCCCGGCCCGGCCATGTGTGGGAAGCTTTGGAGGATGAGGATTTCCTGCTGAAGCTTGGCGCTGTGGGCATCGGCTCCGACGGAAAGAAGCACCCCACCTCTGCTGGACTTCTTATGTTCGGTAACGAGTATGACATTGTGCGGGAGTATAATGCCTATTTCCTTGATTATCAGGAACAGTATGTCGCCGATACCCGCTGGACAGATCGCATTATCTCCTCCTCCGGGGATTGGAGCGGCAACGTTTATGACTTCTATTTCCGCGTTTACAACAAGCTGACGCAGGATATCAAAGTGCCCTTCAAAATGGAGGGCGGTGTCCGCGTAGACGATACCTCCGTGCATCAGGCTCTGCGCGAGGCATTGGCCAACTGTCTGGTCAATGCTGACTATTACGGCAGACAGGGATTGGTAGTCATCAAAAAGCGCGATGCCATTACTATGTCCAATCCCGGCAACTTCCGCATTGAGATTGATACCGCAAAGAGCGGCGGCGTGTCTGATCCCCGTAACGGCACTATGCTGAAAATGTTCAACCTGATCGATATTGGTGAGCGCGCAGGCAGCGGCATCCCCAACATCTTCCGTGTGTGGCGTGAACAGGGGTGGACCGCACCGGTGATCTCTGAAAACTTCGATCCTGATCGGATTATGTTGTCGCTAGCATTCAAGAAAAGTGACGATAAAAAAGCGACGATAAAAAGTGACGATAAAAAAGTGACGATAAAATCCGCACGGCAAAAGAATGAAATTATCACATATCTTACAGATCATGTTTCTGCGAAGAATACAGATATTGCTGAACTGCTGGGTGTAAAGAGCACGCGCGTAAAGCAGCTGTTGAAGGAACTCCTGGATGAGGGTGTTGTCGTTGCAGAGGGTAACAATAAGAACCGCGTATACAAATTGAAAAGATAACACAAGGCGGTTCCTGTGAAACCGATTCGCGGGAAAGCAGAAACACCAAATTAAGAGAAGTGTGGTAAACAGACATGGCGATAAAGAAAAATGAGTTATATAGTTCCCTTTGGGCGAGCTGTGATAAACTGAGAGGCGGCATGGACGCCTCTCAGTATAAGGACTATATCCTGACCCTGCTGTTCGTGAAGTATGTCACGGACAAGTTCAAGGGCGTAAAATATGCCGATATCACTGTTCCGGAAGGCGGCAGTTTCGACGATTTGGTTGCCTTGAAGGGCAATAAAAACATCGGCGAAGAAATGGACAAAGTCATTGCCAAGCTGGCAGAAGCCGGGGAGAACAATCTCCGCGGTGTGATCGACAATGCCCATTTTAACGACGAGGCCAAGCTGGGCAGCGGCAAAGAAATGGTGGATAAGCTCACCGGCTTGATTGCCATTTTCCA
>OKRW01000989.1_pt1 | contig 26267 bp, 26 predicted proteins | sample 1601151 | NCBI WGS metagenome assembly OKRW01 (sample SAMEA3541471, study PRJEB24748) | human gut metagenome | biome: human gut; feature: human-associated habitat; material: faeces | place: China | collected 2012 | reverse complement strand
CTCCGCGCGCAGTTCCGCAGCGAAGCGAGGACTGTCTGAGCACGGAGTATGCCCCCCATGCTCGCCGTGCTCTTCGAGCCCCTCCTGAGCGCGAGGGGCACGCTCGCTCGAAACAGCACACTTCGCCAACGCAAAATGCACTTCTTCCTCAGTCAATTCGAGCGCGTCTTTCGAGATGAGGGCGAAGCGATCAGCCCACGGCTCGAGCGTGTCCTCGAGCACCGCGGGCAAATCGGCGTCGCGCTCGACCGACACCACGCGGCCCGCGCATTTCAACAGCGCAATAGTGAGCGTCCCAATTCCAGGACCCACTTCAAGCACGTCATCGGAAGCGTTAAGCTGCGCAAGCTCGACGATCTTCTGCAGAATTGCATCGTTTACCAGGAAATTCTGACCGAGCGCATGCTTCGTCGAAAGACCATGCTCCTCCAGGACATCGCGCGTTGCCGCAGGAGTTGCCAAGGGGGAGAGCATATTAGCCACGGCTGTTGCCCTTCTTCGAGTTACCTTTCTTTGCGGCGCCCTTCGCTCGCGCGCCGCCCTGCTGGCCGCCCCTTTTGCCCTGAGCACCGCCGGATTTGCGCGAGCCGCCGCCTGCATGCGACCCCTTCGGCTTGCCGTCCGCGCCCGCGGACTTCTGACCGCCACCCTGACGCGACACGCTCTTCGCATGGGGCGCTTTCGTACCACCTGCATCGTCGAGCGAAAGCCTCGTGCGCGCACCACCACGCGGGCCGCGCGACGATCCAGGTTCGGGCGAATCCTCTTCGCTCGAACCCGAAGGCTCTTCCATCTGGGGGAACGCTATAATCGCAGCCCCGTCGCCTTCCGCGCCCTGCGCGGGCGCCATAGCAGAGTCAGCAGCTGCGAAGAGGTCCTCGATCGAGCGAACCTCAGCCTCGGCCGTGATCTCGCCGTTCTCGTCGATCTTCCCCACCCAGTCGAACACGGTTTCCAGACGGAACCCCGCAACAGCGAGCGCCGAGCGGACGATGGACACAAGCGCGGAAAACCCATGCGGATCACCGCCCTCGCCCACCACATGCAGCACGGCAGGGCGCTTTTCCTCGACGCGCGCATTTGTCCAATAGTAAGGCTGCAAACGATCAAGCAGCGCCTTCAACTGCGACGGAGGGCCCGCGAAATACACGGGGCTCACCACGGTGATCTCGTCCGCCGAATCGATGAGCTCATAGATTTCCTGCATGTCGTCGTCGATGACGCACGGGGCGAAATCGTTGTCAGTTGCCTCCTCGCCGAGCTCGGCAAGCTTCGCGATGTTGTCGCGGCACGCATCGCAACCTGTGCACCCCGCCACGTTAAGCGTGGAAACCGGTGCAAGCGCAAGCTCGTCATCGGGGCATTCTTCAATGCAAGTCTCGAACAGCATATTGGCCAGGTGCGCGCTTCTGCCGTTCGTGCGCGGCGATCCGACGATGATAAGACGATTCAAAATTTCCCTCCCGAGCGCAGCGATATCTGTGCGCATTGTACTATGGCCGCGCGGCGCAGCGGGCTATTTCCCCAGCTGCCATGCGGTAGGCGGACGGTTCAGCATGCTCTCTGCGTTCGTGAGCACGCGACGGAACAAGGCCAGGCGCTCCTCCCCCTCCGTGCCGCGCACATCCGCGAGCGCGCTCTCGGTGAACACCACCATGGCGGGTTCGCACACCTCGCCGCGCAACGGCTTCGGCGCCATATACGGGGAGTCGGTCTCCACCATGAGCTGCATCTCCGGCACGCGCGCCGCAGCATCGCGGATAGCATCGCCGTTGTTGAAGGTGAGCGCGCCGCCGAACGTGACCGAGCAGCCCGCCTCGATCCACGGTTCTAGCGTGCCCCAATCGTTCGTGAAGCAATGCAGGATGCAACCCGCCTCGGGCCATCCCTCGTCGCGCATGATGGCGAGCGCGTCATCGTGCGCCTCCCGAATGTGCAGCATTACGGGCAACCCCGCCTCTTTCGCGATGCGAACCTGCGCGCGGAATGCACGCTCCTGGTCCTCGCGAGGCGAGAGGTCGTAGTGATAGTCCAGCCCGATCTCGCCCAAGCACGACGTGCGCTTGTCATGAAGCATCGCGCGCAGGCGCTCCTCGGTTTCGGGGCCCCAGTACTTCGCGTTATGCGGGTGAAGGCCAGCTGCAATGCGCATCCGCGGCACGCGCGGAGACGGCTGGCCTCAACAGCGGGAGAAAAGCCGCTGCATGGAAAGCGCGGCCTCGTGGTTCCACTCCGAGAGGCTGTCGTAGGTGGTCGTGCCGTCCTCGTAGACGTCGACCACCGTGCACATAAAGCCAACCCCATGCAGGCCCGCGCGGGCGAGCGCGAGCCCGGGGTTTTTTTGATACTGCAGATGACAATGGGCATCGACCGCCAAAACGCCCAGGTCAGGCGTTTCCACAATCTTCCATTCCCCGTTCTTCTTCCGCTTGCGGAACAAGCTGTCGAAGAACTCGGGCTCGGTCGGCTCGGTCGGCTCGTCCGTCGCGGTCGGCTCGACGGCCGCTTGCGCGCCAGCCGCCTCGCACGTCGACGTTTCGGGTGCGGTCATGCCCATGTCGCTCATCTCCAAAATCGCGAACCCGATGCGCTATTCCGCGTCGAGGTTAATCTCATCCATATTCAGGCGCGGGAACAGCGGGTCGCCCACGGTGACGGCGTTGCCGGCAGGCAGCTGGCCCCACTTGGTGGCAGCCTCGATGTCGGTGCAGGCGGCGATGTCGCCCAGTCCAAGACGGGAGAAGACCTCAGCCGACGTGTTCGGCATGAACGGCGCCATGTAGAGCGCGATGATGCGGATCGCCTCGAGCGAGTTGTAGATGACGGCAGCCAGGTCACCCGCCGTCTCCTCTTTCTTCGCCAGGTTCCACGGGGCGCTTTCCTCCACGTAGAGGTTCACACGGCCCGCAAGCTCCTGCACCGCGGCGGCGGCACCGGTGAAGTCGACCTGCCCCAGGCACGCGTCGTACTTCGCGTAAAGCCCCTCGGCGATCGGCAGCATCGGGTTCGCCACGCGCGCGGCGGCGTCGGTTGGAACCTCAGGAACCTTACCATCGAAGTACTTCTTCGTCATATTGAAAACGCGGCTGCACAGGTTTCCCCAGGTGTTCGCCAAATCGGCGTTGTACACCTGCACCATGCGCTCCATCGAGATGTTGCCGTCATGGCCAAACTGCACGTCGCTCATGAAGTAGTAGCGGTACGCGTCCACGCCGAAGATCTTCACGAGGTCGGCGGGCTTCATGCCGTTGCCCTTCGACTTCGACATCTTCTCGCCCTTGGTAAGCAGGAAGCCGTGGCCGAACACGGTGTGCGTGACGGGCAGCCCCGCCGCCATGAGCATAGCCGGCCAGATCACGCAGTGAAAGCGCGTGATGTCCTTGCCGACGAAGTGGTACTGCATGGGCCAGCGGGCTTCGAACTCGCCTTCGCGGGACTCGTCGCCGTAACCGATGCCGGTGAGGTACGCGAGCAGCGCGTCGGCCCACACGTAGGCAACATGCCCCTCGTCAAACGGCATGGGCACGCCCCAGTCGAACGTGGAACGGCTGATGGAGAGGTCTTTCAGGCCGCTCTTCACGAACGAGACGATCTCGTTGCGACGGGTTTCCGGGCGGATGAAGTCGGGGTGCTCATCGTAGAACTTGAGCAGCGGCTCCTGGAACTCGGACAGCTTGAAGAACCAGTTCTCCTCGCCGCCAGCCTTCTGCACCGGGCGCTTGCAGTCGGGGCAGATGAACTCGCCTTCCTCGTTCTTCTCGAGGTCGGACTCGGCATAGTAGGTTTCCTCGTGCACGCAATACCAGCCCTCGTAGCTGCCCTTATAGCAGTAGCCCTTGTCGTAGAGGTCCTGCCAGAACTTCTGCACGGTGCGGGCATGGCGCGGCTCGGTCGTGCGCACGAAATCGGTGTAGGTGATGTCGAGAAGATCCCACACGTCGCGGAAAGCCGGCTCCATGGAGTCGCACCATTCCTGCGGGGTCATGCCCTTCGAGGCGGCCGTGTCGGCGACCTTCTGGCCATGCTCGTCCATGCCGGTGACGAACGCCACGTCGTAGCCGTTCATGCGCTGGTAACGCGCAACCGTATCGGCCGCGACGGTGGTGTACGCCGTGCCCAGATGCGGAGCGGCATTCACGTAGTAAATCGGTGTGGTGAACGAATAGGTTCCCTTTGACATCATGTGTTCCTTTGCATCGTGGCAGGTCAGGCGAATGGTGCCCTCGTGCCGAATTCACGTCACCCGCGCGTCGTCGGACGCCATGCGGGCAAGCAGCTATTTTATCACGCGCAAAGGAGCGCACGTGAAGTTACCCATAGAACTTCACGTCGGGGAAGGGAAGGTAGAAAAGGGAGGGGATCCCGCCAGCCAAAGCGAAAACAATGCAAAGCGCATCGAAGCATGCGCCATGGGTCCTCGCCTCGGGTAACGTCTCCGCCGATATGTCACCCCACGTTTAACATACCCCGCCTTTCGGTAGATGCACCCGCAGTAAGACCCCTGTAGAGTTGTTGAAAGGAGAACGAACCCGAGCAAAGGAGGCATTCATGCTGGAAAGAGGACAAAAAGTAGCGATCAACTACGCAGGATGGCTGGAAGACGGCACGGAATTCGTGAACACCTGGCTAGTGCCCGACAGCGTTACCATCACCATCGGGGCAAGCGGGCTCCTCCCCGCCTTCGAAGAGCAGCTCTTGCCTATGGAAAACGGCATGCGCCGCACCTTCTCCATCCCCTGCGAGAAGGCTTACGGAGCCTACGACCCCGCAGGGGTCATCTCCGTTGCAGCTGATATGTTTTCCCATGCGAGCGAGCTGCCAGTTGGGCAATACATCGAGTTTTCCATACCAGGCGGCAAGGCACGCGCGAAAGTCCTTGCCATCGAAGACGGGCAGGTCCTCTTCGATACGAACCACGAGCTGGCGGGACACGACTTGTCCTTCGAAGTGGAACTCGTCGACGACGGCACGACTACAGCACTCGAAGCCGAAGGCAGCTCAACCGGCTGCGGATGCAATCGCCTGCGCGAGTCCCTTGGAAAATGCGACTGCGATCACGAGCACGCACATCACTGAAACCCGCTACAATGAAATAACTCGCGATTCGCAGAACGCGCGCCAATAGCCAGGGGGAGCAATGGGGGCAAGGGAAGCTTTTGAGAGGTGCTTTAGAGAACTCGTGATGGAGAAGCCGTACTCGAAGATCACGGTTACGGAGATTTGCCGCAAGGCCCATCTTTCCAGGAAGACGTTCTACGACAACTTCCAAGACAAAGAAGAGATTCTCCAGGCCATCTTCGAGGACGACGTCGTAAAACCCATCCGCACGATGAATACGTTGCTCTCCATAAGGCAATCTCGCGATTTGCAGGGGATCTACATGCAAAACGTCTACGTCCCCATATACGAAGACAAGGAGTTCTATCAGAAACTTATCCGCCCGATGAAGGGGGTCGACGACACCTTCGTCCGCGTCGTCACGCACTCCCTCGAGCGACTCAATCTCGAGATCATGGGCGATTCCGAAATCTCGAGCGGCCTCGAACGTGAATACGTGGCCTACTACTTCGCATCATCCCAAGCGATGTTCATGCAGAAATGGATCTTCGACGGGATGCTCTTCACACCGCAGGAGCTGGGAACCCTGTACGAGAAGATGACAGGTTTCTACTGGCTCGACAATTCGAAAGACGTCTAGCTCCTTAACACATTCGAGATTGTGCAACCCCCTCCTTCTCGAAACGCTCGCTTTGCCTGCAAAAGCATTGGAAGAGCCGCAATTTCATCAATTGCGGCTCTTTTTGCGTCCCCTGTAACCTGAATGTAAGGGGCGACGGGTCCAACAAGCCCGCCGAAGAACCCAAGGGCAGAACAGCCCAAACAGGTGAGAGAGGAAGGAGCGAGGATGAGCGAGAAGGAAGTCTACACCACAACGGTGCAGAGCATCGCGAGCGGCGGCACGGGCGGTGAGCCCACCGCAGTCGACAGCAAAGACGGGAAAATCGTACGAATCCGCCCCCTGCACATCGATGAGAAGTATACGCACGAAGAGCTTGCCGACTCCATGTGGGAGCTCGACGTCGACGGCAAGAAATTCCGCCCCGAGTACAAGGCGGCCCCCAACTACATGGCGCTCGCCTACAAGGAGCGCGTTTACTCCAAAAACCGCGTGATGAAGCCGCTCAAGCGCGTCGACTGGGAGCCAGGCGGTGACCCTGCGACCATGAACGCGGCAAACCGCGGTAAGTCGAAATTCGTCGAGATTTCCTGGGACGAAGCGCTCGATATCATGGAATCCGAAATCAAGCGCGTCATCGACCAGTACGGTCCCTACAGTGTGCTGTGCATCGGCGAAGACGGCCACCGCGAGTCGAAGGACCTGCATGCAGGCGGCGGTATGCACATGACCGCCATGAACCTTTTGGGCGGCTACACCCGCGAAACGCGCACGCCCGACTCCGTCGAGGGTTGGTACTGGGGCGCCAAGCATTTCTGGGGCTCCGGCTTCAACCGCGGCGGCGGCTTGATTGCGCCCCCGCAGAACGGCTACAGCAACTACAACGTCGTCAAGGACGTCACCGAGAACGCCGATCTGCTCGTCTTCGACGCAGGCGACTGGGAGCTCACGCAAAACTACGCGTCCATGTTCTTCTCCCGCCTGCTCAAGTACTGGGAAGAGCTCGGCAAGGAATTCGTGTCCGTCGACCCGTTCTGCAACTACACGGCCGTCTGCCACAAGACCTTCAAATGGATTCCCATCCTGCCGAACACCGACGCCGCACTCGACTTCGGCGCGATGTACGTCATGATCACCGAGGGCATCTACGACAAGGAATACATCGACACACATTCCATCGGCTTCGACAAGGTCGCTGATTACGTCCTCGGCAAGGAAGACGGCATCCCGAAGACCCCCGAATGGGCAAGCGAGCGCTGCGGCATCCCCCCGCACACCATCAAGGCCTACGCACGCAACCTGTGCAAGAAGCGCGCGTCGCATGTGCACTATAGCTCCGGCTCCATCAAGACCCCCTACTCCCACGAGCCGGGCCGCACGCAGGCGTACCTGCTCGCCATGCAGGGCATGGGCAAGCCCGGCGTCCAGCAGCTGCACCTCGAGGCCACCCTGGTCGCCAAGGAGAAGCTGGCCGAGTCCTCCACTCGCCCGTTCTCGCTGCTCAACCACTGCCGCATGTTCTATCCCTCCGCCCAGAGCCTGCCCCGCACCGCCATCGCCGAAGCCATCCGCAACGGCCACATCGAGTGGTACGGCAGCCCCTGCATCGTCTACGTGCCGACCGACGAGCAATTCAAGAAGTTCGCCTACCCCGGCGACCCCAAGATGGGTCTCATGATGGCGCAGGCCATGGCGCAGCGCGCGGGTCTGCCCGTTCCCACCGAGGAGCCGCGCATCAACCCCGTGCACATGCTTTGGTCCGAGAAGCCCTGCAACATGAACTGCTGGAACGGCGGCTTCGAGTTCCAGGACGCCATCCGCAGCGACGAGGTGGAGTTCTTCGTCACCAATCATCAATGGATGGAGAACGACTCGCTCTTCGCTGACCTGGTACTTCCTGTCACCACATGCCTCGAAGACGATGACACCATGGGCGCATCGATGACCGTCGGCATGCGCTGGGCGGGCTACACCCCGCACGCATGCGACCGCGTGGGCGTCTCGAAGTCCGACTGGGAAATCGCCCTCGAAGTGCTCGATCGCTTTGGCAAGCGCGAAGAGCTCGACCTCGGCATGACCACCGACCAGTGGCTCGAGTACGGCTTCGCCAATTCTCACCTCACCACCGAGGTCGATTGGGACACCCTCGTCGAAAAGGGTCTCTACTATCCCAAGCTCGAGGAGAACTGGCGCGACGAGCTGCCCGGCATGCGCGGTTTCTACGAAGACCCTGAGAACTTCCCGCTCGACACGCCCTCCGGCAAGCTCGAGTTCTACTCCCAGGCACTCGCAGACAACTTCCCCGATGACAAAGAGCGTCAGCCCATCGCCAAGTGGATTACGGGCGGCCCCGCCGAGGAAGGCTGGACGCACGACGAGTCGCTCTGGGGCGAGCGCTGCAAGAAATACCCGCTGCTCGTCACGGCAAACCCCGCGCGTTTCCGCGTGCACGTCCAGGGCGACGACATCGCCTGGTACCGCGAAATCGAGACAACCAAGGTGAAGGGTCCCGACGGCTATCTGTACGAGCCCGTCTGGATGGCCCCCGAGGACGCTGAGGCCCGCAGCATCAAGAACGGCGACATCGTCAAGGTCTACAACGAGCGCGGCATCATCCTCACGGGCGCCCGCATCTCCCAGCGCATCACGCCTGGCTCGGTAGTCGTAGCAAAGGGTTCGCGCGTCGACCCAATCGCCCCGCACATCGACCGCGGCGGCGCTATCAACCTGATCAGTCCCGAGGCGACCGTGTCCAAGAACTGCAAGGGCTTCGCGGTCACCGGCTACCTAATCGAAGCCGAGAAGCTAACCCAGGAAGAATACGACAGCTGGAAGAAGGACTATCCCGAGGCATTCAATCGCGCTTACGACGCTGGTCAGGGCATCACCCGCGATGCCTGGGTCGTCGAGGCGTAGGAAGAGAGGACAACAAGATGAAAGGCTTCGTGATTCACGCCGAAAAATGCATGGGCTGCCACGCCTGCCAGATCGGCTGCAAAGACGAGCATTGCGGAAACTGCTGGATGCCGTATACCCAGGAGCAGCCGGAGTCCGGCCAGTTCTGGATGAAAGTCAACCAGAAAGAGCGCGGCCAGCGTCCCCAGGTAAAGGTGAGCTACATTCCCGTGCCTTGCCAGCACTGTGAAAACGCTCCCTGCATCGCTGCGGGCAAAGATGGCGCCGTCTATCGCCGCGACGACGGTCTTGTGATCATCGACCCCGTTAAATCTAAGGGTCAAAAGCAAATCGTCAAGTCCTGCCCCTACGGCAAGATCTTCTGGAACGAAGAGCTCGACATTCCGCAGAAGTGCACGGGATGCGCGCATATCCTCGACGGTGACGAGCCGCTCAAAACCCCACGTTGCGTGGATAACTGCCCCGTGCACGTTATCGAATTCGGCGAGCTCGACGAGCTCGACCTCGAGGGCACGGAAGTCTTGCATCCGGAATACGGGACCAAGCCGCACGTGTACTACACAGGCCTGCCGAAGCGCTTCATCGCAGGCACGGTGTTCACACCCGAGGACGAGGAAATCGTCGAAGGCGCGACCGTCACCATCACCAACGGGACGGACACCTACACCGACACCACCAACAGCTGGGGCGACTTCTGGATCGACGAGCTGGCTGAAGACGAGTGGACGGTCACCATCGAAGGCGCTGGCAAGGAAAAGACCTTAACGGTGAGCACGGTCGAGAAAGACCGCGGCCTCGGCGACATCGCGCTGGTGTAGAGATGGCAGACGAACGCATGACAAGCACCAAGCAGCCGCCCGCGGGCGAGACCGACTCCCAACAGAGCTGGGTGCGCATCGTGCGCGTCGACTACGAGAGAAACGAGCTCTACGACAAGGCTGGCCGCGGCTACTACGAGCTGCCGGGGAGCCTCTGGACCGAGTTCGGCCCGGTGCATGAGGGAAGCATTCGCTATTGGGGAAGCGGATCTCATGCGGGGCATATCAACCTGCTGCCCGCCCTTATCTTCACGGGCGGGCAGTGGGTGAGCCTTCTGGGCAAGCAAGCTTAGAGGGCCGAAAGATTCATCTGTTTTCGCGCATTTTTCGTTTTCGAACAGAGCTTCATCAATCAATCACGCAGGTGGGCGGCCCTTATGGGCCATCTGCTGAAAGGGGGCAAGAGATGAAGGATTTACTCGGAAAGTACGGAATCAAGCAAATCAGCTTTTACGTCAAGAATCTGGAAGAATCCGCCAAGATGTTCAACGAGCTGATCGGCGCAGGCCCGTTCGTTGACCTGGGCGTGTCCGAACCAGCCTCGCTAACGTATCGTGGCAAGGACTCGGGCATGCGCAGCCGCTGCGCACTGGGCCACATCAAAGACGTGCAGATCGAGCTCATCGAAGTTGTTACGGACGAGCCTGACGTGTACAAGGATAACGGCTTCGGCATCCACCACCTCTGCATTTGGTCGGACGACGTTGACGCGGTGGCAGAGGAATTCAAGGCCGCAGGTGTTGAAGCCGCCATGGAGATGGTCTCCGGTCAGGGGCTTAAGGTCGTGTACATGGACGCACGCGAGCAGCTCGGCTGCTTCATCGAATGCAACGCGCCGATCGAGCAGCTCTGGCAGGGCGTAAAGGCCCTTCACGAGAACGCCCAGGAGGGCGCACCGGCGCTTATCCCCATGTCCGCGCTCATGGGCGGAAAGTAGGGGACAAGGCTTTCCCGATTGGGACGAATCAATGTGGGTTCTGGGCCCGTCTGCACAAGCGGGCGGGCCTTTCTGCATACCGAGAGGAGAGGGAAATGACGGAGAGGGATTACTACGACTTGAGCGGGCGCGTGGCGCTCATTACCGGTGCAAGCTCGCATGGCATCGGCAATCAGAGCGCAAAGACGCTCGCCGCGCACGGGGCAAAAGTGTTTCTGGTTGCCCGTCGCGAGGAGAAGCTTCAAGAGGCCGTCGCCGAGATCGAGGCGAACGGTGGCGAGGCATCGTATTTCGCGGGCGACGCCTCGAGTGAGGAAATCTGCAAGGCAGCGGTCGAGAAGTGCATCGCCGACTTCGGACGTTTGGACATTATGGTTTTGGCTGCGGGCACCTCGGGCCTTTCCGAGCGCAGCATGGAAGACGCCTTCAACACGGAGAATTGGCGCAACATCTTGGCCGTTAATCTGGACAGCGTCTTCTTCATGGTGAAGTATGGCTGGGAAGAATGCGCCAAAAACGGCGTGGGCGCCATCATCCCCGTCGGCTCGCTCGCATCCTGGCATGCCGCCGGATCTACGGCCTACACGGCCACCAAGGGAGCCATCCGCGCGCTTACGCAGAAGTGGGGCAAGCTGCTCGGGCCCAAGGGCATTCGCATCAACACGCTCTATCCCGGCTTCATCGACACCGACATGACCCACGGCGCCACTAAGATGGAATCCTATATCAACTCCGTTATCGGAAAAATCCCCTTGGGACGCTATGGCAACGTCGACGACTGCGCGAATGCCGTGCTCTACCTGGCAAGCGACGCGTCGAGCTTCATGAACGGGCAGCACCTCGTCATCGATGGCGGCGAGCTCGCCTAACGACAGCAAAAAGGCGGGACCCTGCCGCTAAACGAGGTCCCGCCCAGATAGCCTCATTCACAAGGCTCCCTGTACACTAGCACACTCCGTGCGCGGTCGGGAGTCGTAAATCCCAAGGAGCGACAATGTCTGACAACACTCCAGCCGAGGCCCCCAAGGCCAACGCTTTCATGAACGCGCCCGAAAGCAAGAAGCTGCTGACGGTTATCGGCGTGTATTGCGGAATCATCGCCAATCTGCTTATCTCCACATCGAATGCCACCGTTCTACCCGCCGCCGCGGCGGACATCGGCGGCATGGACATCTACGGCCTGGCACAGAGCATCTCGAGCGTGCTCTCCGTTGCCCTGATGCCCGTTTTCGGCTTCATCGCCGCACGCAACCCGCACCTGAAGCGCATTCTGTGCACGATCGGCCTCGCCGGCGGCGCCTGCGTGCTTCTGGTGCGAGCCGTTGCCACCAACATGATGATAATTGTGGTAGCAAACGTTTTCTGGGGTATGGTGTCCGCCGCCGTCTTCGGCGTGGGCTTCACCATCATCCGCGACGTCTACGACCGCAAGAAAGCAGGCTTTTACCTGGGTCTTGTGGGCACGGTCATGTCCGCCGCAACACTCATCGGCCCCATTGTCGCTGGCTTCATCATCGACACGCTTGGCTGGCGCGTGTGGACGTGGATCTGCGTCGCCGTTCTCGTCATCGGCGCGCTCGTCACGTTCTTCGGCGTGAAAGTGAAGAAAGAAGAGGTCGCCGACCTGGCTTCTGCGGGCAAGAGCTTTGACGGCTTCGGCGCCATCTGCGTTATGATTGCCTTCGCAGCGCTCATCGTCGGCCTGTCCATGGGCACGAGCTACGTGAAGTTCGGCACGCCGCTCAACACGGCACTGCTCGTCATCGCAGTCGTATTCCTCATCCTTCTGGCCATCAACATCAAGAAAAAGGGCAACGACGCCATCATCCCGATCGATACCCTCAAAAACCGCAACGTGCTGGTTCTCACCGCTTCCAACTTCCTGCATAACTTCGGTTCGATGACTATCGTCTTCTTCATCGCCGGCTTCATCATGCGCACCCTGACGAACGACCCCATCTGTCAGACCATAGGCTCTGCGACCGCCGCCGGGCTCGCATCCGCGCTCATGGCAGTGCTCGGCCTGGTGCTCGGCCCGATCTTCGGCAAGATGATCGCCAAGGCTGGCACCGCCAAGACCGTCATGACCATCGGCAACGTCATGCGCGTCGTCGTCATGGCATGCTTCGTGCTCTTCCTCGTGCCCGGCGTACCCGTGTGGGTCATCTACGTGCTCATGTTCCTGGCTGGCATTTTCAACTCGCAGCAGCAGGTCACGCAGTCGGCAGCACCCCAGATCATGCTCACCGCCAAAGAGCGCACCATCGGCAACTCCACCATCCAGCTCGGCCAGAACCTGGGCGCGGGTATCGGCATGGCCGTGTTCACGCTGATTTTGGCCGTCGATCCCGCTGGCGGCATGCGCATCTGCATGGTCGTGGCGCTCGTCGCCTGGATCATCCTGCTCTTCATCACCTTCTTGCTGAAGAAGCCTGCGCCGGAGGAGATGGAAGGCTAGAGGGCCCTCGTCAATTGAAAGCATCGCTCGCCGCGCGGCGCACCCGTCCGCGGGCGCCTTCAAGAGAGGAATCATTCCCAATGAGTAACGTTATCACGAAGGATTACACCGACTACTTCAAGGGCCGCGACTGGGTCCACATGCTGGGCTTTTACGCGCAGGATTGGCGCAAGTTCATGACCGACCACAACCGCGTCTTCGGCTCCGGCCCATTCTTCTACACCACCAACACCTTCTCGCGCCTGCTCTTCCATGGCGACGAAGTCGACTGCACGGGCCTGGAGTTCCATGCCGCTTACGGCGCCTGGGGAAGCCATACCATCGAGGTCGTCGAGCCCGTTCCCTTCAGCGTTCCTACGATGTTCAGCGAGATCAATAGCGAAGGCGAACCTGGCTTCAATCACCTGCATATCTTCGTTGAAGATTTGGAAGAAGCGCAGGACGCATGCGAGTTCCTCAAGATTCCGGTTATCACGGTGGGATACCCCGACATGGCGAACGCGATTGAAAAGGCGAAAGCGACTGGCGCAGACGTCGAAGCGGTCAAAAAGAACGCCGGCAAGGCATCCTTTATGGTGTGCGATATGCGCAAGGAACTTGGCTTCGCCGTGCAATTGATTACCCCACGAGCTCAAGCGCTCCACAACGCTATCATCGGCGCCAAGGACAAATGGGACGGCAGCGCGGAAACCATGTTCATCCCCCTCGGCGGAAAATAACCCTCCGAACGGATGGCCTCCCATTATCCCAGGAGGCCATCCTCCCCCAAAACCAATTCCCTCGCAAGCGGCGCACGGAAGATCTCGCAGACTTCCGTGCGCCGCCCATTTATCAGCCTTACCCGTAGAACTTCACGTCGGGGAAGGGAGGTTCCTGAGCGCGCTTGAACGCGTAGGAGTCCACTCGCGCGAGAAGGCCTGTCGCCTGCATGATGTCGAAGCCCAGCGCATCGCACGCGTCCTCGACCGACTGCCCCTGTTCTTGCACGGCAATCAGCAGCTTGTCGAGCGTCTCGTAGTCGATGCCCATAGAGGCCTCGTCCTTCTGGCCGGGAGCGAGCTCGGCGCTCGGTGGCTTCACAAACACGTTCTCGGGAATGGGCTCGACGTCACCCGCCGCGCGCGCCTGCTCGTTGCGCCAACGGCCCACCTCGTACACATCGGTCTTGTACAGGCCGCCAAGCGGGGCAAACGCACCCGCCGTATCGCCGTAGAGCGTGGAGTAGCCCATCGCCGCCTCGGACTTGTTGCCAGTGTTCACGAGCATCCAGCGATTCGCATTCGAAAGGGCCATGAGAATCACCATGCGGCAGCGTGCCTGCGTGTTCTCGGAAGCCAAACCCTCGAGCTTTTCCTTGTAGGACTTGCGAATGACCTGCTCGAATGCCTCAAACGGCTCGCAAATCGACACCGTATGGCTCTCGATGCCGAGGTTTTCCGCCAAAGCCAAGGCGTCATCGATGGAGTGGCCGCTCGAGTAGGGGCCGGGCAGAAGCACACCGTGCACGTTCTTGGCGCCGAACGCGTCGACAGCCATGACCGCCGTCACCGACGAGTCAATGCCGCCCGAAAGACCGATGACGACTTGCGAGAAGCCGACGCCCTTCGCGTACGCCGCGAGCGCGTCGACGCATGCCTGATACTTGTCCCCAGCTTTCATAGAGCCTCCTTACGCAATAATCCGCGTGATGCGACTAAGTATGCCAGTCCATTGTTTCAGACGCGTTGCAACCTCAAGCCTCGCAAGCTGGAATAAGCCGCAAGCCAAACGCGACTTAATCGCTTTCGAACACGGGCGGGGAAACTCGTGCTCAAACAGCCCTCGCCCGCAACCTCACAGGTCGAGCTCCATCTGCGGCCCGAAAGGCCGCGGGCGGGGGTCCCGCGCGCAGTTCCGCAGCGCAGCGAGGACTGTCTGAGCACGGGACCCCTGGCCGCGGCCGTAATCTCGCAGGTTGAACTACGACCACAACCTTGCAGGCTGGCTACCCGCAGGTTGAACTACAGCCTCAACCTCGCGGGTTGCCCACTCGCAGGTCGAATTACGCCTTACGGATGCGCTCAGCGAGCCAGCTCGTCCACGCCTCCAGGCCTTCGCCCGTTGTCGCGGAGAGAGGGAAGATAGGAGCCTGCGGGTTCAGCTGGTTCACGCTTTCCTCGAAAGCCTCCTGGTTGAAGTTGAACACCGGCATCGTGTCCACCTTGTTCAGGATGACTGCCTCAGAAACCTGGAAGACGCCCGGGTACTTGAGCGGTTTGTCGTCACCTTCCGGCACCGACAAGATCATGACCTTGGCGTTCTCGCCCAAATCGAAGTCCGTCGGGCACACGAGATTACCGACGTTCTCCACGATAATCAGGTCGAGGCGCTCAAGGTCGAGCACGTCGATGGCGCGCTTGATCATGGCGCTTTCCAGATGGCATGCCCCACCGGTGTTGATCTGCACGGCGGCGATCCCCTGCGCCTTGATCTTCTCAGCGTCGACGCTGCTCGCGATATCACCCTCGATGACGGCGATGTTGAACTCATCGCGCAGGGCGTCAATCGTGGCCAAGATGGTCGAGGTCTTGCCCGACCCCGGGCTCGCCAAAAGGTCAACCACGTACACGTGGTGCTCGGCGAACCGTTCGCGCAGCTCGCGCGCGATGGCGTCGTTCTTATCGAGAATAGGCTGCTTCATATCAATCTTCATGGGAATCTCCTTCCTCATCGTCGGGCAGGTCGACTTCGATCGAATCGATCTGCAGCTCCCGCCCACACAGAAGCTCGGTTGCGAACCCATCGCATTCCGGGCAGAACATATGGAACCTATCGTGCTCGAAGACGGCGCCGCATTCGAGGCAGCGACTCTTCGGCATGATCATGTTAATGGTAAGCTCGGCGCCCTTCGCATACGGGTCGTCCTCGGTGAGGGCCTCCCACGCGAACACGAGCGCATCCTCGATCGCCTCGGTCATCTCGCCGATCGACAGGTTAACCTTCAGAAGACGGGTCGCGCCTGAATCGCGCGCAGCTTTCTCGGCAGCCTCGATGACGCCCGTCATGATTCCCAGTTCGTGCATGAAACCCCCATCGCGAAAGGCGTCTTCCCAGACGCACCGTCCATCCGCCTTCTATGGTAGTAGAACGCAGATATACACGTAAGGCCACCCTAGACGAGTGGCCTTAACCGAATCAACAAAGCGAAGCGGGCTAGTCCTCCGCTTCCTCCGCGGCAAGCTCGGCGTTCTGCTTCTTGATGCGCTTCGAAAGCACGATGCGCGCCAGCAGAAGCGACACCTCGTAGAGCACGATAAGCGCGGCGAACATGAGCAGCATCGTGATAGGACTCGCGTCCGGAGTGATCATCGCGCAGAGCACCATGAGCACGACGTAGATGGTGCGCCACTGCCCGCGCATCTTCTTGTAGGGAATGATGTCGAAGATGACCAGGTAGAACACGACGACCGGCAGCTCAAAGGCGAAACCGAAGCCGATTTCGAACTTGATGATGATGTCAAGGTAGGACGATGCCTGCGGAAGCACTTGCGCGCTCATGCCGTACGCCTGGTCGGTAAGCCACTGGAACGCCGGGTCCAGGATGATGAAGTAGCAGAACAGCGTACCGAAGATGAACAGGAACACCGCGATCGCGAACGTCGGGATGAACCACTTGCGCTCCTTAGGCTTGAGCGCCGGCAGGAAGAACGCGAGGATCTGCCAGAGGATAACAGGCGAGCACGCGACGACCGATGCCCAGAAGGACAGCTTGAAACGCGTTGCGAACGCGTCGAAGGGCGTCGTGTACATGCCTTGCTGAAATCCCTCGGGGAGGAACTCCGAGATAGGCGCGAACAGGATGACCGAAAGCGTCGGCGTTGCCATATAGAACACGCAAACGGCGATAAGCAACACGACCACGATGCGGACAAGACGCATGCGCAGCTCGCCCAGATGGTCGAAAAGGGGCATTCGGGCAGGACCGATAGGCATCGCTTACTCCCCCTCCTCTTCGCTTGCAGCCGCGTCGGCTTTGCTCGCCTCGGCGCGTGCCGCGGTCGCAGCGACCGCATCGGCAGCCGCCTGCTTTTCGGCCTCAGCCTTCTCAGCCTCCTTGCGAGCAGCACGTTCGCGGTCGTAGCGCGCTTTGCGCTCGGAGAAGCTTTCCTGCTTCGCGTCCTTCGCGGCGTTCACTGTAGACGTTGCAGCCTTCTTCACGTTCTTCGCACCCGACTCTGCGGCGTTGCCCATCTTCTCGAGCGCGTCGAGCGGGTTCTTAAACGGGTCTTCTGCGTCGGGGTCGAAGATCTTCTCTTCCTTGATGACCTTGTTCATCTCATCTTGGGCGCTGCGGAACTTCGCGATGGCCTTGCCAAGCGTCTTCGCCATGGCGGGAAGCTTGTCGGGACCGAAGATAAGGAAACCGAACAGCAGAATGAGGAAAAGCTCAAATCCACCTATGCCAAACAAAATAAACTCCTTCGGAGGAACAAACCGGAAAGGGTTGCCACGCGTACCGAACCATTATCGGGCACAGCAGCGGTCTATGGTAGCACACCGCGCACCACGCCACGATTTCCGCACGTTCCCCTCAAACGAAAAAACAGCCGGGCAGCCCTGCGGCTCGCCGCAAGACTGCCCGGCTGCCACCGTTACGCCGTGAGCACGGACAGCGCGATCGTGGGAATGCCGAGCGCCAGAACTAGAATCACACACACGACCACGGTGAAGATCTTCTTCATCTTAGCCGAGCGCTCCCGTTGCGCTTGCGCGCGCGCCTCACGTTCCTTCGTCGCCTTGATGCGGTCGCTTTTCTGCTGCGCCGTCAGCTTCTGCTGCTTGTTGCCAGATTTCTTGGCCATGGGTTACAGCCTCAGCTTTCCACGGATCTCGATGACGCGGGCAATGTGCTTGGCAACCTCCACGTCGATGTGCCATTTATCCCGCTCGTAGAGCGTCTTGCCGTCGACCATCGTCATGATGACGTCGGCGGAGGTGCAGGTGTTCACCATTGCCGAGACGGGGTTTGTCGAAGGCGACTGCTGCGAGCTCGAAAGGTCGACCGCGATGATGTCAGCGCGCTTGCCGATTTCAAGCGACCCGATCTCGTCGTCGAGCTTGAGCGCACGGGCGCCGCCGATGGTCGCCATCTCGAGCATCGACTCGGAATCAAGGAAGCGCCCGACGTTGACAGCGCGCTGTATAAGCATGCCAAGACGCATCTCGGAGAGCATGTCGGTCGAGTCGGTGGCGGCGGGAGAGTCGGTGCCGATGCCAACGCGCAGGCCGGCGCGCATGAACTCGTCGACGGGCGCCACGCCCATGCCGAGCTGCGCGTTGCAGCGCGGGCACACGGCGATGGCCACGTTGTACTCCTTGAGCTTCTTCACGTCCTCCTCGTCGGTGTGCACGCAGTGGATGGCAAGCACGTTGGGGGACTCGAAAGCGCCCCAGTTCAGCGCATAGCGAACAGGGGAAACGCCTGTCGGGAGCCAAGGCGGGATCTCAAGGAAGCCGCGGCGGACCGACTCGCCGTGCACGGAGAACGACGAGGAGCCGCGCTTCACGAAGTAGTACTCCTCGCGGCTGCCGGCAAGGTGCATGGCCACGGGCAGATCGTCGCGCGTGGCGAGCTCGGAGACCCTGCCGAACACGGCGGGGTGGCACATGTAGATGGGAGCGGGCGCGATGCCGATCGAGATGCGGTCGGGGTCCACTTCCTGGGACCAATGCATGATGTCGTTTTCGGCGGCGCGCATGGCGTAGTCGATGCGGCGCTTGTCCATGACGCCCACCTCGCGATAGACCACGCCGCGAAGGCCGAGCTTCTGGGCCGCCGTGCAGGCAGCGCCCGTGGTGGTGATGTCCGCCACGCAGGTGATGCCAGATGCAAGCGCGTCCAGGCCGCCCAAGATGGCGGAGTCGTACCAGTCGGACACTTCCATCTTCACGGAGAGGGCGGCGACGGAAGCGAGCCAGGTGATGTAGGGTACGTCGTGCACGATGCCCCGCATGATCGAGTTCTCCATATGAGTATGGAGGTCGACCAGACCGGGCATGATGGCGGCCGTTCCGTAGTCGAGCACCTCTTCGTCCGGATAGCGCAGCCTGAGCATCTCGGTTTTGCCGATGTCCCGAATTCGTCCGTCTCGAACGAGAACGGCGCCCCCGACGATGGGGTCGGAGGTGACGGGCAGAACATATTGTGCGCACAACAACATAGCTTGAGCCTCACTCGCCCTTGGTTTCATTAGTCACGATATGATAACACTGGGTTCGCACATCCCCCGAATCCACACCTTGGCAATCGGCGACGGGGAGAAGGCGGGCGATTTGGCGTATACTGAAGCGTCCCGCAGACAAGCGAAAGCGTCACATCAGGAGCACGACCACCATGAGCATCGACACCGCAACGGGCAAGGAAGCGCCCGCCGAGATATCCTCCGAACGCGTAAAGGACATCTTCTCGTCAATCGCCAAGAAATACGAGCGGTTCAACGCCGTATCGAGCTTTGGCGCCTATAAGTCATGGCTCGCAGGAATGATGAGGCAGGCCCCCATCGAGCCGACCGACGACGTGCTCGACATCGCGGGAGGCACCGGGGACGTCACCTTCACGGTGGCGCGCGCGAAGCATCCGCGTCATATCCAGTGCACCGACCTGGTAAACGAGATGCTCGACGTTGCCCGAGCGCACTACGCCGACGGGGCCGCGTGCGGCGTGCCCGTCGATTTCGAGGTGGTCGACGCGCAGAACATCCCCTATGCGGACGCGAGCTATGACGCCCTCACCATGGCATATGGCATCCGCAACATGCCCGACCGCCCGCGCGCGCTCTCCGAGATGTTCCGCGTGCTGAAACCGGGCGGGCATCTGGTGTGCCTGGAGTTCTCCACGCCGCCGAACGCGGTGTGGCGCGCGCTGTACAACTTCTACCTGAAGCACCTGATCCCTTTTTGGGGCGGCCTTATCACCGGGGACAAGGCAGGGTTTGTGTACCTGTCGAAGTCCATCAAGGCGTTCCCGAACCAAGAGGGCCTCGCGAAGATGATGCGCGATGCGGGGTTCGTCGACGTCACCTGGAAGAACTACACCGGCGGCATCGCCGCGGTGCATGTGGCGAAAAAGCCCGAGTAACGACGAGGATCCCGCAGCGTGATGCGGGGCGCAACGACGAGGACCCCGCAGTTCAAAGCGGGGTCCTCGTTTCGTAAGCGCTGATGCGCGATGCCCATGCGAGCTCCGCTGAAGGCAGCGCCTTTTAGGCTGAGCGGGCTGTCCGAGCGGCACCGCCCGCAGAGGACGGTGCGAACCGGACAGCTCGCGCAGCTTGACTTCTATTTGCCGCCGTCGAGATTGCTCTCGCTCCAGTGGTCGGAGAGCTTCTCGAGCAGGCTGATGAGCTCGGCCTTGTCGTCGTCGGAGAGAACCGAGAACAGCTGCTCGTTGTACTTCGTGCGCTCGCGGGAGCAGCGGCGGGCCTCCTTCTTGCCCTCCTCGGAAAGCGAGACGATTACCGAGCGACGGTCCTTCTCGCTCGGGGTTCGCTCCACAAGACCTGCGCGATCGAGGCGAGCGATCTGCTCGGAAAGCGTCGCGGCGCGGACGTTCATGACCTCCGCAAGCTCACGTTGGCTCACCGGACCAGTTTTCAACAACGCCGACAGGGTGCCGGAGCGCCCACCGGATCGGTTTCCGCGATGGACAGCGACGTGCGCACAATGATGGAACAAATCGACGAGCTGCGCATCCTTGTTCTTCGGCTTTTTACTCTGGGATGCCATGAGGTCTCCCTTCTCGTTTCGAGGCGGTGTTTTGACTTGCTCATTTGATACACTTTTTTCCTTTATGCAACAAGGTATCTAAGGTCACACTACACAGTTACCGCACAAAGTTGCGACTGGGACGAAAATGCACCAGCATCACCAGATTTTACGTGTAATCGTAAAATTATTGTTGACGCATGCTTTCTCCAAAAATCGTCCATTTTTGCACGGGATGGGGACATCGTTTTCACCACTTATCATTAGATTCCTCCCAGTATTGTCGCCTGTGCATCATCGCTCAGCTTGCGAATCTTTCGCGCCATCTATGCAGGTCCCGAGAAATCGCTATGATGGGCACATGAGAAAACGAGCCTCGAAAAACGACAATTCGCGCGGAGGAAGCCCACGCGAGCAGCTATGGTCGACCACCTTCGTCTTGGTTGTCGCCTCAACGTTGTGCTGCTTCATGGTGGGCCAAGGGCTCAACTCGAGCACGTCGGTCTATGTCGCCCTCTATGGTGGAACCGCCGCATACGCTGGCGTTTTGGCAGCCGTGTTTTCGGGAGCGGCGGCCGTCGTGCGCCTGCTCTCGGGGCCGCTGATCGACGGGCGCGGGCGCCGCATCGTGATGCTTTTCGGGTTCGCCGTGCTCATCGTCGGGACCGTCGGCCCCCTGTTCACCCACGACGTCGTGCCCTTCGTGGTGTTCCGCATCCTGCAAGGAGCCGGCTTCTCGGCAGTGACCACCGCGTCGGCGACCGCCGCAGCCGATGCGCTTCCCGCGTCGCGCATGGGGGAAGGAATCGGCTACTACGGGCTTGGCCAGGCGCTTTCCATGTCGGTTGGACCCGCCCTTGCCCTTGCCCTCGTGTCGACCGACCCGCCCGAGAACCTCTTTGTCGGCGTGACCGCAATCGCCGTGGTCGGGCTTTCTATGATTTTCCTCTGCCGCTACGAGAAGCACCCCGAGATGCTGCCCGAGGAAGCGGTCTACCGGCGCAGGCTCGAAGAGGGGGAAAGCGAGGCCGCTCGGAGGGGGACATCCGAAGCTGGCAAGGAGAGCAAGCAGGTCGAGGCGGCCGGACGAGCAGGGGCAGCCAAGGCGCTTGAGGTAACCGGGCGGGCAGGGGCCGCCGAAGCAATCGAGGCGGCTGAAACAACCACGTCAACCGCGCAGTCCAGGATGGAAGGGCGGCCGAAGCGCGAAAGCATCGCCTCCCGCATCTTCGAGAAACACGCCCTCCCAGGCACGCTGCCCATGATCGTGCTCTCCCCGGCGTTCGGGTTCGTAATCTTCTTCGTCGGCCTGTACGGCGCCTCGCTCGGCGTGGGGAACGCGGGGCTGTTCTACACCCTGTCAGCCGTGAGCATGATTCTCGTGCGCCTAAAATCGGGCGCCTTCATGGACCGCTTCGCGCCCATCAAGATCCTGCCCGTCGCACTGGCGTGCGGTCTCGTCGCGTTTGCCATGCTCGTCGCCTGCGGGACGGTTCTCGACGGCGCACCCGTGCGCGATGCGGTGTTCAACCTGTCGGGAATCGTGTACGGCTTCTGCATCGGCATCGCGCTGCCGCTCAACCAGTCGGTGGCGGTGAAGAACACGCCGCCCGAGCGATGGGGAGCCGCCAACGCGCTTTTCCAGCTTGCAAACGACGTCGGCATCGGGGGCGCCTGCGTGATCTGGGGAATCGTGAACGATTGCTTCGGGTTCCCCGTCACCATCTGCTGCGCGATGTGCTGCATCGCGGCGTCGTACTTCGTCGCACGAGCCGTTTATCCGAAGGAATAAGTAGGTCACGAACAAAGACGTCCTTGCCGGAAGACGATTTCCCTCGCCCCCCATTCCCAGCGGCAGCACCAAGCGTCCGCGCCCCGTTCGTTTCCAGCAGCAGCACCGCGCGCCCTAGTAGGGCTCGTCAAGGTTGACGTGCGCTTTCGCGTCGGAGTCGAACGAGAAGAACTTCTTCTGCCTGAAGCGATCGAGCGCGACGAGCGCGATCATCCCCGCATTGTCGCCGCATGCCGAAAGGGGCGGCAGCACCAGGCGCACACCCGCCTTCGAGCACATCTTCTCGTACGATGCGCGGAGCACGGGGTTCGCCGCGACGCCGCCGCCCACGCAAAGCGTGCGAGCGCCCGTCATCTCGAGAGCGCGCTTCGCCTTCGCCACCTGCACGTCGACCACCGCTGCCTCGAAGCTCGCACAGATATCGGGCACGTTGAGCTCGCGCCCGGCCTCCCGCTCGCCGTTGATATAGGTGACGACCGCCGTCTTCAAGCCTGAAAGCGAGAAGCGCAAATCACCCGAGTGCATCATCGCGCGTGGGAAGGCGATGGCGCGCGGGTCGCCCTTCGCACCGTAGCGCGAGATCACGGGCCCGCCGGGGTATCCCAGCCCGAGCGCCTTTGCGACCTTGTCGAACGCCTCGCCCACCGCGTCATCGATGGTGGTGCCGAGCGTTTCGTAGTCGCCCCAGCCCTTCATGTGGACGAGCATGGTGTTGCCACCCGACACGAGCGACACCACGGCAGGTGGGGTGAAATCGGGACACCCAATACGATTGGCGTACAGGTGGCCCTCCAGGTGGTTCACGCCGATGAGCGGCACGTCCGCCGCCCACGCCGCGCCCTTCGCGAACGCCACGCCCACAACAAGCGCGCCGACAAGCCCCGGCGCATACGTGACGGCCACCGCGGAAAGATCACGCCAGCGAAGCGATTTCATCCCGAGGTTTTTCGCCGCGACCTCGAGGCATTCGTCGCATACGCCGCAGATAGCCTCGATGTGCTTGCGGCTTGCGATCTCGGGGACGACGCCACCGAAGCGCGCGTGGAAGTCGATCTGGCTTGCAACCACGTCCGAGGCAAGCGCTCCTTCCCCGTCGACGATCGCCGCGGCGGTCTCGTCGCATGAGGACTCGATCGCCAAGATAAGCGGACGCGATACTCCCGCCGCGCCGACGGCGGTCGCCTGCACGTCGTGCGAGGCGTCGACTTGCAGCTCCATGCCCGCGACCAGCCGCGATGATTCCTCGGCAGGCTCTGTCGCACCCACGAGAGCCGCCAGATCACCCTGCATGATGAGCGCATCCTCGCGGTCGGAGTAATAGCGGGGACGCGTGCCCACGGGCGCAAGACCAAGCGCCTTGTAGAGCGCCTGCGCGCCCTCGTTGCCCGCGCGGACTTCGAGCGAAACCGTCTGCGCACCGAGGTTGCGCGCGTCGGCCGCAACATGCGCGAGCAGCTCACGAGCGATGCCGCGGCGGCGCCACGCCGGGTCCGTTCCCACTTTCAGGATCTGCACATCGCCGTCGACCACCCAGCCGCCGGCATACCCCACAAGCGTGCCCACCTCGCCTGGTTTGCCTTCGCTCGCGTACGCCGCCCACCAGGTGCGATCGCGCCGCGGGATCTCGTCGGCCACGAGCGACTCGTTCCACGCATCGCTTCCCATGATGCGCGACTCGAGCGCCGCGACGCACCCCACATGGGAAACGTCGAGCGGTTTGTACGATACTCCCTGCTTATCGGGCGGAGCCACGAGAATAGACTGCTCGTGAAGCGTGGCATGATGTGCAGGCGAGGTCTCCTCGTAAGCGGGCGCCTTCCCCGCGAGCGAATGGACGAGCGACGGATGGGCCACCGCCTCGGCGTCTTGGACGCCCGTGCGAAGGTTTGCATCGGGAACGCCCAGCGTCGCCGTGCCCTCGCGGGCCGCACCTTCGCGAGCCGCGCGGGCTGCACGGGCACGCTCGTTTTCTTCCGCATCGGACAGGCGCGTGTACACGGGGAGCGCAAACGCCGGGTTATGACGCACTGCGTCGAACGGGTCGCATTCCCCGCTGTGCCACGCAGCCTGAAGCGCGAGGAGAAGCCCTGCGCCCGTCGGCGTCCATGTGTTCTCGGGAAGAGCCTCCCCGCATGGCGCGAACAGATCGCGATACTTCTTCAGCGCATCCCCCGCAAGGAGAAGCCGCTGACCACATGGATCTGAGGCCCGAAGAGGCTGGGGGGCATACTCCGTGCTCAAACAGTCCTCGCTGCGCTGCGGAACTGCGCGCGGAGCATGCCCCCCAGCCTCAGGAGCGTCAGCATAAGATAGCAGCTCATCATCGCCGCTTTCGACGCTCTTCACAAAACGAGTTCCGCACGAGTCGGAAGCGCCAGGGGTCGCCGCGTCGCATTCCGCAAGCTCCTCCACCGCCAAGTCCGCCTTCACGACGCGGTCGGCCTCGAGGCGATGCGCGCCCGCATCGTCGACGAGATAGCGGACGGGATAGACCTCCTTGCGCATAGCGTCGGCCACCACGGCGACCTCGCCGCGTGCGCCAAATTCCCAAACGCCCCAAGCCACCGCGTCGAGCGAGGACACACCAACAAGCCCCACCTCGAGCGCGCTCGCGATGCCCTTTGCCGTCGCCATGGCGATGCGCACGCCGGTAAACGAGCCGGGGCCGCGCCCGACGCACACGCACGCGATGTCATCCCGCGCGATCCCGTTTTCGGCGAGTAGTGCATCGATACGGGGGATGAGCTGGGTGTTCGATTGGCGGCGCGCTTCGATTTCAGCATGTGCGACAAGCTCGATCGCGCGCGCTTCCTCGTGAAGCACGCCCACGCCGATGGCAATCACCTCGTTGGCGGTGTCGAAGGCGAGCACGTAGGCGGGTCCGTGATGGGATGTATCGGGGCAAGGCGCAGCCGATGCCTGAGATTTCGTTTCGCTCATAGTATGCAATGTTTCCGTTTCAGAGGGAGAATCGTTCGTGCGCATGATAGCGCACCGCGCGCGTCAGTTCAGCTTCGATGACGTTTTCACCAGATGAGAGCGCGAATCGTTCGACCACACGCACAGAAGCTGGCGCGCCCTGTCGCCGACGGAGTGAACCCGCACGACGCGGGAGCCGTCGTCGTTGACGGTAATCGAAACATCGAGATAACCGTAGGGCAGCTCCTCAGGGAACTTCTCTCCCCATTCGAGGAACGCGACGCCATCACCTTCGACGAGGTCGTAATAGCCGACGTCTTCCAACTCCGAGGAATCTTCCAGACGGTAGAGGTCGAAGTGGTAGAGCGGAATCGAGCCCGAGGAGTATTCGATCACGATGTTGAAGGTCGGGCTGACCACGTCATCGGTTATTCCCAGGCCAGCCGCGACGCCTTGAACGAACTGCGTCTTCCCCGCGCCCAGATCGCCCGAGAGCACCACGACATCGCCCTCATGGAGATACGGCGCGAGCGTCTGGCCGAGCTTCTTGGTCGCCTCGGTGGAAGTGGTTTTCCGCATGTATGAAAGTCCGTTTGCCATGCGCCCATCATACGCCCTGCGCCAGGCGGACGGAGCAACCCGACAACAAACGCATGAAAGCGCACTTCCTTGGTACCCTCCGCCGCGCAAGAGGCAAGCACCCCATCTGCCTGAGCCGAATCGCCTTCAATGTTCCGCCATGTTGGGCGCTGCCCCAACTCGCTCAAATGGCCGCGAACAAGGGGTTTTTTCTCGCCCCGACGCCCGCCCGCGCGATTCACGCTATAGTAAACGAAACGAATCCGCTCGTCGCAGCGCGCATGGCGCAAACACCGCAGCCCATGTGTCGCAAGCGCCCCGATTTGCGCGCTGCGAGAGCTCAGGCCGCCGACGCCCGGTCGCGGCGCAGCACGAGAAAGGAAACCAGCTATATGAAGTCAATACCCTAAACGAAGTTTTCGAAGTTT
>OKRW01000986.1_pt1 | contig 26296 bp, 25 predicted proteins | sample 1601151 | NCBI WGS metagenome assembly OKRW01 (sample SAMEA3541471, study PRJEB24748) | human gut metagenome | biome: human gut; feature: human-associated habitat; material: faeces | place: China | collected 2012 | reverse complement strand
CCTCCATGCCGAAAGGCCTGACCGCTTCCACCGGTATGGACGCTCTGACTCACGCAATCGAAGGCTACACCACAAAAGCTGCATGGGAAATGACTGACATGTTCCATCTGAAAGCCATCGAACTCATCTCCAAATCTCTGCGCGGTGCTGTCGCAAACACCAAAGAGGGACGCGAAGGAATGGCTCTTGGCCAGTACATCGCAGGTATGGGCTTCTCGAACGTAGGTCTTGGAATCGCTCACTCCATGGCACACACCCTTGGTGCTGTTTATGATACCCCACACGGTGTTGCATGTGCCATGATGCTTCCGATCGTTATGGAATACAACCAGGAGTGCACCGGTGAGAAATACCGTGAAATCGCACGTGCCATGGGCGTTGCAGGTGTAGACGAAATGTCTCAGGAAGAGTACAGAAAAGCAGCGATTGATGCTGTTAAGAAGCTGTCCGCAGACGTTGGAATCCCGTCTGTTCTCGAGGCAGTCAAAGAAGAAGATCTGCAGTTCCTTGCAGATTCCGCACACGCAGATGCCTGCGCACCGGGCAATCCGAAGGATGCAAGCGTAGAAGATCTGAAGGATCTGTTCCGCAAAATCATGGCGTAACGAACACAATTCGTTTCCCACATGCGAAGCGGATATTCGCAATCCGCTTCGCTACTTGCTCATAACTGAATAACTGCTCCGCAGTTTATCAGAAGGAGCTTGTACCCCTCCTGATACAAGCAAGTCCCCACCCACTGCTTATTGCTTTTCGCAATGGAAGCAGGGGACTTACTTGATTCGGTTAAATCACCCCGGAAAACAGAAATTTTCATCCTGTTTTCCGGGGTGATTTTTCTTTTTATTCTACTGTATTTCCGTCTGCATCCACAGTCACAGTATTGACTGTTGCATTGTCGAGAACTATATTGATCATGCGCTCCATCATGATATTGCGCACTACCGTATCTTCCCCGTAATAGTCATTGGCTGCCTTCAGGAAATCTTCCTGCGACATATTGGCATTGGCTGCCTCATCGTTTAAGATCTGCTGGTAATCCTGGTCATCTGTTGTCCAGCCTTCTGCCTCTTTTACGGCATCCAGAAGAAGGGCACTTTTTGCCATCGTTCCTGCATACGTTGCTTTCTCCTGATTGTAGGTTGCTCTGTCCGCATACTGCTCCAGATAGTCGTCCAGGGAAATGCCGTAATTCTGAAGATAAGTGGTATACCGTTTATCGTAATCCTCTTCGCCAAGGGTGATATAGGATTTCGGAATTTTGTGAAACGTACAGCCGTCTGCCACCTGCTGCATCGCGTCATTCTGCAGATTATTTTCCGCTGTCGTCTCATTTGCAGCCTCCAGCTCTGCGCGTTTTCCGGCACGGTATTCCTCCACAGTGCTGTAATCTGTATTCTCTGCTACCCATGCATCGTCGAGTTCCCATCCGTCAATGTTTTCTGCCGGGCGGGTAAACGCATTTACCGTAACGGTAAACACAACGTCTTTTCCTGCCAGATCGGTACTCTGATAGCTGTCCGGGAATTTCAGGTTCAGATCCTTTGTCTCCCCTGTTTTCATTCCAATGACACCATCCTCAAATCCATCGATGAAGGTACCGGATCCGATCACCAGATTGTAGGAATCGCTGCTTCCGCCGTCAAACTCCTTGCCATCAACTTTGCCAACATAGGCAATATCGGCGGTGTCGCCTTTTTGTACGGTGGCATCCGGATCGTCCATGGTGACAGCTGTCTCTGCCATAATGGCCGTCTGTACGTCATCATCCGTTACCTGCTCTACTTTCTTTTCCAGTGTGAGCTTTTTGTAATCTCCAAGCGTTACACACTCTGCCGGATCAACTTCCTCATCGACAACCGGAATCCCGTCTACATCACTCGGGGAAGCGTATTCCTCAGAAGCTGTGCTGTCGGACGATGTGCTGCCTGCGCTCGACGCATCGGATGCTGAGGAAGCGCTTGTGCTGCTTGCGCTTGATACGGAACTGCTGCTTGTTGTATTGTTTTTTCCACATCCGCTCACACTGGCTGCTCCCAGTGTCATGAGCAGAAGCATGACTGCTGCTTTTCTTTTCATTCTTGAATTTTCCTCCATACTACGCCGTTCCCGGCGCGTTGTAAATCTCATTTTACCATACTTGTCTGGTAAAAAAAAGGCTGGGGCTCCGATTTTAGAAATTCTTATGATTTTCGACCGTAAAATCGCCTGGATTGCGCTAAAATGTGTTTGCGTTTTGCCGAAATCAATGTTAGAATGTTCATAGACTGGCATTGTATGTTCCGATGCCCACATTATTTTTTGCAGAGGAGGAATAGAGGGATGAAACCCTGGATTATCGTATTAATCGTATTAGCTGTCATCGCTGTCATCCTTGGTCTGCTGTATTACTTCGGTAAAAAAGCACAGACAAAACAGGCCGCACAGCAGGAACAAATGGAGGCCATGAAACAGACTGTCTCCATGTTGATCATAGATAAGAAAAAGCTTCGCATGAAAGATTCCGGACTTCCACAGATGGTCATCGACCAGACACCGAAAATGATGCGTCGTGCAAAACTGCCGATCGTCAAAGCAAAAGTCGGTCCGAGAATCATGACCCTGATCTGCGACGCTGCTATCTTCGATCAGATCCCGGTAAAAAAAGAAGTCAAGGCTACCGTAAGCGGTATCTATATCACCGGAGTTCGCGGCATCCGCGGTTCTTTAGAGCAGCCGGCAAAGAAAAACGGCTTCTGGCAGAAAATGCTCCGCAAGGCACGCGGCGAGGAAAAATAAAATTTCATCTGAAGCAAAAAGAAACACGCTTTGCGTGTTTCTTTTTGCTTTCGCGGCAGTCGCCAAGGTCTCGTGCAAGCCCGGACTTTGGCTCGTTGCTCGCGAAAATACCCGAGTTGAATAATTTTCATTCTTCCCGGGTATTTTTTTATAAATTCAGTTTTCCGCCTTCCCGCGGTCTTACCTCGATATCGATTACGCAGTCCCCCACGTAGCTGTCGTTGATGTCGAGCGCGTATTCTGCCTTCAGTAAAATCTGATCCGGCGTCTCTTTCATTCTGACCTTCGTCGCCGCAACTCCCATGTTGATCATGCCATATGGCGTGTGATAAAACGAAATGTTCTTTTTATCCTCCTCAAAAATCATATGGACATCAATGAGGCCGCGCTTGCGCACCTCGAGGGCGTTTTCCGTAAATTTGATCATATTGTGCGTCATCATGTCAAAGCCTTCGGTTGCCTCGTCGTAGATCAGAAAGTGATGGCCGTTTTTCTTGTAGTACGAACCCGTCGTCATAACCTCCACCGGTTCTTGTTCGCCGGATTCCTCATCCATCAGATACTGCAGTCCGCGGATGCTGATGAGTACGTCTTTTTCCATCCTTTTCTGATGTTCCTCTCTCTTTTCTGTATGTCGTTTTTAATAGTTTTCAATCTGTACCTGTTTCGTATCGCTGATCTGCTCCGGCAGAACGGAATGTGCGAAGGCATTGAACCGCTCCACGCCGTCGCTTGCGAAGAACTGGTATTTCTGACGGCCCAGCTCATCGTTTCCCGGATTCTCCAGATCCAGCTCCCGCAGCAGTCTGCGCAGTGCCTGTGAGGTTTCGTATGCCGGGTTGACGAGTGTTACTTTTTCTCCGACTACTTTCCGCAGCAGAGAACGCAGCAGCGGATAGTGGGTGCATCCCATAATCAGCGTGTCGATGTCTTTATCCAGAATCTCTGCCAGATAGCGGCGCGCCACTTCCTCGGTGATCGGATCTTTTGTCCAGCCCTCTTCCACGAGCGGCACGAACAGCGGACACGGTTTTCCGTAAACGGTGATCGCCGGATCTGCCTCGGTAATGAGCTGCTGGTAGAGGCCGCTCTGAATAGTGCTCTCGGTTGCGATGACGCCGACACGCTTGTTCTGCGTCGTCTCGACGGCCATCTGTGCGCCCGGTTTTACCACGCCGATGATCGGGAGATCAATCTCTTTTTCGATCGTATCGAGTGCCAGCGCACTTGCGGTGTTGCAGGCGATGACGATTGCCTTGACCTGCTGGGTTTCCAGAAAGTGTACGATCTGGCGGGAATAACGGATGACGGTATTTTTCGATTTGGAACCGTACGGCACACGCGCGGTATCTCCAAAATATACGATTCGTTCGTCGGGCAGGTTTCGCATAATCTCACGCACTACGGTCAGTCCGCCGACACCGGAATCAAAGACGCCGATCGGCGCCTGTCTGTCTGCTTTCATACTTTCCTCCATTTTTCATCCGGCATTACTTTTTTGTCATGCCGAATGGGGTTCATTTCTATATTTAATATATCTGAATTTTTACATTTCTTTTTTCATTTCACGACCCTGGTTAAAATAGGTTGCTGATACATTATTTTAACCCGAATGGAGGAATATTGCAATCATTTCTCTTGAAAGTCTTTCGAAAAATCCGCCTAACGCCAGAAAAACCGGAACGAAATCCAGTCACTTTTCAGGATTTCGCGGTAGGCGGCGTCACTCAACAGATTCTGCAGCGGAATCCGGCTTTTTTCGACTTTTTCTGCACTTTCGCCGTCCTCGTTTACGGGGCGCAGGGCATCCGAAAAGCAGATGGACGGGTACAGCATGCACCACCAGTTGTGCCCTTTGGCTCTGCCGATGTTGATCTGAAGAGCGTCGTACGTTCCGGCGGGGAGAATATAATTGCCCGTTTCTTTTTCCTCAAAACTGGCTTTTCCGTACGTTACGGTGATATCGTCAGTACTGCCTCCTGCGCGCAGCGTCTGAAGGGCGGCGGCACGGATGGAGGGCTCGTTTTCACGCAGGATTTCTTCGGTTTCTGCTTTTGTTTCGGCTCCGTGCAGGATCGTCTGCAGTTCTTCGGCAACGGCATCGCGTACCTGAAGCTTGATCTGCTGGTCGGAGGCGCAGTCGCTGTTGGCTCTTACGTGAAAGCGCACGATCTTTGCAGCGACTTCCTGCTGCAGACGGGACTCGCGGAGAAGATTGGCGGTTCCGGAAAGGATCAGCGCCGCAATGCAGACGGGGAGCCAGCGGCGGCAGAAAATTTGAAATGCCGCCTGGAATTGACTTCTATACTGGTTCCCAAATGTATTTCGGGGCTGCGCCTGCCTGTCCCTGGATTTCTTCTGTGTCTGATTTTGATTCCGTTTCCGGCTCTGTACTTTTTTCTCATTCATATGCTGCCTCCTGTTTTTTCCAGTTTTGCCGGATTTCAAAACTTTTATACACAGACACTCACTGCCCGCTCCGATATTCCATACACTTTAAACCTTTTACGGCGCTTTCGGAATCCACAGAATGCTCCTTTCGTTTTCCCACGCATAGCACAAGTCCGCCAGTGTCACCGCCTCTTTTCTTTTCACCCGGTTGTCATAAATTCCGCACAGGTACTCACCGACAGACTCCACCTGTTTTCCGTTCTGCTCCATGATATCTTCTGGTTTTTCTGCGTGAAACAGATAGGCACTGTGCCCAAGCGCACGGTCCTGTTCCAGGTACTTCAACAGTTCTTCCATCCGTCCCCGGTCACTGAGCAGTGCATCGGAAAATACAATCGCCTGGACGTGTCCGGTGTCGAGATCATATTCCTCTGTGCTGTCATATTGCTGCGCAATCTCCTCAAACGTCTCCGCTTCAAAGAACAGCGATGCGGGGTCCTCGTCGGTTCCCTCCTCCTGCTCATCCTTTCCCTGGCCGGTCACCACCGCAAGATTCGCAGGCGCATACCAGACGCGCCATTTACCGCCAGCCGTCTCCTTTTCTCCGCCGCTCTCACTGACCGCCGTCCCGGTTTCTTCCCCAGTTTCACTGTTTTCCGGCGCAGTCGCCTCTTCCGACATATAATCAAAGGCAACCGCCAGTGGATACAGCCGCTTTTCCGGCTCTACTGCCCCGCAGGATGACAGGAAAATCATACTGCCCAGCGCCAGACACACAAGCCGCAGTTTTTTCATATGCTTCTGGCAGAAGCCGAGCAGCACCGTGATGGCAAGGAAAAACGGAAAGTAACCGTATCGGACCGACCAGCCGCTTTCCGCGCATGACAGCAGCCATATAAAAAGCACTGTACCGATCCGTACATAGAGATTCTGCGGTTTCCACAGTCCCGTCTTCTCTCCGATCAGCGATACGTAAAACAGCAGACTTCCCAGTGTGAACAGCAGTCCCATCAAAAGAAATGCCATCCACAGAATATCAAACCGCTCCAGAAATCCACCCGGCAGGCTCGTTCCTGCCATTAACAGTAAGAGCGGGTCCTGCGCCGCAGCCGTGCCGCGCCGGCCGAAAACGCCGAGCAGCGCCATGCTTCCTGCAATTACAAGAAGCCCCGTTTTCCAGATACTCTGCGTCACCGGAAGAATGACACTCCTGTGCTCTTTCTGCACATGCCCCAGTAAAAACGGCAGCAGCGCAATCGGTGTTCCATTTTCCAGTGTTCTCCACACATTCCACCCAAAAAGTATTCCGTTATCCACAATTTCAACAGACTTTGCTGTCTTCCAGGCATCCTCAAACGAGGAAAAATGCATCTGCGGAACCGTCAGCAGAAGCAGAATCAAAATCCCGCCCACAATCCACGGATAGAGTGCTTCCGCCAGCCGTCCTCTTTTCTGTACTTCACTGGCGACACCAAACCCGGCCGCCGCGAGCAGAAACAGTCCGCAGAGCTCCTGCGGTACACCCGCTGTCAGATACGCGGCGGCAAGCTCCGCCATTCTGCGAAGCAGTGTTCCGCCGAGGAAAAGCAGATAACACAGATACATCACTGCCAGAAGGAGTTTCCCAGCCTTTCCCATCACGCTTTCCAGGCGGCAGTAAAGCCCGCCAAGGCGCACGAGATAAATGCACCACACCGCCAGCAGCCCATATCCAACGAAAATCCCTGCCATACCGGGCAGGCCGTCCGATGCGCCGTACGCCGCGAGCTGCCAGAACGCCGGGCAGAGCAGAACGAGCACGATCTGGCGTTCCATCTGGCGCTGTGAAATTCTGTCATTTTCCGAAAACATGCGTCACTCTCCCCTTTCCTGTTTTTCTTCCGGCTCCGCAGCTTTTCTGTTTTTCCGCAGCCGCACTCTCTGATTGCGCTTTGTAAAGACCGGCCGCTCCCGCATCTGATGCAGCGGCGGCCGCCATACGGAATCCTTCGGCGCATGGTAGCCCGCAAGTCCTTTCCCGACGAACGGCATCAGATAGGGAATGCCAAAACTCGTAAGCCCGGCAAGATGACCCGCGAGAAGAAACGTGCCGAGCACCATGCCGAAAATGCCGAGCCATCCGCCGAGCAAAATGAAGCCGAACTTCAGCAGCCGGAACGGCGCACCAAACTCTTCGTTCGGAATCGCCAGCGAACAGAGCGCCGAAACCGCAACCACAACGACGGTCATCGGGCTCACCAGATTGGCGGAAACCGCTGCATCTCCGATGATCAGCCCGCCCACAATTCCGATCGTCCCGCCAAGCGGCCCCGGCATGCGCACACCGGCCTCGCGGATCAGTTCAAAAGCAAATTCCATCAGAAGAATTTCCAGAATGCCGGGGAACGGAACGCCTTTCCGCGCTTCGGCGAACGCCAGCAGGAGTTTGGTCGGAAGCACCTGTGTGTGAAAGCCCGTGACAGCCAGGTATCCGCCCGAAATCCACAGGGTGAGAAAGACCGCCGCATACCGCAGCAGCCGCTCAAATGAGACGATCAGAAAATGATGATACCGGTCCTCACTGACCTTTAAAAAGCTGTCAAATGATGCCGGGAAGAGAATCCCGACCGGGGAATTATCACATAAAAGCAGGATTCTTCCGTCCAGAATCTCCATCGCCGCGCGGTCCGGCCGTTCGGTCGTCTCGAAGCGCGGGAACGGCGATTTCCACTGCGGTTCGCAGATCTGCTCGACCATGCCGCTGTCAAAAACGCCGTCCACCTCCCAGCCGGCAATCTGCTGTTTTACCTCTTCCAGAAATTTCGGATAAATCAGCTCTTTCTCATACACCAGAGCCAGAACCGTATCAGAACGCGCACCAAAATGTATCTCCTCCACTTTCAGATCGGTGGTCCGCAGACGCTTGCGGACGAGTGCCGTGTTGGTTTTGACAGAGTCGGAAAAACCTTCGTTAGAGCCGCGCAGCACTTTTTCGGACTCCGCTTTTTGCACTCCTAAATTTGGATAACCCTTCGATCCGATCTTGACTGCACGGTCATAATGATCCACAAAAAGAATTGCATTTCCCGCAAGCATGGAAGCGAACGCAGCTTCCATAGTGTCAAATTCCAGTGCATCCGAAATTCCGAGCTGATTTTCCGAGAGAACCCCCGGGATATCTGCCTCGGGAACCTCCATCAGACGGTTCAACAGCTTCCCGATCACGGAATCCTTCAACATAACGCAGCTCACCGCCACTTCTACGTAGATCAGCAGCGCACCGGTTCCGCCCGTTTTGCCGAGTTTCATCGGGCGGATCTGAATATCATCGCAATTTTCACACCATGTACGGATCACGCTTTCATTTTCCGCCAGTGTGAGTGAAATCTGCGTCTTCTCTTTTTCCATGCCTGCGTCCCTCCTTCTCCTCCTTTTGAAAGCTTCCGAAAAACCATCTGGAGAAATATACTCTGCAAAATTCCATAAAAAAACATTCTGTCACGATTTTTTTACTCTGTAACAGAATGTTCCTTTTTCGAAATTTTATACGCTTTTATTTTTCTTCTACACCCGTCATGCTCTGGTGATGTACGGTCTGCATAATACTCTCCTGCTGTCGCTCGATATGCTCGCGGATCATCTTCTGTGCGCCTGCAAGATCCCGATTTTTCATACGTTCATAGAGGGCATCGTGCTCCTCGACCAGGGAACGTCGGGATTTTACATCCTTTAAATATTCAATCCGGTAACGGTACATTTGCTCCCGCAGATTGTTCAGCAGCTGAATCAGGCGCTCGTTGTTCGTCGCCTGATAAATCACATCATGGAATACCACATCTGCCTGTGCAAGCTTCTGCAGATCATCCGTCTCTGTTGTCTCCAGCATTTGTTCAAAGCTGCGCGATGCCTGATAAAGCTTCTGCAGTTCGCTCTCTGTAATCCGCTGACACGCCAGTTTTACCGCCAGCTCCTCGAGTCCGAGCCGCACCTCCAGCACATCGTTCAGATCTTTTTCCGTGATCTGCGCCACCTCTGCGCCGCGTCTTGGAATCATCGTAACGAGACCCTCCAGCTCCAGCTTGCGGATCGCCTCGCGGATCGGTGTCCGGGACACTCCGAGCTTATCCGCCAGATGAATTTCCATCAGGCGCTCCCCCGGCTTTAACTCACCGGTCAGAATACTCGTCCGAAGCGTATTGAACACCACGTCCCGCAGGGGCAGGTAATCATTTTCGTTATTTGCTTCAAATTCTTTCATTCTTCTCTCCCTCTGCCGTCGGCAAATCCTGTCAGGAACAGCTGTCTGGCAAGACCTGCCTCCTGCATCGCCTCATACGCCTCTTTTGCGTTCTGATCGTCTGTAAAAATACCAAATACGGTAGGGCCGCTGCCGCTCATCAGCGCATTGACCGCACCGTGCTCCTTTAAAATTCCTTTCATCTGCTCGATCACCGGATAGTGCTTGCAGGTAACCGTCTCAAGCACATTTCCCATCCGGTCTGTGATGCCGCAAAGGTCGCCTTTTTCGATGCTCGCAACCATTCCGTCGATGTCGGGATGATATTGCAGGCTGTCTGCGTGCAGATTTTCATAAACAAATTTCGTCGAAACATCCAGATCGGGCTTTGCGATCACAAGCTTCGCCTTCGGGACGTCCGGCAGCTTTGTCAGGATTTCTCCGATGCCCTCCGAAAGCGCCGTGCCGCCCATCAGGCAATACGGGATATCCGCGCCGAGCTTTACACCGATTTTCTGTTTTTCTTCCAGGGAAAGTCCGAGAGAAAACAACGCATCCATCGCATGAATGGTCGCCGCTGCATCTGCGCTGCCGCCTGCCATGCCAGCCGCAATCGGAATCCGCTTCGTCAGCTTCACGCTCACGCCCTCTGAGATCTGATACAGCTCCTTCATCCGCGCTGCCGCCCGCCAGATCAGATTGCCCTGATCCGCCGGAAGCTCTTCTTTATCGGCAAAAATCCGAATCTCATCCTCTGCCAGCTTTGTAAATTCCAAATCGTCATATAAATCGACGGTCTGCATGATCATCTTGACTTCATGGTATCCGTCCGGTCTGCGCCGCAGCACATCCAGCCCGAGATTGATTTTGGCATATGCCTTTATCCGAAAGGTATTCATTTTCAATTCAATCCTCATTTCCGTTGAAAAGGCAGGCGATCCGAAAAGCCGTCTGCCTCTGCATTTTGTATACACTGATTGTATTTAATTTTATACAATCTGCATCTCTTTGTCAACTGCATATCCCTTCACAATCAGGAGCTGATCGCCAGGATGGATTTCATCCTGCGTCAGATTGTTCATTTCGCGCATTCCATCCATCGGGACGTCGTACTTTTTACAGATATCCCAAAGCGTCTCGCCCTCGCCCGCCAGATACACTACGATACCCGGCTGGTTCGCCTGCTTTTCCGGGTCGGGAGCACGCAGCAGGGCATCCGTCACGATTTCTTCCTCGCAGTCGGCGCAGATCAGCCCTTTGACGCACACAACTGCGCGAACTTCTGCTTCCTGCTCGTTTTGCGCCTGCACGGAAAGCTGTTCCAGCGACGCCGCAATCCTGCAGCTGCATGTATTTTTTACCGGCTCTGCGGTTTCCAGAAGCTCTTCAAACACAAGCTCGCCCTTTAGACAGCCGCACGGGACCTCTTCCTCCGCAGACTCATACAGAATCTGCACGTTTACCGTCCCTTTTACGAGCACGCCGTCGGACTGCTTTTTTATCTCCTGCACGAGCACTTCTCCAAAGCTTCCGCAGATCTGCTGAATCTGCGGCATGCCCGGCGAAATCGAAAACTGGTCGCTCACCCTCGTTTTTGCGGTATTTTTGACCAGAAGCCTCCGGTACTGCCCTTTTCCCCTCACGACGTCCGCCTGCTTCGCAACGCCGTAGAGATCCTCAATCATCGAAAGATTCGTTTCCTCGTAAATCCGAATATCCAGATCCAGTACCAGGTCGAGCAAAATCACGCGCTCTTCCCCGTCCTCGTCCGCCTTCGCTTCGATTTCCAGATGCCCGATGCTGCAGCCGATCTGCTCCAGCATCCCCTCGCGGACGCCCTGACACTCGATGGCAACGCTCACCGGCACAGTGGTTTCATACCATACCGCCTTTTTAGTCTCGCTTTCCTCTTCATAAAAGAAAAACAGCGAAAGCTCACCTGTCGCCTGCAGCTTTCCGTCCAGCACCCGGAACGCCATTTCCCGAATCTGGCAGGATTTCCACAGCAGCGCAAAAATGTTCGGCATGCCGCCCGGCAACAGGAGGTCTTTTTTTACCCGCAGGATATCTTTTTTTGCAACGATCAGATCCAGCGCCTGCAGGTCTTTTTTCTTTACTTCGATCTGCTCTGTGCCGTCCAGACCCACCGCTACATCCAACTGCTTCATCCGCTCCGTGAACAGGCGGATCTGCAAAAGTGCCTGCACCGAAAGCTTCCGGGAATTGATCATGCCGACACTTAAATCCTCCAAAATCGCCTGCGCCTGTACCTGATCCGTCCCCGACACGCTGCCCATCAGAATCTGTTCCTCAAACGCCAGCTCCCCCTCCATGCCCGCCGGATGGTGCGTTTCCTCATCTGCGAGATAAAGCACCTTGAAATGCAGCACGCCCTTTACATGCACATGCCCATCCGAGGCGCGCACCTCTTCCAGCTCGACGTGCCCCTGCTGCGTCACAACCTGATAAACATCCGGCTTTGCGTCCGCGATATTGACGTCGTCCTCGAGCGTAATCTGCGTCTGTTCCTCACATCCGATCTGATCCATATGTATGCTTTTTTTGAGAAATTCCATAAAAATACCTCCCGGGCACCTTCGCCTTTTCCAGACAACATGCTGTTCTATCTAACAGTATGTTGCCGTCAAAGACGATATGCACCCGGGAGGGAGATTTCTTTTTTCAAATGATATCCGCGGATTGCTCCGTGCTTCGCACTCCCGCAATCTGTCTTACCGTACGCAGCCGATTATTTCGTTGATATCCTCGATGCCCTGCTCTTTCATGAATGCTTCAATTCCGTCTGCGATTTCTGCCGTCGCATAAGGATTGATAAAGTTTGCCGCGCCGACGGAAACTGCCGTTGCGCCCGCCATCAGAAATTCAATCGCGTCCTCTGCGGTCATGATGCCGCCCATGCCGACAATGGGGATTTTGACCGCGTTTGCACACTGCCATACCATCCGCACCGCAACCGGCTTGATTGCAGGGCCGGACATGCCGCCGGTCTTGTTGGCAAGGGCAAAGCTTCTGCGCCGGATGTCGATTTTCATACCGGTCAGCGTGTTAATCAGGGAAATCGCGTCCGCGCCGCCTGCCTCTGCGGCTTTTGCCATTTCCGTGATGTCTGTTACATTCGGGCTCAACTTCATCATAACGGGCTGCTTTGCAGCCTTTTTAATTCTGGACGTGATGTCGAATAATGCATCCGCTTTCTGTCCGAACGCGATGGCTCCTTCCTTGACATTCGGGCAGGAAACGTTGATTTCCATCATCGCTATGTCCGTGTCCGCCAAGCGCTCTACGACTTCCAGATAATCCTCGACAGATTTGCCGCAGACATTGACGATGACCTTTGTATCAAACTGCTTTAAAAACGCGAGATCGCGCTCGATAAACACGTCAATGCCGGGATTCTGCAGACCGATTGCATTCAACATGCCTCCGTAAACCTCTGCGACACGCGGTGTCGGGTTGCCCGGCCACGGCACGTTTGCAACGCCCTTTGTCACCACCGCACCCAGACGGTTCAAATCTACAAATTCACTGTATTCCATTCCGGAGCCAAAGGTCCCCGAGCCGGTCATGACCGGGTTCTGAAAGGTTACTCCTGCAATTGTTACCGCTGTATTCATCAGATTTCCACCTCCCGTGCTTCAAATACCGGTCCGTCGGTACAGATTCTTGCGTTGTTTACATGGGAATGCGCGTCCTTGTGGGTCGTTTTACAAACGCAGCCGAGACAGGCGCCCACACCGCATGCCATCCGTTCTTCCAGGGAAATATATGCCGGAATATCATGTTCGATCGCATACTGCCGAATCGCGCGCAGCATCGGCATCGGTCCGCAGGCATAAATAATATCCGCTTCCAGTCCGTTTGCAGCTACCGCATCCATGACGTTTCCCTTTGTGCCAACGCTTCCGTCCTCGGTTGCCACATAGACAGCGCCGTTTTGTTCAAAATCTTCCTTCAAAAAGCATTGTGCGTTGCGATAACCCACAACGATCTGTTTTTCACAGGAAAGCTCTTTCGACAGCTGTAAAATCGGAGGAACGCCGATTCCGCCGCCAAACAGCATCGCCTTCGTGCCCGGCTTTGCCTTGTCCACCGGGAAACCATTTCCCAAAACGCCAAGCAGATACACACTGTCGCCTGTCTTAAGATTCGAAAATTCTGCCGTTCCCTTGCCTGCCACGCGATAAACCAGACGAAGCTGATTTTTTTCTTTATCGATTTCACAGATGCTGATCGGTCTGGGCAGGAGCGTGCTTTTATCCTTGGGGTAAACGCCTACGAACTGTCCGCACGCAGCATCCTGCGCAAGCTCTGTTTCCAGTCTCAAATCATAAATTCCGTCCGCCAGCTTTTCCTGACTGACTACCATTGCCTTTGTCTTTTTCTTCTGTGCCATAATTTTCTCCATTTTCACTCGGTTTACGGGCGCTTGGTGCACAAAAGCTGCCAGCTTTTATGCCCATAGTGCTTTTACGTGCCGGCGCAACCGGTTTTTACGCCTCAAAAATCACTTTGCCCTTACAGATCGTGTATTCCACTTTTCCTTTGAGCTTCTGGCCCAAAAACGGCGAGTTCTGGGATTTCGAATAAAAACGTTCCGGAACCCACTCTTTTGCAGGATCGAACAAAACCAGATCTGCCGGTCCGTTCTCTGCCAGATAGCCAGCGTCCAGGCGGTAAAGCTTTGCGGGGTTAATGGTCATACAGGTCAGCAGCTGCATCATCGTAAGTTCCCCTGTATCGACGAGCACCTCATTGCCGAGCGCCAGGGACGTTTCCAATCCGATGATTCCGCTGGGCGCTTCCGTCAGGGGCTTCGCTTTTTCATAATCCGCATGCGGCGCATGGTCTGTCGCAATCAGGTCGATCGTTCCGTCCTGTAAACCGCGGATAATCGCCTGCCTGTCAGCTTCCGTGCGAAGTGGCGGGTTCATCTTCGCCATCGTACCGTGTTCCATCACGGCGTCCTCCGTCAGCGTAAAATGATGGGGTGTCGCCTCTGCGTGGATTTTCGTGCTCTTTTTCTTCGCCTGGCGGACAAGTTCGACCGCCTCCGCCGCGCTGATGTGCTGAATCACGATCTCCGCACCCGTTTCCAGCGCAATCGACAGATCGCGGCGCACCATATCGATCTCCGCCTGCCTGTCCGAACCGCCGATGCCGAAATATTCGCTCGCCTTTCCGGCATTGACCCCATTATTTTGAATATATGCCGGGTTTTCCTCATGGAAGCTGATGGGTTTGTGCACCCTTGCCGCTTCCTGCATCGCTTTTCTCGCAATTTTGGCATCCAACAGGGGCTTGCCGTCATCCGTAAAGCCGACCGCGCCAGCCTTTGCCAGCGCTTCCATATCCGTCAGCTCGTCCCCCTCCATGTCCATTGTCACGTTCGCGCAGGTATAGACATGGATGCCGGTCTTTGCGCCTTTTTCCAGAACATAGGAAAGCGTTTCCTCCTGATCGACATGGGGATTCGTATTCGCCATCAGCACAACACTCGTCACACCGCCAGCCGCCGCCGACACCGCGCCGGTCAGGATATCTTCCTTATATTCTGCACCCGGATCACGGAAATGCACATGGGTATCCACCAGCCCCGGCGCTGCAATCAGGCCATCCGCATTCAGGATGCGAAGCTCGTCCTCTTTTTCTTTTGTAATCTGTGCAGGGTCGATCGTTCCTGCCTCTGCGATTTTTGTAATCCTGTCCTCACCGATCAGGATATCCCGCAAGCTATCCGTCTGCGAAGCCGGATCGATCATGCGGCAATTTTGAACTAAAATCATGTCAGCCTCCGCTGTTGCAAAGCAGCCGCGTCCGACAGCTGCCAAATGTCTGTTGTATCCTCTGCATTTTACCATGTTCTTCAGTCAAACACCACTGTTTTATCCTCAAACGGCGTTTTTATTACAATATATGGATAGGATGGCGTTTTGCTCAGCTCCTTTGCCTGCTTCGGACCGATCAGGCTCGTATCCAGATAAATCATCTCTCCGCTTGCATACAAATCGTCCACTGTAATACTGTAGCCGCCGCTGTCCTGCTTTCCGTAGCCCACGCACAGGTACAGATAACCACTGTCCGCATACGTCATTTTAAACGATGCTTCTTTCTTTTCCGCCACAAGCTTTAACAGCTCCTCCGGCAGCCGCGCCTCGTCCACGACTGTAAATGCGAGGTTTGTTTTCTCCGGCTTTTCCTGTTTCCAGCTGCATCCTGTAAAAAGCAGTATTCCAGCGCATCCGAATATTCCCCACCAGATCAGGCACAGGGTCCGAGCTATTTTTTTCATAATAAGACCGTCCTTTCGATCGATATTTTGTTTGATTCATATATATGATAGCGACGGTCCTCGCAGAACACCTGTACGCGCGTCTTGCTTTTTTGCAGCGGCACAGGTATACTGAAAATAAAGAAGGTAGCCGGCGCATCTGCGCCTGCAGAATGGAGAGTTTTATGATTCGCTTTATTATTACCGCGTTATTTGTCATTCTGTTTCTGATCCTCAGCATCCCGCTCCTGATCGCAGAATGGATCATCGGCAAATTCAATCCGCCGTTAAAGGATCGTTCCAGCCTTGCAATTGTCAACTGGGCGTTCCGCATGGTGCTGCGCCTGTCCGGCGTTTCCGTCACCTACATCGGAGAGGATCGCATTCCGAAGGATACCCCGGTTCTCTATGTCGGTAATCACCGCAGCTATTTCGATATCGTTATGACCTATGTCCGTGTACCCCGCACCACCGGTTATATTTCCAAGGTCGAATTTTTGAAGATTCCTCTGCTTTCCAATTGGATGAAAAACCTGCACTGCCTGTTCCTTGACCGCAGCGATCTCAAGGCTGGTATGAAGACGATTCTTGCAGCAATCGAGGAGATAAAAAACGGCGTGTCCATCTGCATTTTCCCGGAAGGAACCCGCAACCGCACCGATGCTCCTCTGCTTGAGTTCCATGCCGGCAGCTTAAAAATCGCGGAAAAAGCTCAATGCCCGATCGTTCCGATGACGATCGCCAACGCAGAACAGATCTTCGAAGCCCATTCTCCCTGCATCCGCAAGACAAAGGTTATCATCGAATATGGAGAACCCATCGAAACAAAGAATCTCGACCGCACACAGCAGAAGGCTCTGACCTCCCAGGTTGTTGCACGTATTTCTGAAACCTATGAAAAGAACATGAAATTACTTTCTGGAGAAAATAAATGAACCGTACTGCATCTTCTACCTTGATGACAGAAGGATCGATCTGGAAAAAGATCGTCACTTTCGCATTTCCGCTTTTTCTCGGAAATCTATTCCAGCAGCTTTATAATACCGCCGACTCCCTGATCGTCGGCAACTTTCTCGGCAGCGACGCACTCGCTGCCGTCAGTTCGTCCGGAAGTCTGATTTTTTTGATGGTCGGATTTTTCAACGGTATCGCAATGGGCGCAGGTGTTGTAGTCGCCCGCTATTATGGAGCACGACAGACCGACCGTCTGCAGCGTGCAATCCATACGGATGTTGCCTTCGGTATTGTCGCCGGTATTTTGCTGACGATCATCGGTCTGATCCTCGCACCGCAGATGCTGGTCTGGATGGGCACACCGGCAGACGTCCTGCCCAATTCCCTGTTATATTTCCGGATTTATTTTATGGGCTCGCTGGCGTTCGTCCTCTATAACGTTTTTGTCGGCATCCTGCAGTCCATCGGGGACAGCAGACATCCCCTCAACTACCTGATCCTTTCATCTATCGTCAATATCGTGCTCGATCTTTTGTTTGTCGGCGTACTCAAGCTCGGCGTTGGAAGTGCAGCACTCGCCACGATCATTTCCCAGTTTATCAGTGCCCTGCTGTGCCTGCGCCGCCTGCTGAGAAGTCCGGAGGAATATCGTCTGGTTCCGTCCCGCATCCGCTTCGACCCGATCATGTTAAAGCAGATCATTTCAAACGGTCTGCCCGCAGGTCTGCAAAACTCCATTATCGCCCTGGCAAATGTTGTTGTTCAGTCTAACATCAACAGCTTTGGAAAAATGGCAGTGGCTGGCTGCGGTGCCTATTCCAAGGTCGAGGGCTTCGGCTTTTTACCGATCACCTGTTTTTCTCTGGCACTGACGACCTTTATCAGCCAGAACCTCGGTGCAAAGCAGTATGACCGTGCCAAAAGAGGCGCACGCTTCGGCATCCTCTGCTCCATCACCCTTGCGGAAATCGTCGGTATCTGTGTCTATTTCCTGTCCCCCTACCTGATTGCCGCATTCAACAGCGACCCTGAGGTCGTCGCTTACGGAACGCTACAGGCGCATACGATTACACTGTTTTATTTCCTGCTGGCATTTTCCCACTGCATCGCAGGCATCATGCGGGGCGCAGGCAAGGCAACTGTACCGATGTTCGTCATGCTCTGCTGCTGGTGCATTATCCGTGTGACCTACATCACGATCGCTGTCCGCATTTTCCCCGTCATCAATACAATCTTCTGGGCTTATCCCCTGACATGGACCCTAAGCTCGATTCTGTTTTTCCTTTATTACCGCAAGGCGGACTGGATTCATGGGTTTGAAAAGAAATAATGTCGAAAAAAACAGGCGTAATTGCAACGCCTGTTTTTTTACGTTTCATTGACACACTATCGTTGGAACGATATAATATAGGCAAACAGCAAAACTATCGTTCTGGCGATATTTTTTTAAAGGAGGTACTTCCATGTCAGATAAGCTCACAATCTATCATGGTTCTTCGAAGATCATCGAGCGCCCTGATTTCGGAACCGGAAATCCACACAACGATTACGGTCTTGGTTTTTATTGCACGGAAAGCATGGAACTCGCCAAAGAATGGGCCAGTTCCACAGAAACGGACGGCTTTGCCAATCAATACCAGCTCAATCTGACCGGGCTTTCCACACTCTCCCTGACCAGTGGAGACTACCATATTTTAAACTGGCTGTCTGTTCTGCTCGAAAATCGCAGATTTCGGATTGACGGAGCGATCGCGCAACAGGCGAAAGCATATATTTCTGAAAACTTCTCTGTAGACTACAAACAGTATGACATCATCCGGGGCTACCGCGCCGACGACTCTTATTTTTCCTTTGCGAACGCGTTTTTAAATAATACCATCTCCGTTACGCAGCTGGAAAAAGCGATGGTTCTCGGAAAGCTCGGAGAACAAATTGTTCTGATATCCCAAAAAGCCTTTGCCTCCATCGAATTTGTAAATGCCATTCCTGCTCCGAATGAAATCTATCTTCCCAAAAAGCTTGCCCGCGACACAGCTGCCCGAAAAGATTTCCAGCAGGAAAAGGCAAGGGGCTCTATTCTCACAGAAAAATATATTCTCGACATTATGAGGGAAGGATGGAAAAACGATGACGAACGCTTACAGCGAATTGTACTTGGATGATGCGATGCACAATCTCGGCGACATGGTCGAATATGCCGTATGCGATCTTGGCTTTGACCCGGACACTTTTTTCGGATGGTTTATTTTCTCCGGTATCGCTGAAAAGTTCGAAAACGGAAATCCCAAATATCTGACCGGGATGTCCGGCTATGAACTGGCAGCAGCAGTGCTGAAAAGTATCAATATTCCTTTCGAAAACAGAGAGCCTTCCTACTCCGACGACAAAGGCCGGGAATATTGGGCAGGCTGGATTCTTGCCTACTATCAGTGGCACACTGGCAGACGCTTTGAAGATATTGTAAAAGACGGGCTTACACTTTCCACTGTGATGTCCATGTATATCCTCCATGAAGCCGATGAAAACAAATTCGTCGAGGCAGCAAACGAAATTCTCTCCAGAAACAAAGCCCGCAGAAAAACCAGACTGTATGAAATCCGAAAAGCACGCGGCTTTACCCAACAGCAGTTAAGCGACGCATCCGGCGTCACACTTCGCATGATTCAGCTCTATGAGCAACGGCAGAACGATATCAGCAAAGCGCAGGTGAATGTTGTAATCAGTCTTGCCAATGCGCTGGGCTGCCGCGTGGAAGATCTGCTGGAATAGTTGAAGGATTAGAAGCTTCTTACGTGCTTGCCGATGTATAATTCTTCACTGCCTGATTCCACACCGCCCGTGCGATCAAAAAGAATACGATCGGTGCAGCGACGCCCCAGACCGCCATCGGAGCAGACAACTCGCCCATCAAAAACAGCCCCGGAAAGTTCGTGATGACAAACACCGGCAACAGAAACGTTCCGATACGCTGCATCCACTTGCCGTAAATGAGCTGCGGCATGTTGTTGAAGTCCCACACTGCCGCCGTCAGATCCGCGATGCCGTTCGTTGCCGTCGTCCAGAACACCAGAAGATGCGGCAGCAAAAACAGGCTGTAGGTCAGGAGCGCGCCGCAGATCAGGAAAAAGAGAAAGCCTGCGATCGAGGCAACCGTCACGGGAAGTCCTGCCCGATGCCAGCCGATCCCGATCATGACGATTCCCGCAGCCGCATCCGGCACAAGCAGCGACAGATCCAGTCGCTGCATTGTCACCAGAAACTGCGCCGCAACCGGTTTTACCAGATACATGTCGAGTTTTCCATCCCGAATCATCGTCGTCAATGACGTAAAGTTCGGGTAATATAGCATGTAAACGCCGGTCAGCAGAATGTACACCCCAATGAACAATAAAATATGATCCGGCGTCAGGACTCCGATTTTGATGCCTGCCCGGTAAACCACCGCCACATACAAAAGCTTGATCAACAACCAACCGGTTTCCACCAAAACGCCCGCTGCAAAGTTGATCCGGTATTCCAGCTGCGCCATCAGGGACATTTTCAGAAATACGAACAGCAGTTTTCCATACCTTATAAATGTATTCAAAATACCAGTTTTCTTTTCCATCCGTCAGCCTCCTACCGCAGCAAAGCGCTGCAGTCCTTTTTTCCACATCATCTGCCCCAGTCCCCAGAAAAATGCGATCCACGCAAGCTGGCACAACATTCCGGTGCCAATTGCTCCCATCGAAAGCTTTCCATTGATAATGTTGACCGGAAACTGCGTCGTATACCCGAACGGAAGCAGAGAGATCAGAAGCGCCGCCGTTTTTCCGAAAATATCCATGGGGAACACGCCGCCGCTGACAACAACCAGCACCACGCTGACTGTTCCGAACAGCAGATGCACGTCCGTCAGCCAGAAGCTCAACAGCGCCACGCAGTAAAAGATAAAGAAATTCAGGATCACTGCCAGAACCAGCCCCACCAAAAACAGCACGATTCGAACCAAAGACAGCTTCAGTCCGAGAAATATGCTTGAAAATGCAACCAGTACAGACGTACAGATCAGCAGTAAAATCAGCTGCGGCATCTTTTCCCCGAGATAGCTGCAGAACCGGTAGCCGCAGTAGTTGACCGGGCGGATCAGATATTTATTCAGCCCGCCGTCCTTGATGTCCTCGTTGATCTGATATTCGAACCCGGTAATAACCAGCTTCGACACCAGCCCGGCAAGCAGCGTATACACGATAATTTCCGTATAGGAATAGCCCGTCATCGCTCCCGCATCCCCGTTACCGTACAGATAATTCCACAAAAAGGTCTGAATGATGATTGGAAAAATCGTACTCAACAATGTCAGCACCATATTTGCCCGGTATTCCAGAGCGGTTTCCACTCCCATCTGATACACGCATCGATACAGCTTCATCCTGCCACCTCCCCGGTGAAAATTCTGGCAATGCTCTCTTCCAGCGGAACCTCCGTCACAGTAAAATCATCCACCGGAAACAGGGAAAGCATCTGCGATGCCGTTTCCTTGATCCGCTCCTTCGGGATTTCCAGAACTGCCGTCAGATCTTTATTTTCCCGTACCCGCCCGAATACGGACAGCTTCCCGTTTTCTACCGGGCTGGAAAAAGAAAGGGTCAGCAGGCGTTTATCCCCCATTCTGTGGTTGATATCAGAAAGCGCGCCGTCGTAGACCAGCGTGCCGCTGTTAATAATGACTGCCCGGCTGCAAAGTGCTTCGATATCCCGCATATAATGGCTCGTTAAAATAATCGTTGTTTTCGTCTGTTCGTTGTAATAGTGTAAAAAGTCACGGATTTTCTGCTGGGACACGATATCCAGACCGATCGTCGGCTCATCTAAAAACAGAATGCCGGGGCGGTGAATCAGCGCCGCCAGGATTTCCATCTTCATCCGTTCTCCGAGAGAAAGTCTGCGCACCTGAATATTCATCAGCTCCCGCACGCCAAGAAGCTCCGACAGCTCGTCCACGGTCTTTTTGTATTCCCTGTCATCCACATCGTAAATGCATTTATTCAGATACAGACTGTCGCTGGCAGGCAGATCCCACCACAGCTGATTTTTCTGACCCATGACGATGGCAAAGCTTCGCTTGAACTCATTTTTCCGTTCCCAGGGCACAAAGCCATTCACCAGCACCTCCCCGGATGTCGGATACAAAATACCGGACAGAAGCTTTAATGTCGTCGTCTTTCCTGCGCCGTTTGGTCCCAGCAGCGCCATCATTTCCCCTTTTTCCACGGAAAAAGAAACGTCCTTTACCGCTTCCTTTGTCAGCATCTGCCGGTGGAACAGGTTATTTAACGATCCCTGCAGCCCTACGCCCTTTTTATAATAGGAAAATTCCTTCCGCAGATTATTGACCGAAATCATCTCTTCCATTGTTTTCCCTCTCTTCTCTATTTTGATTCACTCGCTGTCTCACTCCAGAAATTCCGCATGCCGGATCCACGCCTCGTAGCGCGCCATGACTTCCGGATAGCGGTAGCGGCTAACCGGAAGCCTGCTGCCATCCTCCAGCTCTATCATTTCCCTTCCAATCCGGCTGATCTGCCCGGGATTGACCAGAAAACTTTTGTGGACGCGTAAAAACGACCTGACGCGCAGCTTTTCCTCCCAGTATCCGAGCGTTTCCGACGTCAGGAACACCTTCTTTTCGCAGTGCACCCAGATCTCGTGCCGCATACTTTCCAGATACAGGATTTCCTTTTCCCGCACCCGGATTCTGCCGTCGGACGAAGGGCTTTCCCGATACGGAAAGCTCCGGTAACCGCTGCCCGTGCGCCTCTGTTTTTTCAATTTCGCAAGCGCCGCCTTCAAATCCTGTTCCAGCGCATATCCCCGCACCACATGAAAAAAAGGCTTTGTCAGTGCATCAAACACTGCATCCGGGCTGTCCGCCACAAAAATCACCGCAAGGCGGGGATATTCTTCCAACAGGCTGTCTGCTTCCTCCGACAGGACATTTTCACAGCTGCCCCACCAGATCAGACAATCCAGAGCTTCCAACGCTTCCGCAGATTTTTCCGTGATCCGCACAAACTCTGTCTGTCTGTTTTTTTCCGCCCGGACTGGCTCTTCTTCCGAAAACTGCCCCTGCAGGGAAAGCGCCTGCATCATGTATTCAATTTTTTCCAGGGCTTCCTTCGGCTCTCCGCACAATCCAACAAGCGGCATTTTATCCTCCATCCCACAGATGTTCTGCTGCTACCTTTTCATCTTAACAGACCCCGTTAAAAAAACAATCCGCTATGCACCAATCGCAGTCCGTGCGCCCCAATGGTATGCGAAAGCACAACGGCAACACAGCGTAAAACCACTGTCGGTCGCCGCTCCTAACGCACTGCACTGGATTTTCTCACAAAATTTTCTCTTGACAAATTTCAAATCCCTCTATATTATTATCAGTGGTAATTATCAAAGATAATCATATAGAGGGATTTAGTGTGAACAATAAGCGTGATCGCTTATTGTTCACACAGCTATTTGTACCGCAAGCGTCACAAAGTAGCTATGATCGCAGAGCCGAACTGGACGTTCGCCTCGCGATTCCTTCGGCGCAAAGCGCCTGCGGAATGGAGATTTTTATGGAAACAAATCAGAATATCAGGACAGCGACGTCATCTGATCTGGACTGTGTTGCGGCGGTGGAGGCGGAATGCTTCCCGGCGGCAGAGGCGGCTTCGAAGGAAGAATTTGCAGAGCGGATCGCAGCATATGGCAATCATTTCTGGCTGCTGTTTAAAAACGGAAAGCTGGTGTCCTTTGTGGACGGTATGGTGACGGATACGCCGGATCTGGCAGATGAAATGTATGAAAATGCAGCGCTGCACGACGAAAACGGTGCGTGGCAGATGATTTTTGGCGTCAATACGATTCCCGAATGCCGCAAAAAAGGCTACGCGGGACAGTTGATTCGCTGCGCTATTGAGCAGGCAAAAAAAGAAGGGCGCAAAGGGCTTGTCCTGACCTGTAAGGACAAACTGCTCCATTATTATGAGAACTTTGGCTTTGTCAACGAGGGTGTTTCGAAATCGGTACACGGAAATGTCGTTTGGTATCAGATGCGCCTGACGTTATAAAAAATTAACAAATTCTTTCCCAAAACTCATGATTTTTTGACAAAATTGTTGTATACTGGTGATTGTGAAACGCAGAAAAACAGATCACTCAGAAATGAGGAGTTTTATGAACGACGAAGAATACTACAATTTTGTGAGGCCTTATGCGGATGCGATGCAGATGCTCCTGACCCGGCTGGATGTGCTTAACCACAACCTTTACGGTAAGTCAGACAGCCGTCCGATTCATTACATCCAGAACCGGATCAAGAAGAAAAAGAGCCTGGAAGAAAAGTTGATCCGGCGCGGAAAAGAACCGACCGTAGACAACGCTAAGGACTATCTGCAGGATATCGCCGGTGTCCGTATTATTTGTTACTTTGTGGACGATATTTATAACCTTGCCAAAAGCTTAAAGCGGCAGGCTGACCTGATCGTGATCCGCGAACAGGACTACATCAAAGCGCCGAAACCAAATGGATATCGCAGCTATCATCTGATTGTCGGCGTTCCGGTCTATTGCATGGATGGGATGGAATATTTTCCGGTAGAAGTACAGCTGCGGACATTATCGATGGATTTCTGGGCAAGTATGGAACACCGCATTTCTTATAAAAAAGAACGGGCGGATAAGGAGGAGCTGACAACAGAGCTGTTAGGCTACGCAAACCAGCTGCAGGAGATCGAAAAGAACTTCGAGAGTCATAATGAAATCGGTAAATTAAAAGAACCGGAGAAGATGGAAAAAGATGTGGCAAAGCCGAAGAATACGGACAGTCCAATCATTTCATAACGAAAAGGAGAACAGACATGGAAAAGAGAAAATTTGAAAAGCTTGGAATCGAAACATCACTGCTTGGCTTTGGCTGTATGCGTTTTCCTGCCACACCGGACGGCAAAATCGATGAGTCGAGAGCAGAGAAGCTTTTGGATCGTGCCATCGCAGCAGGTGTCAATTACATCGACACCGCGTATCCGTACCATAATGGTGACAGTGAACCGTTTGTCGGCAAAGTGCTGCAGAAATATGACCGCAATTCCTTTTATCTGGCAACAAAGCTGCCTGTCTGGGCAATTGAGAGTGTAGACGATGCAAAACGCATTTTTGCAGAACAGCTGGAGCGCCTGCGCACAGATCATATCGATTTTTATCTGATGCACGCAATGAGCAAAGAGAGATGGGATAAAGTGAAAGAACTCGGAATTGTAGAGTTCTGCGAGCAGTTAAAGGCAGAGGGCAAAATCCGTTATCTGGGATTTTCCTTCCACGATACCTACGAGGCATTTGAAGAAGTGCTGCGCGGCCGTGACTGGGATTTCTGCCAGATTCAGTATAACTACATGGACACCGAGGAGCAGGCAGGGGATAAAGGCTACGCTTTGGCAGAAGAGCTTGGAATTCCGCTGGTGATCATGGAGCCTGTAAAGGGCGGCAGCCTTGCAAACTTCTCTGATGATATCAATGCAAAGTTCAAAGCGATGGATAAAGATGCCAGCATCGCATCCTGGGCATTTCGCTGGGTTGGCAGCCATTCCAATGCAAAGGTGATCCTGAGCGGTATGTCGAATGAAGAGCAGGTTGAGGATAACCTGAAGACCTTCTCGAACTTTAAGCCGCTGGATGAAGCAGAAGAAAAGATGATTTCTGAAATCGTATCAGATTTGCAGAGCAGAGTACAGAATGGCTGTACCGGCTGTCGGTATTGTATGCCGTGCCCGGCTGGCGTAAACATTCCGCAGAACTTCGCACTGTGGAACAAATACCACATTTACGGAACCTACGACCATGTAAAAAATGCATGGGAAAAGGATTTGAAGGACGAAGAAAAGGCGAAATGCTGCGTGAAGTGCGGCAAGTGTGAAAAAGTCTGTCCTCAGCATCTCTCCATCCGCAGGGATCTGGAGCTTGCACAGAAGGATCTGGACAGCGCGGCAGCGGCACAGGAGTAAGCGGACTGCAGTAGCTGCGGCACAGAAATGGGCGGACAGAGTTACGAATAAAGAGCGGTATCGTTTTTATAGACAAAATGGAAAGCAGGCGAATTGCACAGCTATAGAAATGTAGCGATGCAGTCCGTCTGTTTTTGTTTTTCGGAACACTATTGTTGTGCATGTTTCAATTTTGCAATGTATAAGGCTGATTTTGAACTTTGGAAATGAAGAGGAATCTTATATAATAAAAACATAAACCCTGTAGCGGCGCAGCAGTAACTGTACATATCAGACGGTGCAAAATCGCAATAATATTTGCAAAAGGCAGTTATGGAATCTGGCTGCGGCAGTTTCCGACAACTCAGTTGTGGAAGCGGTGTTCTTTCCGGTATTGAGACGGATTTTGACTGTTATACCGGGTAAATGCCTTATAAAATAGGGACGGATCACTGTAGCCGCAGTCCTGTGCGATTTCCTGAACCGGTCGTTCGGTAAGCACCAACAAGCGGGAGGCTTTTTGCAGCCGGGTGATTGTCAGATAGGTATGTGCCGTGATTCCGATCTCCGCTTTCAGCCGTCGGTTGATGTAGGCCGCAGAATAATGGAACTGCTCCGTCAGCGTCTGCGCGGTGATAGATTCCGCTGCATGTTCGGTCAGAAAAT
>OKRW01000985.1_pt1 | contig 26341 bp, 29 predicted proteins | sample 1601151 | NCBI WGS metagenome assembly OKRW01 (sample SAMEA3541471, study PRJEB24748) | human gut metagenome | biome: human gut; feature: human-associated habitat; material: faeces | place: China | collected 2012 | reverse complement strand
TGTTGGAATATTTCTGAGTGAACTGATAAAGAGAAGCTTTCTTAGGCTTTAATACTTTGTTTGACATATGATTATACCTCCATCTGATTTCTAATCTAATTATAGAACAGATGGAAATTCCGTGTTTCTGGTTCAGCTTCATGAACGCCGTTTAATCGGTGCTTATGAAATTTAATTTTCATTAACCTGTGGTTTGTGGGTATTCAAATACTTTTATTAATTATATAATTAGTAAGAATTTTTAGAATGGTATGATTGACCCATGTCTCTTTACATTTCTATTTAAGAGGCCAAGAATATTAGGAGGGAATATTTATGTATTGTAAAAATTGTGGGAAAGAAATCGGAGAAAATGCATTTTGTCCACATTGTGGAACTGCTCAGACTCAGGCAGAACAAACTCAACCAACTACTAATCAGCAGCAGCAGTAGTATACTGCACCTAATCAGCAGTATGTAGCACCTGTAGACAATGGTGGTTTTGGATGGGGATTACTTGGATGTTGTATTCCTCTTGTAGGGTTAATTTTGTTCTTAGTTTGGAAAAATGAAAAACCAAAAACTGCAAAGGCTGCAGGTATGGGAGCACTTATTTCAGTGATCTGCAGTATCTTATTCTATTTCTTTAGTGCTGTACTTGGTTTAGGAATTGGTCTTATCGGATTATAAAATGATGACTATACAATCATTTTTATATAAATGGCTTCCTATCTTTTTTGGATGTCATTGTCGCAGTGATCGTTCTTTGTATTATCGTGGAAAACAATTTCCTATTTGTGCACGGTGTACAGGTGAACTCATAGGTATATTAGTTTCATTTGTTCTATTTTGGTTTTGGCGACCAAACCTTACTAGTGCAATCATTATGTTGATTCCATTAATAATAGATGGATTTGTTCAACGCCTTACTTCTTATGAAAGTAATAACTTTAAAAGAATGATTACAGGATTTCTTTTTGGAATTGGATTTGCAGCCATTATTTCAATCACTTTATCATATGCTTTTAATCTTGGACTTGAATATGGTAGAAGTATTAGAAAACAGCTATAAAAATGATTTACTAAAAATTAAGATTAAGTAATAAAAGTTTTCGGAAATGTTTCTGAAAACTTTTTTGTCTTCCATAGTAAAAAGGCGAGCAAGCCGCCTTTTGGATTACCTTTATAGTATTATCAGTTATTTCTTATTAAGCACAACACTATTACTCCTACCAAAATTAAATGTTAATGTCTTGCTATCTAAATCATAATGAAATTTAACTGTTGCACCATCAATAGAATGATTATCAAGTTTTACAAGAACCATTTCTTTTCCTTCATAAACCTTATATGTCCCATAATAAGAATGATGATCATCTTCATAACTAGCATTTCCTGAAGTGTTATCTTTACCATCCGGACTTTCTAATATGATTGTTACTTCATCTCCATCATCATCACCCACATACTCCCCCGCAAGTTTTTGTGTTGTTGATTGAGATGCAGAACATCCAACAATAAGCCATAATACTGCAAATAATTTTAGAATTCTTTTCATCTTTTTTCCCTCTACTTTCAAGTTTTCCCTTAAAATTCTTTACTTAGAATCTTTATAAATTTATTCTAACAGTTATATTCAAATGATTTGCTCTATACCTAATCATTTGTAAATATACGTCATGTTTAACCAACTAATAAAAAGGTGAACACTCACCTTTTTTATTAGATTCTATTGATTTTTATTTAGATTGTCATATGCTTGCTGCATAAATTCAACAAACGATTCTCTTTCTGGATTATTATAACCAGTAAATACAACATCGTTAATATCTTCATGATTAAACAAAAAGTTATACTCATTAGATATGAATCCTTCTGGATATAAAACACCAATATAATCATATACAGCATCAGGTTGACTTTCTTTTGTAGGCTTTAACCCAATAATCATTAATTTTTTACTTCCGCCTTTTAAAAGTACTACACTTCCAATTGGTAATAAATCTTTAAACATATTCTCATATCCTTTCACCAACTAATAAAATTAGTTGCAAATTTACCAGCAGTTGCAACCCATCCAGCTACAACCTTTGCTTTTTCTATTACACAGTCACCTATTTCTTCAACCGCCATGACTGCACCAGCACCACCAGAAACTGCCATTCTAGCCACTGTATTATTATCTTTATTCTTAATATAATTAGCAGCCCAGCTGTCACCTTTTACAAATTCATCAACTCTTTTTTCTAATTTAGTAGCTGTTTTTTCCCCATCAATTAATCCACAACTGAACTCCTGTAATCCTCCTAATGAGGCATGAACCCCTACAGATCCGCTATCTATCATATCTATTTTTCCATCAGCCGAGACCTCTCCATATCTTTTAATAGCACAAGAAACGGTAGCTACACCACTATTAAAAATGTGCAATCCTGTACCAATTACTCCAGCCTTATGAGCAGCTGCTTTACTTAAACCATATTGTATCTCTGTCCCAGTAGATAAAATTTGATTCACAACTTTTCCGCTTCCACTTGCAACAACTCTAATTGCTTTATCAGAAGTGATATATGTTACATATAAATCTCCTATAAAATTTATAATATCCTTACCTACATCAATTCCTTGTGCTGTCTTATCATAACCATTTTTGGTAGGATCACTGAATATTTTATAAGAATCTATGAAGCCAGAAAATAATCCAGCAACATCTCCTGCTATATTAAGTGCTCCTAAAGGCTTTCCAAATTTTATATTCAATTTCTCTGCATCTTTAGGATGGAGCGTTTTTAAAAAATGTAAAAACAGTTTATATTCTACTTTCGTAGAAGCTTTTGCTGCATTTAGAAGAAATGATATACAATCTATTCCTGATCTATTTTCTGGGTCAGCTATTCCACCCATAGTCCCAATATAACTAATAAGTGATAGAACTAAAGAGTTACTATATTTGTCATTGATCATTCCAGCAACACTCATAGTTTGAACTGTTGCATCAGTATGCTCTTTTATTTTTAATGAAAGTGCCTTGCCTACTGCCGAATTAACATCTAATTGATTTAACAAAACCTCTCTCATTAATTCTACAGTTGTCACTGATGACGCAGTAGTATTTCCAGTACAATTAACAAAAGCCTTATTAAACATATTAGGATTTAAAATGATGTCACTAATTAACTTAAGTTCTTCATCTGACATATCAGCAATATCTTTTTTTGCTAATTCTTCTAATAAGTATATTAAATAAATACGGTCTACAGTTGTCTCATTAGTTAAATATTTTCTAATAAAAGCGACATTCTCCTCATCTATATCTTTTAAAGCATTACTCATCTTATATGTAATATATTGTACGTTAAATGTTCCATTTGCCGGACTCACTATTTCACCAAGAGAATCTATGTAAGTTTCCCATTGTTTAAGTGAATTTTCTATATCCTTCAAATTATTTGAGTATGTTTTATCTATAGAATTCACATGATCAAATATCTGATTAATTGCTTTTTTTGTAGCATTGTTCTTATCTATCACTTTCCTATGGTAATTATTCACAGTATTAAGTGATCCTTTAGTATTCAACTGTCCAATCCATGATAAAAAATCTACCCATCTATCCGCAATCCAATCAGTAAAGTTACTAGACTTACCATTTTCAACTTCATTTACAAGAGATATTAATTGCACTCTAGATTTATCAGAAAAATCCCTTAACATCTAATCACCTCCTTGTTATTTGCTGTTTATACTATCTGCAGCCTTCTTGTCACTCTCTACATAGCTTGTATTTACATTGTTCATAAATTCAATTGTATTACTCACTAACTGTATAAAATGTCTATCTAAATCATTATAAAGATTTACTAGATTCTGTATTTCTGTTACTGTTGATCCACCTCCTACACATTGAGGATTTGAATCACCATAATTTAAACATTTATTTTTTAAATTACCTAATTTTTTAATTTCATCTTCTAATGAAGTTGTTTTTACTTTTATCTCTGCCATAATTTTATCTCGCACTAAAAAACATACTGATCAGCAGCATCGACATCCTGAAGGAATTTATTAATCTGTCTCTTTGCTGATTCTGAGATGGGCTTAATTTTATTCTGCATTTTCTTAGAATACTGGATATAGGACTCTAAGGCTTCAGAAACTTCACCACTCGTAATAGAGTTATTTTTTATATTCTCTAAAATTTGAATATATTCCTGTATGGAAGCATCTAAATGATCTCCTCTACCTTCAAAGTATTTCCCCATGTTCTTGCAGAACTCTTCATCTATGACTAATTCACTACCTGCCATAAGAATCTCCTCCTTTAGATTGCATATCTCAACTGATTTCTCCAATACTTAATTCTTTGTTTTCGGTAAGACAAAAGATTATTCGTATTATTAATTCTATTTTGATACTCATGAATTTCTCTTTGTCTTGAATCATTATTTCTATTTTTCGAATTAATATCTCCTTGAATAGAATCTATTTGTCTTTGAAGTGACTTAATCTTATCCGAAATAACATTAATCGCATTAGTTAAACCATTATATGCATTTCTATACTCATTTCCTCCTAATAAACTACTCATTCCTTTTACATAGGATTTAATAAATTGAACATTTAGTTCTCGGGAAAAATTACCGTTTAAAGTATTTATTCTGGAAGTCTGCCTCTGAGAAAACTTACTTTGTAAATTTTGATATTTACTTTTCAAGTAGTTTAATTCATTGATTTGTGTATATAATTTGTTCTTCTGATCACACAAAACTTTAATGCTAGAATTAGTACTATTAATCTGAGAAATCAAACTATTAATATGGCTTCTATAATTATTAATAGAATTTTGATATTGGTTCACTAAATTCTCATTATATCTTATGTTGTTATAAACCTCACTTTTTCTCATATATTCCCCTCCTCAAGCATAATGAATACTATATATATAACTGTCATGGTGACAGTATCATAACTAATCAGTCAAATATAACACTCTCTAGGCTATTACTTTCAAATCATAACAGCCTAGGAGTACGTTATATTTTTTAAAACATTTTTTACTTTCTAAACTGACTTCCGATATTTCTATCAGTTTCTTCGACAGCTCTTGCTGATTCTCTAAGGTTATATGCGATTTCATCTAATAATTCCTTAGCGTTTGTGAATGCTGGTTTGATTTTTGCATATCTATCTTCATATCCACGCATAGCATCACCTTCCCATTCAGATCTAAGAGCCTGAAGTAAGTTATCCATAGCAACAATTACGTTCTGAACAGCATCAGCCTGCTTGCTAGTCTGAGTTGCTCTAGTTCTCATTGTTTCTGGAGTCATTCTAATCTGTCCTGCCATTGTATTCACCTCCTTTCCAAATATATAATCAAAATGATTTATGCTTATTAAGCTTTAACCATTTTAATTTTTGTTACAACGTTATCACGTATATAATACGCATCGCCTGTCTCAAGTCGTTTTTTATTGGCTCGTATTTCTTCATAAGGCACTTCAAACGGTTTGAGAGTATCTAAATCATCAAAGAAAATAATATGCTGTTCACTCTTTATCATACGAATTGGTTCAGGTGCATCAAAAGGTAAGAAAGAGTTACTAAAATCAGTAAAAATAAAAGCTACATTCATTCCTTTGAATCTAGAAACCATGTCATTAAACTTACCTGACAAATCAAAATCTTCACCTATCTTTTTAGCCACATCATTGTTCTGTACAATCATCAATAACAACGAATTATTCTGAGTTTCCTTTTCTTCAAGAAGAGCATTGTATCTTTGTTCAAGAATGGTATACCAGTCATTCAATATTTCAGATACTTTCTCTGTATCAAGAGTATAAGTATCCACTATTGGACTGTCCTTGAATAACTCGAATTTTCGATTTACATCATCAAATATAGCTACATTAACAGGGTTGTTTTGATAATCTTCTTCTAAATAAGTCATTAAATTACTTATAAAATTTTTATGACCCTTATTTTCTTTTCCACATAATCCCATGATACCTAACTGAGATAAGTTGATATAAAATGGTTCCACATCTGTATATGTTAATCCAATCGGCACATTGTATTCTTGTTTTGCTAAATCATAATTTTGATTAAACATTTCATTTGTCAGAATAGTTGGTATATATGGTATTGATTTAGCATGGGCATCAGTATTCATTTCATTAATCTTAGAAATAAATTGTTTCATATTCTGTACTCGGTCTATTTCTTTTTCACCTTTAAATGCTAAATATGTCTGACATTCAAGAATTCTCTTTTCTTTCTTAATAACACATCTTCCTGGCGTGTTATCAGGCTTTAACTTAGTATTATCAAATAGATTGAAGTATTCATTACTATCATTGCAATAAAATGCTATTCTATTTGAGAAATTTGAGAAGTATCTATATCCAATACCCGATGTTTGAGAATTCGCTATAATGACATTTATTCCTACAGAAATACCTTCTCTAATGATATTCAACAACACATCATTATCTTGTTCATATAACTCTAAGAATGCTGTTAAATTATCAATAATAAAATAAATTCTAGGTATTTCATCATATCCTGCATCAATATATGATACATATGAGCTTAGTCCTAGAGAAAGCAATATATCTTTTCTAGTACTGATTTCACCATAAAGAAGTTTAAAGAGATTTCTTAGTTTTTCATCTTCTGATGAGCAAACCACACCACCTACATGATTCAGTTCTTCAAAATTTTTTAAAATCATTGAGTTAAAATCCAAAATATAAATTGAGGCTTGTTTTGAAGAATATTGAGTCACAATCGATTTAATAATACTTTGTAATAGGTTTGTTTTCCCATATTGAGAAGAGCCTATAATTAAAGTGTTCTCATTACAAATATCTAAAAATGCTTCATCTTGAATTTGATTGTCTGGATCATCATATAATCCTATAGAAACCTCAGAGTAATGACTCTTAATACAATCTTGGTAATGTATAACTTTAGGTAATGATGGCAAACAAATATTTGGTAATTTCTCTATATTTTTTGCCTTACAATAGTTATCAACATAGTCCACAATTGAATCAAGCTGATTGCGACTGCTATTAGAAGTTTTTCTTTTCCTTTGGATATAAATAGGTGTTCTTTTACCAGTGTCACTTACTTCATATAAAGCAAATTCCTTAGTATTAATATCTGAAATCTGTTCTGGTGCACCACTATAAGCTGACTGAAATAATTCAAACTTTTCATTCATCCCAACCTGCAAATAAGCTCTACCTGGTTCTTTAATTTCTGATGCAAGTGGTGACTTCAACACTTCATTACTATCTTCTGTACTCTGCACCTTTAAGCAAATCTTGAATCGTGAGTTACTCCATATCTGTTCATTGACCTGTCCTGCTGGCTTTTGAGTTGCTAGTATTAAATGAACTCCAAGACTTCGCCCAATACGAGCAGCTGAAATTAATTCTTTCATAAAGTCAGGCTGCTCATCTTTTAATTCAGCAAACTCATCCACAATAACAATCAGATGTGGAATTGGCGTACGAACCTTATTTTGTTTATACTTTTGAATATATTTATCAATATGATTCACTTCTGCTTCAGCAAACAATCTCTGTCTCTTTTGAAGTTCCGCTTTAATAGATTTCAAAGAACGATTGATTTCTTTTCCATCTATATTTGTAATTGCACCTAATAAGTGTGGTAGATTCTTAAACTGGTTGACCATTCCTCCACCTTTAAAGTCAATAATCAAAAATGAGACTTCATATGGATGGAATAATGTCGCAATTGATAAAATGTATGTCTGTAAAACTTCTGATTTACCTGAACCAGTTGTACCTGCAACTAGACCGTGTGGACCGTCTGCCTTATCATGCAAATCCAAATAAATCACATCGTTTTTTGTAACACCAATCGGTGCCGCCATTGACTTGTATACTTGAGAATGAGACCATCTTTCATTTAAATCCAGATCATCGACCATCATTATATTAAGCAATTCAAAAAGTGATATATTTTTTGTGAGAGCTCCTTCTAATGATATTTCTTCAGTGTATACAGGTGCTAAAAGACTAACGATATTCTTGGCTGTTTGATCATCTATTGTTGTATAGTGAAATTCATTTTTCTTACTCTCATCTGTAGTATCAATCAAAATTCCTAAATCATTTGACTTAAGATCAATGAGTTTTGAACATCCTGGTGGAATTTCATTTCTTGTATCTGACATAAATACAAAAGTAACAGAAAAATCCTTAAGATTATTAATGAACTTAGATATAGGATGCTTCTGAAATCCATAATCATCATAGAAAAAGATAATCATATGTCTGTATTTCTTTTCTTTTTCTCTTTGAGATAACTCCTTATACAAATAATCAAATACTCTATTTTTGCTTTCATCATCATAAGCTATATTTCTAAAATTATTTTTATTTGCTACATGAGGTAAAAAGCGTAGCCAACTTACTCTTTCCTTATGACTTTCATCAGCAACAAAAAATAGTTCTACATCTGCATGATATTGTCTTGCACAAATATCAATTAATATATTTTTAAAAAGTGCATAACGATTTTCTTCATTCCCACAAATTCCAATCGCATTACTATCCTTTAACTTACAGACAACTGGAGCATTTTCTAAATACTTATATTGTTCAGAAATATCTTTCGGCATCAATTGAAGATCATCTTCTATTTCAAGACGTTCCTGTTTCTTATAATCTATTTTTCTAAGTGATTCTACATATCCTGTTCCTAATCGTATATCTAAAAAATCACTATCTTCTGGTTGTCGATCAAATAAATCACTAGAAAAATCATAAAAATGATTTAGTTCAATTGAATCATCAATATATATTTTTTCTAGATCTGATTTTTCTGTTTTTCTTTGTTCTTCTATCTCTACTTTTTTGTTTTCTATATATTTCTTATATGTTTCAATTCTATCTTTACAATCTTTTTTATAATCTCTCTTTGTTTGAACAACAGTGATTACTGCTGTAATAATTGCCATCATTCCAGATATAACACTAAAAATCATCATTGATCCACCCATAACGGCCATCATACCTGAAGTTAATAGCATTCCCATAGCAGGCAATAAACTTGTAACAATATGATTCTTTTGTTTTTGTGGCTTAGGTGGTGGATCTAAAATTTCTATCTTCTCTTTATTTAAAACAAGTTTAATTCTTGTATTTCTTTTAAACCTTGGATAATCTCTATTAATTGGAAAATCATGAAAAGTTAAATTTTTACAAGCCATATCATCTCTTATTTCAGTCCATAAATAACCATTTTTGAAATAAAAGACAAAGTCTGAAATTGAAAAGAAATCACCATTTTCTATCAAACACTTTTCTTTTACTCTTATAGAGTTATGGTAAACACCATATGTTGAATTCAAGATAGATAATTGATAACCATTTCTTTGTCGAACCAATTCAATTAAATCATCCTTGATATATGCACTTGTAATTCTTATTTGACATGAATAATTTGCACCAATAGTGCATCGAGATATATTAGCAAGATCTATTCTTCTCTCATATAGTCTCTCACTATTATCAAAATCAATTAAGAATTCTATTGTGAATATTTCACTATTTGAACTTTGATATTTTAATGAAAAGATATCACCATGGTTAAGCTTTAAACTCATTAGTTTTCTACTATCTAAAAAACTAATATAAATGTTGCTATCACATAATAAGGTCCATGTATTGTCATCATTTAATAAAGTAAGCTGAATCTGTTCAAAAAATAGATCTTTATGCAGTCGTATATCATTACCAAATGCAGTACCAATTCGAACTTTTGACATATCTGGAGTCAATTCAACTTCTCTATATAAATTCTTGTTACTGATAATTACTCTATATCTATTCTTCATAATTAGACTCCGCATTCTTTGTAAAATATATTTGTACCATTATGAATTCCATATTCAGCTAAAGTTTTATTACCTTTTAGCAGTGCAATTGGATTTTCAGATTTCAAAAAACATTTTCTTTGATCCGTAACATCTATATCTAATTGATATGCGCTAGTTAACCCTAATATCAATTCATTAACAGTAATATCAAGAGGTACTTCAATATCAATTTTTCTGTTCTCTTTAATATTATAAAAAATAATAATCGCTGTATCTTGATTCATATTCTTACCTCTCACATAACCAAATAAGTAATTTTCTGCAGACTTAGATTATTTGTAAGATCATTTACATTTAAGTGATCATAATCTCTTATATGCTTAACATATTCATTTATCTTATAATTCGCTTTATTAAGGCTAGATAAATTCAAATTATCTTTATCTTCCTTAAAATCGTTACATACAAATAAATATTTATCTGTATTAGATATATCTACATTCTCTAAAAATGCATTAAGAGAATAAACAGACTTTTTATTTTGATTCGTAACTAGTACTACCTTGTCAGCTAAATCAATAAGTTTAATCTTTATTTCATCAAAAACGTTATCAGAGTCCACGATGATAAAATCATAATCTCCAGACTTAGCTGCTGACTTAATCAATTCTTCGTAAATAGAATAATCAAGACCCAATGACATTAATGCAGACCTAAACAAAGGAACATAATTAAATTCATAATTCTTTATTTCGTTCTTTATTAATGAATAGCAATTCCTAGACTTCATTCTTAATTGTGCATACACATCTAAAGATGTGATATATTCTTCCTCTAATAAAGATGATGGTATTTGCAGACGTGATGCATTAACATACAATGTTCTCTTATAGTTATGTGCTAAACAAGCACTTAATCCTAAAGAAATTGTAGTCTTTCCAACACCTCCGCACGCTGACTCTACAAGAATAACTTGGCAGTCTTTCTTAGAAACAGGTGAAGGAATAATAGATTCATTACTACTATTCATAATTCTATTAAAGATTTCTTTTATATTTGTATATTTATAAATCTGAACAACATTATTTCCAAACTCCTTCATCTGATCATCTTCTGTCATGAGGAAGATTTCATTTATATTATGCTTATGAATAGCCATAGAATATAAATTTTCAGAAATGATTAATATATCCGCAACTTGGAGTTTAGAAAACAATTGGTCAAAGTATTCTTTATTAGTAATAATCTCTAAATCCACTTTATTGAAATACTCTTGAATGAACTTCAATTGTAGAGGTAAAATATAATGTTTATCCGTATCAGCTATAATAATTCTTGGTTTATTCATACTTCTCCCCCTATTCAATCACTACTTTAAATTCACTGTTTGCGAGTCGAATATTATCACCGTTTTTTATAATGACAGGATGTTGTGTCTGCAATCTGATGTTATTCAAATATGTCCCATTTAAACTATCTAAATCCATAATTGAATAATGATTATTCTCCGTACTGATTTTACAATGAATTCTACTTATTTTTCGGTTATAAGGTATTGCACCATCTGCAAGTTCTTTATTTTTTCCGATGATAAACTCATCTTTATTTATAATAATTTCAAAATATGCAGGCGCATCAATAGCTACAATCTTCAACTGTTTTTTAGTTTTCTTAATATCTCGATGCAATGGTTTGTTCTCTTTTAACCTTATAGAAAGATGATCAAAAGATAATGAATCATTCTCCCAATTTTTAATAATTGTATTAATCCTAGAAGATTTACCAAGAGGAGATTTCTTGAGAGACTCCTTCATGCTAGAAATAAATGTTCTTTCAAAACTTTGTGATTCATTATTGTATATTGGCAAGTAAACCAACTTAACTTTATATGTCTTAGCATCAACAAAAATAGAATCAAAAGAAACATCTATATTATCAATGGATAAAAATCCATTGTTTCTAACATCGTTAATTGATGATAACAAACTTGACACTATATTAATAAATGCATCCTCAGTAAGTGTGTTCATCATACTGTTCAATGATTTATATCCTTCAGCAAGATAAAACAATTGAATTTCACCGTTATATCTTAACTTCATACACTTTATAAGCAACTCTGTTTGAGTTTGCATAACTTTATATTCTGTAGGAGCAAACAAATTTTCATCTAATAAATAAGCAATATTCTTATCATATTCTAGTTTTGAAATTGATTGCATTTTTTCATAACTATTCATAATTTTGCCACCTTTCATAAAAGTTAATTATTATAATTCGAATCATTATTAAAAATTCAAATTATAATAATTAACTATTCGGTTCCGACATATTTAAGTGTAAGAACCGAATCAGTTAATATTAATACACTTGACTCAGGAAATAGAAAACATTAATTGTCAAATACAATTTTCTGATGTCTAACTTAATGCTCTTCTCTTTAGGTATTTTAATAGACCAAGACCTAAAACAGATACAATCATTAACATACAGCTTAAGCTGATATTACTGTTATCTCCTGTTGATACACCTTTTTTATTTGAAATACTATCTGCTTTTAAATCCACTTTACTACTAATAGTAATTCCCTTATTTAAATCATCTTCTTCATTTGATTCTAATTTAGGAGCAAGATTACCCTTGTTAATATCTACAAATGATAATTTGCCATCTTTCACTTCAATTTTAACTGTGAATACAGTAGGTTGATTGAGTCTTTGATTCAAACTATTTCCTATAGGACAAAATAACTCAATCTTGTTTCTTGTATATTTTGATACATTAAAAAAGCCATGATTACAGCGCTGTGTTAATGCTTTGATTTGATCAGCATCCACTTGTTCACCATATGGCAAATTGATTATTAAGTATACTTTATTCTCTTTGATTCTTACTTTTGATTTCATGAAGCCTCCAATTATTAATTCCTCATTTGTTGAATCATTATCTAATATCAGCCAATCATATAAATTCCATGTTATCATTTGTGCTTTGAATCTAATCTATATATGCCTATTTTAGTATATATATGTAATTTTTGACGTAAGCGCTTATAATAAATACATTTCATGAAAAAATTCGCTTGCAGAGTACTCCACAAGCGAATTTACAATTATCATCAATTTTATTGTGCCTTAGACTTACTTATCATACGATTTCCCATAAGGTCTATATATGTAGTAAATATAACAGCAAGTGACCCGATTACTATAAGATAGAATCCTGCTCCTAGTGCAAAAATTTCATCCATTCCATGAATTTTATATACTAGATAAGCTTGATAGCAGCCAAATAATCCAGCCAATACACCAAAGAAACATGCTCCTGAACGATTCTTCAATACTGCAAATATAATTACCCCAACTGCTAAAGCAGCTAGAAGAATACCACTAAAAAATACTCCATGAGATAATGCTTCACTTGATCCACCGAGTTCATTTACTAAATCTGAAATATTTACTAATGAGATATCAGATGGTAAACCAGATAATGAATAAAGTGCTGATTGAATTTTTAAACATGGCAGAAAAGCTGATAAAGCTAATAAAGCACCTGATACAATAACACTAATTGTTACACCATCAATACTACCAGTACCATTGTGAGATACAGAAGCATTGCTACTTATCTTAGAATTTATCGCATTTTTAACACCATTCAATGAATTCTTTAAATCCTCATAGCCCTCATTTTGTTTCACATTATCCTGACTTGCCTGTGATTGATTCACAGCGCTTTTTTCATTATGATAAACCGGTTTACTGATTACTTCTTTATGAACCTCAGAAACTGGCGTATCTGAAATAACAGAATCTGTTGTTTCAGCCTGATATCTTTTTTGACCACATTTTGGGCAGAATAATTCACCATCTTTTAGTTTATTTCCACATTTTATACAAAAAGCCATTATTCTTTCCTCCCTGATTATATATTTACCTTCTGATATACAGTAATCTTATTAGTTTTTAAGTCTTTCTTGCAGTAAGCGTATGATAAACATTGCGTATAATTATCATCTACTTTGACTGCCACAAAATATAATTCATCACCAGTATAACTTAATGATTCTAAATCATTTCCGTATGAAGCATATTCTTTACCAGATAATAATTCCTTCTTGCTTCCGTCTTCTGTATAAATAACTGCTTTATAAGATTCGCTACCCGCATCATATTCTTCAAATGGCTTATTTAATGTACCACCCTGTTTAATTTCAACCTTATTTCCTGACTTATAAGCAGTAAACGCAGTACATCCTTCATCTTCACCATCGATGCTTTTTATTTCAGTAAAACCAGTACCATCGGTTTTTACCTTTGCAATCTTACCACCCTGGTAAATATATCCACTTCCATCATAGCCACCAAATTGGAAATACACTTCATCACCAATTTCTTGTGCACAATCCACAGCGACTGGAGTTTTCATCTCATAATCATCTGACCAGTCACACCAGCTAGACTGAGTTAATGTGGCTAGATGAACATTATTCTTACCATCTAAGTCTACACATTCAAAATTGATACCAGAATCAGCATTTGTAGTGTAATAAACTCTCGTATCACTGACTGATACAACTTTAATACTATTAAAATGAGCATATGCAATACGTTTTAATTTATCGTTATTTTTCAGTATTGAAAGAGAATCATCATCCCCTGCAGTTCCTACTACTAAGCCTTCCTTTCTTACAGCGTAGATAGCATTGAAATACTCTTCTTTCGTATTTGATCCATCTAAGTCCATAGAAGTACAATTATCTGAATAAGTATCAAATGGTGCTACATAAATTCTATTGTTAAATATCCAGATACTTCCTTTATTTTTCCCACTATAGATAGTTTTCTTATTACCTTTATCATCTACACACACTAAATCATTAGAGGCATTTGCATATATTAAAATACGTCCCATGCCTATTGCACGTTGATTAGATGCATCAAAACTATTACTCTTATATTCCCAATAATAGCTTTTACCTTTGTACGTTACATAGTCTCCACCATTATTGATAGCATTCATTCCATCCTTGATTTCTTCCTGCTTATCTTTAATAATCTTCTTGTTTTCTTTACCTTCTACATTCTTATAACCTTTTTCAAGGATATCTTCTGCCTTATCCTGTTCATTTATATTCACATAAACATCAGCAAGTTCTACGTATGCAGTTGGCTGTTTCGGATTAATATCAATAGCTTTTAAGTAAGCTGCTTCAGCTTTCTTATAATCCAGCTTAGATACATATCTTTGTGCTTCATCAAGCTTATTATTATAAGCCTTGGCGCTATGACGATTATTAAATACAAATACTAAAGAAATAATGATTGCAATAACAAGAAAAATGCTAGCTATTGCTGTTGCAATCATTTTATTGTTTTTTGTTTTCATTTTCTTCTCCCTATAAATTCATTTACTTCCTTAAATCCTTTACTAATAGTTGTTCTGTATTCCTTTTCAAGATAGAAACATCTCTCTTTTCGTTGCTTTGGATTTTATCGTAATTTATGCCCAATCTACATCTATATTGTAATAAACAGTTATTTTGTTATTATTTAAGTCCTTTTTGCAGTATGAGTAACCATAAATTGTGTCACCGTCCCATTTAATAACAACAAAGTACAAATTATCACCAGAATAGCTAATATTTTGAAGATCTGTTCCTAAGTCTTTATATTCATCAGAAGATAGCATCTTAACACGTTTACTAGATTTATCTGTATAAGCATATACTGAACCGTCTTCTTCAAATGGTTCATTAAGTGCACCACCATATTTAAAAGTTACTTTACCGTTCTTTTCTTTATATGCAGTAAATTTATTTATAGAACTATCATCTAAAACAGTAAATCCTGTTCCGTCTTTTTTAACTTTTGCTATTTTACCTCCATGATCAAGTTGACCATATTGGAAATAAATATCGTTATCTATTACTTGAAGGCTGTTCACCATATATGGACCAATTTGAGCTAATGAGTTTTCGTCCTGATACCCAATTTGAGCTAATGTAGTTTCATTTTCACCATTACTATCAATAGACTTAAGCGTTGTTGGAGTTGAATTTAAAGAGGTAAAATAAATCACATTGTCATCAATGCCAATAAAATAACCCTCAAACAATAATTCTTCCTTTAAATCACTCGTCAACAAATGACCTAGCGGTTCATGTCCTGTAAGTATTAACCCTTTATCACAAACACCATAAATAGAGTCATAACCACCTACTTCTTTTTGATCAGTGCCATCTAACTTTATACTTATAATCCAATCAGTCTCCTCAAAATCTTCATCATCAATATGTTTCTCTATAAAAATTCGATTACTAAATATCCAAATATTTCCTGCAGCGTAACCAGAGTAAATAGTCTCTTTATTCCCATTTTTATCTTCACATATTAAATCATTGACAGCATTATCATAAAGTAATAATTGTCCGTCTTCTATATTTTGTGGTTCAGGATCATAAAAACTATTTCCATGATATTCCCAATAATAACTTTTTCCATTATATGTTACATAATCTCCACCATTATTGATAACACCATGATTTTTCTTAATATCATTTTTCTTATTTAAGATTTCTTGTTTATCATCTTTACTATCAACGTTTTTATAACCCTGTTCCAAGATAGAAATAGCTTTTTCTTCTTTTCCAACACTCATATAAACGTTTGCAAGACTGAGATAAGCCTTTGCTTTTTTAGGACTCACTTTGATAGCTGCTAAATAAGCAGCTTCAGCTTTCTTATAATCCATCTTTACAACATAACTTTGTGCTTCTTCCAGCTTGCTATCATAAGATTTTGTTCCTGTTTTATTAAATATAAATACTAAAGAAATAATAAGTGCTACTACAATCACAATAATCGCTATTGAAATAGCAGTAATTTTCTTCTTTTTCATCTTCCCTCTCCCCTATTGATTTACTTTAATTTATAGCCGCAAGATGCACAATAAACCATTTCATCTACAATAGGCTGATGACAGTTTGGACATAAATGTTTCTTATATTCTTCTATATCATTGTATGTTTTATTAATTTCATCAATGATTGGAAGTAATTGTGGTAAATTCTCTTCGTATTGACCTTCATAATAGGCTTTCCCAAGTTCTATATAAAGCTTGTCTAATTCATTCATTTTCTTACTCCTCCTTTAAATAAGAACTTAATAAATAATATGCATACTTAGCAAACTACAATTTCATTTATATTTAATTTAAAAGTAGCAATATTATCTTCAATATAATTATCGGTTAAACATTTCTATTTCAATTTATAACCACATGACCCACAAAACATCATATCTTCTGTAATAGGTGAATGACAGTTAGGGCATGTGTTCTTTCTATCTTCTTCTAATGCAGTTTTGGTAGATGTAATCTGATCAAAAATCGGCAAAAGCTGAGGAAGAGGATTTTCAAATCCGCCTTCATAATATGCTTTTCCTAGGTCTCTATATAATTCTTCTAATCTGTTTTCTAGATTATCCATAATTCATCTTCCCTTCTGTTAACATAATTCATACTTAGCATCTTTGATACTGATTTCTGTACCACGTGGTAAGTAATAAAGTCTATTGGCACCTAAAGGCTGTCCGCTCTTTAGTAATACTGTTCTCATTTCTAATGGTTCTACACAATACTCCTGATATTCAGAGATATAATAGATTTTTGCTAGAATATTTCCTTCTTCATATCTTTCAATATCACCATTATTTACTGCATAGACTTCTACCTTATCATCTAATACTAATACCTGCTGGTTTGTATTTTTAATCATTCCAGCAAATTCTTTTGGCTCTTCTACTACTGGTTCTTCTTCAGGGATAGAAATATGTTCTTGATAAGGTGCTGTCTCTTTGAAAGGAATTGGTTCTGATTTAATATTAGGGATTGGATCAGGGATAGGGAGTTCTTCTCTCTTAAGTTCAGGCTCACTGTTCTTTTCAAACATCAAACCTAAAACAGATAATAAGATAATAAGAATAGTGATCATTTCCCAAATAGCAATTGTTAATACGACGACAGAAGTAGTTATACCAGTGCCATAGAAAAGTTTTGACTTCATTAAAGCTTTGAGTTTTGAGATTAATAATAAAGTCGTTACTGATGTATATACGTTAATACCTAAAGACATACCAATTGATGAGAAATAGGCAGTCTTACCTTTCAACATCGTAACTAAAACAACCGCAATAAGAACTAATGCGACTAAAATGCCATACATAATGATGAACTTCATCATTGATGTGCCTATGACTGTTTGTAAATCATTGATAATTTCAACTGAATCTGATGCACCTGACTGCACAGAAATTTTTAGTATATCAAATACTGACATTTCAGCATCTGACACTTCTATAAGTGGCATAAAGAACATGCCAAATACGCTTAAAAAACAAAGTGCTAAAATAGCTTTTATTCCTTTTTTCATAATTGACCTCCCTCAGTTTCTATTTGTTTTAATACTGATTTTGCTTTTTTCTTAAAATAGATATTAAGTACAATCATTAGAATAATAGATGCGATTATCCCAATGACTGCACATATAATCATTATTAACCCTTTACTCATTATGATAACCAGCCACCTTTCATAACATCTTGATATACTGTATCTAATAGTTGCATTTCTGCATCATCTGTTTTTTCTTTTTCATAAAGTGCTTTTGCTTTCTTATAATAATTAGCAAACTGTGAATAATCTCTGCTTTCTTCATTCTTTTGCTTCTGTAAGTCTATTTCTAAGAATGCATAACGCTTATAAATGTTATAATCTTCACCATAATTTTCTTTCATTAATGATAAATAACTTCTTACTTCGTTATAGTTACCAAGTTTCTCATTAATAACAACTAGATTGTCATATGTTGCATAGTTATCCCAATGTTTATTAATTACTTCTTTCAACAATTGAACAGCTTCTTTCTCATATTGAGAGTTACCTGTTTTATCCCCTAAATCAATATTTGCTTGTATTAATCTTTCAATAGAGATTAATTGTCTTGAAGATGGTAAGTCATTCATAGCTTTCATTAGAATAGTTCTACAATCTGCAAGATTACCTTGTTTCTTATATATGTCACTTAACAATACATAAGATCTTTCCTTTAATTCATCATCGACTGTAATATGCAGACAAGACTTAAAGCAGGAAATAGCTTCATTATCTTTATTCATGGCATTATTAATTTCACCTTTTGCATAATAGATGTCATCTTCCTTCATGCCTTTATTAATAGCCTGTTGAAGTATTTCATTCGCTTTAGAGTTATCTTTGTTATAAGCCAATGTGATTGCATAATCTCTATAATGAAGATAATTGCTGCTTCCACACTGGAACAACTTCTTATAATTATCCACTGACGTTCCATATTGTTCTAATTCAAAATAACAGCGTGCTTTTACATAATAAACATCCGCAAATGAATTATTTGTACTATCTAAATCATTATTCTGTTCAATGTTTGTACTTATAAATTCAATACAGTCTTTATATAAACCTTGTTCATACATTGACAATGCATTTTGATAATAGCTTTCTAATTGGTCTGGCATCAATTCACTTGCTTCTTGATAAATCTTAGTCTGCTTCTTACATAGACCTTTTTTTCGATAAGATGTCTGCTGTTGAATTAATTCATCATACTTATCTAATTTATCTTGTTTCATTTGGTGAACACCCAAACCTAATAAAACAATATTAATTGCAAGTAGTACTGAACATAAAATCATAGAGATACGATGTGCTCTTGTGACTTGTATATATCTTTTATCTTTCTTAGATATATTCTGAAGTGCTTTATACATTTCATAAGCACTTTGAAATCTATCTGCTTTATCAAATGATATTGCCTTATAAATAACGCTACTGAATGCTTCAGTCACTCTGTTTTCTAGTAATAGTCTACACTGTTCTGGATCATTAAACTCATTTACTTTTCTTCTAGTAATCATAAAGAAGAAAACAGCACCTAAACTATAAATATCTGTTTTATCATCTAAAACAATATCCTGTAAGTTCTTATCAAATACAATAGATCTTTGTTCAGGTGATGAGTATCCATGACTGTAACCAATCATCTTTGTGCCATCCATAAAGAATGAAATGTTAAAGTCAATCAAACAAATATTTCCCTCTGGAGTTAACATAATATTTGACGGTTTAATATCACTATGCACAATAGGTGGATTTTGATTATGTAAATAATCTAATGCACTACATAACTGCAATCCCCATCTAATAAGCTGATTCTGTGTAAATCTATATCCCTCTTTTACTAGTTCTTGGAAAGATTTACCTGGAATATAAGACATAACTATATAGCTTTTTCCATCAATATTTATGAAATCATATACTTGTGGTAAATATGTATGATTTAATCCCTTCAAAATATCAACTTCACGTCTTGTGTTGTAATCTTTCTTTTGACTGTTTTTTATTTGTTTAAGTACAACTTCTTTCTTTAGTCGAGAGTGATAGGCTAAATAAACAATTCCGCCTCCACCTTCACCTAATTTACGAATAATCTTATATGTTCCCCTTGTATCATTCATTGATTATTCCTCACTTATAAAAAATGAAAACTCCTCGTCAGCTAATTTAAATGTTGTCTGGTCATCTATTTCTACTAATCCAGAAATATTCTCTCCATTAATTGATGTATGATTAAGAGAATTTAAATCTTCTAAATAATAAACACCTTCCTTGCAAGTAATCTTTGCATGCTGTCTACTAATTGATGGATTTCCTTCTACCTTATAGTCACATGTAGATGATTTACCAATAATAAATTCATTCTTATCTATAATAATCACTTCTTCATTTTTTAATCTCTTTAAATAAGCAATCCTACGACTTAATAATACTGTCGCTTCTTCATCTAGATCATCTAATAGTACTGTTGCCTCTGAATCGTCATCCTGAGTCATTAATACTGTTTCCTGTTCTACATAATCAGTCTCTACATAATTAGATTCTACCGGTGGCTTTTCCCTTAGAACTTCTAGTTTTTTTGGTGCCACATACTCTCTGATGATAATTCTGTCAGTAAATCCCTCAGATGTTAGTGGAGGAATTGTTACTTGGCTAATATCAATCCAATCTTTTTTCATTTTATTACCCCTCATTTCTATTGAATAAAATATGCTTATAAAATTTTATCATGACCGGTGCATAAGATTGATTTATATGTAATTAAAGGCTTTTATATAGACTCATGGGACAAACAAAGCACATATATGTAATAGAATGAACTCTTAGATTCAGCAAGCATACTTAACACTTATTAATAATCTATATATTCATAACTAAAAACATGCCTCTCGGCATGTTATGACTGGCTATCCTTAATAACCTGAATCTGTTTTATTATAACCTGATAGACATAAACGACCATTTTCCATTAATTGGTCTAAGTCAACATATTCACCATGTGTACTAATATGGAAAATCTTAAGACTGATAATATCTAAGAAGTTATCATGATTGGCATCATCACGTGATAGGAGTGTACTATCTTCAAACAATTGATTAATATACATACCTTCTATATAGCTTCCATAAAGAACACCCTTTTGTCCTCTACTTTCAGAAGAATCATCATAATAATCAGGATAAATGACAGATACAATATCTAAATCATCATCACTTGATTATTTATAGTCTTCTAATAGGTCTTGTGGTGAAGAGAGATAACTCATTTCTGTATCGATATATCCTGCGAAAGAGATGTTATACATATCTCCATCAGGACAGATATAGAGGTGTTTGATATCTTTTAAATAAGGCTCTATCTTTTCCACAAAATCTTTCATCATTTCATCTATATCTAATATTTCAGAAAAGTAAGTGGTTTGTACTTCTTTTCGTATAAGAACAGCACCATAACCTTTTTCACAATAATAGAAATCTAACAAATATTCTCCTTCATATAACGCATCACGTAATAACTTACATGACTCTATCTTATTTAAATCTTGAATGTAATTAGAAATAATCGATTCACTAAATATAGATCTAATGCCATACAATGTAGTGCATTCAAAGTTTTTATATCATAATAGCCATAAACCGTAGAAAAAGTTTCATATTTAAGCTGACTATAATATGCACGTGCCTTATAATCCTGCATTTCACTTACAATTTGGTAAATAACTGTAAGTGCATGACATACCAGTTCATCATCGTTATATGCTTTATGATGTTCGTTATAAAACAATTGTAGAATTTTTAAAGCTTTTTCTTTCTCTTCTGCCAAATAGTAATTAATACCAATATGTCCTAAACATATTAATGAAGTCATATTTGTTCTCCCATACAAATAACAACTTATTTCATACTTCATCAAACAATATTCTATACGTTCAGCTTGATTCTTACATATCTCAAGGGCTTCTGTTAAAACATTAAAAGCTTTTTCATACTCATTTAGTTCTTTATAAGATAAAGCCACATATTTAGCATCATCTAAATCATATCTTTGTATAATTCATTATCATACATTCCTTTAATATCCATAACTCTCACCTCCCATTCATCTACTTTTCAAATAAAACAAATGTAATAATTACACTTTATATCACATTTTATGCATTCCACGCTAAATTTGTGTCGTTTTATGCATTACGAGCCGCTTTCGTGAATTTCCCATCTATAATAGAGACTAGGAGGCTCATATGCAATCATTTATTATATTTATACTTTATATGCTATATGTACTAACTAGCGCTCAGTACTTATATTATCAGCTATTAAAACCAAAAACAGATCATATTCTGCTTGTTGGTATCATACTTCATATTCTCTTTGTAGTACTTTATCTATTACTACAGAAACATTTATATCTAGCTACCTATCTAGTATACATCTTTATGTTTCTTCCTTCACTATTCTATGAAGGAGATATGAAACATAAGTTAACACTTACATTTATGTTACTTACCTTTACATTAGCTTCAGAAACAATTTTTGCGATTGTTTTTGTTGCAATCAGTCCACTATTTCCACATATTAATATGGTTCCTGTATTATTTAAGACAAATAATCAATATATACTTATTAGTATATTCTCATTATTGACAGGATCATTCGTCTTGTTACTCACAATAAAAGCGGCTTCTCTTCTTAAGAACTCCTTTACTGTTTTAAAATCAGGATTAGTTTTAAGAACATGTTTCTATTTTGTGGCAGTAATCATTATTAATAATTTATTTGCGTTGCCATCTGCTATAAAATTCTCTTTATCCCTTGTTCTAATTAGTATGGTTGCAACAATTTTCTTGATTATTTTATTCAACCGACTATTTAAAGAGATTTCTAAGTCCACTCATAATATTGCCTTGAAAAAACAGCAGGTAGAACTTGTAGAATCCCAATTAACATCTTATAAAGAAACAGAAGCGCAATATATCGAGATACGTCATTGGAATCATGATATTGCGAATCACTTATTATCATTGGCACATTTAATTGAATCTTCTAAAAATGAAGAAGCTAAAAAATATATTCGTAATATTATTGAGGAGGAGAAATAATGAAGTCTTATAAAATGACCTTTTTATGTATTATCTTTTCTTCTATCTTTGGCCTTTTAAGTAAAATGAGCCTTACTTCACCAAAATTAAGCTCTTTTATTGGTTTATTTCAGTTCCTTATGTTTATCACAATAATGAGTATTGTTGTATCAGTGTACAATACTATCAAAAAGATTTTTGACTTAACTGAACAGAATATTAAGCTTGATACAATGATGAAAAATCAGAAACTTAGAAAGAAACAGGAAACAGAATTAAAAGTAATGAAAGACAATGCAGAAGAGTTCCAGAATGAAATTAAAAAGGCCTTAAAGGCTGTAAGTGGGATGTTGGAAAACAATGATATTGACCAAGCAAAAGAAACACTTATGCAGTTATCTGATCATTTTGAATCTGTGAGAATGCATCCTATTTGTTCTGATTCCTTAATGAATGCGATTTTACAATCAAAGAGAGAATATGCGAATACATTAGGTATTGATGTTCATTATCATGTAGTGACTGAGTATGCGAACAGATTTGATACAGACTTATCTGCAGTACTCTTTAATTTATTAGATAATGGAATAGAAGCGTGTCTTGGATGTTCTAATTCATCATTAACATTGACTATAAGTGATCATATGGGTTATTTACATATTAAGATGGTGAATTCAAAAGAAGAAAAGAAGTTTACAGGAGAAACAACCAAAGAAGATAAAGTACATCATGGTTATGGTTTATCTATTATTACAGATATTGCGAATAAGCATGATGGATCAGTCCAATGGATTGATAATGGTGATACATTTACATCACTTGTTATGTTGAAAGTATAGGAGGAGATATTATGCTTAAGATTGGGTTATGTGAGGATAATGAAATACAACATAATCAGATATTATCCTTTTTAGAAATAATTTCTTTGCCTAAGCATGCGATTAATTCTTTTTATAAAGGGAATGATTTATACAATAGTATTCAAGAAGCAATGAAGGATAAAGAGCCTTATGATATTGTGATTATGGATATTGATTTACCTGATGGTAATGGCATTAAGTTCTCTAAACAGATTAATGTCTTTTCACCTCATACAATTATTATTTATATGACATCTTATGAAGATTATGTGAGTGATGTATATGATACAGAACATATCTATTTTATTCTTAAGAAGAACTATCAGAAGTATTTACCACATGCATTATCACTTGCAAATGAAGCATTAAATAAACAAAGAAGAGCATCTTTAAAGATTTACTGGAATAAAGAAGAATATAACATCTTACAGAAGGATATCTTCTATATGGAGAGACAATTAAGAACAACAATGATTATGACTCCTACACAGACTTATTCAACATCTGAAAAGCTTGCAGATTTACTGGAACGTTTAGAAGATTCATTTGCGATGTGCCATCGTAGTTATATTATAAATTTAAAGATGGTACAGGAAATCACAAAAGATTCTGCACTTCTTGTAGATGGGACTTCTATTCCTATTAGTCGTCGTTATTATAGTGCTTTAAAGGATAAGATAAACAATATGATCTCGTAAAAAGACCTAGACACCTAAATGTCTAAGTCTTTTAATATGTCTTCAGATTCCACAAAACTAGGATCCATATGTGTCAAGAAATGCCAATCTCCTGTATCTCTATATAAGATGGCTTCGCCATCTTCAGAACCAAAATAAGCTCTCTCTACCTCATATCCTTTAGATTCTAAGTATTGTTTAACACATATATAGTTATGTTCTCTTTTCTCTATATAATCCTTAAGTTCATTATTAGGAATAGAATAAGCATCTACTCTTGTAGTTCCTTCAATCATTCCATTTCCTGGTATAGATAAGTCTACTATCTCTTCCCAATAAATATCTACTCTTCCATCACCTGTAAACATATATGTAGTAAAAGGTACAATGTGACCATTATATTTTAGTTCTGCATAATCAGGTACAATAGTAGGATCAAAGTATTCATACTCAAATCCTTCTATCACTTCATAATGATAACCATGTAATTGTGATATAAACTCTCTACCTTGCTGTATTGTATGAAACAAACCAACATTGGTACTTAACTCACCTTGGCACAATCTTAATATATACATAGTGTACTCCTATTTTTTATAGTAGCTTAAGTTCTCTTCTAATGCAGCCACAATAGAATCCTTTAATTTCTCTGGACCAACTACAACCATCATAGGACCAAACTGTCTAATCCAGTTCATTAAACCTGTATTAAAGATAATACCTTCAATACGTGTTTCATACCATAACTGCTTATTATTATAACCAGTTGGAGGAATAGTCTTAGTCATAGTAATCTCATTTCCAAAACGAGAAACAACTTCTCTAATAAGTGCTGCATCAAACTTAATATGTAATGTAATTTCTTCACCATCAAAGAAACTATTCATTGATTTCTCTAATGATTGTCTTAAAGATTCACTAATCTTCTTTTCATCATCAAAATCAAAATAATATGTACGACTATACTGTAAATCTCTAATACGATCCATACGGAATGTAGTCAATGAATCCTTATGCTTATTATAATAAGCACGTAAATAGTAATGACCATCCACAATAACTGTATTATAAGGACTTACATTATAATATTCATGACTAATACCAGCATTCCCTTTTGTAGAATGTGTTTCTACAGGATGTCCATCAATGATTGCATAATCAATATACTTAAAGCGTATATCTTTCTTATTACGTATTGCGGAAGTAATGGTCTTTAAGTTTCTACTAAGTGAATAAACTTCTTCTTCATCTTCTTCTAATTCAGGAATGATTAAATAATCCTTCTGTTTTGCAGAAGAGAATTTTAAAAGTTTATTAATCAATTCTACTTTATCTGCACGACTTAAGTCCTGACGATAATTCACCATATCAATCAATAACTGTACTTGTGCTTCATCAAAATAGCCCGTTTCAATAATATAACCAAAACGTCTGACTGCTTTGATTATTTCTTTT
>OKRW01000972.1_pt1 | contig 26549 bp, 28 predicted proteins | sample 1601151 | NCBI WGS metagenome assembly OKRW01 (sample SAMEA3541471, study PRJEB24748) | human gut metagenome | biome: human gut; feature: human-associated habitat; material: faeces | place: China | collected 2012 | reverse complement strand
CGCCCTGGAAAACATCGTCCTGCTGGACACCGATTCTGTCAAGCAGTTCGTGGGTGAGTACCATCCGGAGCACTACCTGCTCAAGGAAGCCAACCCCCTGGCCGTCGGCCCCTATGACCTGGGCTGCCACTACATGGAGCACAAGGTCCAGCAGGCCGAGGCCATGAAGCACGCCAAGGCCCGCATCCTGGAAGTGGCCAAGCAGTTCGAGGCCCTGACCGGCCGGAAGTATGGCCTGTTTGAGGAATATCAGATGGAGGACGCAGAAGTGGCTGTCCTGCTCATCGGCTCCTCTGCCGGCACCGCCAAGGCCGCGGTGGACCAGCTGCGGAAGGCCGGTGTGAAGGCCGGTCTCATTAAAATTCGTGTCTTCCGCCCCTTCCCGGCGGAGGAGCTGGCCCAGGCTTTGGCCCACGTGAAGGTCCTGGCTATTCTAGACAAGGCCGAGAGCTTTTCCGCCAACGGCGGGCCGCTCTTCTCCGAGGTCCGCGGGGCACTGTATGACCTGGAACACCGCCCCTGCACCGTGGGCTACGTCTACGGTCTGGGCGGCCGTGACATCACGCCGGAACACTTCAAAGACATCTACGCCCGCCTGACGGACATCGCCAACGGCGGGGAGCTTGGCCCGGTCTACACCCACCTGGGCCAGAGGGGGTAAGCAGTCATGGAAGAAAGAACCTATCATTTCAAAAAAACGCTGGAGAAAAAAGAGCGTTTCGTGGGCGGCCACCGTCTCTGCGCCGGGTGCGGCGCAGGCATCGCCGTCCGGGGCGTGCTGCGGGCCTTGAAGGAAGAGGACCGTGCCGTGATCGGCAACGCCACCGGCTGCTTGGAAGTCAGCTCCTTCCTCTACCCCTACACGGCCTATGAGGACAGCTACATCCACACTGCCTTTGAGTGCGCCGGCTCCACCCTGTCCGGCGTGGAGGCAGCCTACAACGCCCTCAAGCGCAAGGGCAAGGTCCAGGGCGATGTCAAGTTCATCACCTTCGGCGGCGACGGCGGCACTTATGACATCGGCTTCCAGTCCCTCTCCGGGGCCATGGAGCGCGGCCATGACCTGACCTATGTCTGCTACGACAACGAGGCGTATATGAACACCGGCATCCAGCGCTCCTCCTCCACCCCCCGCTTTGCCAAGGCGACGACTTCCCCTGTGGGCACCGTGATCCCCGGCAAGACCCAGAACAAAAAGAACCTGACGGACATCATCGCCGCCCACAACGTCCCTTACGTGGCGCAGACGACCTTCATCGGCAACTTCCGGGACCTGTACACCAAGGCAAAGAAAGCCATCTACACCCCCGGCCCCAGCTTCCTGAACGTGATGTCCCCCTGCCCCAGAGGGTGGGAGTACCCCACAGAGAAGCTGCCTGAGATCTGCAAGCTGGCCGTGGAGACCTGCGTCTGGCCCCTCTTTGAGGTCATCGACGGCGTGTGGCACCTGAGCTACGAGCCCAAGCAGAAGCGCCCGGTGGAAGAATACCTCCGGATGCAGGGCCGCTTCCGCCACATGTTCAAGCCCGGCAACGAGTGGATGATCGAGGCCGTGCAGCAGAATGTGGATGAGAACTGGGAGAAGCTGCTCAACCGCTGCAACCAGTGAGTCCTGACAACAAGATATTGGATCTCTGCCCCGGTTTGCTTCGGCAAGCCGGGGCTTTTTGCATCTCCCATTGCAATCCGGGTTTGCCTATGCTATGATGAAGAAAATATTCCGGGAGGAACTGGTATGGATCTATGCAACCCCAAAGAGATCAAGGCCCTGCTGGGCCGCCATGGGTTTCGGTTTTCCAAGCAGATGGGCCAGAATTTTCTGATCCAGCCCTGGGTGCCCCGGCAGACGGCAGAGGCCTCCGGGGCCGGCCCCGGCATCGGCGTGCTGGAGATCGGCCCCGGCATCGGCCCGCTGACCGCCCAGCTGGCCCAGCTGGGGGAGAAGGTCGTGTCGGTAGAGCTGGACCGGACACTGCTTCCCATTCTGGCCGAGACGATGGCGGACTATGACAACGTGGAGATCGTGCCAGGGGACATTTTAAAGACGGACATCCCCGCCCTCTGCCGGGAGAAACTGGCGGGCCTGCGGGCGGTGGCCTGCGCAAACCTACCCTATAACATCACCACCCCGGTCATCACGGCCCTGCTCCAGGCGGGCTGTTTCGCGTCCGTGACGGTGATGATTCAAAAAGAGGTGGCCCAGCGCATCTGCGCCCAGGCGGGGACGGCCCAATACGGGGCCTTTACGCTCCTGTGCCAGTATTACGCTGACTGCGAGCTGCTGTATGATGTGCCCCCCTCCTGCTTCCTGCCTGCCCCGAAGGTCACCTCCTCCGTCATCCGCATGACGGTCCGGGGCAAGCCGCCGGTGGAGGTGCCCGACGAGACGCTGTTTTTCCAGGTGGTCCGGGCGGCTTTTGCCCAGCGGCGGAAGACTTTGGTCAACGCTTTGTCCACTTTGTTGGGCAAAGATGTGGATAAGTCAACCATCAAATCGCTTATTTGCGCCTGCAATTTGACCGAGACAGTCCGTGGAGAACGGCTCAGTTTTGCGGACTTTGCCGAATTAACGCAGAAAATCGTTAAATTGCGACAGAAGTGAAAAATTCACGCTTGCATAAAAAGTTGCACGGCGCTATAATGTTAACAGCTAAGGGTGGCTCGAAGGAGGGCAATTCACATGGAATTAACAAAAAATAAGGCTGTGCTGGACTGGATCGACCAGCAGGTCAAGCTAACCCAGCCGAAAGAAGTCATTTGGATCGACGGAAGCGAGGTACAGCTGGAAGAGCTGCGGAAGGAAGCCTGCGCCACCGGCGAGATCTACAAGCTCAACCAGGAGAAACTGCCCGGTTGTTATCTCCACCGCTCGGACCCCAGTGACGTGGCCCGCGTGGAGAGCCGGACCTTCATCTGCTGCAAAAAGCAGGAGGATGCAGGCCCCACCAACAACTGGATGGATCCCCAGGAAATGTACGCCAAGCTGAACAAGCTCTATGACGGCTCGATGAAAGGGAAGACGATGTATGTCATCCCCTACTGCATGAGTGTGGTAGGCTCTCCCTTCGCCAAGTACGGCATCGAGCTGACCGATTCCATTTATGTGGTGCTGAACATGGCCATCATGACCCGCGTGGGCACGAAGGCCGCGGCTTACTTAGACGAAAACTTCATCAAGGGCCTCCACGCCAGGGGGACCTTGGACCCCGAAGAGCGGTATATCGTTCAATTCCCTGAGGACAACGTCATCATGTCCATCAACTCCGGCTATGGCGGCAACGTGCTCCAGGGCAAGAAGTGCTTTGCTCTGCGCATCGCCTCCAACCTGGGCCGTCAAGAGGGCTGGCTGGCCGAGCACATGCTCATCCTGGGCGTGCAGAACCCCCAGGGCGAGGTGCGGTACATCACCGGCGCTTTCCCCTCTGCCTGCGGCAAGACCAACCTGGCCATGCTCATCCCCCCCGAGGGCTACCAGAAGAACGGCTGGAAGTGCTGGTGCGTGGGCGACGACATCGCCTGGATCCGTCCCGGTGCCGACGGCCGCCTGTGGGCCGTGAACCCCGAAAAGGGCTTCTTCGGCGTGGCCCCCGGCACCAACGCCAAGTCCAACCCCAACGCCCTGGAGACCACCAAGAAGGGGACCATCTTCACCAACGTGGCCCTGAACCTGGACGACGACACCGTGTGGTGGGAGAAGTTGGACAAGAATCCCCCCCACCATGCCCTGGACTGGAAGGGCAACCCCTGGAGCCCCGACACCGCCGAGGGTCCCGCTGCCCACCCCAACTCCCGCTTCACCGCACCGGCAGAGAACTGCCCCTGCATCTCTCCGGAGTTTGAGAACCCCCACGGCGTGCCCATCTCCGCCATCATCTTTGGCGGCCGCCGGGCCAAGACCGCGCCCCTGGTCTATCAGTCCCGCGACTGGCAGCACGGCGTGTTCGTCGGTTCCGTGATGGCCTCCGAGAAGACCGCCGCCGCCGAGGGCAAGGTCGGCGAGACCCGCCGCGACCCCATGGCCATGCTGCCCTTCTGCGGCTACCACATGGGCGACTACTGGCAGCACTGGCTGGACATGGAGAAGTCCGTGCCTCACCTGCCCAAGATCTTCAACGTCAACTGGTTCCGCACCGACGACAACGGCGAGTTCATCTGGCCCGGCTTCGGCGAGAACCTGCGCGTGGTCGAGTGGATCCTGAAGCGCTGCTTCGACGAGGCCGATGCCCGCGAGACCGAGATCGGCTACCTGCCCAAGGTCGAGGACATTAACCTCGACGGCATCGACGTGGATCCGGACACCCTGGCCGGTCTGCTCTCCGTGGACCGCGACCTGTGGAAGCAGGAGACGGAGGGCATTCACGAGTTCTACGCCAAGTTTGGCGACAAGCTGCCCAAGGCTCTGGCCGAGGAACTGGCCGGTCTGGAGGAGCGCTTGAAGGACTAAGGGTCTTGTCCTGTCCCTCCGTTTGACACAGAACCCCAAAATCGACAAAAGCCGCTGGCCGGGAACCCCGGTCAGCGGCTTTTCTGCCCTTGTGCTGGGCCGAGACCCTGTGGTATAATAAACTACTATCCGCCGCACTCTGGGAAGGAGGGAAGCCCGTGCGCATCTTAGGCATCGACCCCGGCTACGCCATCGTCGGCTTTGGCATTTTGGAGGCGGACCGGGGGCAGGTGAAGCTCCTGGGCTGCGGGGCCATCAACACCCCGGCGGGGGTGCCCATGCCCCAGCGGCTGCTCCAGATTCAGGGGGATCTGGAGACGCTGATCCGCCGGTTTTCCCCGGAGGTCATGGCCATCGAAGAGCTGTTCTTCAACACCAACGTGACCACCGGCATCGGCGTGGCCCAGGCCCGTGGGGTCATTTTGATGACCGCCGCCAAGCTGGGGGTCCACATCTTTGAATACACCCCCAGCCAGGTCAAGCAGGCGGTAGTGGGCTACGGCAAGGCAGAAAAGCGTCAGGTCATGGACATGACCAAGCGTATTTTACACCTTTCCGCCGTCCCCAAGCCGGATGATGCGGCGGACGCGGTGGCCATCGCCCTCTGTCATGCCCGCTCCCACACCTCCCGGCTGACCCGGTTTGGGTTGTAAAAACCGGGCATCTCGCAAAGGAGATCGACTGTTTCATGTTTTACTATCTCAAGGGCATCGCGGCCCACGTCGCCCCCAACTTAGCCGTCATCGACTGCGGGGGCGTGGGGTACGCCTGCCGGACCACCAGCTACACCCTCTCCGCCCTGCAAGTGGGGCAGGAGGCCAAGCTATACACCCATCTCAACGTTCGGGAGGACGCCATGGAGCTCTATGGCTTCGCCACGGAAAACGAGAAGAATTGCTTCCAAATGCTCATCAGCGTGTCCGGGGTCGGCCCGAAGGCCGCCCTGTCCATTCTCTCCGCCAACACCCCGGAGGGGCTGGCCACGGCCATCATTACGGGCAATGAAAAGGCCCTCACCGTGGCCCCCGGCGTCGGTAAAAAAATTGCCCAGCGGGTCCTCTTAGAGCTGAAGGACAAGCTGGCCAAGGGCCAGCTCCCCGCCGCCGGGGAGAGCTACGGTGGCAGCGGCCTGACCGTCATTCCCCAGGACAAGACCTCGGAGGCCACCGCCGCCCTGGCCGTGCTGGGCTATGGTCCGGCGGAGATCAACCTGGCCCTGAAGGGCTTGGACCTGGCGGCCCTGTCCCTGGAGGACATCGTGCGCCAGGCCCTGAAAAAAATGCTGAAATGATCGCGTAACAGAAAGGGGGAAGGACCATGAGCATCGACTTTTCTCAGGAGGAGACCCAGCAGCCCCTGCTGTCCACCGCCCACCTGGGGGAGGACGAGGGAGAACTGTCTCTGCGTCCCCGAAAGCTGACGGAATACATCGGCCAGGAAAAGGCCAAGGAGAACCTCTCGATCTTCATCGACGCGGCCAAGCTGCGGGGGGAGCCTCTGGACCATGTGCTGCTCCACGGCCCCCCAGGCCTGGGCAAGACGACGCTCTCCGGCATCATCGCCAACGAGATGGGCGTCAACCTGCGGGTGACCTCCGGCCCGGCCATTGAAAAGCCGGGGGATCTGGCCGCGCTGCTGACCAACCTCAGCGAGAACGACATCCTCTTTGTGGATGAGATCCATCGCCTGAACCGGTCCGTGGAAGAAATTTTATACCCGGCCATGGAGGACTTTGCCATCGACATCATCATCGGCAAAGGCCCCTCGGCCAACTCTATCCGCTTGGATCTGCCCCACTTTACCCTCATCGGGGCGACCACGCGGGCGGGACAGCTCTCCGCCCCCTTGCGGGACCGCTTCGGTGTCCTGCTGCGCTTGGAGCTATATACCCCGGCGGAGCTGGCCCAGATCGTTACCCGCAGCGCGGGCATTTTGGGCGTCCCCATTGAGGACGCCGGGGCAGCGGAGATCGCCAAACGCGCCAGGGGGACGCCGCGGATCGCCAACCGCCTCCTGCGCCGGGTGCGGGACTTTGCGCAGGTGCGGGCCGGGGGGGTCATCACCCAACCCGTGGCGGACCAGGCGCTGACGGCGCTGGAAGTGGATCACTTAGGGCTGGACTCCGTAGACCGGCGGATGCTCCGCAGCATCATCGACCACTACGGCGGCGGCCCCGTGGGCCTGGAGACCCTGGCCGCGACCGTAGGGGAGGAGGCCGTGACCCTGGGGGATGTGTACGAGACGTATCTCATGCAGATGGGCTTCCTCACCCGCACCCCCAGGGGGCGCTGCGTCACCCGTCTGGCCTACGAGCACCTGGGTCTGCCCTTCCAGGGGCAGGAGCAGCTGTCTCTCTGAGCGGCTCTTTCGTTTGCTAAACTGCTTGCAAAAGAAAATAAAGCATGGCAGATAGATAGGAAAATTGACAAAAAAACGCGGGAAAAAATTGAAAATTTCAATGAAGCTGATAATTTGCTTGACTTTTCCCGCTTGGTACTTTATAATAAAAATGAAAAATCTATGACCAATGAATCTGGGAAAAATAGCAGTTATACCGATGAGAGCTTGTGCGCTCAGGCCGCCGCAGGCGACCGCACCGCGGAAGAGACGTTAGTCCACCGACACACGCGCCTGGTCCGCATGTGCGCCCGCCCCTTCTTTTTGGCAGGGGGGGACAGCGAAGATCTCATCCAAGAGGGGATGATCGGCCTCCTCACGGCCATCCGGGAGTATGACCCCAGCCGGGGTGCCCGGTTCCGCACCTTCGCCGCCACCTGCGTCCGCCGCCGCCTCATCTCGGTGGTCCGGGCCGCCGCAGGCGGAAAGCACACCCCTCTCAATGAATCCGTTTCTCTTGATCCTTCCCTCGTTTTGGCTCACCAGGATCTCCAAGGCTTTGGCACCGCGTCTCTCCAGGGCAACCCAGAGGACGCTGTCATCCACGCGGAAGATCTCAGCGCGTTGGAGGAGGCGATCCGAACGGGACTGACCGGCCTGGAGGCCCAGGTCCTGACCCTCTACCTAGAGGGCCTGTCTTACCGGGAGATCGCAGAAGAGGTCCATCGGTCCACCAAGGCAGTGGACAACGCTGTGCAGCGCGTTCGGCGCAAAGTGGCACAGTACCTATCCCACGGCGAACCCAGCAAAAGCTGATCGCATATATCTGGCCCAGTGAAGGAAGCTGGGCGACAAAGTCAAAGAGAGGGTTACAGCATGTACGAAGACAAGACTTTAGTATGCAAAGAATGCGGCAATGAGTTCGTGTTCTCCGCCGGTGAACAGGAGTTTTACGCAGAGCGCGGCTTCCAGAACGAGCCCCAGCGCTGCAAGGCCTGCCGTGACGCCCGCAAGGCTGCTTCCCGCGGCCCCCGCGAGTATTTCACCGCAGTGTGCGCCTCCTGCGGCGGCGAAGCAAAGGTTCCCTTCGAGCCTAAGTCTGACCGCCCCGTGTATTGCAGCGAGTGCTTTGCTCGGATGAGAGAAGCGTAATTTACCATAAATTATGCCCCATGAGCGGCGCCAGGTTTCTGGCGCCGCTTTTTGTGCGCTCCTTCCTCTTGCAAACTGCCGCCGGGCGGACTATACTGGAGCCAACCAAACCTTATTGTCATAGAGAAGGAGAGAGATCCACGATGGACCTTCTGAAAAAATTTTTGGGCCGGAAGAAGCAGGAGAGAGCAACCCCCTTCTGCACGGCCGTCATCGTTGCGGCGGGCACGGCCTCCCGGATGCAGGGCATCGACAAGATCCTCTGCCCCATGGGAAACTATCCGCTGCTGCTGTATACCCTCATCCCGTTTCAAAACTCCGATTCCGTGGATGAGATCGTCATCGTGACGCGGGAGGACCTGATGCTCCCCATCGGGGACCTCTGCCGCCGGGAGGGGATGCACAAGGTCACCCGCATCGTCAAGGGCGGGGCCAGCCGCACGGAGTCCGTGCTGGAGGGATTACACGCCGCCGACCCAAAGGCGGACCTCGTGGCCATCCACGACGGGGCACGGCCCTTCCTGCCGCCGGAGGTCTTGGAACACACCATCGAGACCGCCCGAACACGGGGGGCGGCCGCCCCGGCCATCCCGGTGAAGGATACGATCAAGGTGGCCAAGGACGGCGTCGTCCAAGCCACGCCGGACCGCTCCGCTCTCTTTGCCGTCCAGACCCCCCAGGTCTTTGAGATCGGCCTCATCCAAGGGGCCTTGGCCCACGCCCTGGAGGAGGGCGCGGTCCTCACCGACGACTGCTCCGCCGTGGAGCGCATCGGCTTTCCCGTCTGCCTCACACAGGGCAGCGAGGACAACTTGAAGATCACGACCCCCAGAGACCTCACCTGGGGCGAAGCCATTTTGGCGGAAAGGATGCGGTGAAGCATTGATGCGCATCGGACATGGATACGACGTACACCGGCTGGTCACAGGCCGGAAGCTGATCTTAGGTGGGGTAGACATCCCCCACGCCTTCGGCCTACTGGGCCACTCGGACGCGGATGTCGTCACCCACGCCCTCATGGACGCGCTGCTGGGCGCAGCGGCGCTGGGGGACATCGGCCGCCACTTCCCGGATACCGACCCTGCCTACGCCGGAGCCAACAGCCTGGGCCTCTTGGGCCACGTCATGGCCCTGCTGGCCCAGGAGGGCTGGCGGGTGGAGAACGCAGACGTGACGATCTTGGCCCAAAAGCCCAAGCTGAAGGACCACATCCCCCAGATGGTCCAGAATTACGCCCGCGTCATGGGCCTGCCCGTGACGGCCATCAATGTGAAAGCCACCACGGAAGAGGGCCTGGGCTTTACCGGCACCGAGCAGGGCATCGCCGCCCACGCCGTGGTCCTGCTGGAGACCCTGGAGGGCTGAGTCGACACGAAACGCAGAAAAGGAACCTTTGCTCCTCCCGCGCATACACTGGTGCGGGAGGAGCTTTTTTATGATGGTTTATCTCATTATGTGCCGGTCCCTGACCTACGCCCAGCGGGTGGCCAACGCCCTGGAGCGGGGAGGCATCCCGGCCCGCGTCCTCCGGTCCCCGGAGGAGCTCTCTCCGGCTGGGTGCAGCTATTCGGTGAAGATCGCCCAGCGGAACCTGGCCCGCGCCCTGACCATCCTGCACGGGGCGCGGCTGCCCTATCTGGGCATCTATGTGAATTCGGCGGGATATGGCTACCAGGAGGTGACGCCGTGATCTATTTAGACAGCGCCGCCACCACCCTGCAAAAGCCCCCGTCTGTCCCTAAGGCCGTGGCCCAGGCCCTGGCCACCATGACCAGCCCCGGCCGGGGCAATTACGGCCCGGCGGCGCGGGCGTCTCAGACCCTCCTGGCCTGCCGGGAGGCCGCCGCCGAGCGCTTCCGGGTGGGTCAGCCGGAGCGGGTCGTTCTGACGTTCAACGCCACCCACGGGCTGAATATCGCCGTGCGCTCTTTGATCAAGCCGGGGCAGACCGTGGTCCTCTCCGGCTACGAGCACAACGCCGTGACCCGCCCCTTGGCCATGATCCCCGGCGTGCGGGTCAAACTGGTCAAGGCCCCGCTCTTCCGCCCGGACCTCTTTCTGGAGGAGTTCGAGCGGCAGCTGACGGGGGAGGTGGACGCGGCTGTCTTCACCCACGTCTCCAACGTCTTCGGCTACGCCCTGCCGATGGAGCAGGCCGCCGCCCTGTGTCGGCGGAACGGGGTGCCGTTTTTGGTGGATGCGTCCCAATCTGCCGGGGTCTTGCCGGTCCCGATGGACGGGTGGGGCGCGGAGTTTATCGCCATGCCGGGGCACAAGGGGCTGTACGGCCCCCAGGGCACGGGCCTGCTCCTGTGCCGGGAGAGCGGGACGCCTCTGCTGGCCGGGGGCACGGGCAGTCTCTCCCGCCAGGCGGAGATGCCGCCCTTTCTGCCCGACCGGTTGGAAGCCGGGACCCACAACGTCCCCGGCGCAGCGGGTCTGCTGGCGGGTCTGCGGTTTCTGCGCAAGCGGGGGCCGGAGTCCATTCGCCGCCAGGAGGCGGCCCTCATCCGCCAGGCGGCGGAGGGGCTTTCCCGGCTGCCGGAGGTCCAGGTCTATGCCGCCCAGGGGGCGGGGGTCCAGACAGGAGTCCTGTCCTTCCGCTTGCCGCAGAAGGACCCCGGCTGGGTGGCGGAGGCGCTCAGCCGCCGGGGCATCGCCGTCCGGGCGGGGCTGCACTGCGCTCCCTTGGCCCACGCCACCGGAGGCACGGAGCAAACCGGAACGGTCCGCGTCAGCGTCTCTGCCTTCAACACCAGCCGGGAGATCACGGCCTTTCTGGCAGCCATGCAGGCCCTGGTATAAAACGCCCCAGGGTTGTGCTTGACCAACCTGGGGGGGATGGCCTATACTAGGGGAAACTGAGCAGGTACCCGGCCCAAGGGCCTATGCGTGCCGGGCCGACAGGCAGCGGAACAACACAAACACTGGCATCCGCGGGACAGTAGCGATTCTTTGATGATACGTCCTGCGGGTGCCTTTTTCGGCTCTTTTGCAGGGGAGGAGGCAGAAACCATGCGGCAAGAAACAGACGAACAAAAACAACGGGCGGCCATTGGCAAACGGGCAGGTCTTGTGGGCCTGCTGTGCAACTTTCTGTTGGCCGGAGGAAAGCTGGCAGTGGGGACGCTGGCGGCGTCCATGGCCATTTTTGCAGACGGCCTGAACAATTTATCCGACGGGGCCAGCTCTCTGGTCACGCTCCTGGGCTTCAAGCTGGGGGAGCGCCCGGCGGACCCGGAGCATCCCTACGGTCATGCCCGGTATGAGTACCTGGCGGCCCTGACCGTGGCGGTGATGATCCTGGTCATCGGCGTGGAGCTGGCGAAAAGCTCCCTGCATAAGATCCTGAACCCGGCCCCCGTCGCCTTCTCCTGGCTGATGCTGGCGGTGCTGGTGGGGTCGATTCTGGTGAAAGCCTGGATGATGTTCTTTTACAAAACACAGGGAAAGAAGATCAACTCCACCACCCTCTTGGCGGCGGCAGAGGACAGCCGCAACGATGTGCTGACCACCGCCGCCGTGCTGGCCGCTGTGCTGGTCGAGAAGCTCAGCGGGTGGCAGATCGACGGCATCATGGGCATTTTAGTCGCGGCCTTCATCCTCTTCAGCGGGGCAAAGCTGGCCAAGGAGACCCTCTCCCCGCTCCTGGGGGAGGGAGCCACGAAGGAGTTGGCGCAGCAGGTCACGGCGTACATCAAGAGCTTTCCCCTGGTCCTGGGCTGCCACGACCTGATGGTCCACGACTATGGCCCCGGCCGCCGCTACGCCAGCCTGCACGTAGAGCTGGACAGCCGGGAGGACCCCATGGCCTGCCATGAGCTGATCGACGACATGGAGCGGGGCTGCCTGAAGGAGCTGGGCATCCATCTGGTCATCCACTATGACCCGCTCATCACCGACGACGCAGAGCTCAACCGCCTCCAGCAGCTGGTGGAGACGCTCCTGAAAGTGCGGGACCCGAACATCAGCATCCACGACTTCCGCCTGCGCCACCAGGAGGACCGGTTGGACCTGAGCTTCGACATCGTCCTGCCCCCCAAGCTCTGGGGCCAGGAGGACAGCATCCGGGCCTCGCTGGAGCAAGCCCTGGACAAACTGGAGGGCAAGCCCTATCACCTGGACGTGACCTTCGACCTGGGGGATGTTTGCCAGGACGCCTGATTATATGATTATAATGCGAAAAAACGACCCTGCACCATAGCGCAGCATGCTGCGCAGCGGTGCAGGGTCGTTTGTCATTGCCCTGATTTATTGGAGGGTGAAGAGCTGCCGGGTGTTCGGGTCCGCCATGCGGACGAGCACGGCGGCGACCTCGGCGCGGGTAATGGCGGCGTTGGGGCGGAAGGTGCCCTTGCTGTCGCTGCCCGCTAAGATCCCGGCCCGGTAGAGCTTGTAGATGCCCGTGTCCGAGCGATACACGTCGGGGATGGCCCCGTTTGCCACGGTGTTGACTGCGGGCAGAGCAGCGTCCGGCAGGGCCTTGGCCAGGATGGAGGCGAACTCCTGCCGGGTCAAGGTGGCGTTCATGTTGGCCGGGGCGGAGGTGATGATCTTCTGGCTGATGGCGTAGTCGCTGTACGCCTTGTACCAGGGATTCGTCTTGGCAAAGCTCGCGCTGCCGGACACATAGAGCTTCCGCAGCCGGGCGGCCAGGGTGATGGCCTGGGCGTTGGTGATCTGGTCGTTGGGCTTGAACTTCTTCGTCTCCACGCCGTCCATGAGGCCGTAGCGGTAGGCGGAGACCACAGCGCTGTAATACCAGGAATTGCTGGAGACGTCTTTGAAGTTGTTGTTGTAGGTTTTTGTCTTGGTCAGGCTCCGGCCCGCCTCGTCCCACTTGGCCACCAGCGTGTGGCCGTAGGTGCTCTTGAGCTTGGCGCCGTTGGTGACCAGCTCCTTGCCCACGGCGGTGTACCAACCCAGGAACGCCGCCTTGGAGCGGACGGGGGTGGGCAGGTCATAGGTCGTCCCCTTGGTGACGAACTTCGTGCCGGGGGAGACGCTGCCGCCGTTGGCGTTGAAGGTGATGGTCAGGGAGTTGGCCTTCACGGTGAAGGTCTGCCAGTCGGAGTTGCTGTACGTCCAGTTGTTGGCGTTGGCCGACTGGACCCGCACCCGGTAGGTCCCGGCGGGCAGGGTGTCCATGGCGTAGGGCGAGGCGGCGTAGAAGTACGTCTTGTAGTTGGACTTCCAGCTGCCGTTGCTCTGCTTCTGGTCCACATAGATGTTGTAGTGGGTCGCCATGGTGGAGGAGGACCAGGAGACGGCAATGCGGTCGCCGTCGCCATAGGTGGCGGAGAGTTTATTGACCGTCGGTGCTTCGGGGTTTGCCAGCTCCGAGAGGATGGTATCCTTGGCGGCGGTGTTGGCCTTGAAGTAGATGAGGCCGCCGATGGTGCCGTCGTACTCCGACAGCAGGCGCTTGGACGCTGCGCCGGGGTCGTAGAGCTGGGCATCGCCCGTGACGGTCTTGGCCACAGCCACGAAATGTCCGCTGTTTTTCACGCGGGCGATGACGTGGTACCCCCGGCTTCTCAAGTCGCTGATCTTGGCGATCACGTCAGACAGGGGGGTGGTCACGCTGAAAAACGTCTGGTTCACAAAATAGAACCGGGGAGAAGCCTTGGAGGAGATGAGGCCAAAGGACAGCAGGGCATCCTTCGACCGGTCGCTGCTGTGGCTGATGTAGCCCTGGGCGTCCAGCCAGTCCCGCAGGCTGCCGGGGTTCAGGGACGCGGGGTTATAGGCCCCGGAGGAACACATCAAAATGGCGATGGAGGAGATGAGACAGCCGGACTGGGTCATGGTATGTACATCTCCCAGGGCCGTGGGACCCCAGGCGCTGTTTCCCTGCCGCCAGGTGGTGTAGTCGGTGCTGTAGCTCTTGCCGTTATAGGTGGAAGTCCCGGCGGCGCTGGCCAGGGGCGGGGGCAGCACCCCCAGCAGCAGGACCAAGGCCAGCACCACGGAGAGCAGTCGAGTGGCTCTTGTATTCAATGCAGAGACCCCCTTTGAAGGGTGTTAGCGGAGGTTAAAGAAAGCCTCCCGGCCCAGATACTGGGCGGCGTCGTCCAGCTCTTCCTCGATGCGCAGCAGCTGGTTGTACTTGGCCACGCGGTCGGTGCGGCTGGGAGCGCCGGTCTTGATCTGGCCGGCGTTCAGGGCCACGGCCAGGTCGGCGATGGTGGTGTCCTCGGTCTCGCCGGAGCGGTGGGAGACCACGGCAGTGTAGCCGGCGCGGTTGGCCATCTGGATGGCATCCAGGGTCTCGGTCAGGGTGCCGATCTGGTTGACTTTGATGAGGATGGCGTTGGCCACGTGCTTCTCGATGCCGGTCTTCAGGCGCTGGGTGTTGGTCACGAAGAGGTCGTCGCCCACCAGCTGGACCTTGCTGCCCAGGGCCTTGGTGAGCAGAGCCCAGCCCTCCCAGTCGTTCTCGCCCATGCCGTCCTCCAGGGAGATGATGGGGTAGTTCTCGGCGAACTTCTTCCACATGTTCACCAGCTGCTGGCGGGTCATGGTCTTCTTGGCCTTGGGCAGGTCGTAGTAGCCGGTCTCCTCGTTATACCACTCGGAGGTGGCGGCGTCGATGGCGATCATGAAGTCGTCATAGGGCTTGTACCCGGCGGCCTCGATGGCGGCAACGATGGCCTTCAGGGCGTCCTCATCCTTCTTCAGGTTGGGGGCGTAGCCGCCCTCGTCGCCCACGCCGGCGGCGGGGGTGCCGTTTTCCTTCAGGACGGTCTTCAGGGTGTGGAAGACCTCAGCGCACATGCGCAGGGCCTCGCGCCAGCTCTTGGCGCCCACGGGCATGACCATGAACTCCTGGATGTCCACGTTGTTGGTGGCGTGCGCACCGCCATTCAAAATGTTCATCATGGGCACGGGCAGGGTCTTGGCGTTCACGCCGCCCAGATAGCTGTACAGGGGCAGGCCCAGGCTCTCGGCGGCTGCCTTGGCGCAGGCCAGGGAAGCGCCCAGAATGGCGTTGGCGCCCAGACGGCTCTTGTTGGGGGTACCGTCCAGCTCGATGAGGAGCTTGTCGATGTAGGTCTGGTCCAGCGCGTTCAGGCCGATGAGGGCTTCGGCGATCTCTTCGTTCACATGCTCCACGGCCTGCTCGACACCCTTGCCCAGGTAACGGCCTTTGTCGCCGTCCCGCAGCTCACAGGCTTCATACACGCCGGTGGAAGCACCGGAGGGCACAGCGGCCCGGCCCATGGTGCCGTCGTCCAAATAGACCTCTACCTCCACGGTAGGGTTGCCGCGGGAGTCCAGGATCTCCCGGCCCAGAACGTCTACGATCTCGATCATCTGCTTCATGACGATACACTCCTTTTGATTGATGATAGATGATGTCAGATGGTGTGTTTCCGTATTCAATTAGGTATTTAGGATGAGGGTCTTGCCATCCATCTCCTGTGGCTGGTTCAGACCCATCAGGTCCAGCATGGTGGGGGCGATGTCGGCCAGGCGGCCGTCCCGCAGACGCACGGCGGCCCCGACGATGCAGAAGGGGACGGGGTTCGTCGTATGGGCGGTGAAGGGCTGGCCGTTTTCATCCAGCATTTGCTCGGCGTTGCCGTGGTCGGCGGTGATGAGGGCCACGCCCCCCAGGTCCGTGGTCGCTTTCACGACCTGGGCCACGCACGTGTCCACGGTCTCCACGGCGGCGACGGCGGCGTCAAAGACGCCGGTGTGGCCGACCATGTCGCAGTTGGCAAAGTTCAGGATGATGACGTCGTACTTGCCGCTCTCGATGCGGCGAATGGCCTCCTCGGTGATGGCCGGGGCGCTCATTTCGGGTTTCAGATCATAGGTCGCGACCTTGGGGGAGGGGATCAGGCACCGGTCCTCCCCAGGGAAGACGGACTCCTGACCACCGTTGAAGAAGAAGGTCACGTGGGCATATTTTTCCGTCTCGGCGATGCGCAGCTGGGTCATGCCCAGCTTGCTCAGGTATTCGCCGAAGATATTTTCCAGCTTCTCGTGGGGAAAGGCCACGGAGACGTTGGGCATAGAGGCGTCGTACTCCGTGGTGCAGACATAGTGAACGGGCAGGAAGCCGCGCTTGCGCTTGATCTCCCCAAAGTTGGGGTCGACCAGGGCGCGGGTCATCTCTCTGGCCCGGTCGGGGCGGAAGTTCAGGAAGATGACGCTGTCGCCTTCTTCGATGCGGCCGCCCTTGGCGCAGACCACGGGCTCGAAGAATTCATCGGTGACCCCGGCGTCGTAAGAGGCCTGGACGGCCTGGCAGGGGTCCTCAGCGAAGGGGGCGCTGCCGCCCGCCAGGGCGTCATAGGCCCGCTGGAGGCGCTCCCAGCGGCTGTCCCGGTCCATGGCGTAGTAGCGGCCGGAAAGATCGGCAATCTGGCCCACGCCCAGCTCCCGCATTTTATCCTGGAGCTGCTGCACGAAGCCCAGGCCGGAGGTGGGGGAGACGTCCCGGCCGTCTAAGAAGGCGTGGACGTACACCTGAGGCACTTCCTGGCGCTTGGCCAGCTCTAGGAGCGCGAACAAATGGTCGATGTGGCTGTGGACGCCGCCGTCGGACAGCAGGCCCATGAGATGCAGGGCACCGCCGCTTTCTTTGCAGGCGCGGATGGCAGCCAGATAGGCGGGGTTTTCAAAGAAGCTCCCGTCCTCGATGGCCCGGCTGATGCGGGGCAGGTCCTGGAAGACCACGCGGCCGGCGCCGATGTTGGTGTGGCCCACCTCGCTGTTTCCCATCTGTCCCTCAGGCAGGCCTACGTCCAGGCCGGAAGCCTCCAGCTGGCAGAAGGGGTACTGGGAGAAGAGATAGTCCAGCTGGGGGGTGTTGGCAGCCTGAACGGCGTTGCCGGGGATGTCCTCTCCCAGGGCGAAGCCGTCCATGATGATAAGTGTCGTTGGAGTTTTCATAAGCCTGTTTCCTCGGTTCCCGGAGCCTGCGGCTCCGCGTGGGATGAATTGGGATAAATACTGTTTTGGCAGGTTTGGATGGTGCATTTGGATCGGATCAATCTTGGTTGGCGGTGTGGATGATCTGCAAGAATTTGTCAGGGTCCAGGGAAGCGCCGCCGATCAGGCCGCCGTCCACGTCCTCCTGGGCCAGCAGGGCCTCGGCGTTGGCTTCGTTCATGGAGCCGCCGTACTGGATGGTGGTGGAGCGGGCGATGCGGGCCCCATAGAGCTTGCGCAGGATGCTGCGGATGGCCCCGCAGACCTCCCCGGCCTGCTCCGGGGTGGCGGTGTTGCCGGTGCCGATGGCCCAGATGGGCTCATAGGCGATGACGACCCGGCGCATATCCTCCGGGGTGACCCCGGCCAGGGCTGCCTTGAGCTGGTAGGAGATGAACTCCATGGTCACGCCCAGCTCCCGCTGGTCCTGGTCCTCGCCCACGCAGAGAATGGGGCGGAGCCCGGCGCTGAGGGCGGCGTGCACTTTTTGGTTGATGATGTGGTCCGTCTCGCCGAAGAGGGCGCGGCGTTCGCTGTGGCCGATGATGACGTATTTCACGTCTAAGTCCGCCAGCATCCCGGCGGAGATCTCGCCGGTAAAGGGGCCGCTGCTCTCCCAATGGAGGTTCTGGGCCCCCACGGCCACGCGGCTGTCTTTCAGAAGTTTTACGGCAGCGGGGATGTCCACATAGGGCACGCACAGGACGATGCTGCACCGCTTGGCCCGAGGCAGGGCACCCTTCAGGCGCTCGGCAAAGGCCTTGGCCTCGGTGGCGGTCTTGTGCATTTTCCAGTTGCCGGCGATGATGGTCTTGCGATACTTTCTGTTCATTGGCTCCCCTTTCCCGTCAGTCAGTCCTTGTCAGCCAGGCAGGCGATGCCGGGCAGGACCAGACCCTCCAGGAACTCCAGGGAAGCGCCGCCGCCGGTGGAGATGTGAGAGAGCTTGTCGGCAAAGCCGCTCTTCTCCACGGCAGAGGAAGAGTCGCCGCCGCCCACGATGGTCACGGCGTCCTTCTGGTCGGCCATGGCCTTGGCGACTGCATTGGTACCGTTGGCGAAGGCGGGGAACTCAAACACGCCCATGGGGCCGTTCCAGATGACAGTGCCTGCCCCGGCGATGGCACCGGTGAAGTCCTCAATGGTCTTGGGGCCGATGTCCATGCCCATGAGGTCGTGCGGGAAGGACGTGGCGTCCACCAGGATCGGCTCGGCATCGGCAGAGAATTCTTTGGCGGCCAGGTTGTCCTGGGGCAGCAGGAGCTTCACGCCCATCTCCTGGGCCTTGGCGATCATGTCCTTGGCGTAGCCGACGTGGTTGGCGTCCAGCAGGGAGGTGCCGATGTCCCGGCCCAGGGCAGCCTGGAAGGTATAGGCCATGCCGCCGCCGATCAGGATCGTGTCGGCCTTTTGCAGCAGGTTGTTGATCACGCCGATCTTGTCGGAGACCTTGGAACCGCCCAGAATGGCGACCAGGGGACGCTTGGGGTCATCCAGGGCCTTGCCCATGAACTCCAGCTCCTTCTCCACCAGCAGACCGGCGACGGAGGGCAGGTAGTGGGATACGCCCTCGGTGGAGGCGTGGGCGCGGTGGGCAGCGCCAAAGGCGTCGAAGACGAAGATGTCGGCCAGGGAAGCCAGCTCTTTGGCAAATTCGGGGTCGTTCTTCTCCTCTTCGAGGCGGAAGCGCAGGTTCTCCACCAGGACCACCTCGCCGGGCTGCAAGGCGGCACATTTGGCCTTGGTGTCAGGGCCGAGCACGTCCTTGGTCAGGGGCACGGGCATCTCCAATAACTCCTCTAGATGGTCCCGCGCGGAGAAGAGAGACAGCTCCTTCTTCCACTCGCCGTGGGGCCGGCCCATGTGGGACAGCAGGATCACGGCGGCGTTGTGGTCCAGCAGGTAGCGGATGGTGGGCAGGGTGGAGACGATACGGGTGTCGTCATGGATCACGCCCGTGGCCTTATCATGGGGAACGTTGAAGTCACAGCGCAGGAGGATCTTCTTTCCGGACACGTCAATGTCGCGGATGGTCTTCTTATCATAATTCATCGGAATAATGCCCCTTCTTTTCATATTTTATGGATAGCTGCTTGTGCTCGGTCCGACAGACGGTGCGCCCGGACGGGGAACGGCCTGGTTACTCCGACCCGGTCATTCTGCGCCCTGCAAGAGAGCGGGCGGCGTCTGCCCCATTTCTCCTTCCCCTTGCAGCTGTAAAAAGTCCAGCTGACGAAGGGCCTCATAGGTAAACACTGCAACGGAGTTTGCCAGGTTCAGGCTGCGGGCTTCGGGCCGCATGGGCAGGCGCAGGCAGCGCTCCCGGTGCTGTTCCCGGAACCATTCCGGCAGGCCGGCGGTCTCTTTGCCGAAGAAGAGCCAGCAGCCGTCCCGGAACTTTGCCTGAGAATACGCCTGCGGCGCTTTCGTGGTGGCCAGCCAAAGGTCCTGGATGTCATTGCGCTGAAACAGCTCGTCCAAATCGTCATAGACCCGGAGATCGACCAGGTGCCAATAATCCAGCCCTGCCCGCTTCACGGCCCGGTCGCTGATGTCGAACCCCAAGGGGCGCACCAGATGCAGCCGACTGCCGGTGGCGGCGCAGGTCCGGGCAATGTTCCCGGTGTTCATCGGGATCTCTGGTTCCACCAAAACGATATTCAGCATGATATCCTTCGCCTCGCTCCTGACAAACTGTCGTTATGATACAGCTTGCATTTTACTGCAAGTGCGTGAAAAATTCAATATCTTCCCGTCAAAAGGTGAAAATTAAGCGGTTTCCTTAAAAAAAGGGGAGGGTTTCTGGTGATTTTAGCTTGTACCCACAAAACCCCTCCCACCTGAAAATGCAAGAATCCCTTCTTTTTTGGGAAAGTGACGGGAGGGAATGGGAGAGAGAAATGGAGCCTACTTAAAACAAGCGAAGCCGCACGGAGTTAGGTTTCCGTGCGGCTTTCTATCGGTCAAGGATGCACTTTTATGTTGTAGCAAACAGAGCGTCGATTTCGTTGGTCAAGCGAATGATGTCATCAAAAACACCCATGCTACCAGTTTCTTTGTAAGTGCTGATGAACTCCTTGAGATCTTCTGCGTTGATCTTAGCAGCGGCCATACAAGCAGTGGACAACTGAGAGTACTTGGAGTAGATTTCTTGAAGAAGAGGGGGATCATTTGAATTAACGCTTAGATCAAGACCGCCACTAATGACACCAAAACCCATTGTCAGATCATCTACATCTCTCCGGACAGTCTCGGAGTTATAAGGTTCTCCAGATGCTAAACGTGCAAAAACTTCTACCGCTGAAGAAATGTAAAAGTTCAAACCGTTTCCCATATTATAACTGAGCTTAAGCTTGAACCACCTAGCCTTTGCATCCAGTATCGCAGTTTTTGATGGTGAAATTGTGGGCCTAAAACCATTGTGTTCCTGTAGAGTTTTTTCTCCATCTTTCATTTTGGTGGACAACGCCTTGTTAGAGATAATTGCGACATTCCCACGGGTAAAATTGGAAGTACTGGCATTGTATCGACCATCGGTTAAACCAATATAATCAGACAATTCCCAAGCCCTGTCCCACTGAAAATCAGTTCCACTAGAGTATCCTAGGGCGCGAAGAACAAAGGAAAGGTACTGCGAGGCCGTGACGGGAGTGTTACCACTGAACGTAGTGGGGGAAGTCCCAGCAGTTAGACCTTTGGCATAAGCATATCCAACGTAATTGCTGGCCCAAGTATCTACATCTGTGAAAATAGTTTTCCAAGTCTTAGAAGTTGCTTCCTTTTCTTTTCCGAGCAGACGTACCAGCATGGTAATGGCTTCCTGACGGGTAGGTTGCCGGTCCAGGTCATAGATCGGATTTCCGTTTGCATCTTTGCCGGTTCCGTTAAATAAACCCAGTGTGTGGAGTGCATTGGCGGCCTGGACTGCTTCGTCACTGGCAGCAAATGCAGAGGGAACCATGAGGGACAGGGAAAGCACGAAGACGAGGATAAGCGACAATAAACGTTTCATGGATGTACCCCCTTAGTTTGCGAGTTCGCCGGCTTTTGTAAGCACATAGTTTTTGATGCGGGATTGGACCTGGAGCGTAGAGTCTTTGTATTGCATGTCTGCGTAACTCCAATCGTTGAGATATAATTTCCCGTTGGAGAGTTTGAACTGATAGGTCGTAGACTGCAATTTGTCCTGATACAGTTTTTGGTTAGATAAGGCGTAAGAGTAGTGTTTTGTCTGTGTTGTCGTTAAGGTAGTTCCGCTGATTTGGTAGCTGCCTTCCTCATAGCCCAGCATGATCGTTTGGTTATTTGCGCCAAAGAACTCATACGAGCAACTGTAGCTGGATCCCTTGAACTCGTAAATTTCGGCGCAGCTGGTTGTATCATTCAGTTTTATCACAGTGAGCCAAAGACGATCTGTCAAAGAGGATGTTGTGGTATTTGTGCTATCAGAGGGCTTGGAGGGAGAAGTTTCCAGTCCGATGAGTTCGGACAATGACTTTTGTCCATCCTTTACTTTGGTAGACAACGCCTGTTTTGAAATGATGGCGACATCTCCGCGGGTAAAGCTCTTCGTAGCGGCGTTATAGCTGCCCTTGGTCAGACCAATCTGGTCAGAGAGTTCCCATGCCTTATCCCATTGAAAGTCCGTTCCGCTGGTATATCCCAAGGCACGCAGGACAAAGGAGAGGTATTGAGAAGTGGTGACGGTATTGTTTCCACTGAATGTGGTGGCCGAAGTACCAGAGGTCAGACCGTTGGAATAGGCATATCCAACATAGGGAGCGGCCCAACTATCGACATCTGTGAAGGGGGTTTTCCAGGTGCCCTGCTTGGCGGCATCTTCTTTTCCAAGTAGACGAACCAGCATGGTGATTGCTTCCTGGCGGGTGGGTGCCCGGTCCAGGTCGTAGATAGGATTCCCGCTTGCATCGGTTCCAGTACCGTTGAACAAGCCTAAGCTGTGCAGTGCTTCTGCGGCTTGGACGGCCTCATTGCTGGCCGCAAAAGCGCTGGGCATGAGTGAAAAGGCCAGAGCCAACGAAAGGATCAGGGATAGGATTCGTTTCATGATTCGTTCCTCCATCATGTTTTTTTATTTCTACCATCATGCTCCATCCAAACATGATGGATAGGATAAGTTTAGCATACGTTTTCTGTTTTGTCTACTATCGTATACATTTTAGAGAAAATTTTTATGAAAAACCATGGAGATGGATAACAATAAAATAAAGTATATAAGCAGAAAATGCTCATATACTTTATTTTAATACGGCATGACTGCCTCTATAATTCAAGTAAAATGAACGAAAAGGGCGGTGGAGCTATGGATTACTACGCCATCGGACAACGGATCCGGAAATTCCGAAAAGCACATGATTGGTCCCAGGAGGAACTTGCGGAAAAAGTCGAAATCTCCACCACCCACATGAGCCATATTGAGACGGGCAGCACAAAGCTCAGTTTGCCGGTGCTGGTGTCTCTGGCTAATGTTTTGGATGTCAGAACAGACGATTTACTTTTTGACCGAACGCAGGACAGCCACAACGCAGCAGTCAGTGAAATTACAGAGATTTTAAGTCAATGCACGACCCAGCAGGTCCGTTTTTTGGGAGACTTGATCCGGGCGTCTAAAACGGCGATGAACCAGTATTTTGCAGGGGAGAGGTGAGCGTGTGCAGTTTGACAATTCAGCAGTCGGGAAAACGATTCGGGCCTTGCGGAAAGAGAAGGGATTATCTCAGGACGTGTTGAGTGGGTTGGCTGGCATCGCACGCACCCACCTGACGATGATCGAGAACGGAAGCAAACAGGCCAATTTTGAGACGCTTTGGCGTCTCGCAACGGCGCTGGGGCTGCGGCCGAGTGAGCTGGTGGCGCAGATCGAGCGGAGGATAGAGGCGTCTGAAAAGTATTGACCGTTTTCGGTTATTCTAGTATACACCGTTTCTGGTTACTATTCAAGTGGAAAGTGAGGCTTGAATAGTATGATTTCTTATGACGGGCTTTGGAAGGTGATGAAGGAGCGGGGGATCTCACAATATGCTCTCATTAACCAGTACGGCATCAGTCCCGCCCAGCTGACCCGCCTGCGGCACAATGAAGGGGTCAACACCCACACGATCGATATGTTTTGCAGGATACTGGACTGTGAGGTGGGGGAGATCATGCGGTATGTTCGGGAAGAGGAAACGGAATAATTTATATTGTATTGAAATGAGTCATTCGGAGGAGTGGCTCATCTTTTCGCAATCAAAACAGGAGACTAAGGAAGTGTTTTCCTTAGTCTCCTGTTTTATTGCGAAAAGAAAACCACTAGCTGAGCTAGTGGAAAGAAAAAGCCTCAGGCTATGGACAAAAATAAAACTCCTTGTTAAGGTAAAGTTAGGTTTGCCGACCAACAAGACCAGAAACAAGGAGGACCTTATCGTGGATAAGGACATAAGTAGTTTAGAGCATACACGGTGGAGATGTCAATACCATGTTGTGTTTTCGCCGAAATATCGTAGGCTGGCGATTTATGGAGAGCTGAAGCAGGATATAGGGTATATCTTACGGAAGCTGTGCGAACGGAAGGGGATAGAGATCATAGAGGCAGAAGCGTGCCCAGATCATATCCACATGCTGATCAGCATCCCACCGAAGCTGAGCGTATCCCAAGTGATGGGGTACCTGAAAGGAAAAAGTTCGCTGATGATCTTTGACCGGCATGCGAACTTAAAATACAAGTATGGGAATCGCCATTTTTGGGCGAGAGGATACTATGTGGACACGGTAGGACGGAACAAGAAAGCGATTCAGGAGTATATCCAGAATCAGCTGAAGGAAGACGAACTAGCAGACCAACTAAGTATCAAAGAGTACTTTGACCCATTTACTGGGGAAAAGGTGGATCAAGGTAGAAAGGGTCAAAAGGGCTCGTTTACGAGCAGCAAGAGAAAATAAGGCAAACAAGCAACCCCTTTAGGGGTGGCCCGGAGAAGAAATGCAGTCGGCAAACCTTTCGGGCCCCTTTAGGGGTTGCTTGTATTATGCCCTTCTAGGGCTTCCTCAAGCCACCGGCTTAGCCGGTGGTTATGACTTATCTTATTTTCTATCGGGAGCTCTCGCTGCCATTCTTTTTTCGTAGCAGGCTTTACACAAAGTTCGCCACCAGCCAAAATCCCTTCTGATAGTCGCAGAATCCGTGCTGCCGCATTTCTCACAAACCGTTTTGCTCTTTGCCTCATAGGTTCGGATAATCTGCGCAATGTCGCGCCGCAAGATTTCCGTGCGCTCATCAAGCGGCGTTTCGTCATTTGCCTCGAATCGTATGCTCAAGCCGCCCAGAAAGTCAATGGCTGCACTTCCATATTGGGCTCCCTCGAACGAGTAATAAAATCGAAGTGTTGCAAATTTTTCTTTGAGCTGTGTAGGAATAAGGTCGATTGGCAGCCCTTCTTCGGCATACCTATCAGCTATTGCCTGACACATATCGTGAATCAGGTTATACCATCCGTCATCGCAATCGCACCCCCAGCGACGATATAGATTTTCCTCACCATCAATCTTATTCAGCTTCATGAAAGGAAAATCGGCTTGTATTTGTTGCTCCAACTGCGCATTCATTCCGCAATCCCCCCAGCTCAATCTTTGCTGCATTAGTGGTTTTACGACCGAAAATAAAATCTCAAATTGTATTCTTTTATGGAACAGTGATTTCTGCCATTAATATTGCATGGTCAGGGTAAGGATCATCAATGTGGCCATAATTGTTGCCCCCAAAATTAACTTGAAAATCCTGTCCCCATCTATAAATGGTCTTGTCTTTATTGACAAATGAGCGATCATACGGAAGTAACTGTACTGATTCAACGCCTTTGACAATAAAATGATCTTCGGCAAAAGCGTAAGGATCATCTTCTGTGTAGTCTTTATAGATGCTCGAACCATGAGGAGTATATCGCATAAATCCGTTCTCTTGACAAATTTCATCGATTCGCCTGAGGCACCATTTTCGTGTTTGGCATCCCCGACGATAGTTATTTAGATCACCGCCAATTACCACAATGTTATCATTTTTGACATCATTTATGATAGACTGAAATGCAATGCGCTTTTTTTCGTCATTAGCGTCAGTTACTTTATCATAGGAGTGTATTCTCATTCCGATTACCGTGAGCTCTGTGCCCGCTTTGGTTTTGCATTTTATCTCTAAATGATCTGCTGTGTCAGGGTTTGCAGAATAGTGTGATCTTGTGTCTTTAACAGAAAATCGTTCCTTTTTTACTGCGATCACAACATCATTCTAATGCCCCTGATTATTGAAACTCTCGAAAACCAAATACTCCTTATCTTCGAATGTACGCTTTTTTATAGTATCCCAATTCGGAACATTTGAACTGCACTCTGTTAGAATTATAATATCAGTATCAGCGTAATCTTCCCTAATTACGGTTGCTACCCATTCGGGCATATATTCTTAAGAACGGCCTTGTCTATGATTTATATTCCATTCTAGCACTTTAAATGATTCCATCAACAACGCTCCTTTTATAACGTGAGGTTATGTCTCACATTATAAAAAAGATGTGGTTGCTTGTCAACTGCTTGTGAGGCAATCACCACGCCCGTCTCATATAAAGTGAAGGATGTCAATTCGGTGGGCAGCGTCAAGAAGCGGTGTGATAAAATTCTGTTTCTCTCTTGAGAAACCAACCTTCCCATGATACAATAACAAGGTTCCAGAAAACGACGGGGCTTGTTCTCCCTCAAAAATAAAGGAGTAGGATCAACTATGAAGTTAGGTATTGTGGGTCTGCCCAACGTGGGCAAGAGCACCCTCTTTAACGCCATCACCAACGCCGGCGCGGAGTCCGCCAACTATCCCTTCTGCACCATCGACCCCAACGTGGGTATGGTCACGGTGCCGGACACCCGGCTGGACAAGCTGGCGGAAATTTACCAGCCCAAGAAGAAGACCCCTGCGGTCATCGAGTTCGTGGACATCGCCGGTCTGGTGAAGGGCGCTTCCAAGGGCGAGGGCCTGGGCAACAAGTTTTTGGCCAACATCCGGGAGACGGACGCCATCGTGCATGTGGTCCGCTGCTTTGACGACGACAACATCATCCACGTGGAGGGCAGCTGCGACCCCGCCCGCGACATCAGCATCATCGACCTGGAGCTGGTCATGGCCGACATGGAGATGGTCGAGCGCCGCATCGACAAGGACACCAAAGCCGGCAAGGGCGACAAGAAGTTTTTGCACTCCGCCGAGGTGTTCAAGGGCCTGCTGGCTTGGCTGAACGAGGGCAAGTCCGCCCGCAGCTACCCCTGCGATGAGGAAGAGAAAGAAATTCTCGCCACCGCCGACCTGCTGACCTTGAAGCCTGTCATCTTCGCCGCCAACATGGATGAGGACGGCTTTAAAAACCACGACGCCAGCCCCTACTATCAGGCGGTCGTGGCTGCGGCCAAGGAAGAGGATGCCCAGGTCATCCCCATCTGCGCCAACATCGAGGCCGACATCGCCGCCATGGACCCAGAGGACCGCGCCCTCTTCCTGGAGGACCTGGGGGTGGAGCAGTCCGGTCTGGACCGGCTCATCCAGGCCAGCTACACTCTGCTGGGCCTGATCTCCTACCTGACCTGCGGCGAGGACGAGTGACGCGCCTGGACCATCACCCGCGGCACCAAG
>OKRW01000971.1_pt1 | contig 26580 bp, 20 predicted proteins | sample 1601151 | NCBI WGS metagenome assembly OKRW01 (sample SAMEA3541471, study PRJEB24748) | human gut metagenome | biome: human gut; feature: human-associated habitat; material: faeces | place: China | collected 2012 | reverse complement strand
TGCTGAGCTGCTTTCTTGTAATCAATTTCTAAGTTGTCCATAATATAAAAACTGTATTAAACTACTTTTATTGTAGCTTGACACAGTTTAGTTTACACTCTCGGATTTTATTGATATTTTCTCCTAACTAATTATATATTCTTTTTATAGCAAAAATCTTTATAATTAAGGCTCTTGTAATTTCCTACTAGACTTTTCATCACACTTATAATGTAAATTTCCAGAAGAATCTGTATAAAAATACTTTATTATATTTACTTTAGCTCCCATCCCGTTATGTCTTATTACATATTGAGTGTTTGGTAATAGCCTTATATAGGAAGGATTATACCGAAATTCTTGCTTATAAGAAGACGATTCTATCGCTTTAAATTTCTTTGATATTCTTTTTTTTAAACAAATAGTATCCACCTCTCTACATGTTCCCTTTGTCCGCAAAAAGAAGTCATATGTATAAGATTTGCTAAAGCTATCTAATGGCTCAATAGAAAAATGCAACAGATTGTAAATATAAAAAGTCTGTTCCTTTTCATTGAATTCTACATCATGATTGTCACATGAACAAATCAAAAATAAACACATGAAAATTTCTATTATATATTTCATTCTCAAAAATCTATTGTGAATAGCCAAATCTTGACCATTCTTGTTAAACTTGTTTGTTAAGACATTTTTTATATTGGGCGGTATTCACCAATTGTGAAACCGCCCAATTTGAGGTGTCTATAACAGGGTTTCATACAAATCTTTTTCTTCTATCGCAAAATTGAAGAAAATCAGATTCCAATATAAAACGAAAGCACGAAGTTGTTGCTTCCCAAGGAGGCCATGAAGTGGTGATGAACGGAGAATAACACTATTCACTCTCTCTCGGAGGGTGTGACAGAAGTTCTTTTTGTACAAACACTCCTTTCTCGAACTTCCATTTTCCAAACTCATAATCAACGGCAGAACCACGGCTGAAAGATTCAATAATCTTTTCTTTTTCGTTAAGCGTAGGATTGGGAATATCATGGAATGATGGAACAAACAAGAACTTCTGCTTGACTTCATTCCAGACATAAGCATCCCAATATTCCACACCTTGATTTCCGAATTGTCCCAAATATACCAACAGATCTTTATTGCCATCAAACGTCACATCAGCCATCAGACAGCTATCCTTCCGGCCACCATTTGGGTCAAAGGTATCGTCCTTTGGATAAGAGAAAGGTATAATTTGTACAGTTTTCTCCCCTCGCATAATAAATACTTCAAAATCGAAATCCTTGGACTTGGGAGATTGTGTTCTTATAACAGCGTTAAGCGTATCTTCCGATGCAATATCTTGCTTGGTAAAGACCTTGCCCGAAATCACACTATCGGTGTCAATAGACATGCTGTCTTTGGTAGGGTTTCCCTGCCCCACCTTACTTTCCTTACAACCGAAGATCAACATCAAAGAAAGTATTACTAATGTACTATCGATAATTCTTTTCATTGTCTTTAAATATTTTGATCATTTCATTGCGTTATTTTTTATTATTGTATGCAAAGGTAGTGCTTTGAGCCTTTAAGCCACTATCACACAACCCCTTTCTTTGAAAAGAACGTAAAATCAATAGTATTATTGCGAAGATTGTAGTTTTATTAACTTTAATCATAATCTTAAATTTTTAATAATTAATAATGTGTAAGAACTCTTTGCTCTCCTCGGACTCTTTGCCTTTGCAGCGACTTTTTATCTCAGGATTGCACAGCAAAGGTAGGCATAATATGGACAAGATTTTTGATATGGAAAGTATGGACTGTGGTATGGAAAAAATAAGGAAGCCTTGTCGGGGTTTCCTTATATGGAGAGTGCTGTATGTGTCTGTATGACTGGTTGTTGACGAATTATTCTTTGTTGTCCAACAGCTCGCTGATTCCTTTGTAGAAAGATGATTTTTGGAAACAGCGTTTTCACTCATTAAAAGTTTCTCTATATATGGTAGTTCTACAATTATTTAATCACATTTGACATAATAGATTACACCATCATGCCTAATCATAATAAATATAGTCATATTCCTGGGAAATACTATTATATTATCGGCGGAAGGAAACCATATATCACTAAAATAATTATATAAATCTATTGTACGGAATACATCTATTGTTTTAAACTCATCCCAATTAATACAGATAACATCACAACATAAATTCAAATCTGCAAATAATTCTAATAATGAAAAGTGGTCATCAAGTGCATTATACTTTTCTATAAAAGAACCATTTGATTGAAAATTATCAAAAACAGACTCATGTAAATCATATACTTTAATATTCTTTCGAAAATATTGGTAGCATATATTACAGTCTGTTTGATTCAATTTTTGAAATGAGGGAAATAACTCCCCCGTTTCTTTTTCAAATAAATCAATTTTAAATTTTTCCATATTTTATTTCTTTATAGGCTTTTTTGCGCCTAAACGGCTCAAAACAGAGACTTTTAAATCTTCTTCTTATAGCAGCGATGACGGCGATGCTGTTCGCTCTCCAGATACTGCCACTGGCTCTGAACACCGGTATTGGTCTCCATCTGCGGCATTGCCTCAGCCCATTTAAAGCCATAACGGTGATACTGCTCTATCAGATCGGCAAAAATAAGCGCATTGGCTCCCTTCTTGCGATATTCCGGAAGAACACCAATCAAAAGCAAATCTACCGTATCCGTCTTGTGCCACTTCAGAACCTTCAGCACCTTCAGCCAACCCGTAGGGAAAAGCTTGCCATCGCCTATCTCGCGCAGCGCATCGGTAAACGAAGGGAAGGAAACACCAAAGGCTACCAGCTTGTTGCCAGCGTTGCCATCTACCACACCCGTTACCAGGTTCAAGTCAGCCTTCTTGATATAAGTATTTACATATTCATCTATCTGCTTCTCCGTAAGCTGCTGGAAATCATAGAGATTCTTATAAGTTTCGTTCACTATTTCGAACACTTTCCTGCCCATTCCTCCCGAGGTCAGTTCCCGGCGGGTAAACTTATGAACCTGCAGATTATATCGGCTCTCTATCATCTGGGCAGTCTTGGCAAACTTAGCCGGCGTCACTTCCGGAATCCTGATGCGGTACTCCAGCCAGTCGTTATCCTTCTCATAGAGCGAATAACTCTCCAGATGCGTCTTATAATAAGGATAATTGTAATTGATATACATCGTAGACTTCCGGTCGAAGCCCTCGATGAGCAAGCCCTCACGGTCCATATCCGTAAATCCGAGCGGACCTACGCATTCGTTCATTCCCCTGCTCTTGCCCCAGTTTTCTACCGCGCGCAACAAGGCACAGGAAACCGCTACATTATCCACGAAATCGAACCAGCCGAAGCGAACCTGCTTCTTGTTCCACTCTTCGTTGGCACGATGGTTGATAATGGCAGCAATTCTACCTACGATACGAGCCTCGCTGTCAACCGCCAGGAAGTATTGAGCTTCACAGAATTCAAAGGCAGAATTCTTCTTTGGGTCCAGCGTATTCATCTCGTCAAAACGCAAAAAAGGAATGGCAAACTTATGGTCTCTGTAGAGATCATAATGAAACTGAATGAAGGTTTTCAGCCCTTTTTTAGTCGTTATCGGTATGATTCTTATCTCATCATTCATTAGTATATTGTTTTATGTATATATATTCAATTACGGTGCAAAAATACAATAAATTTATGAATAATACAACTCTTTTCTTATAAATTTATAAAAGTTGGTTCATAATTGTCCAACTTTGTGGATATTTATGTACCTTTGCAGGTTGAAATGCCCCAAAAGAGCATCATAAAGTTATGAAGAAAGAGAAAAGAGACAACTATACGTTCCTCACACATGCCCCTGTGCATCATGTGATTTTCACGATGGCCATACCAACGATTATCAGTATGCTGTCGACGAGCATGTACAACCTCGCCGACACCTATTTCGTGGGCAGCATCAACACGCAGAGTGTGGCAGCGGTAGGCGTTTCCTTTGCAGCAATGGCTGTGATTCAGGCGATAGGTTTCTTCTTCGGTCACGGAGCGGGCAATTATGTTTCGCGACAGTTGGGCGCCAAGCATACGGAAGAGGCACAGAAGATGGCAACCACGGGCTTTGTGCTGAGTTTTCTTACCGGTCTCCTCATCGCCATCCTGGGTCATGTGTTCCTCACACCGATCTGTCTTCTGATGGGTTCTACGCCCACCATTCTTCCTTATACAGAGCGTTATCTGGGCATTATCCTGCTGGGTGCTCCCTTTATGACCACATCGCTTACGCTGAATAATCTGATGCGCTTTCAGGGCAATACGATGTATGCGATGAAGGGCATCATGTCGGGTGTGCTGCTCAATCTGATTCTAGCTCCTCTGCTCATCCTCTACTTCCAGCTGGGTATTACCGGAGCCGCCGTAGCCACCCTCATCAGCCAGTGTTTCGGCTGCGCCATGCTCTTTTGGATGACGCATAAAGGCGAGAACATCCGCATCCATCTCAGCAATTTCACCCCTACCCGCGCCTTTGCCAAGGAGATTATCTTCGGCGGAACCCCTTCGCTGTCAAGACAGGGACTGGGAAGTATCGCTACGCTGATGCTCAATGTGGCAGCAGGTGCGTTTGGCGATGCAGCCATTGCGGGCATGAGCATCGTTACCCGCATCTCCTTCTTTACCTATGCGATGGTCATCGGTCTGGGTCAGGGATTCCAGCCGCTCTGCGGATTCTGCTACGGCGCCAAACTCTATGGGCGCGTAAAGGAAGCCTTCTTTTTCTGCATCAAATGCGGCACGGTTTTCCTCAGCGTCTGTGCCCTTCTCGGCTTCATCTTCTCAACTTCCATCATCAGCATCTTCCGCGATGATGCAGCGGTTGTAGCCGTAGGTTCGGTGGCTTTGCGATGGCAGGTGCTCAGTTTTCCGCTCGTAGCCAGCATCGTGCTCACCAACATGCTGATGCAGACCATCCGTAAACCGGTGAGAGCCAACATCGTAGCGGCAGCACGAAGCGGACTTTTCTTCATTCCGCTCATCTTCATCCTCCCCTATTTCTTCGGACTGCTGGGCGTGGAGATGTGTCAGATGTGGGCAGATTGCTGCTCGTTTGCCGTTGCGGTTCCGATAGCCTGGAGCGCTTTCAGGGATATGAGAAGAGAGCAGATGGAACTTGGGTAAAGCCACTAGAAGATAAGAAGATACTAGAAGATAAGAGAAAATACTTGAGATAAGAGAAATGGAGAAGACTTATTACATAGGCCTGGACGTTGGCTCTACGACAGCCAAGATAGCCGTTATCGACAGCGATAACCAGGTAATTTACTCAAAATACGAACGCCACAACGCCCGTGTCAACGAACTTGTGGCGCAATATTTCGATGAGATTTTAGCCCTCACGGGCGATGCAGAGGCTAGAATCTGCGTAACGGGAAGCGTAGGAATGGCTACTGCCGAACAGCTCCAGGCGGAGTTTGTACAGGAGGTGGTGGCTGCATCAGTCTATGCCCGTACTGCCCATCCTGAGGCGAAGGCGCTCATCGATATTGGTGGCGAGGACGCGAAGGTTATCTTCTTCAAGAAAAACGGAAATATGGAACTGCGCATGAACGGCAACTGTGCCGGCGGAACGGGCGCTTTCATCGACCAGATGAGTGTGCTGATGGGCGTAGAGAACCAGAAGATGAGCGAGTTGGCGATGAAGGCAGAGCACGTTTATCCGATGGCTGCCCGCTGCGGCGTGTTCGCCAAGACCGACATCCAGAACCTGATGGCACGCAATCTGCCCGAAGCAGATATTGCAGCCAGCATCTTCCATTCCATCGCCGTACAGACGGTGGTAACGCTTTCTCACGGCATCAGCTTCGAGGCTCCTATCCTGCTCTGCGGCGGTCCGCTGACCTTTCTTCCGGCTCTCCGCAAGGCTTTCTGCGATTATCTCCATCTCTCACCAAACGATTTCATCGTATCAGGAAACAGCAATCTCATCCCGGCTCTGGGCTGTGCTTACCGGGCTAAATCGGCAGATTCTGCAGCCTCAGTATCTATTCTCAGAAGCCGGATGAAAAAAGAAATACAAACGGAATGGACCAGCAGTCTGCTGCCTCTGTTCAAAAACGAGAAAGAGCACCAGGAATGGCTCAAATCAAAGGCGAAATTCGCTACCGAAACCCAACCGCTGAATAAAGGAAAACAGCAGGTTGTGATTGGTATTGACTCGGGCTCTACTACGACGAAGATTGTTGCGGTAAGGGTGAATGCGGAGACGCCTACGGGAGATATTGTCTTTACAAACTACCGCCTGAATCTGGGAAATCCGATCAAGGCAGTAGCGGATGGACTGAACACCCTGAAGCAGGAAGCTGCATTGCGAGGCGCAGAACTGGAAATCGTAGGCTCCTGCTCTACAGGTTACGGCGAAGAACTTATCAAGGCGGCTTTCGGGCTCGACAGCGGCATTATCGAAACAATGGCGCACGAAAGAGCTGCTGCCTCACTCATGCCTGACGTGAGTTTTATCCTGGACATCGGCGGACAGGACATGAAGGCTATCTTCGTGGAGAAAGGGGCTGTGGTGCGCATGGAACTCAACGAGGCGTGCAGTTCGGGCTGCGGAACATTCATCCAGACCTTTGCCAACAACATGGGTTATTCTGTAGGCGATTTTGCCCAACTCGCCTGCCAGTCGAAGGCTCCCTGCGACCTGGGAACCCGCTGCACCGTTTTCATGAACTCGAAGGTGAAGCAGGTGCTCAGAGAGGGCGCATCTGTAGCTGATATTTCTGCCGGAATCTCTTATTCGGTCATCAAGAACTGTCTGTATAAGGTATTGAAACTCCATGGTAATGAGAACCTTGGAGGCAAAATCGTTGTGCAGGGTGGTACGATGAGAAACGATGCGGTGGTAAGAGCATTTGAGTTGCTCACCCATACCGAAGTGGCACGAAGCAACATGCCGGAACTGATGGGTGCCTACGGCTGTGCCCTTCATGCGGCGGCAGATTATAAGCATCGCACTTCTGCAGAAGATACGAACCCTGCCTCATCAAGATCCATCGATGATCTCCAGAATCTGGCTCATTATGAAACCAAACAACTGCAATGCAAAGGCTGCGAAAACCATTGTTATGTTTCCCGCTACACCTTTGCCGGCGGCAACCGATTCTACTCCGGAAACAAGTGTGAGCGTGTGTTTAACAACAAGGGAGCAAACGGGATAAAAGGCAAAAACATCTACGAATACAAATATAGTTTACTATTTGATAGAGAAGAAGTTAACCCACTTGAAGTTGCAAAACACAACGTCAAAGTAGGCATTCCTCGCATCCTCAACATGTACGAGGAATATCCGTTCTGGAATGCGCTGCTCCGGGCAGCAGGATTGGGCGTGATTCTCTCTTCCGATTCCACTTTCAGCCAGTATGAAGGAGCCTTGAATACGGTGATGAGCGACAATATCTGCTTCCCGGCTAAACTGGCTCACAGTCATCTGAAGGAACTCAACGAGAACCCGAAAGTAGACCGCATCCTCATGCCATACGTGGTTTATGAACATAATGACGACCCGAAAAATACGCTGAACAGTTTCAACTGTCCGGTCGTTTCGGGCTACAGCGATGTCATCAAGTCGGTCATCAATCTGAAGAAACCGATCGATACGCCCGTCATCAACTTTGCCCAGCCTAAGGCGCTGGAAAAGCAGATTACCGATTATCTCAAGCAACTGGGAGTAAGCAAGAAGACTGCCCGTAAAGCACTGAGAGAGGCCCTCTATGCTCAGGCAGTATATGCAGCTGAGATTAAGAAACAGGGCTGGGAGATTCTGAAGTCAAACAAGGGACTTACGATTCTGCTGGCGGGCCGTCCTTATCATACAGACCCGCTGATTCAGCACAAGCTGAGCGAGATGATAGCCAATCTGGGAGTCAACGTCATCAGCGAAGACATCGCCCGGGGTAATCTCTTTGCAGATTTCAAAGACTTCAATTTGGAGGATCTGGCGGCAGAAAGAAATGAGGCAGCATTAGCCAGCCAGGACAACAACGAAGCATACAACTGTCAGCCAGAGACTTATCTCGTGAAGCAATGGGCGTATATGAACCGCATTCTGAAGGCAGCGCAATGGGCTGCAGAACAGGGCGATGAGGTTCATTTCGTCCAGATGACCAGCTTCGGCTGCGGTCCTGACAGTTTTATCCAGGACGAGATTCGCGACATCATGAAGCGCCACAACAAGCCTTTCACGCTGTTGAAGATAGATGATGTGAGCAATATCGGCTCACTGAAACTCCGTGTCCGCTCGCTCATAGAAAGCCTGAAGGGAGTAAAGGAAGTGAAGAGTGAAGAACGAAGAGTGAAGAAACAATGTTCGGCGGCCGAAGGGAAAGCCAATTCAACACTCAACACTCAACATTTACAACAGACCAAGGTATTCACCAAGCAGGATATTCATCGCAAGATTCTCGCTCCTTTCATGACCGAATACCTCACCCCTATCATTCCGCCTATCCTGAAACTGATAGGCTATGATGTTGAGGTTCTTCCGATGAGCAATGAGGTAAGCGCCGAACTCGGCTTGAAGTTTGCCAACAACGAAGTCTGCTATCCGGCTACACTCATCGTCGGCGACATCATCAAAGCCTTGAAATCAGGCAGATACGACCTGAACAATACAGCAGTAGTGATGAGTCAAACGGGCGGCCAGTGTCGCGCAACCAACTACGCTGGTCTCATCAAGCGTGCGATGATTTCCAATGGATTCCAGGACATTCCGCTGCTCACACTCGGTGTAACAGCCTCAACAGGCGAAGCATCAGGCTCAACAGACGACAAGCAAGACTATAACGAGCAGGACGGTTTCAATGTGCCTTGGCTGAAATACAGTCAGATTATCGTTACCGCCATTTTCTATGGCGATGCAATCAACGAGATGTACAATGCCTGCATCGTAAGAGAGCGTAAACCGGGCATTGCCAGAGAGTTGCGCGATAAATACATGCAGCTGATAGACGGACCTATCGCCCAGAATTCAGCCAAAGAACTCATCCGACTCCTGGAACAGGCAGCCGAAGAATTCAACCAGATGACCCTCGACAGAGAACTGCCGAAGGTAGGAATCGTAGGCGAAATCTTCCTGAAGTTCAATCCTTTCGCCCACCAGTTCCTGGAGCAGAACATCATCTCGCGCGGCATAGAGGTGGTTCCGCCTCTGCTTGCTCCTTTCTTCCTGCAGGAATTTGTGAACGTGGAGATACAGAAACACATGCGGCTGAGTTGCACCAAAGTGCCCGATTTCATCATCAAGGGCGCTTATCAGGCGCTGATAGGCAGAAGATTGCGCCAGGTAAACAAGGCAGCCGGCAAGTTCCGCTACTTCCGTCCGTTCACCAATATCTATGATGATGCGAAGGACGTACAGGGACTGGTTTCGCTCGCAGCCCAGTTTGGCGAAGGCTGGCTTCTGCCTGCCGACATCGTAGGTTACATCCGTGATGGCGTGAACAACATCATCTCGCTCCAGCCTTTCGGTTGCATCGCTAACCACGTGATTTCCAAGGGCATCGAGAAACGTCTCCACGACCGTTTCCCAATGCTCAACCTCGTATCGCTCGACTTCGATTCCGGTGTTTCAGAGGTAAACGTCACCAACCGACTGCTCCTCTTCCTGGACAGCATCGCAAAATAAGACAAGCCAGACCCATGTACGGTAAAACACCGTACATGGGTCTTTCCGTCTTTCATCCCTCAAAAAATCACTCTAAAAAATACAAAAAACCGTAGCTATTTCTTTGTCATTCAAGAAAATAATCGTATCTTTGCACTCATATTTTATTGAGACATTAAGAAAATGAGTAAAGATACATTAACTCATCAGCTGACAGAGACCATCGAGGAGCTTTCGAGCGCAGAATCTTTGAAGGGTCTCTTCCATCAGCATCGAGACGGGAATCCACTTCCTTCGGGCAAGGCGCTCGAAGAAATCATCAGTTTGTCCCGTTCTATCCTCTTTCCGGGATATTTCGGCAATTCTTCGGTAAATATCTCAACCATCAAATATCATATTGGAGTAAGAGTAGAGAAACTCTATGAGATGCTGTCAGAGCAGATTCTCGCCGGTCTCTGCTTCGCCAACGACTGTGAAACGGAAACCCAGGCTGAACTGCAGCACCAGCGTGCCAAGGCAGGCGTGATTGCAGCCAAGGCAATCATGGAATTCCCGAGACTGCGCAAGATTCTGGCTACCGATGTAGAGGCTGCCTACGAGGGCGACCCGGCTGCCATGAGCCACGGAGAAATCATCTCCTGCTACCCGGTCATCAAGGCGATTACCAACTACCGCATCGCTCACGTGCTGCACGAACTGGGAGTGCCGCTCATTCCGAGAATGATGACCGAACTGGCGCATTCGGAAACCGGTATTGATATCAACCCGGAGGCTACCATCGGCAAGCACTTCACCATCGACCACGGTACGGGTGTGGTAATTGGAGCTACCTGCATCATCGGCGACAATGTGAAACTCTACCAGGGTGTAACCCTCGGAGCCAAGAGTTTCCCTCTCGATAAGGACGGCAATCCTATCAAGGGAATCCCTCGCCACCCTATCCTCGAAAATGATGTCATCGTCTACGCCAATGCCACCATCCTCGGTCGCATCACCATCGGAGAAGGCTGCGTAGTGGGAGCCAACGTATGGGTTACCAAGGATATGAAACCGAAAACAAAGAAATATAAAAAAGAAAAACAAAGTTTATTAGATATAGAATTCAATAATGGAACAGGAATTTGAACTCATTGCCAAGACCTTCATGGGCCTCGAGCCTGTCTTGGCTGAAGAGCTCACCCAGTTGGGTGCCAATAATGTACAGATCGGTCGCCGCATGGTGTCTTTCACAGGCGACAAGGAAATGATGTATCGTGCTAACTTCCAGTTGCACACAGCCATCCGTATCTTAAAGCCTATCAAGCACTTCAAGGCTAGAAGCGCTGAAGAGGTGTATGATCAGATTCAGAAGATCAAGTGGGATGACATCTTAGACGTGAAGAAGACTTTCTCTGTTGACTCAGTAGTCTACTCAGAGGAGTTCCGCAACTCACGCTTCGTAACCTACAAGGTAAAGGATGCGATTGTTGACTGGTTCCGCGAGAAGCAGGGTACGCGTCCAAATATCAGCGTATCTAACCCGGATATCCGCCTCAACATCCACATTGCAGAAGACAATGCCACCTTGAGTCTCGATTCGAGTGGTGAGAGTCTGCACCGCCGTGGCTACCGCCAGGAGCAGGTAGAGGCTCCTCTGAACGAGGTTCTCGCTGCAGGTATGATTCTGATGACCGGCTGGAAGGGCGAATGCGATTTCATCGACCCGATGTGTGGTTCAGGTACCATCGCCATCGAAGCTGCCCTCATCGCCCGAAACATCTCTCCAGGTGTATTCCGCAAGGAGTTTGCCTTCGAGAAGTGGAACGATTTCGACCAGGATCTCTTCGATACGATTTATAACGACGACTCTCAGGAGCGCGAGTTCGAGCACCATATCTATGGTTACGATGTTGACATGAAGGCTGTCAATACAGCTAATCTCAACGTTCGTGCTGCCGGTCTCAGCAAGGACATCACCATCTCACAGGCTGATTTCAAGGACTTCACCCAGCCAGCCGAGAAGAGCATCATCGTGATGAACCCTCCATACGGTGAGCGCATCTCTACCCCTAACCTCCTGAACACCTACAAGATGATAGGCGAGCGCTTCAAGAAGGCTTTTGCCGGCAACGAGGCTTGGGTATTGAGCTACCGCGAGGAATGCTTCGAGCAGATTGGTCTGAAACCATCTATCAAGATTCCTTTATTCAACGGAAGCTTGGAGTGCGAATTCCGCAAGTATGTGATGTTCGACGGCAAGATGAAGGACTTCCGTTCTGAAGGCGGTATTGTGAAGACTGAGCGCGAGAAGAGCGAGATGGCTCAGAAGCACCGTTTCAAGAAGGAACGTGAATTCAAGAAGCGTGTAAGCGAGGAGACTGAAAACGAGGAGGACGATATCCGTTCTTTCAAGTTCCATACTCACCGTCTGGAAGACTTCGAGAAGAAGCGTGCTGAGTTCCACAAGGGCGGTCGTTCACGTATCGGTGGCGGTCGACGCAATAATGACGACGATGACAAGCGTGGCAGCCGCAGCTTCAAGGGCGACCGCAAGGGTGGCCGTGACTTCGGTGGCAAGCGCGACGGAAAGCGTTTCGAGAAAGGCGACAAGCGTGGTGGCTTCAAGGGCGACAAACGTGGTGACCGTGATTTCGGAGGCAAGCGCGGAGGCAAGAAGAACTTCAGCGTTGACTTCGACGACGAGGATTAAAGAGAGATACTACCCATGCGTCGTGTTTCACGACGCATGGGTGGTAAACCCGATAAAGTAAAGTAAAGTAAAGAATATAATGAATCTGAAGAATTCAATTTATAAATTATCTTTTGCTGCTATGATCATGATGGCTATGAATGCAACCGACTTACAGGCTCAGGGCGTAGTTCCTGCTCAGAAAGGCGAGAAAACCTTTACATTGGAAGACCTGAACTTCGGCGGCAACAACTATCGTAACATGGTGGCTAAGAATCGCTGGTGCACCTGGTGGGGCAATGAACTCATTCGCCAGGATGTGGATGCTTGCTATCTCGTCAACAAGACGACAGGCAAGGAGACCAAACTCTTCGGCATCAATGACATCAACCAGTGGATTGCTCCTACCAAAGACATCAAGGTAAGAGCCCTCTACAATGCTCTGTTCCCGTTTGCAGGCAAGAACATCGTGATGGTGAGCAACGGCAGCAAGACTTATACCGTAGACTTCAAGAAGCATAAGCTGCTGAGTGAGATGGATTTTGCTGACGGCGAGAACCTCCTGGAGGCTAACGCCCAGCAGAACGCCTTCGCCTATCTGCAGGGCAGCAACCTCTATGTGCGTACCTTCGATGTAACCAGCAACGCCCTGACAAAAGAAAAGAAATCTCACGATTTCCAGCTCTCAAAGGATGGAAACCGCGAAATTGTTTATGGACAGAGTGTTCACCGCGATGAGTTCGGTATCAGCAAGGGAACCTTCTGGAGTCCGAACGGCGAACTGCTCGCCTTCTATCGCATGGACCAGAGTATGGTAACCGACTATCCGCAGGTCGACATCCCGGAAATCGGTTTCAATAATCCTGAAACACAGAGTTGCATTGCTACTCCTGCACCAGACAAGTATCCGATGACTGGCGAGACATCACACAAGGTAACCGTAGGCGTGTTCGACTGCATGACCGGCAAGACCGTCTATCTGAAGGCTGGCGATCCAACCGACCGCTACTTCACCAACATCGCATGGAGTCCGGACAGCAAGACCATCTATATGTTTGAGCTGAACCGCGACCAGAACGACTGCCGTCTGACTGCCTACAATGCAGAAACCGGCGAGAAGACAGGCGAGCTCTATCGCGAGACCGATGAGAAATATGTAGAACCATGTCATCCTATCCAGTTCCTGCCTTGGGACAGCAACAGTTTCATCATGCAGAGCCGCAAGAATGGCTACAACCACCTCTATCTCTGTGAAGTGAAGAACGAAGAACGAAAAACGAAGAATTCAAATGCAAAATCTTCATCAGAAAAGCAAGAGAATTCTTCACTCTCCACTCTTCACTCTTCACTTACAATCCGGCAGTTGACTTCCGGTAAATGGGAGGTGATGGAAGTGCTCGGTTTCAACAGCAAGCGCAAGAGTATCATCATCGCATCCAACGAGAAATCGCCTATCCAGAGAAACATCTTTGCCGTAGACACAAAAACCGGCAAGCGTACGCTGGTAGATGATTGCGGCAAGGGATGGCACAGCGCCACTTTGAGCGAGAACGGACAGTATGTCTTCGACAACTACTCTACTCCTACCGTTCCTCGCAAGATTGCCCTCGTGAATACCGAGAACGGCAAGCGCACCGCTTACTTCACTGCCGAGAACCCTTGGAAGGGCTACAATGTGCCTGAGTACAGCTGCGGTACCATCAAGGCTGCCGATGGCGAAACAGACCTCTACTGGAGAATGGTGAAACCGGTAAACTTCGATCCAAACAAGAAGTATCCTACCATTATATATGTATATGGTGGACCTCATGCCCACAACGTAGATGCCCGCTGGAACTACTCTAGCCGTGGTTGGGAAACCTACATGGCAGAAAAGGGCTATCTGCTCTTCATCCTCGACAACCGTGGAAGCGAGAACCGTGGCAAGGCTTTCGAGCAGGCTACCTTCCGCCAGCTCGGACAGATTGAGATGCAAGACCAGATGAAGGGTGTGGAATATCTGAAGACGCTTCCTTACGTAGATGCTGACAAGATTGGCGTTCACGGCTGGAGCTTCGGCGGATTCATGACCATCTCGCTGATGACCAACCACCCTGATGTGTTCAAGGTAGGCGTAGCAGGCGGTCCGGTAATCGACTGGCACTGGTACGAGGTGATGTATGGCGAGCGCTATATGGACACCCCACAGACCAACCCAGAAGGTTACAGGAAGACCTCTCTGCTCTATCAGGCAAAGAACCTGAAGGGCAAGCTGCAGATTATCCAGGGCTTGAACGATGTGACTGTAGTGCCACAGCACTGCCTCACCTTCCTCAAGGCTTGCATCGCAGCAGGCACCCAGCCAGACTTCTTCGTCTATCCTGGCGAGCCTCACAACATGAGAGGTCATCAGAGCACTCATCTGCATGAGCGCATCAGCAATTATTTCTTCGATTATCTCAAGTAAATATCCAGGAGTAAACATCCCCCGAAAAGGGGAGTTTACTTCTACATCAAATAACAAACAATAACTTACAGCAAATGAAAATTTTATTGTTAGGAGGCGGTGGCCGCGAGCACGCCTTAGCATGGAAAATCGCTCAGAGCGAAAAGTGTGAGAAACTCTTCATCGCTCCTGGTAATGCCGGTACACAGAATGTCGGCGAGAACGTAGATATCAAGGCAGACGACTTTGAGGCGCTCAAGAACTTCACAGTAGAGAATGGCGTTGATATGGTAGTAGTTGGTCCGGAAGACCCATTGGTAAAGGGTGTTTACGATGACTTCAAGAACGATCCTCGCACCCAGAACATCCCTGTCATCGGTCCATCAAAGGCTGGCGCCGTACTGGAAGGCAGCAAGGACTTCGCCAAGGAGTTCATGAAGCGCCACAACATCCCTACTGCCCAGTATGAGACTTTCGACGGCGAGCACGTAGAGGAAGGCTTGAAATTCCTGGAGACACTGAAGGCTCCTTATGTATTGAAGGCTGACGGTTTGTGCGCAGGTAAGGGCGTTCTCATCCTCCCTACCCTGGAAGAGGCTAAGAAAGAGTTCAAGGAGATGCTCGGCGGTATGTTCGGCAACGCTTCTGCACGCGTAGTCATCGAGGAATTCCTCAGCGGCATTGAGTGCTCTGTATTCGTATTGACCGACGGCAAGAACTACAAGATTCTGCCTGAGGCTAAGGATTACAAGCGCATCGGCGAGCACGATACCGGTCTGAACACCGGCGGTATGGGTAGCGTTACCCCTGTACCATTCGCTACCAAGGAGTGGATGCAGAAGGTTGACGAGCGCATCATCCGTCCTACCGTAGAGGGACTTGCTGAGGAGAACATCGACTATAAGGGATTCATCTTCTTCGGTCTGATTAATGTAGAAGGCGAGCCTATGGTCATCGAGTACAACTGCCGTATGGGTGACCCTGAGACAGAGAGCGTGATGCTCCGCCTGAAGAGCGACATCGTGGATCTCTTCGAAGGTGTAGCAGCAGGCGACTTGGACAAGCGCAGCATCGAGTTTGATGAGCGTGCAGCTGTCTGCGTGATGCTCGTAAGCGGCGGTTATCCAGAGGCTTACAAGAAGGGTTATCCTATCCAGGGCATCGACGATGTAGAAGGTTCGGTAGTATTCCACTCCGGTACAGCCATGAAGGATGGTCAGGTAGTAACCAACGGTGGTCGTGTCATCTGCGTAAGCAGCTACGGCAAGGACAAGGAAGAAGCCCTGAAGAAGAGCTTTGCTGAGGCACAGAAGATCCAGTTCACCGACAAGTACTTCCGTTCTGATATCGGACAGGACCTTTAGTTTTTTAATGTTGAATTAGATGTTAAGAAAGAAAACTTTTCAAAATAAAGTAGCGGCTAGCCGCTACTCTTTACCTATTACTGCAACCCTTGCCACGCTGGTTTGGGTTGCAGTAGGTTTATTGGTATCCAATATCTGGGTAGAATTTGCTTTCACAGCCATGTGTACCCTGCTGATGGTGGAACTGAACAACCGTAATGCCCTCATGCGTACCTACAGCCGAATGGTATCTTGCAGTTTTCTGGCATTAATGACGATGGCAGGACTCCCCCAACTCTCTTTAAAAAGCAGTATTGTGACGATGTGTTTCATCGCCTTTTATCTCATTATCTGGAATTGCTATCAGGATAAACGCTCAACAGGCTGGACTTTCTACGCCTTTGCCTGCATCGGTCTGGCATCGATGGTTTTCGTGCAGATAGGCTATTTCATGCCTATCCTGTGGATTATGATGATGGTGTTTACCCTCTCGTTTAGCGTAAAGACATTCTTTGCAACACTAGTAGGTCTCATCGTGCCCTATTGGTTTGCAGCCGGTTATTTCTTCTATACCGACAACATACAGGGGCTGGCTGACCATTTCTGCGAATTCATCAACTACAGCGAACTCTTTGATTATTCGCAGGTTACCGACCATCAGGTACTGGACCTGAGTTTCGTTATCCTGCTCACCATCATCGGTTCCATCCACTTCATACGCACCAGCTACGGCGATAAGATACGAACCCGCATGATCTACGAAACGTTTATCATGATATCGGTTGCCTGCATCATCTTCATCGTCCTCCAGCCTCAATATATACAGGAACTGGGCGGCATCCTGATTGTGAATACAGCACCGCTTATCGCCCATTTCATCACATTCACCAGAGGTAAGTTTACCAACATATCCTTCATCCTGCTGCTCATCATGCTGGTACTTATCATAGCTTACAACATACTCGTACCAGAGAGCATATTACTATGAGTTGGATTATAGATTTCTTAATGAGCTGGGGCTACTGGGGCATGCTGGTATCAGCCTTCCTTGCCGGCAGTTTCTTTCCCTTCAGCAGCGAGGTGGTCATGTCGGGCTTACAGGCAGCCGGACTAGAACCTATCCAGCTCGTACTGTATGGAAGCATCGGCAATGTGCTCGGTTCTATGTTCAACTATGGCGTAGGACGGATGGGCAAGCTGGAATGGATAGAGAAATATCTGCATGTAAAGAAAGAGAGTCTTGACAAGGCTCAGCATTTCATGGCCGACAGAGGAGCCTGGATGGGATTCTTTGCCTTCCTGCCCCTGTTGGGAAGTGCCATCACCATCGTTTTGGGACTGACGAGAGCCAACATCGTTATTTCTGTCATCAGCATCACCATCGGAAAGGTGTTGAGATATGTACTGCTGGTTTACGGACTCAGTTTCATCTTTTAAACAAGCTGCAAAGAAAACAAAGAATTGATTCATATAGATTGACTGCTTATGAGAAAGTATTTATACCTTATTATATTATGCGTGGCTTTCGCGGGCTGTAAAGGCAGCCAGCAGAAAGGCCACACCGCAGAAAGTAACGGAAAGGAATCTGTCGCCAACAGCGATGGCAAACCTGCTGTTACCGTAACTATCCCTCCCTACAAGTTTTTCGTTGATAAGATTGCCGGAGATAAGGTGGATGTCAACGTGATGGTATCCAACGGCAACAATCCTGAAACTTACGAGCCTTATGCCCAGCAGATGATGGAACTCTCCAGGAGTGCCCTCTATCTGAAAGTGGGAAGCATCGGTTTCGAACAGACCTGGATGAAGAAGCTGCAGGACAACGCTCCTGACATGAAGGTGATAGATACCTCCACAGGCATCACGCCTGCCAAGACACCAGGCGGCAATACCGACCCGCATGTATGGATGAGTTGCAAAAACGCCCGCATCATCTCCAGCAACATCTTCAAGGCACTCTGCCAACTGGAACCGGAAAACAAGACTTTCTTTCAGAAAAACTATCAGCAGTTGCTCTGCAGCATCGACAGGCAGGACAGCATCATCAGAAAGAGTTTCAAGGATAATCCGGAGATGGTACGCAAGTTTGTGATCTATCACCCTATCCTCACCTACTTTGCCCGTGATTACCAGCTGGAGCAGCTTGCCATAGAGGAAGAAGGCAGGGAGCCGAGTGCCGCCCAGCTGAAGAGCCTCATCGAGAGAGCAAGAAAAGAAAAGATCAAGTTCTGCCTGATACAGGCAGAATTTGCCAACCGCAACACCACAACCTTCATCAAGGAGAGCCACACCAAGCCAATGAATATCAACCCATTGCAGGGCGATTGGAACTGGGCGATGCAGGAAGCGGCAGCAGCGGTACAGGGCAAGAAAATCATTGTTGGGAAGTAAAAACTACAATAATATGACTCCAATCATAAAAATCGAGCATCTTTCTGCAGGCTATGAAGGCAAGGAGGTGCTCCACGACATCAACCTCACCGTCTGTAAAGACGATTATCTTGGCATCATCGGTCCCAACGGTGGTGGCAAGACAACTCTCATGCGCCTCATTCTGGGACTGATGAAACCCACAGACGGCAGCATCCGCTTTTATAAAGACGGGGAGGAAGTAAGGGAAATCAGTATGGGATATCTGCCCCAATACAATCATCTCGACAAACAGTTCCCTATCTCCGTCTATGAAGTGGTACTCTCAGGACTCAGTAAGACCAAAAGTCTCTTTTCGAGATACACACAGGCACAGCACCAGCAGGTTCTCGACTGTCTGGAACAGATGCAGCTCACAGAGTTGAAAGACCGCCATATCGCAGCCTTGAGCGGCGGGCAACTTCAGCGAGTACTTCTCGCCCGCGCCATTGTTTCCAAACCCGATGTAGTAATACTGGATGAGCCCAACACCTATATCGACCGCCGCTCCCAGAAGCAGATGTACGAGATGCTGGAACAGATCAACCGGGAGTGCGCCATTATCATCGTAAGTCATGATGTAGCCGAAGTGCTCAATAACGTAAAGCACATCGCCTGCGTAAATCATCATCTCCACTACCACGATACGGCCGATATGCCGAGAGAGAAACTGGAAGAGCATTTCTTAAATGTATAGGCTTATTATATAATAATGCCTAAAAAACAGGTGCAAAAATCCATATTATCTCATCTTTTTATTATCTTTGCAACTGAAATGTGCCTTCCTAGAAAGGCACAGAGAAAGCACTCAGAAACAGAGAAAGCATTCAGAAAGAAATATAATACATTAAAGTTTAAACAATAATGAAACAGTACAGATTAGTGGACAATATCTTCGGATGGGTCGCATTCATCATTGCGGCGTTCACTTATTGTTCCACAATTGAACCGACAGCCAGTTTCTGGGACTGTCCTGAGTTTATTACGACTGCTTACAAGCAGGAGATCGGTCACCCACCAGGGGCACCATTCTTCATGCTTTTAGGCAATTTCTTCACACATTTCGCCAGCGACACTACCCAGGTAGCCAAGATGGTAAATACGATGAGCGCCCTGCTGAGCGCCGTCTGTATCATGTTCCTCTTCTGGACCATCACCCACCTGGCTCGCCGACTCGTCATCAGCGACTGGAAAGAACTGACCACCAGTAAGCTGATTGCCATCGAGGCATCCGGTATGGTAGGCGCACTCATCTACACCTTCAGCGATACCTTCTGGTTCTCAGCTGTCGAGGGTGAGGTTTATGCGTTCTCTTCTGCCTTTACCGCTGTGGTATTCTGGCTCATTCTGAAGTGGGAAGACCATGCTGACGAGCCTCATAGCGACCGTTGGCTTGTGCTCATCGCCTATATGACCGGTTTGAGTATCGGTGTCCACCTGCTCAACCTGCTCTGTATCCCAGCCATCGTATTGGTTTATTACTACAAGAAGGTGCCACATGCCAACCTCAAGGGCTCGATCCTGGCGCTGTTCCTTTCATTCCTCGTAGTGGTAGCCGTACTGTATGGTGTGGTTCCAGGTATCATCACCGTAGGCGGCTGGTTTGAGCTGTTCTTTGTCAACACCCTCGGCTGTCCGTTCAATACCGGTGAAATCGTATACATCATTTGTCTTGTAGCCTCTGTCATCTGGGGTATCTACGAAACCTGCCATGCTTCTGAGAAGAACGAGAAGAAGCAGAATATCGCCTTCGTTCTCGGCTTCGGCATGCTCGGCATCCCATTCTACGGATATGGCTGGACAGCTGCCATCACCGGCATCATCGTGCTGGTTATCCTCTGGTTCGTACTCGGCTACAAACGCAAGCAGGAAGTAGTAACAGGCGTTGATGAATCTACAGGCATCGCCAAGAAGAAGATGCAGCTTCTGCCGCTCATCTCTGCACGCGTCAAGAATACAGCCTTGCTCTGCATGCTGATGCTGATGATTGGTTATTCCAGCTACGCACTCATCGTGATCCGTTCTTCTGCCAACCCTCCTATGGACCAGAACTCTCCTGAGGACATCTTTACCCTGGGAAGTTATCTGAGCCGCGACCAGTATGGTGACCGTCCTCTGTTCTATGGACAGGCTTATACATCACAGGTAGCCCTCGAAGTAGACGGCAACATGTGCAAGCCTGTCATGAAGGAAGGCGCACCGGTTTACCAGCGCAAGGAGAAGGCTTCGGCTGATGAGAAGGACTCTTACTTCGTAGTAAGTCACAAAAATCAGTATATCTATGCCCAGAACATGCTCTTCCCTCGTATGTACAGTTCGGCTCATGCCCAGGCATACGAAGACTGGATGGGCGGTGTAGAAGGCACAGAGATTCCTTACGACCGCTGCGGAGAGAGTATGATGGTAAAGATGCCGTCACAGTTTGACAACATCCGCTTCTTCCTTTCCTATCAGTGCAACTTCATGTACTGGCGCTACTTCATGTGGAACTTTGCCGGTCGTCAGAACGACATCCAGGGCAATGGTGAGCCAGAGCACGGAAACTGGATTACCGGTTTCTCATTCATCGATGATTCACTCTATGGCGACCAGAGCAAATTGCCAGACGACCTGAAGGAGAACAAGGGACACAATGTATTCTATTGCATGCCGCTGATTCTCGGTCTCGTCGGACTTTTCTGGCAGGCTTGGTATACCCGCAAGAAGAAGGTAATGAAGAACGGCAAGGAAGAGGAAGTACTCCTCCCTATCGGAATCCAGCAGTTCTGGATTGTATTCTTCCTGTTCTTCATGACAGGTCTTGCCATCGTCATCTACCTGAATCAGACACCTATGCAGCCACGTGAGCGTGACTATGCTTACGCCGGTTCATTCTATGCATACGCTATCTGGTGCGGTCTCGGCGTACTCGCCATCATCGACATCCTGAAGCGCAAGATGAAGCTCAGCGGTACTGCTGTAACAGCCATCGTAGCAGTCATCACACTTCTCGTACCTATCCAGATGGCATCACAGACCTGGGATGATCACGACCGCTCAAACCGTTACACCTGCCGTGACTTCGGTCAGAACTACCTGATGTCACTCCAGGAGAAGGGAAACCCTATCATCTTTACCAATGGTGATAACGATACCTTCCCACTCTGGTACAACCAGGAGGTAGAAGGCGTAGGAACAGATGCCCGCGTATGTAACCTGAGCTACCTGCAGACCGACTGGTATATCGACCAGATGATGCGTCCTGCATACAACTCACCATCTGTGCCAATCACCTGGCCACGTCTCGACTTCTGTTCAGGTACCAACGAATATGTATCTGTTGAACCTGAGGCAAAGAAGCAGATTCTCGACTTCTACAAGCAGGATCCAGAGAATGCCAAGAAGCAGTTTGGTGACGAACCGTTCGAGCTCAAGAACATCCTGAAGAACTGGGTACGCAGCAAGAACCCTGACATGCACTTCATCCCTACGGATACCCTCTATGTCACCATCGACAAGGAGGCTGTAAAGAAGAGCGGCATGATGATGGCATCAGATTCTATTCCAGACAAGATGGTCATCTCTCTTGCCGGCAAGAGCGCACTCTACAAGAACGACCTCATGATGCTCGAAATGCTGGCACAGTGCAACTGGACCCGTCCGCTCTACGTAGCACTCACCGTAGGCGAAGAGAACTATATGAACCTCGGTGACAACTTCGTACAGGAGGGACTTGTGAACCGTATCACTCCGTTCACCACCAACAAGCCAGGTGCCAAGAACTTCGATACAGAGAAGGCTTATCACAACATCATGACCCGATTCAAGTTCGGCAACCTGAAGCAGAAGGGACTCTACATCGACGAGACAACCATGCGTATGTGTTATACCCACCGTCGCCTGCTCGCCCAGACAGCCCTCCAGCTCATCGCCGAAGGCAAGAAGCAGAAGGCTATCAACATCCTGAAGAAGGCTGATACCGAGATTCCTGCCTACAATGTTACGCTCGACTACATGAGCGGTGGCTTGGATATGGCTCGCGGCTGGCTGATGACCGGTCAGAAAGCCAAGGGCAAGGAATATATAGAAGCGGTATGGAAGAATGCTTCACAATACCTCAACTACTATCTCTCGCTGCCAAACGACCGTTTCCTCCAGGCAGAGCACGACTGCATCCGTCAGATTATGATCATGCAGAGCATCTGCGAGGCTGCCGGAATGGTGAGTCCACAGTTGGAGCAGAAGTATGAGAAGCAGCTCAACAACCTCTACCGTCTCTATTATGGCAGAGGTGGCAGAATGCCGGAAGGCAATCAGTAAAAAATAGAAAAAAGTTTGGTGTCGCGAAACACGACACCAAACTTTTCATTATTCATATAAACCTGTTTTATCCATGTTCATAGAGCAACCAGCCAAATGGCTCAGATGGTTATATCCAAAGGCCATCTGGAGAATGGACAAGAAAGACCATTCTGTCTATCTTACATTTGATGACGGTCCAATTCCAGAGTCAACTCCATTCATCTTAGAGACCCTGAGAAAGTACAATATCAAGGCTACTTTCTTTATGGTAGGCGAGAATGTATTGCGCCATCATGACCTCTACAACCAGATTGTGGCAGAGGGTCATCAGGTAGGCAACCATACATTCAATCATATCGGTGCCTTCAAGCACCGCGTCATCTCCTACGTGCTCAACACCAATAAGGCGAACGACATCATCCATGCCCATCTCTTCCGTCCACCTCACGGCTGGATGCGGCCAAGTGAGTATTGGTGGCTGCACCGCACTTACAAGGTCATCATGTGGGATGTGGTGACGCGCGACTATTCCAAATGGATGACGGCAGAAGATGTGGTGAACAATGTGAAGCGATATGCCCGCAATGGCAGCATCATCACCTTCCACGACTCGCTGAAGAGCATTGAAAAGCTGAAGACAGCACTCCCTCAGGCCATAGAATGGCTCATGGAACAGGGGTATGAATTTAAGACTTTTGAATAAGAAGCTGTTATTCCCAAACAGGAACAGACCAATAAACACAGACAAGAAATGAGCAAAAGAATCAACAGTTATCAGGCAGTAGCTGCATTTGTAAGAGGTTTCTTCGAAGCTTACGCACGTGGCATCATCGATGCTACCATCGAAGGCAATGACTTCAGCAAGAAGAACGACCCGAAACAGATCAAGCAGATGATGCTGGAGCACTATGGCGAGGTAAACCAATACTTCTTCGACATCATGTTCTCTACCCTCGTACGCCTCAACTACAAGACTGCCGAGGAAGCCAACGAGCGCATGAAGAAGAACTTCGACAGCATGAAACAGGCTGACCCGACCTTTGAGCCAACCATGCTCGACTACTTGCGCATAGCCTGCAAATCGAACCAGTTGTACAAGGCGATGGAAACAGAATACAAGCGTAACTTCACCTGGCTTCTGCAGGGTAAGTTTACTACACTTGAGGAGCATGTGCGCGATTATACCCACGGCATACTGATCAGTCTGGCTGACGAGCCGATGGCCATCCATCTTCTGGTGCGCATCATCGTGAAGGCTTACGCTGCGGGCTTGAAGTGTGGCAGCAAGGAGGGCGAGCAGCATCAGCTCCACATGCCTACACTTCACGGCATGCTGCTGAACAATGTCAACATCCTGCTCAACGAGACACCGCTCAAGAGCAGCACCGAAGATCCTGTAGCCCTCTTCAAGGAGGCGTGCAAGAATGAAGAAGAAAACATCAATGTTCTTTTCAACACATTAAACGATGCGATGAAAGAACTGGCAGAAGAATAAGAGAAAAGAACAAAAACTGGACAACTTTTGTTGCTCAGGCACTTAAAAAGTTTAAATTATAATAGTGTTGTGTAATAAAGGCAATAAATAAAAGAATATGAGAACATTTACTTTTAAAAGTCTGTTTTTAACAGTGCTATTTGTGTTGCTTGGGAGCACGGCAATCCAGGCTGCAGATGATGGCTTGATTACCAGACAAATAACACTCAAGCTGGATGAGGCTGGTACTTTACCTAATAAGATTGCTGTAAGCAGGAAGAATCTGATTACCAATCTGAAGATTGTTGGTAAAATTAATGGCACGGATTTGAAATTTATCCGTGAGATGGCTGGTCGTGATTTTAATGGGAAAATAACAGATGGAAAACTGTCTATATTAGATTTGTCTGAAGCAAAAATTGTAGCAGGTGGAGATGCGTATGTTCGGTTCAGCGAGAACTATTATACCTCTAATGATAAGTTGGGCGATTATGCTTTTGCAGGTTGCAGTGGATTGACAAGCTTGACTATTCCTTCCAGTGTTACTTCGATAGGCAGGAGTGCTTTTGAAGGTTGTAGTGGATTGACTAGCTTGACCATCCCTTCCAGTGTTACTTCGATAGGCGAATCAGCTTTTCGAGGTTGCAGTGGTTTGACAAGTTTGACTATCCCTTCCGGTGTTACTTCGATAGGCATAGCAGCTTTTGAAGGTTGCAGTGGATTGACAAGCTTGACCATCCCTTCCAGTGTTACTTCGATAGGCGACTGGGCTTTTAATGGTTGCAGTGGGTTAACCTCCATTTATGCATATCTGGAAAAAATACCAGAGTTAGGGTCTAATGTATTTACTGGATGTAACGCAAAGAATTGTATACTTTATGTACCAACAGGAACTCTTGATGATTATTTGGTGTCAGATTTTGGCTGTTTCGAGAATATAGTAGATATCCTTAATAAGGATGGCTTGTTAACCACACAAGTAACAATCAAGTTGGATGAGGCTGGTACTTTACCTGATAAGATTAGTGCAAACGAGAAGAATCTGATTACCAATCTGAAGATTGTTGGTAAAATTAATGGCACGGATTTGAAATTTATCCGTGAGATGGCTGGTCGTGATTTTAATGGGAAAATAACAGATGGAAAACTGTCTATATTAGATTTGTCTGAAGCAAAAATTGTAGCAGGTGGAGATGCTTATGTTCTGTACGGCGAAAGCCATTATACCTCTAATGATAAGTTGGGCAATTATGCTTTTTATGGTTGCAGTGGTTTGACTAGCATGATTATCCCTTCCGGTGTTACTTCGATAGGCTATAGAGCTTTTAAAGGTTGCAGTGTTTTGACTAGCATGATCATCCCTTCCGGTGTTACTGCGATAGGTAAAGAAGCTTTTTATGGTTGCAGTGGATTGACAAGCTTGACCATTCCTTCCAGTGTTACTGAGATTGGCGAATTAGCTTTTGAAGGTTGCAGTGGATTGACAAGCATGACTATTCCTTCCAGTGTTACTTCGATAGGCTGGGGTGCTTTTGCAGAGTGTAGTGGTTTGACAAGCTTGACTATCCCTTCCAGTGTTACTTCGATAGACAGGTATGCTTTTGCAGGTTGCAGTGGATTGACAAGCTTGACCATCCCTTCTGGTGTTACTTCGATAGGCAATTATGCTTTTGCAGATTGCAGTGGTTTGACAAGCTTGACCATCCCTTCCAGTGTTACTTCGATAGGCGAATATGCTTTTGAGAATTGCAGTGGTTTGACAAGCTTGACCATCCCTTCCAGTGTTACTTCGATAAGCGACAGGGCTTTTTATGGTTGCAGTGGATTGACAAGCTTGACTATTCCTTCTGGTGTTACTTCGATAGGCGAAGGGGCTTTTGAAGTTTGCAGTGGATTAACCTCCATTTATGTATATACGAAAAAAATACCAGAGTTAGGGTATTATGTATTTAATGGATGTGACGCAAAGAATTGTACGGTTTATGTACCAAAAGGAACTATTGAGGATTACAAGTTGTCAAAATTTGGCTATTTCGAGAAGATAGTAGAGTTCGATGCGTCGGGCATTGATAAGGTTACAACCTCTACCAATGTCAAGGAAGTCTCTCGCTATTCTGTAAATGGCCAGCGATTATCTGCTCCAGCCAAGGGCTTGAACATCGTGAAGTATAGTGATGGAAGTGTGAAGAAAGTTGTTGTTCAATAATCAACAAAGAGATAATAAACTCATCAGCATAGCCCATTGATTGGGCTATGCCAATAAGTATATATCTCAAGTTTCGTAAGTAAGCCCCACACGCCCTGAAAGGGCAGAAGCTCCTAGCCCAGGGCATCGCCCTGGGT
>OKRW01000963.1_pt1 | contig 26719 bp, 48 predicted proteins | sample 1601151 | NCBI WGS metagenome assembly OKRW01 (sample SAMEA3541471, study PRJEB24748) | human gut metagenome | biome: human gut; feature: human-associated habitat; material: faeces | place: China | collected 2012 | reverse complement strand
AGCGCCGCCCACGTCTCATCCCATCCGCGGATCACTTCTGCCTTGATCTGCTTAAGATAATCGAGGAACGGCTGCAATTTACCGATCAGCGCGTCGCTTGTCGGCACTTCCTCATACATCGTAGAGGCATCTGTTCCACCGCCACCGCCGCCGGAACTGTTTGAGTTAATCACATTCAGTTCATCAAACCCCTGCAACGCTCCCGCCGCTTTCTTTGCCGCTCCCGCAGTGCCATTCAACGACTTCGCATAATCCACCTGCTGTTGCTTCGCCCGTGTCCATGTGCTCTTTCCAGAGAGCGCCGCCACAAGTTCATTCATCTTATTGACCACCGTCGTGATCCAGTTGCAGAGTGTCACAATCGCCGGAATGACAGCAGATACAATCGGCGCCGCCAGCGTTCCCAGTGATGCTTTGAGTGTAGCTGTGGCAGATTTCAGCTCGGACATCCGTGAATTAAAGTCAGAGGAATACTTCGCCATGTTCTGGATGCCCTCTTTAAAGGCGGCAACCATTGCGTTAAAAGCCTTTGTTATCCAATTAAAAATAAACAGCGAGAGAGTTATTCCTTCCAGTCTTGATAAAAGTGTGGACATCAGCCCCGCGGATTTCTTTGCTGCTTTTCCAACCTTTTCAATCTGCTTTGAACCGGAGCCGACCTTAGCTTCCTTGGCGGCAACCTCTTCCATCTTTCTTTTTGTAACATCAAGCTGACGATTTACTTCCCTTAATTTCTCCGCTTTCTTCTGATACTCTGCTGTGCCTTTAGGGTCAACGTTAGCTGTTCCATCTGCTTCCATGTCACGCATCTGCGCTTTGACCTTGGATGCTTCTGCCCCTACCTGCGCCATCTGGTCTTTGATATTCTTCCACTTATCAGAAATTTCTCTGCTTGACCCATTTTCGTCCATTTCATTCAAGCGCATGATTAAACGGTCAGCCTGCTGTCCAATCGTTTCAAAATCCATCTCCATCTTCTTATAAGAAACGGAATTTGTTTTTTTTCCAAGAGCAACCCACTCTTCCATCTTTTTTCTTAAACGATCTTGTTTCGCGCTCACCGAATCAAGTGCTTTTTCTGCTTCAAGATATGGCTTTGATGGAACAAATTTTTCTGTGTTCTTTAATTCCTCTGATAGCTTTTTCCCCTTTGCCACCAATGCATCAAACTGACCTTGCAGATTCTTATACTCTTCTGTCGGAATCTTCATCTGCTCAATCTCACGCATCCCGTCAGAAAGTTTCTTTGCTTCACTTGTCAGCTTCTGAAACTTGGCTTCCAACTGCAACAGCTGGCTAGATGCTTTCCCGTTTTCAATTAACGTCCGTATTCTGATTTCTCCATCATATCCACCAGCCATATGCAACCCTCGCTTTCTAACCTAATCCCAATTCCTTTTCTGCTTTCTTCTTGGCTTTGATCTCCGCCATCATCCGGTCATACTCATCGATGGCACCCTTTTCATCCTCTGTATACTCTTTTTTAACTTCTGGTTGATCCAGTGCATAGACCTGCTGTGCTTCCTGCACAGCTTTTCTTTCCTCGTTCCCCATCTTCCCGGTAACTTTCTTCCTGCGTATTTCAATGACCTGCTGAAATGACGATTGTTCATGCGGCATATTCCAGAGCAGACCGTTGAACATCCACCAGTGCATATCATCCAGGGAGAGGTCTATCCCGTATATCTGCCGGAAATCTGCATAGATGCGCCACTGGTCGACATCATAGTCAATCAGCCGGCGCTTATCCTGCGAAGAACCCGACTTATCATGAAACCAGCCGTTCAAAAACCACTCGACACATTCCTGCAGTTCTTCCCCGTCCGGATGCTCCCGGTCATCGAACAGCAGCCAGATCAGTGCGTCACTCTTTTCGTACTCATTCAGTTCTTTGTCATACTGCACAAGGAATACCTGTATGCCGATCCGAAATGAAGTATTGACCTCGTACCCGCGCCATTCAGTAGGCAGCGGATCGAGCATGACGTTTATCATGCCCGCGCCCCTTTTCTGCCGGAGTTATACCGTTTTCTGGTCATCTCGTAACGCTTGCCGAAGAGTTTATTCATTACCGGGATAACGCCCTCGACAAACTCCACCAGTGCCGTTTCATCCGGCGTAATATCGCCGTAGATGCTCTGAACCGTTCCCTCGCCGAACAGTTTGTCAATCTCCTCGGCGATCTGTTTCAGGTATCTCACGCGGATACGGTTGATCTGCAGCACTCTCTCCACATCAACCTCTCCAGAAGCCGTTTCTTCCTGCTCATGTTCCTTTTTCCACGCCATCGCTTCTTTCTCACAATTCGCAGAGATTTCCTGCAAATTATTGATGATCTTGGCAAAACACTCCGCCGTGTCCGCATCTGCCACGTTCACGCGCAGAACCGTAACCAGATCTCCATCTTCATCCTTAATCGCAATCTTTTTCAGACCACTGTTTAATTTCAATTCTTCCACGAAAATTACCATCCTTTCAGAAATGGGGCAGGACTGAAAGGAACCCACCCCATTATGCTATTTTTTGATTAACACCTATTTTGCCGCCCAAGAATATGAGCCGTCCTCGCTGCTGATCGTGATCGTTCCCTGCTCCACATCGCCGTTACCATTGATCTGGAGTGTCGATTTCAGCGTGTCGCCACCCGCTCCGCCGGTACTTGAAGGGCATACGGTAACCGGAACGCGAATGCAATCACCCACACCAGCTGTCAAATCCGTCTTGTAGAAACGGTAATAATATGTCTCGCAGGCTTTACCGGTCGGAAACGTCTTAAACATATCGTCGATCGTTTTCTGCATATCATCCGAAAGATACTCTCTCTCCGGAGACATGCTAAGCGCATACCCTTTCACGGTATTGCTTGCGCTTTTCATATTGACGTACTGCTTGGAATCTGTACTGGGTCCCCAGTCCTCTGTAATCTCTGTATAACCATCGCCCATCTCTGCCAGTTTTCCAGCGTTGCCACCCATGAGCAGCCCAATGTCAAGCAGAGATACCATGTTTGTTCTGTCCTGCGCGAAGAACTGTAAATTAAATTTCATCTTCCATCCTCCTTATTTCTTGTAAAAATATTTCAGCTGCATATTTACAGCGTAAGTTACTGTTTTCTCATTCTGATTACCGCCGAACACCAGAGATGTCCTTGCGATCGCTTCCAATGTCAGATGCGGATCTTTAAATTCAATCCACTCTCTTCCATCCACGCTGCAAGATTATTAAGCATCTCCTGTGCATCCATGCTCGCCTTATTGGTAGTTGGCGAACATTTATAAATGATCTGGAACGGCATCTGCGCCACATAGCTTCCACTGACATACTTTTTCAGATATACCGCTCCCTGTATCGGAAACACACCAATGGATCTATCCTCATTAATGGAGTTCCACTTCACGGTTGAATTGTCCGCCTTAAATCCCCGGGGATAATCCGGATATGCCAGCACCAATGCAAGAAGCCCTTTTCCTGCGTTCTCCGCATCCCGGATGGTAAGTTTTTCTGGTTCTGCCATTTATACGCCTCCTACTTCAAAATGAGGTAAAATATCCTCATATTTATCAATCGTTGTTACTTTATAGCAATCGTCACAGTGATCGAGCAGCCATTGATAGGCATCATTCTCTGGTAACGTTGCATCCGTATGATCCCCCTTGATAAAGAAATCCTGTGCCGGATTGAATGTCAAAAAATACTGCTTGCATTTGTCCGGCATATTTCCCCACTCTTTCGGCGGAAGGTATGATTTACTGACATTAGAAAAATCGATATACAGTTTCACTGCATCCGCGCTGTCCATGCCGCTCTTAGATACGTTCGCGCCCTTGGTTTCTACAAGGTCGACACCCTCGAGCAGTGTCGGGTAATATGTTTCTTCCTCGGTTTCCGCGTTGAATGAGCGGTTGAAAAGGGTAACTGTTTTGTTATCGAAAAATCCCATATTTATTCCTCGATTGTTTCAATGCCATATTCCTTGGCACAAGTGTTCTCGATCTTGCATCCGCGATAGTTCTTCCATTCTCCAATGAAATAAGCCACATCTGCAGTTGAAAGAAGCTCTAATGATTTCCCAAGAAACCACAGTGGTTTTGCGTCATGCGGTGCAGACTGGAAAAAACTGTCGATAACCTCAACATCTTCTCCATTGAACTTTTCCTTTACAGCCGAAACTGCCACTTCTCTTTCTTTAAGGATCTGCTCATCCGTCTTATCTTTCATTGGCTGTGAAATAAAAATTCTCTTCATGTTTTCCTCCTAATATCCTGCATATAACAATCCGGTGCCGGACAGGTATTCGCATACCATGTCATAACAAAGCCGGTTCTGCGCCGTCTTGTCGTTCAGCACCTTATCAATCAGCGTCTCATTGGTTCCGAAGCTGATCGACCGACCACCGGAAGACATCGACTTCACATTGCCGCCCTTTTCGTCACTGGCATGACTGGTCTTGAAATCTATCTGATAGAGCAGATCAGCCAATGCACAGGTGGCTTTCTGGATTTTCTCGTCAAATTCGTCCTTGGCAGCATCATCAATATGCCCGTAGGTCAGCTGATTCAGCTTATCGCTCGCCCGGCTTTCCCACTTAGGGAAAAGGGATTCCTCGATAGAATCCCCGTAGTATTTACTCTCGTAAAACTCAAATGTGGTATATCCCATCTCGGAATCCCCCTTTCTTATGAGAAGTCAACAAGCAGATTCTCGTTCAGTTCCTTGATGCCGTAAATCATGTCAAAGGAAATCTTGTCCTGCTTATGATCGGAATCATAAGAGAATACGACGCGAACACCGAGACCATCTGCGGAAGCAATGTAAGCGTTCTTATTACCCATAGGCAACTCAAGATTGCGGGTAACGAGTGCCAGACCGTTTCTGTGGAAACCAAGAGCATGTGCCTTGTTCACAATAAAAGCATCTGTTGCTGTCGCGATGGTCTCCGGGATGTTCTGATCTACCTTAACCGTACCAGCTCCAGATGCAAGCGTTACATCCTCGGTCACAGTGTAGAGATATCCGTTCACGATAAGCTGATCACCTTTTTTGATGGTAGCCGCCGCTGTCTTTCCGTCAGAAACGGTAAACTCTGTGGCATCCTTCGTTCCGGTAACCTTGTAGGATGCAACGGTTCCTGCGGCATCGTTCTGGTTCTCCGGGCAGTTCTGGGACATAAAAGTCTCACAGGTATACACCTTGCCGATCTCGGACTCTTTCAGTGCGATAGAATCTCCCTTGTAGCACTGCTTTGCAAAGTTATCCAGCGTGTTGTACTTGTACAGGATCGTCGGCGGCAGAATTAAGCGTCTGTCCGTGCGCGGTGCCTTTGCCTGATCCAACGCCTTACCAACGCCGGCAATGTCCGAGATTACCGGTGTGCCGGACACAGTAGCTTTCTTCTTTGCTTTTGCAATACCGACCGCCAGAAGATCGGCGTCGATCTGCTGCGCCATAGCCTGCATGGCCGGCGTGATTACCTGCTCGGAAAAATTCTTGATATCAAGAGTCATCTCTTTGGCACCCACATTAACTGTGATATCTCTGAATCTGTCCATCTTGACCGTCGTAGATCCCTCTGTAATATCCTGTGCCACCGTCTGACCGGTGAAATTCTTCGCCACAAATGTAGCCGGCTTTCTCACGGTAATGGTATCGCCCACCTTTACAAACTCCTGGGAATAATCTCTGTGCACGAGATTCGCCATCGTAAGGTTGCTCTGTAATACCATCAACGCTTCATTTGCGATAATCTGCGGGGTTAAAATTGTGTTTGGCATAAATGTTCCTCCTTATTACTGATTCTGTTCGCGCCATTTCTTATAGGTCGCGAAATCCATTTTGTTCGGGTCTCCGGTGATCGGCTCTGTTTTTGCTCCGGCCCCCATCGGAGTAGTGAATGTTGCCTGATTCTGTTCATTCTGCTGCGCCTGTTCATCAACAAATGCGCTCGCGTCATTCTTCTTGGCATCTTCCAGCAAGTCATTGAATCCAATCAGCTTACCGTCCTTGACAGATACATTCGCGGCAATGTCGCTCATGATCGCTTTCTTTGCGGATGCCGAGGAAAACTTGACACCCTCAAATGCCTTTTCCAGCAAGTCACTTTTCTCACGCTCTGCAATCTTGGCATCATAATCTTTCTTTGCTGTCTCAGCCTTCTCTTTCCACTCATCACGTTCTTTTGTGATGGTTTCAAGGTCTTTGCCGTCAAATCCCTTTAAAGTCTCTTCTGCGGTCTCTGCGCGTACCTTGTACTCGTCGCGTTCTTCCTCTGCTTTCTTGACTTTCTTATCAAGTTCGCCCTTTGAATAAACTTCCTCGCCGATGCTCTTCTTGATGGATTCCTTCATCTCATCTGTCAGTTCCAGACCAAGCTTTTCAAGTTCCGTGATAACTTTTACCATGTTCCAATACCTCTTTCTTTCACTGTTTTTACTCCGGTCAGCCCGGCACGATAGAGTTGCTATTTTATCCATAGCTGGCAAAATACAAAGAAAAAGCACGCCCAAAACAGGACGTGCCATCACATCCTATAGTTTTTCTAGGGTAGCGGGCGGATTCCTACGCTCCGTCCGGTGCTTTTCACTTGTCAAGTATATTTTATCATGGGTTATAAAAAGATTTGTGCCAATTTTTAGGCATGCAAAAAGCGCCTATCTTTCAAGGCGCCCTTGCTATAGTACATGAAAGGAGGTGCAAAACGAATGAGCATAACTCGTCTGGCAATATTATAATAACTCATGTACGGAGATAATTTGTGCCAAAATAAAAGAAGAAGCGTTATGCTCCCTCTCCTAAATATCAAGTCTGCCCTCTCTGATTGCAGCACAGATCATAGATAACGATTCCGGATAACCACTGTAACAAACCTTTTGCTTTTCGCTTTCCGGGGCATCAGATTTCATAAAATCTTTTACTTCCTTTTCAGTCGCAAAGTATTCCTCTTTTGTGTACTTTTTTTCTTGAATTCTGGCAATTAATTTATCTGCCTCACTTGAATTTTCAGTAATAGCGTATTTTTGGTTATACTCGTGTATTGTTTTTATGAGTCCTTTAATATCTGCCATTGCTACCGCCTTTCAATCTTTCGACAAACCCCATGACATCATTGTAATCTTCAAATGAAGCACCTGATTGTCTCAAGCGTTCGTCAACCCTATTTTCTAACCATCGATACCGTTCTGGAAGCGGAACGTTAAATATTTCCTTTGCAAACTCCATATCTGTTCCAAATTTAAAGGACTCATTCAACGCTTGTAGAACAATCGTTTTATCTCCATAAGCATACACATTAAAAATATTCTTCTCACCGCATATCTGCTGTTTCAACCATTCTACAGTCGCCTCCTCAATATATTCGTTTGCATTGTATACCTCTGACTTATAATAGCTTGCCGAACACGAATGAAGCATTTCATGCCATATTACACCATCGTCCGCTGTGTCAATAAGTGAAATATCGCAAGACCATTCCTTGGCTCCAAGAGCTCCATTTCCAACGTGTTCACTATTTACGTTTATATTTCCACTCCACTTCGATGGTCTATCAGAATACTGCGTTATTTCTTCCTTTATCTTCCGCGCGGTCTGCTCAAACTCTTCCTTTGTTCTTTTAGTATATCCTATACTGTCCGCTTTTTCCATCGGAGTTTTTACCGAATGGCTATACGCCGTTGCCCTGCCATTCGCCTTTGCCGCCTGCTCCCGCTTAAACCCTGCTACCTTGATTCTGTCAGCCTGTGTCCTCAAACCATTGTCTGCACAGAATTGGTTGTACTTCCGGTTCTGCATCCGGAGCTTATACGCAAGTTTATCATATTCTGGCTGCAACATTTCTTTCACGTCTGTTTCCGCCACACCGTCAATCTCTGCCTGTTTCACAAGTAGCTGCCGCTTCGTCTGCCGGATGGCACGCTCCATTGCTCTTTGCTGCTGTTGCAGTTCATATACCTTCCGGTTCTCCTCACTGTCAATCTTAAGATTGCCGTTTTCATCCAGATACGGATTTCGCAAAGACTTGTTCCAGGGCTTATGGGAGTGCCGGCAGTTATACCCATGCAGCCCCAGAGGATTTAAGACGTGTCCTGTCCCGTTCACAATATCATAGCCGGTCGTTTCCGCCAGATTCGGCGCATCCGGTTCGCTCCCAGATATTTTATAGCATCTGCCCTGCCAGTTATCATGACCGGCAAGATACGGTTGTCCTTTTCCCTGTGTCCTCGCGCCCAAGTGTGCTGATACGAGCACATATTCTACATTATGCTCCGCTATATAATGATTGGTTATCTGCGCCGCCGTCTGGTTCATAGACGTGACTACGCACATTCTGACCGCCGCTTCCAATGTCCGGCGCGTTCCGGTTGGGTAATCGATCATAACGCCTGTCCTGCCGTACTGATCCAGTATATCGCACACCGCGGCACTGTATGACTGCACCCCTGCTGCCACACGCATCTCGGCTTCATTGAGCATATTCATGAGATCTCGCTGTGACTGCATCATGGTGGAACGCGTCAGATTGTTCACTTCTCCGAGCGTTTTCTTAAATTCTGCATCTAGTAGCTCCATGACAACCGGATTTTCAAGTGGGGATACCGCATCTATTCCAAGGCGGGACATCGTGCTTTTATCATCATCCCAAGATGTCAGCACCGCATCCTGCAATAATCTGCGGATTTCTGCCGTTGATTTCTGCGTAAGGGCAGATAATCGTTTCACAATTTCATTCTGATGCAAGCCCAGCTGCCGCAGCTTATACAGTTCCATATCGGTTGTTCCGGCCATAGCTTCCGCTTTAAGTAACCGCATAGCAATATCCTGCAATATCCAGTCCTCAAGTTCCTGCTCGTATGAAATTAGTACGTCTGATTTTCCGTAAAAATAATCCGGTTCCAGCATATTATCCCTTCCCCACTTCTTTCCTTACCAGGTCAAGCCACTGCTCTCCGTGTTCCTGCTTTGCGTGTTCAAACCAATGGTCAATGGCGCCTACCTTGCTATAATGCAATAACGTATCCGTCAGTATTGGCTTTCTTTTACCCTCTCCAACAACAACCCTTCCCTCTTCATCAGTTCTTAACAGCCCCTCATACTGATAATGTGCATACGGCGTATCTGTTGCTATAAGCCCCGGTTCAATAATGTGTGTTGCTCCCACCATTGCACTCTGTTGACTTTCCGGCATATACGGCACCATATCATTAAGCACCTGCTGATCCAGTGCATCCTGGGCGCGCCTTAGGTTATCATCTATCCGCTTCGTGTCAATGTGAATGCTTACGCCGCCGACAATCTTGTTGTACTTCATTCAACCGCCCCTATTCCTCTTTGAATAATCCTTTATCCTGTGCCCCGCTTGCTTCCTCAACCGCCGTCTTGGCTTCTTCTTCCGAATACCCCTCAAACCTGACAAGATACTGCCACTTCGGAATGTACCCAGAGTTGGCAAGCGTGAGGTTTCTCATTCTGTCCTCTTCCTCGTTATAAGTGATGTCGCCAAAGTCGTACTGTGGTTCGTAATCTCCGGCTGGTGCAAGGTTATAGAGGTCGGCAAAGACCGACTGTGCATAGAATAAATCATCAAGGCAGTTCTGCATTGCATCCCGGACATCTTTAATAAGCTGGATGGTGCGCCTGTCGTCAGACTCTACCTGCGTGGCGGTTACCATGCCGGTCTTTTCATCAATGACAAAATACCCATTGGAGAACCCGCACTTCACGCCTACAAGGGATAACTGCTGATTGATTCCGCTCTTTCTCGTGTCCGTGTTCAATGTCGGGTTGACCTCATGATAGACTTCCTCATCTCTTACACCTACCCCTGCAAGGGCTTTGAAAAACTTCGGCATCTTAACCGTCGGTCTCACAGTATTGCCTTTCTCGTCCTTGTATGCCGGTTTGGCAATAAGTCGATCATCCACTATTACCATCCTCCGGCTTTCCTCGATTTCCTCTGCATTCCTGCTATACGCAATGTCAAGGTCTTTCAATTCCTCGATCGCATCAGCAAAGGCTGATAGTCCAAGCGGACTGCTCAAATCAATATCGTTAGAGGACGGCATCCGGAACAACCCGAACAGCATCGAGTTGATCTGCTCACCGTTCCTCTTCGTAATGTGCACATCTGGCTGCAATGCCGCCCAGTTTGTCATATTTAAGTCAATCGGCTTTCCGATCTCCCCGGCGTTCTTCGACACGAACGCTCTGTTCGATATAGAGTAGTAAGTTGTCTCTGTGTACTCTTCCGCATCCGGCATCCTCACGCTGGCGGTAAAAAATCTGTGGTATTCCAGCTTTGTGAAATACTCGTCTCCCTCCCGGTAGCTGTCCTGGAACACAATGCCGGTTATGTTGTGGTTTCCGTCAATGCTCGTTATTTCAAATCTATCCGGTGTTACCAAATCCACGCCTGTCCCATTTGGCTTCAGAATAACCGTACCGCAGGCACACATGAGTTCCGTCCACTCCCGGATGCGGTCGTGCACAGACTTCTCCCAGAACTGCGTCATGTACTCTTTTCTCGCTCCGTCAAACGTCACATCAATCGCAAGCGTGGCAAGTCTGCCGATTTCTCCACAGACGAATTTTGCAAATTTGATTGTCTTAATTCCCTCTTCCGGGTCTATCCAGTCTGGTTCACCCTTATAAATCAACATCCAGTTCTGGATTGCCTTTTGCATATCCCCAGATGTAATGCCAGTCACTTTGAACTGGTCTTTCACTTCTGACAGAAACATTCTGCTCCACCATTCTTTGATAGCTGACATAATTCCCATTGTTTCCTCCTAAATAAGTCCCCTGTTATATCTTCTTGCTACTGTGTAAATAAAATATCTGATAAGGTCCATGTGGTGGTCGTACTCCTTGATTACCCTGTCTTCTCCCACAGCTTTCTCATCCCAAGCATACGCACCAAACTCTTTTTGCGTCTCCACACAGCTTTCGTGGATCTGGAGCATACCGAGATTCAGATACTTCGTTACCTCCTGTATTCCATTCAGCACATCGTTATTTCCATCTGTACAAGAAAACTCTCCATACTTACGGATCGTCGCTTTCATGGCTGCCGCTGACGGATCAATGACAATGGATGTGATTGGGAAGTCCCCCGCCACCTCTTGGATCATCTTATAATACGCTTCGTTATCAATCGTCACACCGGTTTCTCTTCCAGAGTAATGCCCCTCCCGGAGCATCCTCACCCTGCCGCTATTCTGCAACTCCATCAGCCCTACCGCGAACGGGTTCATAGTTCCGTAGTCGATGGAAAGATAATAGGATGACTGCGGGCTATACTCATATTCTCCGTGGAAGATGTTCTTTTCCTTATCGAACATACCATAGACCAAGCCCTCTGCAATGACCCACAACCCAAGGATAAAACGGTCATAGAACACACCGCTATACATCGCCTTATATCGTTCCTTGATTCTCTCCGACAGTGACAGGTTATCATCCATCGTAAAATGAAGATAAATCAGCTTCTTTTCATCAACCTTATCAATCCAGTTCAGCTTGAACCAGTGGCTAGGACTATCTGGGTTACAATTAAACCAGAACTTAGAACCATCCACCGAACATCGTCCGGTTGCCTGGTTGACAAATGATTCCGGCATAAGTGCCACTTCATCAAAGAACATTCCGGCTAATGTGATACCCTGTATCAAGTCCTGCGACCGTTCATCCTTACCACCAAAGATATAAAAGAAGTTGACTGTATCGCCTTTACTGATCTCGACCATGTTGTCGGAGCGGTGGTCTGCTACCTTATAGCCCCGGCTCTTGAGCATCAGCTTCAACCAGAACAGAACGTTTCGCCGGAAGGACCCGATTGTCTTTCCTGCCATGCCGAGGTTCTGCTGGTTGAATGTACTCATAGCCCACAGCGCAAAGCTTAGTGACATGCTGAGTGTCTTACCGCTTCGGATCGCTCCGTCCGCTATGATGCCGTCCATATCCTTTACTGGGGATGTATCGCACCACCAGGTAAGGACTTTCTTTTGCTTGGTCGAGAACGGGCGAAACTCAAAACCGTTCTGCTGGTACTTCCTTTTCATCCGAACAGCATTTCGCATGATGTTTTCTTTTAACTTGGCTATGCGCTCGTCAATATTTTTCCATTCAGTCATCCGACCACACTTCCTGCGCTGATGCGTTTAATGCTTCTAAGAAGTTGTCCTGCTCTGGGGTATCATCCGCGCTCTCTTTGGTCTGCATCTCTAATTTGAGTATATCAACTTCCAGTTTACGCTTATCCATCTCTTGGCTATGTTTCTGCGCATCCAGTGCATTCGGAATCATGTAAATATCTTTCAGATTCTTCAATGCCCCGGTCACTTGAGATAATCCCAGTCTGTCGACAGGGCCATTTGCGATGTTTATACTCTCGGTCTCATCTATGACTTCCTTTGTTGGCTTTCCGATGGCTGTTTCATCGTTATACTCAACCGTCTTAACTTTTTTCTTATCCCTTACAACGTACTGTTCCAGTTCTCCAAGTGCCTGTTCTGCTTTCTCTGCCGCTTTATCTGCAATGGACAAAAGGCGTGCTATGCGGTCTGCATCTGCATCAGATGATTTTTCTATCAGTTTTTGGTTTGTCTTTAGTTTGTATTTCGTTCTCTTATCAGACCATTTGCCCGCCGCTGACTGGTCTTTTATGGTCTGTATTGGAATATTGTATTTTTCTGCCAAATCCTCTAAACTGCAAGGTTTCCTACTTATATCTGTTACATACTCGTGTTCTATCTCTAACCAACTAACATTATTTTCTGGTTGCACACTCTTTTCTTTTTGTGTGCACACCTTTTCTGCTTTGTGTGCACCCTCTCCCCTGCTCCATCCATATCGTTTCTTCCAACTCTTGACAGTGTTGATAGTGGTTCCGTACTTCTCCGCTATTTCCTTATATTTCATTCCTGCCATATAGTCCTGTTCTGCTTTCTCGTAATTCTCCACTATCTCACTTCCTCTCAGACAAAATAAAAAGGACATACCGTTATGGTACATCCTCTTAAGCAAGCGTCCGGATTCGAACCGGAGTTATGGCAATCACCATGTAATCCCCCTATACGACTACTTGCTAAGATAGTACCATTTGGTATATCCTCATAATGCAAGTTGCCCGGAATTGCACCGGGCTCTCCGCTGTGCGGTGTTCTCCTCTGTGAACTACAGCCTTGCATATAGAATATACCATTTTCTTCTTATAAATTCAACTTTTTACGCTTCGTTTCCCACGATTTCAGTATTTTATCAACCCTCTTGCTGTCCTTAACTGATGCCCCCGGATAAGTTCCGTACTCGTCATGCTCATATCCGTTATGAGTATGTGGTAATGCTCCATTGTGCTTTTTCCCTTTTACGTCAATCTGCTTTACCCTTTCCCCATCTGCATCATGAAATGTAATATACTTAATGTCATTAAACTTATCTACCGTGGCATATATCCGCCCAGGTGTCATTGTTTCCATTGGTGCTTTTGCGCCACCATCATTCGCTCGCACTACCATCACATTCCCGAACTGTGCAAGGGTTTTGTATTCCGTTCCATATCTTTTACCACTGTCACTTAATCCGCTGCTTGCTCCTCTGCCGCCCATTTGTTTTTCTCCTGTAAATCAATGTCCTTTCCAACCTTTTCTCGGTTTTGGACCCGCTTTGAACCAAAGTTCATCTAATTGCTCACTCGTTTTCTTTCTGTCCTCTGCTCGCTGTTGTTCTCGTGCCGCTGTTTGTTTTGCATTATACGTTTTCACGCCATACCCAAGATTTTTAGCATTTTTCATAATCTGGTTTGCAGACAATGCTATTGGATCTCCAGATTCGCTATATACTTTTCCATTTCTTACTACATAGCTTACTCTGGAACCTTTCATATCAACATCAAAAGCAACTGTTCCACCGCCACCAAGCCCACTAGAACTACCGCGACCACCAAAGAACTGTAAATTTATTTTCATTACCATTGTGCCACCTCCGCTTCATGCCATTTCTCGCTAAACTGCTTGATATGTACGATATTCCCCTTACACTCGTCTGGCACTCTGCCATAAAAGATAATCTGTGTAGGCTGTAATCGCTCTACCATCTCCATGTATCCTTCCAGAAACCTCTGCTTCTTTTCCTTGCTGTTCTGTGTGCCGACAGAAGAAACCGCCACAACACTTTGTGTAGGTTCTCCATCAAAGCACCATTCAAACGATTCCCGGTCACTCCATCCAATTGTCGGGATCACCTCGATGCCATGCATCTGCCAGTACGCACCCAGCCAGTGTTTACGGTAATGGTTATAGATCTGCAACGGTTTCGGGAAATCTGTATACAGACTGAAATCCGGCGTCAGCACATACTTGAATCGCTGCAACATCGGAATGTATCTATCTGGGTCTGTCCACACCCTGGTAAACTGGTAATCATCCAGGAAGAAGTGCACTGCCTTGCTCTCCGAGTTCTTCGCGCTCTTGGCATAATTGAATCCGATAAACTCCGCATTATCAAACTGTGTAGGCTCTACCTCCGGTATGTCATACCGACCAACACCCTCAAATAACATCCGCTGTGCATTTTCGTAATTCCTCTGTGCTTTATACATGGCATAATCCTTTCTTCATATCATAATTATAAGGCAAGACTACAGTGGATTTGTGCCATTTTAGGCATGAAAAAAGAGAGGTTGTTATCCCTCTCTTCCCCATACAATCGTATACTGCCCGTTCTTTTCCTCCGCCAGATGCGCCATCCTCTGCCGTATCAACCTCTGTGCTGTCCTGCGCCGCCTGTAAAAGCTCCGCCTGCTGATCGGGAGAATGCCGTAGTGAGCTTCCAGCATATCGTAGCTGGTACCGCGCACGACGGATTCTGTCAGTTCCGCAGCAATGAAGCTGTCCACGCTCATGCAGATCTCGTATATTTCTTTTTCATCCACGCACATTCCCCCTTTCAAATTTTGCGTAAAAAAATACCAACCATCGAATTTGACGGTTGGTAAAATTCAGTTTTCTCTATTTAACATGTCGTATGCTTTTTATTATTTCTATCTTTTTTTCATTATCAATAAGTCCCCTTTTTTCAAGTTCTGCTAGCACTTTGTCTTCAAATTCAATATCTTTTATTTCTTCTGCTTGCATAATAAGATTTAATTGTTTACTTTTCAAAACTTTTTCTCTTCTTTTGTATTCACTTCTATTATCTCGATATTCCATTACGGATACAGCAATAGTAAACATTAGCACTGTTGTTGTAATTCCATCTCTATTAGCAGCAAATATATTAAGCACAAATTGAATCAAAAGAACTAAGACAAGGCATAAATAAGTACCTGCTTTCGAAAGATATGTATATGCTTCTCTCCATGACTCATATAGATTATTCTTATTTTCCTCTAATAATTCTATCATATCACCATATTTTTTCTTAGATAAGCTTGACATCATAATCCTAGCACTCATTTCTCCAACCAAAAACGACAATACAATAGCTACAAAGTTAAATATTAAATATCTATCAGTGGCTATAAATTCTTGGTACCATTCCATAACACACATCTCCTATACCTATTTTTTATATAACCTTACCATTTTGACCGTCAATATTCAATTGTCAATGTACTACAAATTCAATTTTCTCACTGTCAAACCCTCGGTGTCTATCTGTATTGACCATGACAGTAACTATCCATTCACTTACAGCCAAATTTAGGTTAGGTAAATTGGAACTTTCCCACTTACCTAACCCGTTTTTTATTGCTGTTCCAGCGCAAACACTGTTTCTCCATCCAGTGCTCTTTCAACATCAAGTACAACCCTTTTATTGCTTCCCTTGTCTCTTAATACTAACTTAGCATTACAATCATATTCATCTAAGATAACATCTTCGATAATGTAACCGATGTATTCTCTTAAATCCTGTGCACAATAAAGTGGACTTTTTTGCTGAAAATTTAAAACTTTTCCCATACTACGCCACCTCGCCGCCACGCCAGATCACGTGGTATGCTTTTGTCTGACCATCACTCTGTACATATTCAATGTCTCTTGGATAGCCCTGATCCGCATACCATACACGTACCATGTCACTAACTTCCGGCGCATACTTTCTAACCGTCCCCTGCCATTTCCCCTTGCTCTCCCATGTTTCAATGTACATGTTTTCTGGCAAATCAAGCCGCCGAATGATCTCATTGATTGCCTTATCTGCCGGCTTACCGGAACTCTGATAGTAAATGCCTACCTGTCTGGCAATATGTACCGTATCAAAATACTGCTGATCTGCTTCAATCAGTACCGGAAGCATTACATCTGCCTTTTCATAAAGTGACTTTGCCGTAAGAAGCTGTATCTTGCTATCACATCCAGCCGCCGCGAGCATAGGTGTAAGAATCTTAACCGCATTATTTACTGCTGATAAACTCTCTGTATGCGCTTTCTTGGTTGTTCTCTGTTTCTGCATCTCATAATGTCCTGTCTGGCGTAATGCAGGAAGCACTTCATCGGCAATCCAATCTGTAAATTTTTCAGCGTTTGGCTTATGGCTCTTGAATACCAACTTATAGACACCACTTTCTGTGATAAAGTTCTCCCCAGTATTATGCAATTTTCTAAAGTTGTATTTAGCAACTTTAGAATTTGTCAGCTTAACTACCTGTTTATCATTCATCTTAGAAACAGCAGATTTCACTCCGTTTTCTCCAATTTCCAAACAAGCACCTACATGATATGGATTGAATATCACCTGTCCCTCAAATTCAAATGCTTCTACCTCATGTCCTTCAAAAATCATTAAATCGTTCATCTATTTTTTTCTCCTTTTCTCTTGCTTTTAGTTTCGGAGTACCCTATAATCAGCTTACAAGGTACTCCTTGTGTTTAAGACAATCCCAAGTGCTGGCTAGGCGATAACGGATTGTCTTTTCTTTTTTGCTCTCTCCATTCGTTTTCCCTGCATGATGCCATATCGAAATGCTACGCTTACTGCTCCTGCCAAATCATACTTTTTACGGATTTCACTCAAGATCGCATAAGACGGCTCACATGCGATATAATTTTTTCTTGCTCTGAACAATTCCTTTTCTGTTCTCCGGAATTTCAAGCAATTTTCCATTACTCTTATTGTTTCTTTCATCTGCGACACTGGACAATTCTCCCAGATTTCTTCGCGACGATCTGACGATGCCCCCATGTATATTTCTGCAAGTTCTCTGTATGTGTCATACATCTCATTGTCCTTATTCAAAACCAAATCCCCTGTCTCATTTTCAAAGAATACCGTGAGCGTTCCAATTCTCGCACCATCTTCCCAAAGCCCCAAAAAGTGATTTACCTGCTCTGCCGTTAAATCAGCCAGTCCACATGCCTTGATACCTAATTCCTCATTGATTACTTCATACATACTTGTTACCTCCGTGTTTTTTGTTTTATTATAGTTTTGTTATACACTATAGTGAAACAATTGTCAACACTTAAGCAAATATTTTTACACTCTATTGAATATTTTTATTCTATATCGTATAATTAAACACAGGAGGTGTATCTTATGAGTAATGATATTCGTAATGAAATAAAATCCTATATTGCCAAAAGCGGTATGACTCTAACAGAAATAGTTGCTGAGTATAATAAAACACATGAGCCAACAACCACTCAAAATATTTCTAATAAACTATCACGTGGAACCATTAAATACAGTGAATGCCTGGCTTTAGCAGAAATTATGGGATATGACATTACTTGGATTAAGAGGGGCTAACACCTCTCTTTTTCATTTCACACCAACAATCTCAAATGCCATCTGACCGTTACCAATCTACTTTCCGCGAAATAAATATCTATTCTCCACGTTCTCTGTCTCTCCGCTTCAATTCTCTTTCACATGCGGCAATCCTTGTTTTATTCTTCCCTCCGTTTTTCTGCATCTTTTCAATCGCAAGCCGAATCCGATCCGATGTTGCTCGTTTCAGATCTGCCGTAAAGTTCAAATCCGTTGCCGGAAGTGAACAAAGGCTATTGGTTACATCCATGTTGTACATGCTATCCCTCCTAATCTGCCAGTACCGGCAAAGCAAACGCCCACAGGCACCACGCCGATCCCGTCATCTTGATTCCGGCGATAACCGCAATGCTAACGGCAATCCACTTCACCGCTTTTTCAAAGCTCGATTTTCTGTTCTTGCGCTTCTCTCGGCATATATCGTTGCTCGGACACTCCATGCAGCAATATGTTTTTCCGAGCTTGCATTCTTTTTCGCAACCCATTATTTTTCCTCACTCTCCCTATACGGCTCTGGCAGTGGCATCCAAGCGTTCACAAACAGACCATATGCCGCATATCTTTTCTCATCGTCTCCCGGATAAAATGCACCGTTTCCATCCTCATCAACTTCATATCTGCCAATGTCCGGCAATGTAAAATTCTCGAACGAAACCAAGATATATTTATCATCTTCCGGCAACCTCTCACTTACCGGAATCCACTGTCCAAACTCCGGCTTTCTCGCTACTGTTCTCATGCATTCAATCATTTCCCCTGCTCCCTTCCGCGCCGCAACTGATACGGAACTTCTCGAAACCTTTTAATCGCATCCTCGCTCACATGCTTGCTCGGGTGTGTCATCCGCTCGCTGATCTCTGCTGCACGCTTGCGGCGCTCCTTACTGTCTCTATGCATTTATCTCGCCCCCTGTATTCCTCGATCGTAGCGGGCACCACCGCGGCGACGTCTTAACCACCGACAAAATCTCCCGCTCCGCTTTCTTGCAAAAACTCATGCGATCGAACCGCTCCCTCTGGATTTTTCCGCAATGTTCACACTCCGCGCAGATATGTACCGGCTCATAGCCGTCATTTTCCGTCACGTATCGGAGGCCATTTTTATTCACGTAGTACACCAAACCGCTGTATTCGCACCCGCCGTTCAGCGCCGGGCATATGATCTCGTCGTAAATCTGTCTGATCGTCTTTCCCGCATCAAGTGCCGCCACGATGTCATCCCTGTATTGGTCATACATACTCGTTCTTTTTCTTCTGCCCATTTCCCTGTCCTCTCATCACCTTTTCAATCATCTCTTCCTGATGCCGCTCCGCGATATGGTCCCGAACGGATTCCTCTGGGAAAGCAATCTGATATGTCCGCTCCTTGATCCGGTTGGTGATCCGGTCATCGTACCGCAGGCTGTCCAATGATTCGTTGCTCGTAAAGATTGTCACTTTCTTGTTGATATACCGCTCGTTGATGATCTGGTACATCTTGTCGTTGATCCACGCCGCCGGGGATTCCACGCCGAAATCATCGATAATCAGCACATCCACCGTGTTAAGCGCATCCAGTAACCGGCTCTCACTGTATTCGGCATCCCGCCGCCATGTATTCTTGATCTCCTGCAGAATGGTCAGCGATACTGCAAACTTAACCGCATAGCTTTTCATAAGCTCATTCGCAATACCTGCGGCGATCCGTGTTTTTCCGCTACCCTTTGTGCGGGACCAGATAAACAGCCCCATGCCCTGATCCTTCTGGTTTTCAAAATCATCTAGGTAAACCTTTATGATCCGGCAGGCATCTGCCACCGTCTTTTTGCTGTCCGGCTGTCGGTACACGTCCATCCTAAATGTCTTGAGATCCATCCCCCGGAACGCTTCCGGTATGTCTGCAAACCGCAACCGCCTTGACATCGCCGCCCGCTCCCGGCACTTACATTCCACCGCCGTTGTGATACCGTCCTTTTCGGTCAAGATCCACTCGGTGCCATTGCACAACGGACACACATCAGAATCCCTCGAATTCTCCGGTGTCTCCAAGTTCCCCGAGCCGCTCATTGATCGATTTTTCATGCGCTGTAGTATTTTCTCCAGCGTTTGTTCCATCTGCTCCATTGCTCACTCCTTTGAGGTACTGCATAAATACGTTCTCACGAAGCCAGTTCTCCGGTTTCTTGATATACCGCTCCGCCGTTCTGTCCCGCCGATAAGCATCCGCATAATTCCGCGCCGCCCGTATCAGATCATCCTCCGGTACGCCAGCCATCACCGCATTGCAGTATTCCGATTCTGCCAGATAGCCAGTACATTTTTTCGGGTAGGCTGCAGCAAATTCCACGAACCGCTCCACGGGGGATATAGGGGGTGTATTTCTTCCCTTCTTTCCTTCTTTCTTTTCTTCTATTGTTGGCGTTAGAATGTCGTTAGAATGTCGCTTGCTTGTCTCTTGACTGTCGTTTTGCTTGTCGCTCGTCTGGTATAAATCGTACTTAACCACTGTAAATATGGTATATTTGTTTGTCGTTTTGCTTGTCACTTCGCCTGTCTTTTTCAAATGCGAAATTGCTGTCCGAATTTCGCGCTCCGTAAGTCCAGTTTCGCCCGCCAGCTTCCCGATGGACGAGACAAATGATCCACGCGAAACCGTTGTCCCTTTAAAATTTCCATCCTTCCAGTTGGCTTTCAACAGCATGTGGATGAACAGCCGGGTGGTATTGATATCCGTGTACCATTCCCATTCCAGCAACCCCCGGCTCAATTTTATGTAGTTGCCATCCAACCGATCACCCCGTTTCTAAGTCCTTAAGCAGGTCTTTCAGCGTCATTTTCGCCTGTCCCGCGGTAAGTTCCGGGATCGTGAACTTATACTCCATCCGCACCACCCATCCGCATCTGTGCATTACAATCATTGATCTGCTCCACCAGGTACGCCGGAAGCGTATAGCAGTCAACAAATTCATGTGCATCCGCGAGATCTTTTCTCTTCAATGCCTTATAACTCTTCATCCTGCCCTCATCATCGTAGATTCCAAATTCCCGGCGGAGCTGGTTGTAAATATCCCGATACACTCTCTGCCGGATCGTGCTGTCCTGATATGCTTCTGTTTTCTTCCCGCCGAGAAGTTCCGTTCCTCTGCGTCTGATGTGTGCCGACAGTTCATCCGATTCTGCGCCGAACAGCGGCATATCGTTCTCGATGTGGTCAAGCCTTGCATTCATTCCCGTCACGCGCTTATCTACCGCGATGACCGCCGCCAGTTCTGGTGAAATTCCTCTGTACGGGTCCAATGCATCTTCCATCTCATGAAAGCGATTGATGTATTTTGCCGTAAATTCTGTTCCTTTCACTCCGGTCAGCTTGTGAGCGATAAATTCACACCCCTTTTTCGTGACCAGATAGCATGGCTGTTCCTTATTCTGGCTGTTCCGGTATGTACTTTCTGCAAAGAAGTCGGACTGCGCAATTTTGCTCTGTCCTAACTGCTCCCCATATCTTCTAATATCTCTTAATAATTCTTTATGTTCTTTTCCCACCATCTCGGCAACCTCGATGGATGTAATTGTTTTCTGTTCTAAATTCAAGTTTCTTCTCCCTTCCCCCTCCGGGACGACCCCGGAGGTATCATCATGGCTTCGACAGTTCGTGATATAATAAGTCTCCGCATGATCGGTTTCTTTCGCCTACAGGCGGGTGTTTCAACCCTCTTTTACAACAATGCCGTAAACCTTATACATCTCCCGAAAACGTTTCACTCCGAGTTGATGTGCCATCGTGTGGTGCATCCGGCAAAGGCAGATTTTCTTATATCCAGAATCATCTATTCTGCGCCGGTCATTCCCCATACCGATCGCATCCTCGTGATGGATTTCTCCGTCTTTACCGCATATAGCGCACTTCTTATGCATAATGCAGTAATAGAGGTACTTCCCTATATCATCCGTGCGCTCTATTGCATTTTCTGACAGCGGTATTCCCTCTTCTAAAGCAAATTCGAGTATCGTATTGATAAACTCCCGCGCCGTGTCCATCGAACAATTAGAAAGACTAAAATAAGCGTCGCCCGTGCGAATCATATGCTGATATTTCAGGATCTGTTTCATTTCTTCTGGCAAATATCCGGTGTAGTCTGCGATATCCCGGATTGTTGCATAGGCTTTCTTCCTCTGTTCTGCCGAGATATGCCGTCCATCATCAAATCGGATTTCTGCATTTTGAATTCTTTTCTTTCGGAGCATGTCCCCAAGCTGCATATCTGGAACAGATATCATAAGGTCCGTACCATTCTTGTCTTCCCGGTACTTCTTAATATCCACAAGCGCGTGCATCACTCATCATCCTTTTTTCCAGCTTTTGAAGCAATCGTTACCTCTAATTTTCTCATGCATCTGTTCCACTGATTGATGTCCATCTCCTGCAAAGTGTTCACATGAAATAGTTCCACAACCTCATCCATCGTAACTTTTGCCTCATTCAATTTTTCAACCAGCACTTTGTATTTGATGTCATCAATTTTTTGTGATGCATACTGTTTAAATACAATGTTCATATCCTGATCAACAATTTCTAATTCGTCGATCTTTCTGTCCGATGTGTATGTAATAAGATTGACACTGAACTTTTTCTTAGTTGTGGTTTTTCCATTGTTGTCTGTCTTAATGCCCGCATCTTTCGCGTTAATCCATATATACGGTGCTGTATAAAGTTCCCTGCCTATTCCGTGCTTAACACAGGCTCTTTTAAATGCATCTGAAGCCCGCCCCTTTTCCTTTGCCGTGTAAGATGCCGTTCCGACATCCTCTTTCGCTACCCACATCTGTTTGGCTTCATCCCAAGCAGAAATAATGCAGTATAAATCGCCATCGATGACTTCATATTTATCCTGCCATCCAAGCGGACCATATTTCTCATCCAAGCGTTTCTGACCATCTCTCGATGTGACATAAAGCAATAACGAGAGCCCTTTTTCTGAAATTTGCTGTATCCTGCAGCTTATCTCGTTCGCCTGCAATAACGTACTTTCCATTTCTTCCACCTCTCAATCGTCAAAATAAACCGTTGTATCATCCAAGCACCGATCACAGTAATAATCTCCACCTATCAAGTGTGCCGACTCATCCTGTATGTGCTCACCGCAGCAAACACATACAGGGCGGCGCTGCAACCATGCCTCCTGTGCGCTGTCTCTCTCTTCATAATCCCGTCTATCCGGTGCGATCTCAATCATCGATATACTCCCACTCTCCTTTGTCGCCATTGTCACTGATCTTAAGTCTCACTGCTGTTTCTCCAGAGACAGCCAGCACCCCGCTAATGCTCCCGTCATCCGTAACGGTAATAGTGGCATTTCCAGCAACGCCGACCCCTTCCAGTGTTTCCGGCAATTCCCGCAACACATCCACGAGATTGCACATGTCCTTGTTACATAGCCTTGCTTTCATTCAAAAAATCCTCCACTTCCAGCTGCGTCCATTCCGTTGCCTGGATCATCCACTCCATCTTCTCTTCTCGCTGCTGCCGCTCCGTCTCCCCGGTAACACATTCATCACACATACCGTTTCTACCCTCTCCCGGGTCCATTGGATGACCGCAGCGCTTACATTCTCTGAAAATCATAAAATCACACTTTCAAAAGCTGCTATTTCGTGTTACAATAAACACAGAAATACATAAGTATTCCTACGGTAAATAGCACCTGTACTCGCCAAAGTTATCAGGGTGCTATTTTTTTGCCCTCAATCTCAATCCACACAATATCCGGCTTGTCCATCTCGATCGCAACCTCGGTGCGCCGCCGCGCCGCCAGCATGTAAATCGCATAGCCCACGCCGCCCAGAAAGCCGCCGATGATACACAACGCTCCCGCAAGGTAGCCGTATACATCCTGCGAATCCAGACAGCATCCTGCAAGCAGTGCCGTGACCACGCCGACCGCCGTAACGATCTTACCTATCCTTTTCAACGTTCTCACTCCTTTCTTATGGCTTGTCCGCCGCTACCGCCTAAGCGGTTTCATCCTTCGTTATCCCGCGCATCTCTTCATCACGCTTCCGCTGATAATGAATCTTAACCAATGCCTTGGTAAGCCGTTCCGATGCTCCCTCGGTTATCGTTACGCTGCAGGTAATCTCCTTTTTCTTTCTCTTTGCCATACATTTCCACCTCCGTTAAATCATATGACAGCCTGCTTGTATCCTTTTCCTGCTTTGTGCATCATCTCCTCCTCTGTTAAACTATTCTTGTATGTTATTCTTCACTTGTGGTACAATCTCCTTACAGGACGTTGCCGCGTCCGAGTATTATGAAAGGAGATATCAACATGAACCTTACCGATAGGGACAAGATCACGCTGGCAAAATCATTCACTGAGTTAGCCATTGAGAACAACTTAATTACTCCTTGTGCAGACCCTGTAAAGACTGCAAATGAAGTAACTGCTTTCTTCAATACAATCATTGATACTATTGAAGGAAATACTGACAATCAGTAACTAAAGCACATTGGCTCTTGCGGAAATCAGCTCTGCGAGAGCCTTTGTTTTTTCTGAAATTTCTCCCTCGCATTCTTTTCCAGACGCGATTACATCACTGATATGCTCCGCCAGTGCTTCAATAAGTGCATCTACTTTTTCCATTCTTCTCACTCTCCCCCCTGCAGTTCTGACAAAAGTTCAACCCTTTTCATAAACGCCAGCCGTTCTTCATCACTTGCGTCGCCCTCCAGCGGAACACAATCTGTTGTGATAAGAAGCCTTGCGTCGTTGGGCTTATCCTTGTGGTCATGAATAAACTCCACTTTTACGACGTGGTCGCCGTACACTTTGCCATCCACCATGACACACGTTACTTTACCGTTTGAAGCAATTACGATATTCTGATTTTTCATTGTTATCTCCCTTCTGTTGTTATTGTGAACTACATCCATCTGTGATAAACTTCTCTATACAGGCACCGCCATGCCAAGTAATAAAGAGAGGAGGATGCTTATATGACCAAAGATGCTGAAAAATTTCTTTGTATTTGCTACCGCGACTATCTCTCACGCGTTAAAGACGGTAATTCAAAATCTGATTCTCGAAGATTTTCTAAAAACTATAAAAATGAAAACCCCAATTTTGCCAATTGGCACGATGATGATTTTGCTGAAACACGCCGCGAACTTAAACGTCTCGGTATTCTAAACGTAGAAATCTCTGGGGCATTTTCCATATTGCCTAATGGCATCGATTATATGGAAAACAGATTTAAAAATAACCTTAAGGAACTAACTGAATTTATCTCTCAGTTTATTCCATAGTCCGAACAGTGGGTGGTTCTTTCAGCGCATTGTCAAATCCATAATTTGCACAGATGATGCGCTTTGAAAGTTCCATTCTGATTCGGAAGCCTTCACCGCCAGTGCATGATATTGAAAAATCTGTGCACCCATCTCCGAAATCAACACCATTCAGCTTGAATATTTTCTTTTCTGTATTGACTTCTAATGTCTTAATCTCCTGCGGTATTCCTGCAAGAATTTCTTCAAATTTATCCATTTTACTCATCTCCCTTCTTGTTTGTCGCTGTGCACGTTTCGTACTCATCATGAGCAAAAAAAATAAAGTTTACAGAACGCTTATAATATTTTGCAAGTTTAATTTTTATATCATCTCTTGGGATTCTCTCTCCTTGCTCATACATTGCAAGCGCAGAAACGCTTATTCCGCATGCCTTAGCGACTGTTTCCCTACTTTTACTGCCCCTCAATTCAATGAGTTTGCGTGCTATCAATGCATTATTCAATTTTACACCTCCAATCGTGCACGTTTCGTGCTTGTTTTTATAATACACACTTTGTGCACAACTGTCAAGCACTATTTGTGCATTTTTTTATTTACATTCAAACACGTTCCGTGTATAATGCAATTAAGGAAAACACGGAGGTAGCAAAATGGCTCAATTCGATAAAATATTAAAGATGCTCCGAAACGAAAAGAATATGTCACAGCAAGAATTAGCAGATGCTCTGGGTATTTCCAAGAGTTCTATAAATATGTACGAGCGGGGAGAGCGCCAGCCAAATTTTGAAACATTAGAAACCATTGCTGATTATTTTAATGTGGATATAGACTATCTGCTTGGACGAACAAATAAAACAACCAAGATAATTAAACCAACCACCATCGCCGCCCATTTTGATGGCGATGAGTATACAGAGGATGAGCTTGACGAAATAAAAGCATTCGCAGAATTTGTCAAATCAAAAAGGAAATAAGTGTCCAAAAAATTGGACACATGCAAGAATATACTAGAACTGGAGGTGGTTTTTATGAATACATATGAAGAATTGCAAGAGGAAGCTTGCAATGATGGTATCGAAATTATAGATAATTACGTATTCAAAAGCGAACGGATCAGTGGCTTATATTGTGACAGCACCATTGCCTTAAGCATAAATTTAAAAAGAACCACTGAAAAGAAATGTGTTCTTGCCGAAGAACTCGGACACCACTACACCGCAACCGGCAACATACTCGATCAGTCCACCGTAGAAAACCGCAAACAGGAAATGCGCGGCAGGATCGTAGCCTATAATAAGCTGGTCGGCTTGCGCGGCATCGTGGATGCCTACTTGCACCACTGTCAGAGCATATCAGAATCAGCAGAGTACCTTGAGGTAACCGAAGAGTTTTTAATTGATAGCCTTAATTACTACAGAAATAAGTATGGTGTATACACGAAACTGGATAATTATGTTATCGTCTTTGAACCGAATATTGCAGTGTTAGAATTAGTATGATCAAATACTATAGGAGAGGTAGCCATGTTCTTTGATAAAATATTAGATGCACTGAAAGTTGAAAATCTTTTTTCTAAAGAATCAAGCAAAGAATTACCCGATACGTCGGCGTTCATGTACACCGAGCCAGAGCCAGAGCCAGAGCCAGAGCCAGAGCCAGAGCCAGAGCCAGAGCCAGAGCCAGAGCCAGAGCCAG
>OKRW01000961.1_pt1 | contig 26735 bp, 27 predicted proteins | sample 1601151 | NCBI WGS metagenome assembly OKRW01 (sample SAMEA3541471, study PRJEB24748) | human gut metagenome | biome: human gut; feature: human-associated habitat; material: faeces | place: China | collected 2012 | reverse complement strand
GCCTGGCCGTTAGCCAGCATCCTGCCCTGTGGAGCCCGGACTTTCCTCATGGCGCGCGATTGCTCGCGTGCCCCGCGGTCGTCTGGCCCACCTCGCGCATGCGATTGTAGCACGTAGGTAACGCAGTGCCGCCTAGCCCCACAAAGCTGCTAAGATTTTGAGCAATTCACCGCATGCGAGACGGCGCCATCGCACCTGCCTGGTGTCGCGTTGCAGGGCCACCACGCGGCACGCCCCGCGCCGCCGCACGACCAGCATTGAGGACCCCATGTCTATGAACTTCAAGCGCCGCCTGCCCATCGCCAAAGAGATCCGCGAGGACATGCCCCTGTCTTCCGAGCTCGCCGCCAAGAAGGTCGAGTTCGACGCCCAGGTCGCCGCTATCTTCCGCGGCGAGGACACCCGCAAGCTCCTCGTCATTGGCCCCTGCTCGGCAGACCGCGAGGACTCCGTGCTCGATTACGTCATGCGCCTGGCAAAGCTGTCCGAGGAGGTCAGCGACCGCCTGCTCATCGTCCCGCGTGTCTACACCAACAAGCCGCGCACCAAGGGTACCGGCTACAAGGGCCTGCTCCACAACCCCGACCCCGAGGCGCCCGCCGACCTGCTCGAGGGCGTCAAGGCCGTGCGCCGCATGCACCTGCGCGTCATCGAGGAGTCAGGCTTCTTCACGGCCGACGAGATGCTCTACCCCTCCAACTACCAGTACCTCGTTGACCTGTTGAGTTACGTCGCTGTGGGCGCCCGCTCGGTCGAGAACCAGGAGCACCGCCTCGTCTCGAGTGGCGTGCCCGTGCCCGTGGGCATGAAGAACCCCACAGCCGGCTCCACCACGGTCATGCTCAACTCCATCTATGCCGCCCAGGCCGAGCAGGAGTTCATCTACCGCGGCTGGGAGGTCGAGACCCACGGCAACCCACTGGCCCACGCGATTTTGCGCGGCTACATCGGCCTCGACGGGCGCACCTACCCCAACTACCACTACGAGCATCTCGAGCGCCTGGCCGAGCGCTACACCACGGACACCTACGAGAACCCCGCTGTGGTCGTCGACTGCAACCACGACAACTCGGGCAAGCGCCCGTTCGAGCAGTTCCGCATCTGCAAGGAGGTGCTCGACTCCTGCCGCCGCAACGACAAGATCCGCAGCCTGGTCAAGGGCTTCATGGTCGAGTCGTACCTCGAGGACGGCAACCAGCCGGTCGATGGCGGCGTGTACGGCAAGTCGATCACCGACGCCTGCATTGGTTGGGACAAAACCGAGTACCTCATTCGCGAACTCGCCGAGCGCGCCTAACGAGTTGCATGTTTGGGGCGCCAGGTCTGCCATTTGGCGAGCCTGGTGCCCCAATTCCTGTATAGAGCGCTACCATGATTTATTAAACGTTTCTGTTCCCTCGTGTTTTAGGCAGGCTGGCATGGTTGAGATCACCCACACCATCGCAGACCCTCTGGGCTTTCACGCCCGTTCCGTCATGCTCGTTTCCGGCGAGGCCGCTCGCTGGAAGAGCAAGGTTACCGTGAGCCATGGCGAGCACGAGGCGAGCGCCGCCGACCCCATCCAGCTCATGGGGCTCGACGCGCACAAGGGAGACGCGCTCGTTGTGCGCATCGATGGTCCCGACGAGGATGACGCGCGTGACTTCATGGCGCATCTACTACGGAGGCTTTAGTGCCTCGTAGCAGCGCAAACAACGGTGCAGGTGCTGAGGCGGCGTCCGCGGGAGCGGGTGCCGTCTCCTATCTCACGCTGCGCGCGGGAAAGCGGGCCCAGGCCGAGTTCGTAGACCGTAAGAGCCGCTTCATCGCGCAGCTTGTGCACGTGGAGGGCGAGGACGAGGCAAACGAGTTCATCGCGAGCGTGCGATCCAAACATTACGATGCGCGCCACAACGTGCCTGCCTGGATCTTGGCCGACGGGCGTGAGCGCCAGAGTGATGACGGCGAGCCGCAGCGCACGAGTGGCATGCCCACGCTCGAGACGCTGCGCGGAGCGGGCCTCAAGAATATCTGCTGCGTGGTGACGCGCTATTTTGGCGGCACGCTGCTGGGGCCGGGTGGCCTGGTGCGGGCGTACACCACGGCCACGCAGATGGCCATCGAGCAGGCCCGCGAGCAGGGGATTGTGGTTGAGAAGACGCTTGTGGTGCCCGTTGAGGTGGGCATTCCCTATGCGATGCACGATCGCGTCCGCGACCTCGCGGCGCGCAGTGGGGCGCATGTCGCGGCCTGCGACTATGGTGCCGACGTGACGCTCTCGCTCGTGTTCAGGGCGGGCGAGCAGGACGCGTTCGTGGCAGCCATACGCGAGCTCATGGCGGGCGAGGACGTGTGCCTTGTGGGCGACGCGGAGTTCGACGAGTTCTAGCGCCCGGTTGTTGGCCGCTGATGGGTGGCTATGGCGTGCGTTCCGTGCTTGCCTCTACCCCGTGCCCGCGTGCTAGGCGGGCGCCATGCGAGCGCGTTGTGTACCTGTTATGCGAGCGTGCCGAGGTAGGCTTCGAGCTCTGTGGCGTCGCCAGTGAAGTGGAAGGCGTCAAGGCCGGCCACGCGGGCGCCCGCGCAGTTGTCGAGGTTATCGTCGACGAAGACGCAGCTTGCGGGGTCAAGGTCGTAGCGCTCGCACAGAACGCGGAAGATGGCCGGGTCTGGCTTCATGAGGCGCTCGCGGGCAGACACCACGAGCCCGTCGAGGACGTCGAAGGCGGGGGCCTGCGAGAGCTGCTGCTCGATGCGATCGTTGGCGTTGGAGAGCACGTAGACGCCCCAGCCGGCATCGTGGAGGCGCAGGGCGAGGTCGTTGGTGCCCTCGATGACGCGCGAGTGCTCGGGCCAGTGGTCGAAGCACTCGTGAAGGTTGGGAAGCAGGCGCTCGGGGGTGTGCGCCTCGGCGACGCGCATCATCGTGGCGTGGTCGATGGTGCCCGAGTCGAGCAGAGCCCACTCGCCGCGACCAAAAAACCCCTCGTAGAGGGCCCGCGCGTCTTCCTCGCTGTCGGTAAAGACGCGGGCAAACTCGCGGCCGTCAAAGGTCATGAGGACGTTTCCCATGTCAAAGACGATGTTTCGCTTGGCTCCCATGTCTGCCTCCTCGCAACGTTTTTGGCCATTGTAGCCGTCCCGCGTGAAGTCGGCGCGGCTCGCGTCTGCCGCTTCATATGCGCCGTTCGTGTAAGGAGATGGTAGGGGCGCTCCCGGCATGGGTAACAAAGCTCCACGCGACCGTCTCGGGGGAGGCATGCCTATGGAAGTGTCGTTTGCGCAGTTTGTTGTCCAAGTGACGTCAAATCCCGTGCTTGCGATAACCACGCTGCTTACGCTGGGCGTCATCTTCGTCAATGGCTGGACCGACGCCCCCAATGCCATCGCCACCTGCGTGACCACGCGCTGCATGCGTGTGCGCCCGGCCATCATCATGAGCGCGGTGCTCAACTTCCTGGGCGTGCTCGTGATGACGCGCCTCAATGCAAGCGTGGCCTCGACCATCTCGAACATGGTCGACTTTGGCGCAGACACCCATGCGGCCCTCATCGCCCTGTGCGCAGCGCTCTTCTCGATAGTGGTGTACAGTGTGGCCGCGTCGGTCTTTGGCATCCCCACGTCCGAGAGTCACAGCCTCATCGCGGGCCTCACGGGTGCGGCCATCGCCATCCAGGGAGGCCTTGCTGGCGTCAACGGGCAGGAGTGGGTCAAGGTCATATATGGCCTGGTCATGAGCTTGCTCTTTGGCTTTGTGATTGGATGGCTGTGCTGCAAGCTCGTGACGATCGTCTTTGCCGCGGCAGACCGAAGACGGGCCGACGGTTTCTTTCGGTATGCCCAGATTGTGGCTGCGGCGGCCATGAGCTTCATGCATGGTGCGCAGGATGGCCAGAAGTTCATTGGCGTGCTGTTCTTGGGCGTGGCGTTCTGCAACGGCCAGACCGGCGTCGAGGGCACGGTCATTCCCGTTTGGCTTATGATTCTGTGCAGCCTCACCATGGGTATTGGCACGAGCGTGGGCGGCGAGCCCATCATCAAGAGCGTAGGCATGGACATGGTCAAGCTCGAGAAGTACCAGGGCTTTGCGGCAGACCTCGCGAGCTCGGTGTGCCTGCTTGTGATGACCGAGCTGGGCATTCCCGTGTCGACGACGCACACCAAGACGAGCGCCATCATGGGCGTGGGCGCGGTGCGCAGGCTCTCCGCCATCAACTTTGGCGTGGTGAGGGACATGATGCTCACGTGGGTGTTCACGTTCCCGGGCTGCGGCCTCATCAGCTTTGCCATGGCAAAGCTCTTCATGTTCCTGTTCTAGCCGGCGCGGGTGCCGAGAGCTGTGTCCGGCGCGGGGGTGCCGGCGGTGGGCGCGGACCGCGTTCGCCAACGTCTGAGAGGGGACCGAGAATGGCAAGGGTTGCGGACAGCTTCTACTTCGAGAACTTCGCCGCGGCGGCCGAGAACAACTGCCGCGCGGCGCGGCTGCTCGAGCAGGTCATGCGCGCCTACGAGCCAGATGGCCTCGCGGCGCACATCGACGAGATGCACGAGATTGAGCAGGCCAACGACGAGCTGCGCCACGAGCTGCTGGACACCGTGCTTACGGCGTTCATCACGCCCATTGAGCGCGAGGGGATCGTTGCGCTCTCCGGCAGGCTCGATGACGTCACGGACTGCATCGAGGGCGTGCTTCACCGGTTGTACTACAACAACGTGCGCGAGGTCACGGCGGGTGCGCTCGAGATGGTGACGCTGCTTGTGCGCGCGTGCGATGAGGTGCGCGACACCGTCTCCGAGCTGCCGAACTTCCGCAAGTCAAAGACGCTGCATGACCACATCGTGGCCATCAACACGGTGGAAGGCCTGGCAGACGACGTGTTCGTGCGCATCATGCGCGAGCTGCACACGAGCGAGACCGATGCGCTGCGCGTGATTTCCACGCGCGAGACGTACATGTACCTGGAGTACTGCGTGGACGCCTGCGAGCACGTGGGCGACGAGGTCATGGGCATCGTGATGGAGAACAGCTAGCGGCTGGCGCACGAACGCCGTTTTGCTCCGGTAGGGCTCTTCGCGGTGGTACGGACGCTGATATACAGTTCGCATGGCCCCAGACTCAGCCATAAGTCTGGGGACATTATTTGTCCGATAAGGGCACTACAATCTCGGCAACGTTGGTCGAGGAGGGCAGACGCCATGGCGCTCGATGACTATAAGATGGGCGAGGCCGACCTTGCTCAGATGAACAACCTGTTCGAAGAGGTTCTCGAGGGGCCTGCGGCTGAGCTTGTTAGCGAGTTGCGAGGCTGTCTGCCAAAGGAAAGCCCCTATGGATTTGCGTGTTTCTTGAGCTCACATTTCGAGCGCCTCGTTCAACAGACACTGTTTGAGCCACTGCTCCCCGAGCTTGTGGTCTACGCATATCGCGTAGGCATTACGGCGGGCTTTTCTGTCTGCATGCACGATTTGGGATGCCGCTATTATATGGGCGATTTGGTGTCTTGGGACTACGGTCGCGCGGCCGAGCTCTACGAGATGGCGATGGACGCGGGCTGCTATCAGTCCATCATCAACCTAGGTTACATTTGGGTGTATGGCCGCACGGGCGAGCGCAACTACGAGAAGGCCTTCCGGTACTACGCCCTGGCGGCGTCGCTTGAGCCATCGAGCGAAGCTGTCTACAAACTAGGCGACATGTATGCCAGGGGTGAGTACGTGGAGCGCAACGTCAAGCGTGCGTACCGACTTTGGAGGCGCAGCTATGACCTTGCGGACGAGGAGAGCCTGACCGAGCAAGCACAGCCCGCCGCCCGTCTGGGGCTTTTGCTCCTTAATGACGGGGACCGAGCGGCGGTGGGGCTCGAACCAGACCCGCTGCAAGCACTGCACCTGCTCCAGACGGCCGAGGTTGGTCTGCGAGTTAGCATCAAGCACGGCTCTACGTACTGCCGCAAGCGTCTGGCCGAGGTCATCGAGGGTCAGCAGCGCGCCCGCGAGCTGCTTGAAGATGAGAATGAACAAGTATTGGTCAGCGCCTGCTAATTCATGCGAGTAGCGTCTCGCGCGAAGCGGTCTATACTAAGGGACAGCTACGGAAGAAGGCCGGTATGGGTAGGAAGATCAAGTGTCCAAGCTGCGGCAGCCTCAACTTTGAGGCCGTGGCCAGCAGCAAGAAGCCCCTCTCGCTTGGAAAGGCGGCCGTTGGGGGAGTGCTGCTGGGACCCCTGGGCGTCGTGGGCGGCGCGGTGCTGGGCAAGAGGGGCAAGACAACGTTTGTCTGCCATGACTGCGGCAACACCTGGCAGGTAAAGCTGTAGATGGGGCGAGTAACACACAAGCACGGCTTCATTCCAGCAACGCGAATTGAGAGATTGGTGCGCAACATGGATGGTGAAAAGAGCAACATGGGTGTGGCTGGCGACTCCAGGACAGACTCGCCTGAGGTATCTGCTGAAACCTCGCATGAGAATTGCGGGGGGGGGGTAAGAATCTAGGCCCGCACCGCAGGAAGGCGCTCCTCGCAGGAGCGGCGGCAGCGGCATGCGTCGCGGCGCTCGGCCTCGCCGGGTGGGCGCTGTGCTCGTCCGGCGGGGACGCGGCCCGGACGGTACAGCCCGCGACCACCGAGGCGGCGGCCGCAGAGGAGGCGGGGCTCTCCGTCGGCGACGTCGCCCGCCTCTGCGCCGACCTCGTGCTCGACAACGCCGAACTCGGGGTGGACCCATCGGCCATCCGGGTCGAGGCCGCGGACGGCCGCGTCATGATCACGCAGGCCTCCGGCGACGACGCGCCGACCATGGTGGACGCCACCGCCCGCAGGAGCGCCGCGCTGGCGCGCACCCTCAAGGGCGTGAGGGTCTCGGGGTCGGACGTCACCGACGTCACCTGGGTCACGACCGACCCGGACGGCAACGTAAAGGTTGTCATCTCGAACACGCCTGACGGCGCGCCCGGCGGCGGAACCACGGCCGATGTCGTGAACGGGTCCGGAGGCCATAGGATCTCCGACGACGTGTGGGACGCCGACGGGGTACACGACCAGGGATACGAGCAGTCGGGCGGCGACGCCCCCAAGGACCCGTCGGGCAACGAGGTCGAGCCCGGCGCCACCACGCCGACCCCCGAGCAGCAGCCCACCACCGACGCCGCCGCCGGCAACGGCGCTGCGCAGACGCCTTCGAGCGGCACCGGCAACGCGGGCGGCACGTCAGCCCCCGCCGGCACCGGTTCCGGTGCCGGCTCAGCCAGCTCGGGGTCGAGCTCCGGCTCAAGCGGCTCCACCGCAACGGCTCCGCAGAAGAAGTGGGTCGAGGAGCAGGGGCACTGGGAGGCGACCTATTCGCAGGTTTGGGTGCCAAACATTGTGTACACCCGCCATCCTCGCTTCTACGTGAACCACGGAGGCACCGAGATCGGGCCTTTCGACTCATTGGAAGAGGCTCGGAATTGGATTCACAATGACGGTGACAACGGAGGAATTGGCGGTTCCGTTATCGATGACTCATACACTACGGAGGAAGACAAGGGCCACTACGAGAACCAGCAAACCGGTCAGCATTGGGTAGTCGACGTTCCCGGCCATTGGGAGTAGGCAATCGGCTTTGTTAAGCCCCGCCTAATTCCTCGTTTATCTATCTTCTGGGCGTATATGTCGAATGGGCCGCATCCCGTCTGGGACGCGGCCCTTTTGCTAGGCGTTGGACGAACGTCTACTTGCCCATAACGATCTCTCGGAAGACCTCGTCAAAGCCGTCCCAGCTGGGCTTCTTGAGCGTCTCCAGGCTGGCGAGCTGGCTCTCGACCTCGTTAATCTGCGCCTCGATCCAGCCGTTAAGCGCGTCTATGCGCGGACGCGTCTCCCGCTCGGGCTCTTTGACCTTCTCGTGCAGGAGCTCGTCTGCGAGCGGGGAAATGGCAGCATCGAGCTTGGCCGCTGCGAGCTCGTCAAAGCGCATGGGCGCTGGTGTGCGCTCGTCGAGGATCCAGCGGGCGGCAAGCAGTGGACGGATCGCGTAGAAGTACTTTTTGGTCTTGACCGTCTCGCCCAACAGAAAGGCCTCGTAGTTTCGCGTGGCCATGCGTAGGTAGTGGTAGACGCGCGGCTTTGGCTGAAAGGCCGTGCTCGCGAGCTCGCGCACCTGGGAGAATGCCGGCAGCTCGCGGTAGACGATGGGCGAGGCCAGCCATTCGAAGACGGTGGGATTCGACCCGCGCATGAGGCGCAGGAGCTTGCCTAGGTCCCAGCCGTTGATATCGAGGACGTCGTCGAGTCTCCACTCGATGACGTCGAGCTCGCGATTGATAGTGGCGTGCATCTAGTCATCCTCCACGTGCGGATAGTGGTCGCATGCCCACTGCCTGTCTACGTAGTAGCCCTGGTCGTTTGCGTAGGGGCTGTTTGCAAGGTCGCTCGCGAGCAGATCGTATGCCTCGTCTGGCAGGCTCGTGGTAAAACTCGCATCCAGCCCCTCAAAGGTAATGCGAAAGACGATCGTAAGCTTGCCTTTCTCCGCGTCGTAGCCAAACTGCAGGAACCTCACGGAGTACTCGCTGTCAGGGCTTCCGATGCCCGCGTCCATGACCTGCCCGGCAACCCCAAGCTTGAGCAGCTCGACAATGCGATCATCGTATCCGCAGGCAAAGATGACCGCCTTCTCCCGCAGCTCCTCTCGCGTGGTCACGATGCGCATGGGGCCGCTGCCCGGCTCGCCAATGCCATGGACGTGCGCGAGACCGTCAAACATTTCCTCGGCCTTCTTGCGCATCGCCTCGTCTGCCACGAGGTAGATGCAGGCGTTGTTAGCCGGGTCGAGGTAGAGCGTGGGATGGGCGAGGTGCGCCTTGTAACCGCAGGTGGGACAAGTAAACTCGCAGTACGAGCCGTCATCGATCATACGCGCCAGCTTGGAGTCGTTGCGTACGTTAATCTTGGTCCATGCGTCCATGTGAAGCGGAGACCCGCAGCTGGGGCAGGCAACGTCAACAGGGTCCTGCTCGGAGGCTCCCCAGGCATCGTGCCGCTCGTAGTCTGGCATGATACGAAAGATTGGCTGACGCTTACCGGAAAGCGGATCGCCCTCGACCTTGCCAAATTCGACGAGGAAGTTGTCCCAGGTGATATCGACGTCGAACTCGCCAGCGAGGGCGCGGACGGCCATGCCAAGAGGGTCGCGGATGATTTCCCAGTGATCGCCATCGCAGGGATAGATGAAGGCTAAGATCTCTGAGTCATCAATGACGCCCTGGTAGATGGGGTTGTCTGGCGAGGTGGGCCAGTAATAGCAGCGACCGGGCGTGAGCGTGCGCTCCTTGTTCGAGAGGGCGGGGCCAACGTAGCGCACGACCGACCACAGCTCCTTGGTGTTGGCGCGCTGCATGGCGCGGGAGACGTCGACGATGAGGTCGCTGAGCTCGGGGTCGCTCTCCTCGTAGTGCTCGGCCAATGAGCTGAGGTTGTTGAAGTAGTTTGCGTAGGCCTTGTAACCAAAGGGGAGGATGTGGGTCACGTCTGCCTCGTTAGTGGTCTGATCGCGTTCCACTATGACGTCGATGAGTATCTCGAGATCTTGCGGCAGGGTGATGGTCTCGCCGCCATGAATGCGCAGGCCGGGGAGAAGGCCGAGCTTGGCATGCTCTGCGGGGATGTAGGGCGAGGCGGTTTGGCGAGCGGGGTTGTGCTGGCTGAGGGTCTCCTCAATGACGTCACGACGCAGCGGACCCTCCGGGAGCTTCTCGAGAAGGCCGGGCGTGAGCTCGCGGTCGCGGATGAACCAGTTGGCATCCATCCAGAGGAAGAGAAGTGGGTCGTCGGAGACGTGACCGACGGTGCGTACGACATCGAGGCCCATGAAGGCGCAGGGGCTGTTGCCAGTGGGGAGGAAGTCGGCGTTGCACTCGATTCCCTCGAGGAAGTAACCCTCGTGCTCGGTCTCCACGGGCTCGACGGCGCCCGTGAGGAACATGAGCCTGCCATCGACGAGCTCGACGACGTCTTCGGTGCTATAGGTGGCCGCTTGGCGGCGCGCGAGCTCGTTGGCCGGAAGGTCTGCGTACTCGCCGTTCGTGTAGCGCCAATAGCCGCTGGGGAATTCGCTTGCCATACCATGCTCCCTTCGAGGTCTGCCTTTGGCGCTATGGTAAGGGGCCTTGCGGACATTAAACGGCCGCCTCGCGGTCGCTGGCCTGATTGCGCAGCCTGGCGAGCTCCTCGTTTGCCTTCTCGAGCTCGCTCTTGCTCGCGCTCTCCAGCTCGTCGAGCCTTGCGGCCTTCTCCTTGAGCTGGTCGTAGTCGGCGAACTGCTCGGCGGCCTTCCTCTCAGCGCGCTCGATGCGCTCCCTGATGACGGCGTCCAGCTGCTCCTGCGTCTCGATTGGCGTGAACGGCATTTGTTCCCCTTTCTATTTCCTCCCGCTCGGGAGTGTTCGGTCGCGCTTTCCCGGCGCGCACGGTCTGGTGCCGCGACTTGCCGCGCGCGGCGGGCGTGGATATGAAAAAGGCCCCTCGCGGGGCCGTTTTTCGCAACGAATTGACGAAAACTGGGACTAAATCACTTTTTGAGGGCTTCTGTCGCGATATCGAGCACCGCGATGACGAGGACGAGCGCCGCCACGAGGGCGAACGGCCCCCACAGCGGCAGCAGCACCGCCCACCACGGCCAGTCGATTAGGCCCGCGAGGCGCAGGCCGATGAGGAGCACGGCCAACGCGCCCATGAGGGTGATGCCATTGCCGTGCCTGTCTTCCATGTTTGGCTCCCTGTTGGTTGGTCGGGGCGGCGGGGCTCGAACCCGCACGGGCGAAGCCCACGTGCTCCTGGGGCACGCGCGTCTGCCTATTCCGCCACGCCCCGGTTTGGGGTACTATGTAGTTGCTTGATGGTTCCGCTCCGGGCTCGGTCTGGTGTTGGAACCATCTTTTTATTTGTCGATTACCTCGACGGTTCCGTCCTTGAGGATGAGTATCGACTGCGGGAAGTCAAACTCTCCTCTGCCTGATAGGTATCTCATTGACTCCCGTATCTGGCGTCTGGCCTCATCATCAGTGATTTCGCTGTAGCGGTTGTCGATGATGGCCCTTGGGTCCCCCAGCATCGAGAGGTCGATGCCATCTGGGACGTTCGCCTCATCATCAGTGAGCCTTTCCCATTTCGAGTAGCACTCTGTCATGCGCTTTCTGAAAGCATGGATGCCCCTCTCGATGGTCTTCATGTCCCAGTAGTGCCACTCGCCGCCGAGCGGCATGAGCACGTCGATGTTCGCCGAGGCGTCGCCTTGCTCGTGCAGGAGGCTCTGCTCGTAGCCGAGCCTAGACAGTTGGGCGTAGCCCTCCCACTCGAGGGGGTTCTTCTTCTGCGTCCTGTCAAGCTCGCTGATGGGCACGTCCGTCTCGTCCGAGAAGCGGGCGACAAGTTTAATGTCAGATAGTTGCCTTATATTCTCGCTAAAGGCAGGCCAGAAGGGCCTGCCAAGGCCAAAGAGAGGCAATCATGAAGGCTCACAACATCTCGCGCAGGTCGTTTCTGGCTGTTACGGGCTCGCTCGTCCTGGGAGGGCTTGCTGGCTGCGGCAACAGCCAAGGTGGTGGTGCCGATGAGGTGCATTATGCCGACGATGAGGCGATGACCACGATCGCCAGGGGCTGGGAGAAGCGTCAGGACCTCGTCGACGCAATCGACGATGACACCAAGAACAGCGACTCCAAGTATGGCGCCGCTCTCCAGAAGGGAATCCAGGCGGAAATCGATGCCGATGCTTCGCTCAAGGACGCCAAGTTCCAAGACTCCAAGCTGCAGGAGAAGGTCCTGGCCTACATCGACATCCTCGACGAGCAGCACGAGCTTGCCGGTGAGCTCGACATGACCAACTTCGATTTCCTGACCAAGTGGAACGAGGTCTACGACGAGCGCAGCGCGATGCTCAAAGACTTTGCGGACAATTACGGCCTGACTGTGTCCGACAAGTACGCCGATAACTTCAAGGAGCTCATGGTCAATGGCAAGAGTGCCCAGGAGAAGAGCGCTCAGAGTTCGGCCATCAACGGTCTTGTCGCGGCTGCCAACTGGGATAAGAGCGACGATGGCTATGGCGGTTATACCTATACCGCCATCATCGAGAACACCTCTGACTACGACTTCTCCAATGTGGGCATCACGGTGAACCTCTACGATGCCGACGACGTCAAGACCGAAGCCTATACCAGCGCGAATACCTGGCGTAAGGGCGAGAAGGTTAAGTTTGAGGCCTATGAGCGGGTCGATGCGCAGCGCGTCGAGGCAATCGTGTCGTACTACGACGTTGCGGACTAGCGTGTTCGTGGCGGCGCCTGGACCCTTGTAGCGCTCGCGGGCCAGGCGCCGCTCGGCTTGATGCTAATTGGGCGAACAGGAGTGCGTGCCATGAAGAAAGACGGGGTCTGGGTTCTGGCGTTCAACAAGGAGGCGGGCGTTCGCGAGCAGTTCACGAGCTGCCCTAGGCCCAACGCCGAGTTCTATCGCCGCAAGTACGAACTCGAGGGCTATGAGACTTGGGTAGGCGCCTACGAGGAGGTCCAGGAGCTCGCCAAGGTGAGGGAGGTGTAGAGGCGTGGCTAGAGCTGGCCGGTGTGGGCTGGCCCGTTGAGTGGCTTTAGCCTCCAACCGATAAAGACGTCCGCGAGGGCGTAATTTTGTCCGCTCTTCCTTAAAATGAAATATGGCAACGGGCGCCATTTGCCCGCATTCGATTATCGCGTGCCATCTGCGCGATCTGGGCCCTGGAGCGTTTTCGTGAAGCGAATTGCGAAAAACCTCCGGGGGGGGGGCTTTCGCTGACGCGAGTCTCCCTTCGGTAGAGCAGGAGCGCAACTCCCTCGATAGAGGGGGCTGCGCCTAATGGAGTTTCTCGACAACACGGGTAGAAATCGCCTGGGCGATGCCCTCTCAAGCGCCTTGGACGAGGGCTCAAAGCTGTCAATAATCAGCAGCTACTTCACGGTGTTTGCCTATGGCGAGCTCAAGGAAGAGCTGTCGAAGGTCGATGAGGTTCGCTTCCTCTTTAGCGAGCCCACCTTCATCAGGCGCATGGCGAATGCCAAGGAGCCACGAGAGCTTGCGCTCTCCCGGGTCTCTCGCGAGCGTTCCGTGGGCGGCCGCGGGCTTGAGTTGACGCTTCGCAACAACCTTAACCAGCGAGCGCTTGCACGCGAGTGCGCCGACTGGATTCGCGCCAAGGGCACGTTCAGGTCCGCTAAGACCAGTGGGGCGGTTCAACCCGGCGGAACCTATGTGGTCGAGAACCCGAACGGGAGCGACCATGCCTTCATGGGCGCAACTGCAGACTTTACGCTTGAGGGCCTCGGTTACGAGCGCCGTCCCAATACCGTTACGGGCGTGAGCCACTTCGAGGGCCGTACTGAGGCGCAGGGGCTCAAGGCTCTTTTTGAATCCGTCTGGAGCAACCCCGCAATGGTGGAGGAGGTCACCGAGCAAGTGGCCGTCCAGGTGAGCAGCCTCTACAGGGAGAACTCCCCGGAGTTCGTCTACTTCCTTACCCTCTACCACCTGTTCAGGGATTACCTCGTGGATGAGGACAATGACCTGCGTCCCGGCATCAGGCTCGAGGACTCCGCCATCTGGAACAAGCTCTATGACTTCCAGAAGGACGCCGTCGTTGGCGCCATTCGCAAGCTCGAGAAGTACAAGGGCTGCATCATCGCCGACAGCGTTGGCCTGGGCAAGACCTTTGAGGCCCTTGCCGTTATCAAGTACTACCAAGAGCGTAACGACCGCGTGCTCGTCCTTTGCCCCAAGCGCCTGCGCGACAACTGGACGCTTTGGACGCAGGACAACGATGACAGGAATCCGCTTGCGGATGACCGCTTCAACTATAGGGTGCTCAACCACACCGATCTTTCGCGCTATCACGGCAAGAGCGGTGACATCGACCTTGAGCATCACAAGTGGTGGAACTATGACCTGCTCGTCATCGACGAGAGCCATAACTTCCGCAACAAGAGCACCGACTCCGAGAAAAAGGACCGCTATACGCGCCTTATCGAGGACGTCATCAAGAGCGGCGCCCGTACCAGGGTGCTCATGCTCTCTGCCACCCCGGTGAACAACCGCCTGCTTGACCTGCGTAACCAGATTGAGCTCATCACGGAAGGCGATGACGCGTATCTCGAAGAGAGCGACGGCATTCCCTCGATTACGCAGGTGACGCGCGTGGCGCAGCAGCGCTTCAACGAGTGGAGCAAGCTCGATGACGAGCAACGCACAACCGAGAGCTTTGCGAACGCCGTAAACGCCGACTACTTCAAGCTGCTCGACATTTTTACCATCGCTCGCAGTCGCAAGCACATCACCAAGTATTACGGGGCGCAGAGCGGAACGTTCCCCACGCGCAGGGCCCCGCTCTCATTCACCACGGCCATTGACTCCAAGGGCGCGCTTCCCCTAATCGGCGAGCTCAACGACATGATCTCCCAGCTCACCTTTGCCCAGTACCAGCTGCTTCACTATGTCTATGCGCAGAAGCGTCCCAAGTACGAGGCGAGATACGGCGACTCTTGGGGCAAGGACTTCGAGAGCCAGATTCACCGCACCACCTCCGTGGTCAATCTCATGCGCGTCAACCTGCTCAAGCGCATGGAGTCCTCGGTCTATAGCTTCCGCGCAACGTTGCGGACCGTTCTTGACGGGGCCGAGGAGACGCTGAGGAGGCTGCGAGCTGGCGAGGCGAGCGCCACCTATGCGGCGGACGGCATGGCCGATGGCCTCGACGACGATGACGCTGAGGAGTTTGAGGCTGGTGGCAAGGTGCGCGTTGACCTGCGCGACACTGACCCGCTTATGCTTGGCCAAGACCTCGAGTTCGACATTGCGCTGCTCAAGAGGCTTCTTGCCTACGCCGACGCAGTAACGCCTGAACGTGACGCCAAGCTCGCGAAGCTGCGCGACTTTATCATCGACAAGGTGCGCAACCCCTACAACGAAGGTAATCGCAAGGTCCTCGTGTTTAGCGCGTTTACCTCAACGGTCGACTACCTCTTTGACCAGCTTGCTCCTGTTCTCAAGGATGAGCTGGGGCTCGAGTGCGCCGAGGTGGCCGGAACCGTCAACCGCACCTATTCGCTTAAACTGCCTCGCACGAACTTCGAGAACATACTTGCCCGTTTCTCCCCGGTGTCGAAGGAGCTGCCCGAGGTCCTTCGCGCCCAGGGCGAGATAGACATCGTGTTTGCCACGGATTGCATTTCCGAGGGTCAGAACCTCCAGGACTGCGACTGCCTCGTCAACTACGATATCCACTGGAATCCTGTGCGCATTATCCAGCGCTTTGGCCGCATCGATCGTTTGGGCTCGAGAAACAAGGAGATTCAGCTCGTCGACTTTTGGCCCGACATCGAGCTTGACGAGTACATCCAGCTCGAGAACCGCGTCAAGGGCCGCATGGTCCTGCTCGACACGAGTGCGACGGGCGAGGAGAACGTGCTCGAGGCCAAGGCGACGAGCGAGATGAACGACCTCAAATATCGCCGGCAACAGCTCAAGCAGCTTAGGACCGAGGTCCTCGACCTCGAGGACATCTCCGGTGGCATCTCCATCACGGACCTCGCCTTCGACGACTTTCGCGTGGAGCTTCAGCGCTATAGCGGTGAGTACCCTGGCGTGCTCGAGGCGGCTCCGATGGGGCTCCATGCCGTCGCGGCCATTCCGAACGAGCTGCGCGGCGAGCTGGCTCCGGGTGTTGTCTTCTGCCTCGAGCAGATTGATCGCGGCCGCGACCCCAAGGACACGAACCCAATGTATCCCTATTACGTGGTGTACGTGTCGCGCGATGGCAAGGTGCAGACCAGACACACGCAGCCCAAGAAGGCACTCGACATCATGCGCGCCGCTTGCTCTGGCAAGTCGGAGCCCCTGGCCGAGCTGTGCCGCGCCTTCAATCGTGAGACGCGTGATGGCGAGCGCATGGGTGCCTACAGCGAGCTTCTCGACAAGGTGGTTGCGGCCATTGGTGGCGTGCAGCAGGACAAGGGCATTGAGAGCCTCTTTAGCCTGGGCGAGGTTGGCGGTGGCACGAGCCTGGGCTTTGACGACTATGCGCTCGTGAGCTTTGTGGTGCTGCGATGAGCGGGGTCAACTGGAAGAGCGTCTTCTGCCTGCCGAGCGATGCGCTGGCGGGGGAGCGCCGCATTCCCAAGGTGGTCATGGTGCGCCAGGCGTCTCTTACCAAGACCGAGCAGAAGGTGCTCGACAAGGTGGCTGCCATCAGACACTTTGCAACGGTGCAGAAGTCGACGACGCGCATTCTGCCCACCGTGGATGCCGAGAGAGACATCCAGAGCATTGTCTTCCTCGTGTGCGAGATGGCTGGTTCATCTGCCTATGCCGAGGTGGCCGGACTCATCCACAAGTGTTTCCCCAATCCCACCGTCTTGCTGCTCGAAGGGGAGGGTGAGGTCTGCGTCTCGGTCTCCATCACGCGCAAGAGCTTGGCCGAGAGGGGTGCCGTTGTCGTTGACGAGGTTCAGGCATCAGGAGCATTTGAGTTCGACGGATCTCTGGTTGAGTCCTTTCTTGCCTCGCTCGCGTTCGATGGGCTTCCCCAGAGCGACCTGTTCGCCTATGTGGGTGCGCTTGCTTGGAACGTTCGGGTGTTCCGAGCAGCGGAGTCACTCGGGTTTTATCCGCAGTGCAACGAGGCAGATCGCAACCTGCTGGAGAGCCTGTTGACGAATTGGGATGAGCTCGAGAAACAAGCCTCTGACCTGCGAAAACGGTGGAGAAATCCTGGCCTGAGCCTCAATGAATCGGCAGGGCTGCGGATTGAGCTCAAACGATGCGAGAAGGAATTGGCCCAGGTGGGCAGCGAGATACGGGAGATCTGCTATGAGTGAGATTGGGAAGATGGACCTGACGTCCGAGAACGTCGTTGATGATAGGTTGGCCAAGCTCAAGGAGCTGATGCCCGAGGTCTTCTCAGAGAGCGGCATAGACTTCGACAAGCTGAGGCTGGAACTTGGCGACGAGGTCGACGAGGGCCAGGAGCGCTATGCCTTTACCTGGCCGGGCAAGATGGATGCCATTCGCCAGTCGCAGACCGTGAGCGAGGCAACGCTTCGTCCCTGCGTGGAGAAGAGCCGTGGTCGCGATGGCGAGGACGGCAGCTTTGACTCTGACAACATATACATCGAGGGCGACAACCTCGAGGTTCTGAAGCTTTTGCAGCGTGGCTACCACGGCAAGGTGAAGATGATCTACATCGACCCGCCGTACAACACGGGCCATGACTTCGTGTACAAGGACAAGTTTGGCGACACGATCGAGAACTACAAGGAGCAGGCCGGCCTTGCGGGACAGTCAAACGCCGAGACGAGTGGCCGCTTCCACAGCGACTGGTGCTCGATGATGTACCCCCGTCTGAGGCTGGCCAGGGAGTTGCTGAGCGATGACGGATTGCTGTTTGCAAGCATCGATGATAATGAGGCTGGGAATCTCCGTTCTCTTCTCGATGAGATATTTGGTGAGGCAAATCGAGTTGCCCAAATCGTTACTGTTGCAAATCCCGGTGGTCGCGACTATGGACAAATAGCCGTAATGCACGAGTATATTCTGGTGTATTCGAAAGGTTATGGCGGTGAAATTAAGATGCTGCCGGCGGATAAGAAATTCCGCTACTCGGATTCTCGCGGAGGTTATGAGGCAAGAGAGCTCCGGAACCGCAACCCCAAGTTCACGAAAGCGAATCGTCCAAATCTGTATTATCCGTTTTATATCGATCCCAACGAGGTCGATCAGTATGGATACTGCTCGGTATCGCTTGGGAAAGACGAGAGCCATTCTGTCGAAGTATTTCCTCTAAATGCTGAGCTTAAAGATAGCTGTTGGCGTTGGGGGATGCCGCGTTCTGAGTCTGCAATACACAACGATCCGACTCTCAGCGATGTTGTTGCGAAGCGAGTGAACAGTGGTAAATGGAATATATATGAGAAGTCGCGTTTAGCACTGACGAAAGTTAAGTCTGTGTGGTCCGAAACGCCTATGCGTACTGAGGACGGAACAAGGGAAACTAACGGACTCTTTCCAGAGGCTCCAGGAATCTTTGATCACCCGAAGTCCGTTGAGCTGATTCAAAAATGCATAAAGCTTGCCATAAATGATGGTGACATGATGATGGATTTCTTTTCTGGATCAGCGACAACAATGCAAGCGGCGTTTCGCGAGGCATTGGGCGGCGTTCGCCTGAGGTGCATATTGGTTCAGCTCCCAGAGTCATGTCCCAACGAGTCTGTGGCGGGAAATGCAATGTTCATGGATCTCTGTCAAATTGCCGAAGAGCGCATCCGCCGCGCGGGCAACAAGATCAAGGACGAGGTCGAGGAATCCAACAGACAGCTTAAGCTTGGCGAGGAACCCAAGAAGCTCCCTGACATTGGCTTCCGCGTCTTTACCCTCGACAACTCGGGCATTGAGAAGCCCGAGCCTGGCAAGCTCGTGCTCGACGTGGTCAAGCCCGACCGCTCCGATATGGACATCGTCTTTGAGATGATGCTCAAGTGGGGCCTCGAGCTCACCCTTCCCGTTGAGCAGGAGGAGGCCGCTGACTACCCCATCTATTCCGTTGCCTGCGGGGAGCTCGTCTGCTGCCTTGCCCCTGGCCTCACCATCGAGGCGCTCGAGGCCATCGCAGACATCGAGCCCCGCCGCGTCCTCATGCGCGACTCCATCCTTACCGACTCGCTCAAGCTCAATGCCGCTCAGATCTTCAAGCGCGTGGCCGAGAAGACGGGCCGCGAGGTTGAGCTGAGGACGGTGTAGCCATGGCGTTGGAACTCAAGTATTCCTCAGAACAGCAGCATCAGGTAGAGGCCGTGGAGAGCGTCTGCAGCCTCTTCCAGGGCCAGGAGTTCATGGACGCCAAGTTCACCGCGGCAAGGGGTCGCGAGGGCTCGCTCTTTGCAACCGAGGGACTCCAGATTGGCTATGCCAATGGCCTGCACCTCTCCGCCACCCAGCTGGAGCAGAACCTCCATGCCGTTCAGGAGGAGGAGAGCCTGCCGCCCACCAGCGTGGCAACCAAGGGGCGCCTGCGTGACTTTACAGTTGAGATGGAAACCGGTACGGGCAAGACCTACGTCTACATCCGCACCATCTACGAGCTCAACCGCCGCTATGGCCTCACCAAGTTCATCATCGTTGTGCCGTCGGTGGCCATCCGCGAGGGCGTCAAGAAGAGCTTCGAGAGCATGAAGAGCCACTTCGACGTGCTCTATGACAAGACGCCGCTCGAATACTTCGTCTACGACTCCAAGGACATGAGCTCGGTGGGAACGTTTGCCACGTCCTCCTCGATTCAGGTGATGATCATCAACATCGCCGCGTTCATCCGTGGCTATCAGGACGATGGAGCGGCGGAAGAAGGCAACCTCTTCCATCGAGCCAGCGAGCGCCTGGTTGGTGGCCACAGCCCTCGCGAGCTCGTGTCTTCCTGCAATCCCATCGTCATCATCGACGAGCCGCAGGACGTCGACAACACCCAAAAGGCCAAGGGGGCCATTAATAGCCTGAACCCTCTCTTTGTGCTGCGCTACTCCGCTACGCACAAGGAGAAGTACAACAAGGTGTATCAGCTTGGCCCCGTCGACGCCTTCCAGATGGGCCTGGTCAAGGGCATCTGTGTGGACTCGGTGCGCTCCGAGGAAGACCTCAACGGATCCTACGTGTGCCTGGAGTCCGTGAAGGCCAGTCCCTTCTCGGCCAAGGTCTCAATTGACGTGCGTCAGAAGGACGGTAGCCAAAAGCGCAAGAAGGTCACGGTCAAGACGGGCGACGACCTCTACGCCAAGAGCGGCGAGAACTCTGACTATGAGTCTGGCTGGGTGGTCAACAACATCTCTGCCGCCCCAGGCAGCGAGTGGGTTGAGTTTCAGAACGGTACCACGCTCGAGCTTGGCCAAGCTGTGGGTGACATCGCGGAGGAGGTGGTCAAGCGGGCTCAGATTCGCAAGACCATCGAGGACCATCTGCAGAAGCAGCTTGAGCTCTATCCGTTGGGCATCAAGGTTTTGTCGCTCTTCTTCATCGACAAGGTGGAGAAGTACCGCCTCTATGATCCGGTACGCAACGGCGAGTACGCCCAGATGTTCGAGGAGGAGTATGCGGATGCCGTGAGTTCTGACAAGTGGCGTAGCCGCTATGAGAAGGCGGGTGTGCCGCTCGACGTCGATGCGGCCGCCGTCCACTCGGGATACTTTTCTCAGGACGGCAAGGGACGTATCAAGAACACGAGCAAGAAGGCGGAGTCCAGCGCCGACATCTCGACGTTCGAGACCATCATGAGGGAGAAGGAGGCGCTGCTGTCGTTTCCGTCGGACAAGGACGGCGACGAGGAGCATGCAAAGAAGCGCATCCAGTTCATCTGGAGCCATTCTGCGCTCAGGGAGGGCTGGGACAATCCCAACGTCTTTCAGATCTGCACGCTGGTCGAGACCAAGGACATCATGACCAAGCGCCAGAAGATTGGCCGTGGCCTGCGCCTTTGCGTTGACCAGAACGGTGAGCGCTGCTTTGACCGTGACGTCAACGTGCTTACTGTCATCGCCAACGAGAGCTACGAGGCGTTCGCCAAGGGCCTTCAGGGCGAACTCGAGAAGGATGGCATTCACTTTGGCGTACTGGCGCCCGAGTCCTTTTCGCGCATTGCCCTCGAGTACGAGAGTGGCCACGAAGAACGACTGGGGTATGAAAGGTCTGCCCAGGTGTACGAGGTTCTTAGGGCAAAGGGGCTCGTGGATGACAAGGGCAACGTGATGCGCGAGCTCAAGGAGGCTGCCGAGCGCGGCGACGTTCCGCTGCCCGACGGCGTGGAGGCGGCGCAGAACGCGGTGTGCTCCGTCATCCTGCACAAGGCCCAGAAGCTGCAGATCAAGGACAAGGCGAAGGAGGTCACGGTCGAGCTCTCAAAGGACGTCTCGACCGACCCCGCGTTTCAGGAGCTGTGGGACCGCATTCGCAGGCGCACGCGCTTTGAGGTCGACGTGGACTCCGAGCGACTCATTGCGTCTGCCTGCGAGAAGATTGGGGACATGCCAGAGGTTAGGACTCCGGAGGTGTTCTCGACCATGGCGGGCGTCTCGATTGATGGCGCGGGCGTTGACGCCGAGGCGGAATCGCGTTCCCTGGTACGCGTGACGGGGGCCAGGATCTACGATCTGCCCGATCCCATTGCCGAGCTGCAGGATGCTGTGGGCCTTACCCGCGCAACGATTAAGGCCATTCTTGAGCGCTGCGGGCGCTTTGATGAGTTTGCCCGCAACCCCGCGGTGTTCCTTTCTCAGGTGGCAACGAAGATCAGCGTTGCCAAGGCCGAAGCCGTTGCTGCTGGTATCAAGTACACCAAGCTGCCGGATTCTGAGTGGTACAGCATGGAGGACCTTAAGCCTCATGAGGTTAAGGCCTACCTCGACCAAAACGCCTGGGAGCCAAAGCACGGCAAGAGCCTCTACAACTACGTTGTCTATGACTCCTCTTCCGTTGAGAAACCGTTTGCTGTTGAGCTCGACCTATCCGACGAGGTGAAGGTGTTCGCAAAGCTGCCGAGTAACTTCAAGATTGATACGCCGCTGGGATCGTATAACCCAGACTGGGCGTACGTCCGTGAGGTTGAAGGCGAGCATCGCGTCTACTTTGTGACCGAAACCAAGGGCGGTGGCAACAACAACATCCAGAAGCGTCCCAAGGAGGACGGGAAGATCCAATGCGCCAAGAAGCACTTCGAGGCGCTGGACCTTGGCGATGACTTTGTCTACGACGTGAAGACAACGTACGTGTGATCTCGAAGCTTGAGGTATTAAACAGCAAGGCCCGGCGGCATTCTGTTTGCTACCGGGCCTTGCTGTATCTGCCGTGTGCGCTGTTCAATGTCCGGCGATTATTCTCGCGTCCACACGTGGTTGCTGGCGAAATCTATCAGCATGCCGCTGGGCTTTATTGGGCTTCTTCTTATCCCAACCTAAGCACCTCCTGAGCCCTCAACTTTGCCGAGAGGAACCTGAGTTGGTTGGCTGTTTCAGCCCGCTTGCCCGCTATGGGCTCCATTCCCAGACGCCTGCGAACGTCCGCTGCGCCGGGCTGCTCGACAAGCGTTCCGTTTATAAGTTTGCTTAGCAGGCTGGCCGTAGCCTTTGCGTCGGAGAGCGCGTGATGATCGTGTCCGTTTGGGTCATGGCAGCCAAACCAGTCCGCAGCATCCCCAAACGAGACGGCCTCTCTGTCGAGACCCATGAGCGGTGGAAAGAGGGGCTGGATGTCGAGCCAATCCTTTGGAAGCCTGTTCGTTGGGATGCGCTTGACGAGGCATTCCTTGGTCAGCTGCCGCTTGTCCGTTCTGCTCCACGTGATCATGCGAGCCGGAAGATTGCCAATCCACTCCGCCAACTGAAATACGACCACGCTGAGCTCGTCGGCGTTATAGACGTCGTAGCTGGTGATGGACGTGAGGTCCTTGACAAACCAGTTGACGCCGTTCGCGTACTGGGGTGCCACGAGGTGTGAAAACTCGCCGCAGTATTCGCCTTGGGCATCCAATTTGACGGCGCCTATCTCGATGATTTCGTTCTTGAGTCCATCGACCCTATGCTCAGTCGACACGGGGGTGAACTCGAGGTCGATGACGATGTTTCTTGCGCGCCAATTGCCGTTGGGGATGCCGTTCATCGCGACTTGCTTCTGATATTGAGGCCTGTAAGTCAACTCATTTTACTAGCGCTCTCGGACATTAAAGGCTGTCTCTGATAACCGCTAGGACGAGGCTGATTCCCGCGTTGAGCTGATTGCTTAATAGCGCGGCGAGCATTCTTGAGGTGTCGACGGCGCCAACGTCAAGGTCGTCACCAACGACGATTTCGTAGCTCATTCGGTCAAATTCATGGAAGAATATGATGGCGCCTTTAGGGCACTGGCGAACATCGACTGATTGGATCTGTCATGAGCGTGCTGTTTATCGAATATCCCACGTGCTCTACCTGCAAGAAGGCCAAGAAGTGGCTTGACGATCACGACGTTGGCTACATCGACCGCGACATCGTGCTCGACAACCCCACGGCTGGCGAGCTCGCCAGCTTCCATGCTCGTTCGGGCCTGCCCGTGCGCCGCTTTTTCAACTCATCTGGCATGAAGTATCGCGAGCTTGGCCTTAAGGCTCGCCTCGACGCCGGCATATCCGACGCTGAGTGCTTCGACCTGCTTGCCACCGATGGCATGCTGGTGAAGCGTCCGCTGCTTGTGGGCGATGACTTTGCCATCCCCGGGTTTAATGAGGCCGCCTGGACCAAGGCGCTGCTGGGGGAGTAGGCTCGCCCGCGCGTTGGGACGCTCGTTAGATGCTTTGCTTTGTGAGGGCGTCGGGATTATCCCGGCGCCCTCTCTTTGTCTTGAATGTGACGGTGTCGCTGGGCGTGACCGTCAGGCCGGGCGCATCGCTACTGGGGTACGGTCGCCTGGCTGGACGCGCCGCTGCTTGAACAAATCCCAGATACTGAACGTGGCCTTGCCGCGCGTCCTTGTTGCAATCGACTTCTTGATGCGGGGCTTGCGCATGCCAAGCTTCATTGGCGTCTCCTTTGGGCTGACCGCTTCTGTCAATGTAAGCGGTTTCTGGTGCAGCGGCCTGCTGTTTAGGGGATAGATTTGAGCTTGGAAGCGTCCCCATGAGGCTTCTTGATGTCCGTTGAATTGCAGTTCTGGTGTCTGCTTGGAGGATTTGTGGTCCGGCTGAGCCAGATTCTCTATCCGTTATTTTGATCAGCTGCACCGGAAACCGGTTTCACTGGCAATTTTGGAAGGACAAACTTTCTGGGCGCGCCAAATGGCGGCGTGTACGTGTCCTCCAAGCTCCCGACCGTTGCCATTCTGTCAGTGAAACCGGTTACATGTGCGGTACGTCGATATTTAGGGATAGGAAAGTGAGCTATTTGGGTGCACGCTTGACCCCTTGAGCGTTGCGCGGCAACGCAAGTCGGTCGCCGTGAGCTCCTGAGTCTATCCTTTAATTTGCGCCATCGCACGTGTAACCGGTTTCACTGACATTTTTGGAAGTGCGAAGTTTCTTGCTAGCAAGAGAGCGCGTTTTTGCAGCCAGCGAGGATGCGAGGAACGTACTCTGAGCTATCCGTTAAATCAAAATGGAGCCCGTTGTTGGTGCCTGTCGGAACTAAAGCACCCTAAATGGCCAATCCGGGATATCCTTTGATTTTTCGATTGGCTGCACTGAGCCAATTTCATGCCAGACGGGCGTAGCAAGACTGCCTGTCTGTCCACTAATTAGCGCTCCGCTACGATATTTCCCTCCGCGCTTTTCTACGATGGGGCAACCGTAACCCCTCGGGAAGGAAGAAACATGGCGGATAACAACGCACCTCAGAAGCCCAAGTCGGCAGCCGCAATCGTGGGCCTCGTTCTGGGCATCATTGCCCTGGTGACTTCGTTCTTGCCTTTCATCAATAACCTCTCGTTCGTCCTTGCCGCCATTGGCCTGGTGTTTGCCATCGTGGGACTCGCCGGCGCGCTTCGCGGCAAGAAAGCCGGTAAGGGCATGGCCATTGCGTCGGTGGTCGTGAACGTGCTCGCCGTCGTTATCGTGCTGGGCACCCAGAGCATGTACGCTGCTGCAATCGATGACGCCACCGCCTCTCTGACCTCGAACGATGCCGCCGCAACTCTCGATGCGACCGCTGCTGCTGACAAGTACTCCATCACCGACGAGGCCATGGACGGCGATGCCTACTCGACCAAGATATCGGGCATCCTTACCAACAACACGAACGACCAGCTCAGCTACGTGCAGGTGAGCTACAACCTCTTTGACGCCGATGGCAACCAGATTGGCACCGCGCTCGCCAACACCAACGACCTCGCTGCCGATGGAACGTGGAAATTCGAGGCCACGGGAATGACGGCCGTCGACAAGGTCGCAAGCTATAAGCTGGGTGACGTTTCTGGTTTCTAGGCTCTAGGCATTTGGTGGGAGAGGGCATCATGGCGGAACCGTTGACGGAGGAACTGCTCGACGAGCTGCTCGAGGCGCCAAGCATCGATGGCTTCCTCGGGGCGCACGCCCTCGACGCGCCAAACCTGTCGGACTACCTCAACATGTTGCTGGTCAAGAAGCACCTGGCCCGAGCCGAGGTCGTCCACATGGCCAACCTCAACGAGACCTTTGGCTACCAGATCTTCACGGGCGCGCGCAACCCCAGCCGCGATAAGGTGCTGCAGATTGCCTTCTCCATGGCTCTCACGCTGCGCGAGACCAACCGTGCCCTCGAGGCCGCGGGCGTGAGCTCGCTCTACAGCAAGGATCGCCGCGACGCCATCATCATCTTCTGCCTTGACCGCGGCTGCTCGCTGCAGAAGGTCAACGAGGAACTCTATCGCTTTGGCGAGCGTACCATCTGCTAGCTGCGCTTTATTGCACTTTGACCATACCTTGCACCAACCTCGGGACCGGATGCCGAACGCATCTGGTCCCTTGCTATGATGGAGCCATGCAAACATCCAAGACAGACAGCCTCCATGACGAGCTCGCGACCGCCTTGGGCGAGCCGGCGGATACCTACCGCGTCGAGTGCGTGCTCAAGAGCGCGCCCGGCGAGCTCACGCAGCTCGTCTGGCTTCGCACGGCGACCGGCGGCGAGCTGGGCCCCTACGTGCGCAAGATTATCGATGCCGCGGCGGGCATTGGTGGCGTCTACGAGCAGCTCTACGAGCGCCAGCAGCTTGGAGCTCGCTATCGCCAACTGCCGCGCATCGTGAGCTGCGAGCGTTGTGGCGGCAAGCTCGTCGTGGTCATGGAGCGCATCCCGGGGCACACCCTGCGCGAGGCGGTCGAGGCCATTCCGCCGGAGGGCCGCCTGGCGTTTACGCGGCGCATCGTGCCGCAGCTCTGCGCGGCTGCGGACGAGCTCCACACCGCCTTTGAGCTGCCGGTAATTCACCGTGATCTCACGCCGTCAAACTTCATCTGTCCCAGCGACGCCCATGCGCTGCCCGTGCTCATCGACCTGGGCATCGCCCGCGCCTGGCACGAGGGCGCCGAGACGGACACGACGCATCTGGGCACGCGCGCCTATGCACCGCCCGAGCAGTACGGCTTTGGCCAGACCGACGTGCGCACCGATGTCTACGCCCTTGGCATGCTCGCGTTCTTCTGCCTGACCGGGCGCGACCCCGAGCCGCTCGACCGCGAGCGCGGCTTTGCCGACCCGTCTGTTCCCGATGGCTGGCGCGGCGTCATCGCGCGCGCCTGTGCGCTCGACCCGGCGACTCGGCATGCGTCCGCGGCCGAGCTGGCGGCCGCGTTTGCGGCACTGGGCGAGGGGAGCGCGGCGCAAACCATCTCCCAACCCGTTGATGCGCGCGAGAGAATCGGCGGCCTGCGCCGCGCCGCGGCCCCCGCACGCTGCGTCGCCATTGCCGTGCTTGCCGCTGCCATCATTGCCGCGAGTGTCTATGACGCGGCGACTCCCTCGCAGTGGAACCAGCCCACGATGCTGCAAAACATCTATGGCTACCTCGTGTTTGTTCCCGTGCTCGTGCTGGGTGTGGCCTATGGGTTGATGGATAGGCGCTACCTTCGCGAGCGCATCGCCTGGTTTGGCCGCATTCCCGCCAGGCGAGCCCGTCTCGTTGTGCTCGTAGCCTGCGCGGTTAACATCGTGATCTTCTTTGCCCTAATTGCCCTGCAGGTTTAGGCTCTCACCCGAGCCGAGCCGAGCCGAGC